>Ga0207428_10002103_pt1 | contig 20070 bp, 18 predicted proteins | sample RhiMethybrSRZTD1_FD_187600 | JGI IMG/M metagenome (GOLD analysis project Ga0207428, IMG submission 187600) | Populus rhizosphere microbial communities from Tennessee, USA - Rhizosphere MetaG P. TD hybrid SRZTD1 (SPAdes) (version 3) | ecosystem: Host-associated > Plants > Roots > Rhizosphere >...
AGCGCGCTCCCGGGCGGCGGATTCGTCGTGTGCTCCTTCTCGCTGAACGACGTCGCCGACGCGATCGAGCTGCGCGGCGTCCTCGAGGGGACGGCCGCGCGCTTTGCCGCCGAGCGGCTCGGCTCTGGGTCGGAGCTCGCCGCCCTTGCGGCCGTGACCGAGGAGCTCGACGCCGTCGTCGGCGTGCCGTCGCCTCTCCTCGAGCGGTTCGTCGAGCTGAACGACGAGTTCCACCGCGTGCTCGTCGAGCTGGCGAAGAGTGACGCGCTGACGCGAGCGATCGCGAATGTCGTCGCGCTCCCGTTCGCGTCGCCGGGGGCGCTGCTTGCGTCCCAGGCCGCGCTCACGCGGGAGCACGAGGTCTTCGTCGTGGCGCAGCACCAGCACCGGGCGATGCTCGAGGCCGTCGGCGCCGGGCACGGCGCGCGCGCGGAGGAGATCGCACGCGAGCACGCGCGGCTCGCGATGCTCAACCTCGAGCTCGTGCTCGCCAGCGAGCCGGCCCTCGAGCGGCTCCCCGGCGCACCTCTGCTGCGGCGTGCCGGCTGACGAGATGGGCACGCTCCGCGAGCAGCTCGGACGGCCCGGAGCGTTCGTTGTCGCGGCCGAGCTCGTCACGAGCCGCGGCCTGCTCTCGGCCGAGAGCGGGCGGGCGCTCCAGGCGAGGGCGAGGGAGCTCGCCGCGAACCCCCGTATCGACGTGCTCTCGCTCACGGACAACCCGGGCGGGAACGCGATGCTCGCGCCGGACACGCTCGGCAGCGACCTCGCGTCGCTCGGGCAGGAGGTGATCATCCACCTCGCGTGCAAGGACTGGAACAGGAACGCGCTCGAGAGCCGCGGGTGGAAGCTCGGCTCGGAGGGCTTCCACAACGTGCTCTGCATGTCGGGCGACTATCCGGTGACCGGTCACGACGGGCACGCGGCGCCGGTGTTCGACATCGACTCGGTCGGGCTCCTCAGCCTGTTCGCCCAGATGAACGAGGGACTGCACGACGGGCGGCGACCCGACCTCGAGCTCGGACGGACGGACTTCTTCCTCGGCTGCGTGGTCACCAACCACAAGCGACACGAGCGCGAGGTCGTCCCGCAGTACCTCAAGCTCGAGAAGAAGGTCGCGGCGGGCGCGCAGTTCGTCGTCAACCAGATCGGCTACGACACGAGGAAGGACGACGAGCTCCTGCGTTGGATCCGGCGCAAGGGGCTGCCGGTCGCGCCGCTTGCGAACGTGTACGTCCTCTCGCGAGCGGCAGCACGGGCGTTCCATCGGGGCGTGATCCCCGGCGTGGTCGTGTGCGACGAGCTGCTCGGGATCGTCGAGCGCGAAGCGGCCTCGGCCGACGGTGGGAAGGCGTTCTTCGCCGACCTCGCCGCGAAGCACGTCGCGGTCGCGCGCGGCCTCGGCTTCGCCGGCGTCTACCTCGGCGGTCACGTGCCGGTGGCGACCTTCGACGAGATCCTCGCTGCCGCCGACGCGTACGCCGAGGACTGGGTCGCGCTCGCCCGCGAAATCCAGTATCCGCTCCCGGGCGAGTTCTACATCTTCGAGCGCGACCCGGAGACAGGCCTCTCGTCCGACGTCCTGAGCGCTTCGTACGTCGAGTCGAGGCGCCGCCGGCAGACCGACCTCCGGGTGCCCGTGAGGTATCGCTTCAGCCGCAAGCTCCACCAGCTCGCGTTCGCCGACGACGCGCCGCTCCACCCGACCGGCCGCGCCGTCTACGGGCGGATCGAGCGGGCGCCGAAGGCGGTCGGGAAGGCGGCGCACGCCCTCGAGCAGGCCGCGAAGGTGTCGATGTTCCGGTGCAAGGACTGCGGCGACTGCTCGCTCCCCGAGATCGCGTACGTCTGCCCCGAGTCGATGTGCGCGAAGAACCAGCGGAACGGCCCGTGCGGCGGGACCCGCGACGGGCTTTGCGAGGTGTACGACACGGAGTGCATCTGGTCGCAGGCGTACGAGCGGCTGAAGGCGTACGGTGAGGAAGAGGGGATGCTCGACGGCCCGGTCGTGGTGAAGGACAATGCCCTCGCCGGCACGAGCGCCTGGGCGAATGCCTTCCTCGACCGCGATCACCGGGCGCGCCGGGCTGCGGGCGAGGGGCAGGATTGACGTCGTGACGACGCAGATCGACGACCAGCGAACACCCGGCGAGCAGGCGCGCGTGCTCGTTCGCGGGGCGGTCGACTACCACGTGCACGTCGCGCCGGACTTCGTCGCACGGCGGATCACCGACGTCGAGCTCGCCCGCCGCTGCCTCGAGACGGGGCAGGCCGGGTTCGGGCTCAAGTCCCACTACGCCCCCACGACCGAGCGGGCGCAGGTGGTGGCGGCCGCCGTCCCTGGCGTCATCGTGCTCGGCGCGATCACGCTCAACCGGGCGGTCGGCGGCCTCAACCCGCTCGCGGTCGAGGTCGCGGCGCGCCAGGGCGCGCGAATCGTCTGGTTCCCGACGGTCTCCTCGGTGAACGAGCAGGACGAGGTGCTCCAACCCGGCCGGCACGCGAAGGTGCCCGTCTGGGTCCAGTTCGAGCTGTCGCTCCGCGAGACCGGCCTCGCCTGCGAGCCCGTGCCGGTCGTGGACGAGCGGGGTGCGCTCCTGCCCGAGGCGCTCGCGGTGCTCGACGTCGTCGCGCGCAACGACCTCGTCCTCTGCACGGGCCACCTCGGCCGCGACGAGGTCTTCCGGCTCGTCGAGGCGGCGGCCGAGCGCGGCATCCGCGACATCGTCGTGACGCATCCGGAGTTCCCCTCGCAGTCGATCCCGCCGGACGACCAGGTCGAGCTCGCGGCGATGGGCGCCCTCATGGAGCGCGCCTTCACGACGCCGCATACGGGAAAGGTCTCGTGGGAGCGCGTGTTCGAGGCGACGCGCACGGTCGGGGCGGAGCGAACGGTCTGGGCGACGGATCTCGGCCAGGTTGCGAACCCTCCCGTCGAGGACGGCCTCGCGCTGATGGCCGACGCGTTCCTCGCCGACGGCTTCACGGAGGACGAGATCCGCACAATGGCCGTCGCGAACACCCGCAGGGTCGCGGGGCTCGAGCCGGTCGCAGAGACCTCGGTCGCCGCGAGGGACGAGGCGTCGTGAGCGAGCCGGTCTACGACGTCGCCCACCTCGGGCGCGTCGAGCTGTTGACGCCGGACCTGCCCGCGAGCCTCGACTTCTTCGTCGACGTCCTGGGCATGGACGTCGTCGAGCGGGCCGGCGACTCGGCCTATCTCCGTGCCTGGGGCGACTACGAGCGCGCCTCGCTCCAGCTGACCGCGGCCGACCGGGCGGGGGTCGGGACGATCGCCTGGCGCACCTCGAGCGAGGCCGCGCTCGAGCGCCGTGTGGGCGCCGTCGAGACGTCCGGCAGGGGAGAGGGATGGGTCGCCGGCGCCGCGGGCCACGGCCGCAGCTACGGCTTCAGCGACCCCGATGGGCACCGGATGTCGGTCTACTACGAGAGCCGGTACCACGAGCCGGCCGGCGATTCGGCTCCCGCCCTGAAGAACCAGCCCCAGCGGATCTCGACCCGCGGTGTCGGCGTGCGCCGCCTCGACCACGTCAACGTGTGGTGCCGGGACATCGACGAGAACAGCGCGTACATGGTCGAGACGCTCGGCTTCCGCGTGAGCGAGCGGGTCGTCGGGGACAACGGACGCCTCGTCGGCTCGTGGCTCCACGTCACGCCGAAGTCGTATGACCTCGCCTACGGGCGCGTCGACCCCGACGGCGTCGGCGGGCGGCTCCACCATGTCGCGTTCGCCGTCGACGCGCGCGAGTACGTGATGCGCGCCGCCGACGTGTTCCTCGACGCCGGCGTTCGGATCGAGTGCGGCCCTGCGAAGCACGCGGTACAGCAGACCTGCTTCCTCTACGCGTTCGAGCCGGGCGGCAACCGCATCGAGATCATCACCGACGGCCGCCTGCTCCTGGCACCCGACTGGCCGGCCGTCACCTGGACGATGGAGGAGCGGCTGCGCGGCCAGGCGTGGGGGACACTGATGCCCGAGAGCTGGTTCACCTACGCGACGCCGCCGGTCGAGAGCCCGGACTGAGCAGGAAAAAGCCCTACGAGCCCCAGGAGGAAGGAATGGCACCGAAGAACCTCCAGGAGATCCTCGACCAGACCGACCCGGTCGAGCTCCTCCGCAACTCACAGGTCGGCGCCTACGTGTACCCGGTCGTGGCCGCCGAGTTCACGAACTGGCGCCGGGAGCAGGCGGCCTGGCGCGACACCGCCGTCCTCTACGACCAGACGCACCACATGGTCAACCTCTTCGTCAAGGGCCCCGACGCCGTGAGGCTGATCGGGGAGACTGCGATCAACAGCGTCGAGACCTTCCGCGTCGACATGGCGAAGCAGTACGTCCCGACGACGCCCGCGGGCTACGTGATCGGCGACGGGATCCTCTTCCATCTGGCGGAGGACGAGCTCGTCTTCGTCGGCCGCGCCCCGGCGGCGAACTGGCTCGAGTTCCAGGGCACCACGGGCGGCTACGACGTCGAGATCGAGAAGGACGAGCGCTCGCCGATGCGGCCGATGGGGAAGCAGGTGACGCGGAAGCTCTGGCGCTTCCAGGTGCAGGGCCCGAAGGCGTGGGAGGTCCTCGAGAAGGTGAACGGCGGGCCGATCGAGGACGTGAAGTTCTTCCGGATGGGCACGATGAACGTCGCCGGTCGGCAGGTGCGGACGCTCCGCCACGGGATGGCGGGCGCGCCCGGCCTCGAGCTCTGGGGGCCGTACGAGACGTACGACGAGGTCCGCGAGACGTTCCTCGAGGCCGGCAAGGAGCTCGCCCTCGAGCCCGTCGGCTCGCGCGCGTACTCCTCCAACACGCTCGAGTCGGGCTGGATCCCGTCGCCGCTTCCCGCGATCTACAGCGGCGAGGAGCTGCGCGCCTACCGTGAGTGGCTCACCCCCGCGAGCTACGAGGCGGTCAACGCGCTCGCAGGGAGCTTCGTCTCGGACGAGATCGAGGACTACTACCTCAACCCGTTCGAGCTCGGGTACGGGCACATGGTGAAGCTCGACCACGACTTCCACGGGCGCGAGGCGCTCGAGCAGCTCGATCCCGAGGTGCAGCGGAAGAAGGTCACGCTGGCCTGGAACAACGAGGACGTCACCGAGCTCTTCGCATCGGTCTTCGCGCCCGACGGCGAGGGCTACATGCCGTTCGACATCCCGAACGCCAACTACGGCTCCTCGAACTTCGACTCGGTGCTCGACGACGACGACAACGTCGTCGGTCTCTCGATGTTCACGGGGTACAGCGCGAACGAGAAGCGCGCACTGTCGCTCGCGACCGTCGACCCCCAGATCGAGCTCGGCACGGAGCTGCGGGTCGTCTGGGGCGAGCCCGACGGCGGGACGCGGAAGGCGACCGTGCAGCCGCACCTGCAGAAGGAGGTGCGCGTCGTCGTGAGCCCCGTGCCGTACTCGGAGGTCGCGCGGACCTCGTACGCGAAGGGCTGGAGGACCGAGCAGCCGGTCGGCTGAAACACGCCGAGCGAGGCGGGCGCGCCCGGTCAGGCCGGGCGCGTCCGCTCGGCGGCGAGCTGCCGGAGCCACGCGGCGGCCGCCTCGGCCACGCGAGGCTCGACGCCGAGCTCGCCGAGATACGCCGCCGCGGCGTCCATCTCCTCCTGGCGCCGTTCCGCGTGCGCGACGCTCCCGGAGAGGAGGCGCTCGAGAAGCGGCTCGCCGACGACCTCCGCGATCTCGCCGCGAAGCCAGTCGTCCGCGCCGCGGCGCCGTGCCGCCTCGACGCTCTCGAGTACCGAGGCCGCGAGCCCTTTCATGAAGACGCTGCGGAGGAGCTTCAGCCCCGCCGCTTCGCCCGGCTCGCGGCCGACCACCGTGACGGGCATCCCGAGGGGGCGCATGAGCTCCGCGAAGCGCTCGGCGCCGTCACCCGAGGCGAGGGCCGGTGTCCGGACGCCCCGCGCGGGCACGCCGCCGAGCAGTGCGACGTCGGCGAAGGCGGCGCCGGTCGGGGCGATCGCCGTGGCGAGCTCGCGCTCGAGCGCCGGCGCCGTTGTGTTCAGGTCCGCGTACAGCTGCCCGGCCTCGAGCACCGGCAGGACGCTCGTCGCCGCAGTCAGCGCCTGCCCGGCGGTCGCGAGGCAGAGGACGAGGAGAGCGCCGACGACGGCCTCCTCCGGGGTCGCCGTCCGCTCGACGCCGGAGGCGTCGCGGGTCGTGTCGGGATCCCACCCCCGGACGTCGCACCCCGCGGCCGCGAGGCCGGAGGCGATCGTGCCGCCCGCTTCGCCGAGGCCGAGCACGGCGACCGCGAGGGTCACGCGCCGCGTTGCCCCTCGACGAGCCGGCGCAGGTCGTTGACGTCGTACGAGCGCTCGCCCGCCGCGTATCGGGCTCGGAGCCCGCGCTCGCGCTCCTCGCGCTCGCGCGCGGCGGCCAGGACCCCGTCGACGCGGCCCGCCCCGACCACGACCGCGCCGTCGGCGTCGAGGACGACAACGTCGCCCCGCTCGATCCGGGTGCCGCCGACGACGACCGGGACGTCGAGCTCGCCGGGTCGCTCCTTCGCGGCTCCCTGCGCGCGGACGTAGCGGGCCCAGATGGGGAGCCCGACCTCGCGGAGCTCCTCGACGTCGCGGACCGCCGCGTCGACGAGGATCCCGGCGACTCCCTGGTCGAGCGCCTGCGTCGCGAGCAGGTCGCCGACGATCGCGACCGGCGCCGGGTCGGGCATCGTGAGCACGAGGACGTCGCCCGGCTCGGCATGTGCGACGGCCGCATGGACCATCAGGTTGTCGCCGTTCGCGCAGAGCGCCGTCCGGGCGCGCCCCGCGACACGCGAGCCCGGCACGATCTGGACGAGGCCGATGTCGACGAGCCCGGTCTTGCCCTGCGACTCGTGGATCGTCGCGACCCCGAGCCGCGCCAGCTCCTCGAGCTGCGTCACAGTGCCTCGACCACCTGCGGGATCTCGCGCTGGAAGGCCTCGGCGTAGCGGATCTCCGCGTTGCCGCAGATGCGCCGCGCGTGATTCGCCCGGTGCCCCGCGCGCTCGGTGTAGTACTGGCGCAGGTAGCCCTGCGCGCCCATCGCCTCCATCGCCGCGAGCTTCCGCTCCCAGACCGGCGTGATGTCGAGGAACGTCGTCGGCACGAAGCCGCAGAGCTCCGGCTGGTGTGGCTCGAACAGCAGGAGGGCGGGCGGGGTGATCGTCCTGAACCCGCTCGCGACGCCGGCGCCGCTCGCGAGCTGGCGCGCCCGGATCGTCGCCTCGGAGGCGACGCCGTGGTCGGGGTTGAAGGGGTCCCGGCGTGCATGGCCGAGCACGACGTCGGGCCCGACGTCGCGGATCACGTCCGTCAGCTCCTCGATCGCGGCGCGGTCGAGCTCGAGCGGGTAGTCGCCGCGGTCGAGGAAGACGACCTCGGCGCCGAGGATCCCCGCCGCCGTCTCGGCCTCCGCGCGACGGATCGCCTTGACCCTGTCGACGGTCTGCCCCTCCTCCTTCCACAGCTCGCCCGACTCGCCGCGCTCGCCGAAGGAGAGGGAGACGACCGTCGCGGTGCCGCCGTTGGCCGTGGCCGTCGCGATTGCGCCGGCCGCGCGCCACACGAAGTCCGCGGAGTGCGCGCTGACGACGAGCAGCTTGCGGGTGTCGGTGCGCGCCATCTCGGGCGCGACTCTACAAGAGGCTCGAGCGCGCTCCGGGTGGCACCAGGGCCGATCCGCGCGTGCGATAGCCTGCCGTTCCGACGCGAGAGGAGAGCCATGGCCGCCCGTACCACGCCGCCGTTCCGCGCCGACCACGTCGGCAGCCTGCTGCGGCCACCCGCGCTGCTTCGCGCGCGCGAGGACGCGGCCGCGGGGCGGATCACGCCGGACGAGCTGCGCTCGGTCGAGGACGACGCGATCCGGGATGCGGTGCGGCTGCAGCAGGACGTCGGTCTCCAGGCGATCACCGACGGGGAGTTCCGCCGCACGTCGTGGCACATGGACTTCATCTACGGCCTCGACGGCATCTCGACCGCCGACGACAAGGTCAAGGTCTCGTTCCACAACGAGCAGGGCGACCTCGAGTTCGAGGCGGCGGCGCTGCACGTGAACGGGCGGATCGGCGTGTCGGAGACGATCTTCGGCGCCGCGTTCTCGTTCCTCCAGGGCTGCGTCGACGGCGCGGCGCCCAAGCTCACGATCCCCTCGCCGAGCATGGTCCACTGGCGTGGGGGCCGTGCCGCGATCGACGAGGGCGTCTACCCGGAGATCGACGGCTTCTGGGCGGATCTCACGGCTGCCTACCGCGAGGAGGTGCGCCGTCTCGGCGAGCTCGGCTGCACGTATCTCCAGCTCGACGACACGAGCCTCGCCTACCTGAACGACCCGGCCCAACGAGAGCACGCCGCCGCGATCGGGGGCGACCCCGACAGCCAGCACGTCGAGTACATCCGCCACATCAACGAGGCACTCCGCGGGCGTCCCGCCGGGATGTCCGTGACGACCCACATGTGCCGGGGGAACTTCCGCTCCTCGTGGGTCGCCGAGGGCGGGTACGACCACGTCGCAGAGGCTCTCTTCTCCGAGCTCGAGGTCGACGGCTACTTCATGGAGTGGGACGACGCGCGCTCCGGGGGTTTCGAGCCGCTACGCCTGCTCCCCGCGGGCCCGAAGCAGGTCGTCCTCGGCCTCGTCACGACGAAGCGCGGCGCTCTCGAGTCGAAGGACGAGTTGAAGCGCCGGATCGAGGAGGCGAGCCGCTTCGTCTCCCTCGACCAGCTCTGCCTCTCGCCGCAGTGCGGGTTCTCCTCGACCGTCGACGGGAACACGCTCAGCCGCGAGGAGCAGGCTGCGAAGCTCCGGCTGATCGTCGAGGTCGCCGACGACGTCTGGGGGCGCTGAGGCGTGCCGATCCGACGGGGCGGCGCGAGGGCCCGAATCGTCTGAATAGTCGAACAGTGTCTCGACAAGTCGACGATTTCGTGGTTAGCTCACCGCGTGACTGACGGTCGGTCACGAGCCAACGGAGGGGTCAGCCCTCGGGCGTCGGAGATCTCGGACTGACCGGTCACGGGACCGGCTGCGGATCATGGGCGGCCCACGAGGAAGGAGGATGTCCGTGAAGCGGTTCTGGTTGGTTGCGGCCGTTGGTGCCCTCGCGGTGCTCACGGCGGCATTGGGCGGGTCAACCGCGTACGGCGGGTCGAGCGCTGCCGCACCGATCAAGGTCGGCGTGCTCACGTCGCTCACCGCGAACTTCGCACCGTGGGGGATTCAGTTCCGCGCGGGAGCGGCGATGGCGGTGAACGAGATCAACAGGAAGGGCGGCGTCAAGGGACGGCTCTTGAACCTCGCCGTGGCCGATGACCAGTCGATCCCGAACGGCGGCATCGACGGCTTCAGGAAGCTCACGCAGGAGGACAAGGTCGTCTCGGTGGGAGGCGTGGTCGGCAGCAACGTCGGTCTTGCCACCGCCCGACTCGCCGAGCAGGCACAGGTGCCGCTGTTCCTGCTGCGCGCGGGGGACGACAAGATCCTCACGATGCAGAGCCGGTACACCTTCCGCACGTGCCTGCCTCCTGCACAGGAGGACGCCCCGCCGATCCTCGACCTCGCCCAGGCACGGGGAGTGAAGAGCGTCGGCGCGATCGTGGCCGACTACGCCTGGGGTCAGGCGTTCAAGGCAGCTCTCCAGGACACGTTCGAGGGCGTCTCGGGCATCAAGCTGAACATCCAGGTGGCGCCCCTGCCGGCGACCGACTTCACGCCGTACCTCCGTGCGTTGGGCAACGTCGGGATGATCGTGGCGACGGGGCATCCGCCGGGCGGCGGCGCGATCCTCGCTCAGGCAGGTCAGCTCGGGATGAAGGCACCGGTGATCGGCGCGTATTCGCCGTTCGGTCTCACGCAGAAGGCCGCGGGGGCGTCGGCGTACGGCCGCTGGGCGGACTTCAAGTGCATCAACGTGGGCAGCAAGGCATACCGGGCACTCGCCAAGCGGTACCTCAGGACGTTCCCCCAGAACGGGTTCTTCGAGGACGAGGCGATGCAGGGCTACGCCTACGTGAAGGTCATCGCGGAGGCGGTCGGCGCGGTCGGCGCGGACCCGAAGAAGGTCTCGGCGTACGTCCATACCCACACGTTCAACATCCCCGGCTACGCGTTCCCGCTCCGGTGGACGGCGTGGGGCGAGCTCGCGGCGCCGGCGCCGTACCTCGTGGTCCTGACCAAGGGGCCGGCACCCGACCCGGCGCTGAACAAAGCGGGTGACTGGTGGCCGAGGAACCTCTCGAAGTCCAAGCCCCTGACCCCCTACCGGCCGTAGCGTCGGAGGCCCCATCTGCTCCTCGAGGTTGACGCGGTCACGAAACGCTTCGGCGGCCTCCCGGCCGTCGCGGGCGTGACGTTCGGGATCGACGACGGCGAGATCGTCGCCGTCGTCGGTCCCAACGGGGCCGGCAAGAGCACGCTCCTCAAGCTGATCGGCGGTCTCGACCGTCCGACGTCCGGCAGCATCCGACTCGACGGCGAGCAGGTCGGCGACCTCGCCGGGCACCGTGTCCGCCGCAAGGGGATCGCGATGGTCATGCAGACGCCGCTCTCGTTCGGCTCGCTGACCGTGCTGGAGAACGCCCTCGTCGGCGCGATGTACGGGACCGGTCACGGGGTCGTGGGCGAGCAGGAGGCGAGACGGCGCGCGCACGAGGCGCTGGCGTTCGTGGGGCTAGAGGCGCGTGCCCGGCAGCCGATCAAGAGCCTGAACCTCCATCAGCAGCGGTTCCTCGAGCTCGCCAAGGCGCTCGCGGGGCGGCCGCGGCTGCTCCTCCTCGACGAGGTGATGGCCGGTCTCAACGAGACCGAGCTCGCAGCCTCCGTCGAGATCGTCCGGAGGGTCCGCGACGAGCTCGGGACGACCATCGTGTGGGTCGAGCACGTGATGAGCGCGGTGATCCAGCTCGCCGAGCGGGCCATCGTCCTCAACTTCGGCGAGATCCTCACCGAAGGGGTGCCCGACGACGTGATGCGACATCCCGCGGTGATCGACGCGTACCTCGGGCAGGCCGCCGATGCTGCTTGAGGTCCGGGGGCTCGGTGCCGGCTACCTCGGCGAGAAGGTCGTCTCCGACATCGACTTCGAGGTCTCACCGGGCGAGGCGGTTGCGATCGTCGGGTCGAACGGCGCCGGCAAGTCGACGCTGCTCCGCGCGATCGCGGGCCTGCTCAGGCCGATGGAGGGGCGGGTGCGCCTCGAGGGGCGCGACCTGACCCGGCGCCCCGCCCATCGCATCGCGAGGGCCGGGATCGCGTACGTCCCCGCGGAGCGGCACCTCTTCCCGGCGATGACGGTCAAGACGAACCTGGCGCTGGGCGCGTACCCCCGCAGGCCCGATCGCAGCGCGCTCGAGCTGGTCTACGGCCTGTTCCCCCGTCTGGAGGAACGGCAGCGACAACGGGCGGGCACGCTCTCCGGCGGCGAGCAGCAGATGCTGGCGGTGGGGCGCGCGCTGATGTCGCGACCGAAGGTGCTGATGCTCGACGAGCCGACGACGGGGCTCGCGCCGAAGCTAGCGCGCGCCGCGTTCAGGGCGCTCGAGGGGCTCAAGGCGACCGGGCTGACGTTGCTGATCGCAGAGCAGCAGGTGCCCCTCGCGCTGTCGGTGGCCGATCGTGGCTACGTGCTCGAGAACGGGCGCATCCGCCTGGAGGGCAGTCCCGAGGAGCTCGAGGCGAACCCCGAGGTCCGACGCGCCTACCTGGGCGTGGCATGAGCCGCAGGCACCCGGGGGCGGAGGAGCCGGCATGAAGGCGGTGATCCTCGACGGGATCGTGCTGGGCCTGGGCTTCGGGCTGCTCGGCGTCGGCCTGACGCTGGTCTACGGCCTCGGCGGCGTCCTCAACCTCGCCTACGGGGAGATCGCGGTGTTCGGTGCGATCGTCGTTTCCCAGGTAATGGACAGGGGGGCGCCGACGCTCGTCGCGGCCGGGGTGGGCATGCTGGCGGCCGCCGCGCTCAGCGTCCTCCTCGACCTGACCCTGATGCGGCCGGTGTACCGCCAGACGGGCGAGGAGAGGACGCTCCTCGGGCTCTTGCTGACATTAGGCGTTGCCTTCGTGATCGTCGGGCTGCTCAACTGGAAGTACCCGACCGGCGCCCTGTACATCTTCGTCGGCGGTGACCCGATCTCGATCGCAGGAGTGCCGATGGCCGCGGGGAGCGTCTGGGCGTCGGTGATCACGCTCGGCGTCGCCGGCGTCCTGCTCGTCTTCTTCGGTCTCACGACCTTCGGCCGCGGCGTTCGCTCGGTGATCCAGGACGAGACCGGCGCGCGGCTGGTCGGGATCAGCCCGTCGCTCGTGCGCACGCTGATCTTCGCGTTGAGCGGCGGTCTCGCGGGGCTCGTCGCGGTGACGCGGTCGATGTCCGCGCCGCTAACGGTCACGGCGGGCTTCGACCTCACGACCTTCGCGCTGATCGTCGCCGTCGTGGGCGGGCTCGGCAGCGTCGCGGGGGCGTTCCTCGCGGGCGTGCTCCTGGGCATCGTCGACAACGTCAGCGCGCACTACATCGGCGAGTACATCACCGCGATCGTCCTGCTGGCCGCGGCGGCGATCACGATCCTGGTGCGGCCGCGAGGCCTGCTTGGGCGGTAGCGCCGTGTCGGCTGCTCCCGGCCCGCGGCCACGCGGCCCGCGCCTCGCGAGGCTGCTCACCCGCGCCCTGCTGCCGATCGCGGTCGCGGCGGCGATCCTCGTCGTCCTGCCGCCGCTCTGGTTCGGGGACTCGCCCTACACGACGGGGCTCGCGGTGGAGGCGCTCGTGTTCGGCTGCTACGCGGTCGGCTTCAACCTGATCTTCGGCAGCACGAACCAGCTCTTTCTCTGCGTGGGCGCGCTGGCGGGCGTCGGGGGCTACTCGACGGCGATCCTCTCGGACAAGGCCTCGCTCCCGCTCGCGGCGGGAGTCGCGCTCGGGACGGTCAGCGCGGCGATCGTGGGGGGCCTCCTGGCGTGGATCGCCGTGCGGCGCTCGCTGAACGTGATCTTCACCGGGATCGTCACGCTCGTCTTCTCTCTCGCGTTCACGAACTTCATCATCGGCCAGCGAGACCTGACCGGGGCCGACACGGGCTACGTGCTCCAGGGGGCTGCCACGGATCTCGCCGACGACCGCGTCGGCGGGTACTACCTCTTCGTCGTCGTGCTCGTCGTGCTCCTGATCGTCTTCCGGGCGCTCCAGCTCTCGCATGTCGGGTGGGCGTTCAGGGCGCTCCGGGACGACGAGGTCGCCGCCGAGCTGGCGGGCGTCGACGTCGCGCGGTACCGGATCTACGCGGCCGTCGTCGGCTCGGCCATGATCGGTCTCACGGGCGGGCTCTACGCCTACAGCCTCGGCTTCATCAGCCCTGTCACCTACGGCTTTGCCCAGGTCGACGTGCAGGTCCTCATCATCGTGGCATTCGGCGGGATGGGGACGCTGCTCGGCCCGGTGATCGGCGCGGCGGCGTTCGGCTTCCTCGACCGCGCGCTGACCGACAGCGGGCAGCTTCGCGAGGCGTACTACGGGGCGTTCGTGATCGCGATCTTCCTCTTCCTCAGGCGCGGCGTCGTCCCCGCCGCCGTCGGCCTGTTCGATCGACTCGCCTCCCTTCGCCGGGGGGCTCAGCGAGTGGACGGCGCGCCCGGACGGGCGGAGCGGTAGCCGAGCTGCGCGGAGATCTCGGCGCCGGTTCGCTGCATCAGGGGCCCGATCCGTGCGACGAGGTCGTCGAGCGACGCCATCGTCCGGTGGGCGGCGAGGTTCACCGCCGCGACCGCCGTGCCGTTCGCCGCCATCACGGGAACCGCCACCGAGCGAAGGCCGTAGGCGAGCTCCTCGTTGTTGACGGCGATGCCGGCCGAGCGGACGCGCTCGAGCTCGGCGAGGAGGGCGGTCCGGGAGGTGAGCGTGTTCGGGCCGCGACGGTCGAAGGTGATGCGTTGCAGCACCTCGTCACGCTCGGCGGCAGGCAGGAACGCGAGCAGCACCTTGCCCATCGACGTGCAATACGCGGGCAGGCGCGAGCCGACATGGAGGTCGAGGTCGATCGCGTCCTGGTTGCGCCGCGAGGCGCGATGGCGCTCGATGTAGACGATGTCGACGTCGTCGAGAATCGCCATGTTGACCGTGTGCCCGGTCTCGTCGCAGAGCCGCTTCAGATGCGGCGAGGCGATCTGCCGGAGCTCCATCGAGTTGATCGCGGTGAAGCCCAGATCGAGGACCCGTGCGCCGAGCGCGTACTTCCGCGTGCCCGGGTCCTGATGGAGATACCCGAGGCGCGCGAGCGTGGCCACGTACCGGTGCGTCGTGCTCCGCGTGAGCCCGAGCTCGCGCGACAGCTCGCTGATCCCGATCTGCTGGCGCCCGGCGGAGAACGAGGAGAGGATCGACAGCCCGCGCTCGAGGGACTGCGACGTGCCGCTTCGCCCGTTCACGCCCATCCCGATGTTCTACTCAGCGGAACGCCGTCTTGACAAGTCGACAACCGCCCTGCGCGTGCGCAGGATTGTTGACGATCTTCGCAACGTTCCGGCAGGATTGCGCCCATGAGCGTGCAGACGAGCTCGAGCTACGACGCGCTCCGCGCGGCGATCGTGAGCGGCGAGATCGCTCCGGACGCCCGGCTCGTCGAGGCGGAGGTCAGCGCCACGTTCGGCATGTCGCGCGGGGCCGTCCGGACGGCGCTGATCCGGCTCGAGCAGGACGGGCTCGTCGTCCGCGAGCCGCACCGGGGCGCCCGCGTGCGCAAGGTGTCGAACGACGAGGCCGTCGAGATCCTGCAGGCGCGGGCGGTGCTCGAAGGGCTCGCGGCACGGCAGGCGGCGGAGCGGAGCGACGAGGCGGGCAACAAGCTCCTCACGGAGACACTCGCGCGGCAGCGGGAGCTACTCGAGCTCGGCGACCTGCTCGGCGCCTCGGACGCAAACGCCGACCTGCACGCCGCCCTGCTCGACCTCTCGGGGCACAGCACCGCGAAGCGGCTGATCCACGCACTGCACTCCCAGACCGTGCGCTACCAGTACCGCACGATCCTGATCCCCGGGCGGTCGGCGGCGTCGGTGGAGGAGCACGCCGCGATCGTCGACGCGGTGATCGCGGGCCGTCCCGACGACGCGGACAAGGCCATGCGCCGGCACCTCTTCAACGTCGCAGAGGCGGTGCTGCACCGGCTCGTTCCCGGGGATATCGACAGGGCGAGCCGCGGCGCGCTCTGAGGCCGCCGGCGGCGGAGGCCGGCGAGGAAGGAGAACTTGCTGCAGAAATTGTTGACAACATTGGTTCTGATCTGGTTGATTCGCGCGTAACGCGGACCAGGTTGGCCCCGTCGATCCCGATCCAGGCCGCGCATACCGTGCCATCCGACGACGAAGTCACGTGTCACGTGGAAGGAGAGTCATGAATCGCTTTGGTCGTAGCGCCGTGCTCGCGGGTGCGGCGCTCGTTGCGCTCGTGGCCGCGATCGCCGCCTCCGCCACGACGGCGAAGTCCGACCGCTCGACGGCGCCGACAACCGGCGCGGCGGTGACGAACTACGTCTCGTACGTCCACGGCAAGCGCGGGAAGGCCGACCCGAAGAAGTCGAAGGTCTACATCGGCTGGGTCAACCAGCAGGGCGGCCAGGTCGTGATCGGCGGGCTGGCGACCGCCGGCGCGCAGCTCGCCGTGAGGTACGTCAACGACGTGCTGGGCGGCGTCGGCGGCCACCCCGTCGCCCTCGTCCAGTGCTTCATCAAGTCGAACGAAGAGGAAGGCACGACCTGCGGTCAGAAGCTCGTCAACGACAAGCGGATCTCCGTCATCGCGACGGGCGCCGTCGCCACGGGAGCGCAATCCCTCTTCGCGACGATCCGCGGCAAGAAGCCGGTCGTCACCGGCGTCGCCACCACTCCGGTCGACGGAGCGCAGAAGAACGCCGTCGTCCTCTTCGGTGACGCACCGCACATCCTGCTGCCGTTCGGCAACTACGCGAAGAACGTCCTCCACGCCAAGACCGCCGCGGTGATCTACCCGAATGCGGTGGGCGTCGCGGACGCCGGCCAGGTGATCGCGGCCGGACTCAAGGCGGCAGGCATCAACACGAAGCAGGTCGGCTACACGCAGGGCCAGACCGACCTGACCGCGCCGCTGACCGCGGCCGGAGCGACGACGGCAGACTTCATCGCCCCGTACGGAACGGCCACCGACTGCGCGAACCAGGCGAAGTCGATGCAGCAGCTCGGCATCACCGACTCCCGCAAGATCATGACGGCGCCGCTCTGCCTCAACTCGCAGGTGATCGACGCCCTCGGCGATTGGTCGAAGTGGACGTACGCGATCGCCTCGTCGCTCTACGGCGACAAGACGGACAAGGGCATGCCGGCCTACGACGCGGTGATCAAGCGCTACAAGGCGCAGAAGAACGCGCCGGATCCGTGGCACATCGTCGCGTTCTCGGAGCTCCTGACCACCGTGAAGTTCCTCAACCAGGTCGGGGCGGACAAGATCACCCCTGCCCGGGTCCTGGCGCGCGCGAAGGCCTTCAGGGGGCCGCTGGCGCTCGGGGCGCCGAAGCTCCAGTGCGGCAAGTACAAGGACGCTCCGGCGATCTGCAACGACATGTTCCAGGCGTTCACCTACCTGGGCAAGTTCCAGTGGAAGCGCGCCTCCGGCTGGATCGGCCCACTCGGCGGCTGACGTAGCGGGCACCAGATTTCCCCCGACGGGGCCGGTCGACTGGCCGGCCCCGTCGCGTGATACTCGCGACGCGACGTGAACGAGATCCTGCTCTTCATCCTGCTCGGCCTCGGGACGGGGGCGACGATCGCCGCGATCGCGGTCGCCATCGTCGTCACGTACCGGGGCTCCGGCTACATCAATCTCGCCGCGGGCGCGATCGCGATGGTCGCCGGCTTCTCGTTCTGGGCGCTCCGGACCGGTGAGCTCGGCTTCACGGTCGGCACCCCGGTCGCCGTCGTGCTCACGTACGTCGTCGTCGTCCTCGTGACCGTCGCGATCGAGCTCGCGGTGTTCAGGCCCCTCCGCACGGCGGCGCCGCTCGCGAAGCTCGTCGCCTCGCTCGGTGTCCTGCTCACGCTCCAGGCCGCCATGCTGCTCGCCTTCGGCACGTCGCAGCACCCGCAGCCGACCATCATCCCGATCAAGGTGATCCGCCTGCTCGACGGGGCGGTGCCACTGTCCGCCTTCGTGCTGAGCGGCATGGTCGTGGCGATCACGCTCCTGTTCTGGGCGCTCTACCGCTGGACGCGCTTCGGGCTCGCCACCCGGGCTGCGTCGGAGAACGATGTCGCGGCCCGGCTCGCCGGACTCTCGCCGGACGAGCTGTCGCTCGCGAACTCGCTCCTCTCGAGCCTCCTGCTCGGGACACTCGGGATCCTGGCCGGCTCGGTCGCGGCGCTCGACACGACGACGCTGCCCTTCCTCGTCGTGCCGGCGCTCGCGGCTGCCCTCTTCGCGAGGCTGACCTCGTTCACGATCGCGTGCGCCTGCGGCCTCGCGATCGGCGCGGCCGAGTCGCTGATCGAGTACGCCTCGACGAAGACGTGGTTCCCCACGAGCGAGAGCGTGGCGTGGCCGGGGGTCAAAGAGCTGCTCGTCTTCGTGCTGATCGTCGCGGCGATGTTCCTGCGCGGAGCGTCCCTGCCGACGCGCGGAGAGCTCGTCGAGCAGCGCCTCCCGGACGTGCCGCGTCCGAAGCACGCGTACGCGCTCGCGATCCCCTCGACGGTCCTGTGCGCGATCGCGCTCGTCGTGCTGCCGTTCGACTTCCGACAGGCGCTGACCAACTCGCTGATCGGCATCGTCATGGCGCTCTCGCTCGTGGTCATCACCGGCTTCGTCGGGCAGATCTCGGTCGTCCAGCTCGCCCTCGCCGGTGTCGCCGGCTTCGCGGTCTCGCACCTGGCGGTCGATGCCGGGGTCGGCTTTCCGCTGGCGCCGCTCGCCGGGATCGCCGCCGCCGTGCTGCTCGGGCTCGTGACCGCGGTCTCGGCGCTCCGCGTGCGGGGCGTGGCTCTCGCGGTCGTGACGATCGCGGCTGCGGTCGCGGTCTTCAACTTCGGCTTCGTCAACCCCACCTGGGGCGGGGGCGCGACCGGCTCGCCGGTGCCGGACCCGAAGCTCTTCGGCGTCAACCTCGGGCCGAGTGCGTCCTTCCGGGGCCTCGACGGCAACCTCCCGAGCCCCGTGTTCGGCTGGGTGGCGCTCGCGGCCGCCGTCCTCCTCGCACTGCTCGTGATCTCGGTGCGTCGTGGCATCCTGGGCCAACGGATGCTGGCGGTCCGGTCCAACGAGCGCGCCGCGGCGGGAGCGGCGATCGACGTCCGCAACGTCAAGCTGATCGCCTTCGGCATCAGCGCGCTGATCGCCGGGGTGGCGGGGACGCTGTATGCGTACAACTTCGGCTCCGTCAGCGCCGACCGCTTCAGCGTCCCGCTCGCGCTGAGCCTGATCGCGTTCGCCTACGCAGGGGGAATCACGCTCGTCTCCGGCGCAGTCTTCGCCGGGCTGATCGCCGCGCAGGGGATCCTCCCGTACGCGCTCGACAAGTGGCTCGGCCTCTCGGGGAACTGGTTCCTGCTCTTCGGCGGCGTCGTGCTCATCTTCACGCTGATCCAGAACCCCGAGGGCGTCGCAGGCTCCTTCTATCGGACGGCGCAGGCCCGAGCGAAGCAGAAGGCCGAGGTCCCCGCCTCGACGCCTGCGAGGGGCTCGTGACGGCCGTCCTCTCGACGACCGGCCTGTCCGTGCGTTTCGGCGGCGTGCGCGCCGTCGACGAGGTCGACGTCGTCGTCGAGGAGGGTCAGCTGGTCGGGTTGATCGGGCCGAACGGAGCCGGCAAGACGACCCTCGTCGACGCGATCACGGGTTTCGTGCGGTACACCGGCCGTGCCGAGCTCGACGGACACGATCTCGCGGGTATGCCGCCGCACGCACGCGCCCGTCGCGGGCTCGCCCGCACCTGGCAGAGCACGGAGCTGTTCGACGATCTCACGGTGCGCGAGAACCTCATGGTCGCGGCCGAGCGCCCCTCCTGGCTCGCCCTCGCCGCCGAGCTCGTCGGTCGTCCCGCCGGCGATGCGGCCGCGACCGACGCCGCGCTCGACCTCCTCGCGATCGGGATGCTCGCGGAGGCGATGCCGAGCGAGCTGACCCAGGGTCAGCGGAAGCTCGTCGGGGTCGCGCGGGCGATCGCCATGCAGCCGCGCCTGCTCTGTCTCGACGAGCCCGCGGCGGGCCTCGACAGCCACGAGAGCGAGGAGCTCGGACGCCGCCTGCGGCAGATCGCGGACGCGGGCACCGCGACGCTCCTGATCGACCACGACATGGGGCTGGTGCTGACCATCTGCGACCTGATCGTCGTGCTCGAGTTCGGGAAGGTGATCGCCGCCGGACCGCCCGACCAGGTGCGCCGCGACCCGCTCGTCGTCAAGGCGTATCTCGGCGCCGCCGCCTCCCGGGCGGGCGCCGCCGCCGAGCGCGACCCGGGAGAGGTGTCGGCGTGAGCGCCCCCGTGCTCGAGCTCGAAGGGCTGACCGTGGGCTACGACGGCGCCCCGGTGGTGCGTGGCCTCGACCTCGAGGTCGGTCAGGGCGAGATCGTCGCGCTGCTCGGGGCCAACGGGGCCGGGAAGACGACGACGCTGCGCGCCGTCTCGGGCCTCGCGCATCCGCTCGCGGGGGTCGTGCGCTTCGGCGGAGCCGACCTCCGCAAGGTGTCTCCCAGCGGCCGCGCGCGCCTTGGCATCGCGCACGTCCCCGACTCGCGGGGCCTCTTCTTCGGGCTGACCGTGGCGGAGCACCTGCGGCTCGGCTACCGCGGCGAGCGCCTCGACGCGGCCGTCGCGTATCGCTATTTCCCTGCGCTCGATCCGCTCCGCGACCGCCGCTGCGGGCTCCTCTCCGGCGGGGAGCAGCAGATGCTCGCCGTGGGAAGGGCGCTCGCCCGCCGCCCGACGTTGCTTCTCCTCGACGAGCTGAGCCTCGGCCTCGCGCCGGTGATCGTCGAGAGCCTGCTCCCCGTCGTCCGCGCGTACGCGGAGGAGAGCGGGTGCGGGGTCGTGCTCGTCGAGC
>Ga0207428_10002104_pt1 | contig 20069 bp, 15 predicted proteins | sample RhiMethybrSRZTD1_FD_187600 | JGI IMG/M metagenome (GOLD analysis project Ga0207428, IMG submission 187600) | Populus rhizosphere microbial communities from Tennessee, USA - Rhizosphere MetaG P. TD hybrid SRZTD1 (SPAdes) (version 3) | ecosystem: Host-associated > Plants > Roots > Rhizosphere >...
ACTGTCAGATAGCGACGAGAATTTCATCTCCAGCGCTATCCCAGGCGTCACGCTCACCAACGTGGACAACACGATCTCAGGCGCCGGCCAGCTTGGCGATTGGCAGACGATCCTCATTAACCAGGGAACGATCGTCGCCACCGGCACCCATGCTCTGACCATCGATACCGAATCAAATGTTGTGATCAACTCCGGGATTTTGGAGGCAATCGGGCCCGGCGACTTGATCGTAAACAATGACATTTCCAATTCAGGACTGATTTGGGCCAACGGCGGAAATATCACAATCGAGGGTACGGTCAGCGGGACGGGAGGCGCGCTGATCAACGGTGGAACGCTCGAATTTTTCTCGGCTTCATCTATCGATGTCACGTTTACAGACGGAAGCCTTGACACGTTAGTTCTCGACAATCCGGCTGCCTTCTCCGGACAAATTTTTGGATTCTCTGGTAAGGATTTCGATTTGATCGATCTCAAAGGGGTCGCCTTTAACGCCGGCGCATCGTGGGTCTACTACGACAACGATGGATCCGATAACGGGGGCATGCTTACAATTTACGAAAATATCGACGGTACGACCACTGCGGTCGACAGCATAAAGTTTGGGAACGGCGATTACACAACGTCAAGCTTCCTGTTAACCAGCGACGGCAGCGGGGGAGTTCTGATCGCAGATCCGACGACTTCCGCGGGAATGGTGATCGATGCGGGCGATGGCGGCAATACGCTTACAGGAACCGCGGGGAGCGACACTTTCTTGTTTAAGGCGATCACCGATTCACAGGCTGGTGCCGGAACTTTCGACACGATTACCAATTTCACGCACAACTCTGATCACATCGACCTGACGTCAATCGCTGGCGCAAACACGGTGCAGGGTCTGGTCAACGCGGCCGGTGCAGTCGATGCCCACAGCATCAGCTGGTTCGTCGACAACGCGCAGAACCAGACGATCGCCTACGTCAACACAACCGACACCGCCAACCACGTCGACATGGAAATCCACCTGACCGGCACAAACATCAACTTGAGTGGAAGCGACATCCTTCATCATACGTAGCGGCTATCAACCGGGCAGCCGCGGGATGTTCCGCGCAGAATTGCAACAACCGCACAAAAGCTTACGGAACCGCCATTAACGTTGCTTTCGCGCCTCCGGCGACAAATTCCGGCATTCGTGTCATATTTAATGAGTGGGGCTTTGATTTTAGGCTATTCGGGGTGGCCCTGAGCAATGCCGGGACACGGGTCTCGTCGGGTACCAGTTGATGCAGCGTAACCAATCGGATCGAAACCAGCTTCCGGTTCGCTCTGAGCTCGCAGCGGCACTCGCTGCGTGCCGCGGCGCGTTCTACGGCACGGCCGTCATCAGCGGAATGAGCAACGTGCTGATGCTGACCGGCGCGATGTTCATGCTCGAAATCTACGACCGCGTGCTGCCGAGCCGCAGCATGCCAACGCTGGTCGGTTTGCTGGTTCTTGTGGCGGTGCTCTTCACGGCCCTCGGCGTGCTCGACGCAATCCGTGGGCGAATTCTTGTCCGGATCGGCGGCGCACTCGACGAGACACTAAGTGGCCGCGTCTACGACACGCTCATACGGCTGCCGTTACGCATCGGCGGGCAGAATGACGGTACCCAGCCGCTGCGCGATCTCGATGCGGTCCGCTCCTATCTCTCGGGCCTTGGCCCGGTGGCGCTCTTTGATCTGCCCTGGATCCCGCTGTATCTCGCAGTCTGCTTTGCATTCCATCCGCTCATCGGACTTACGGCGCTCGCCGGCGCGATCATCCTGATCGCGCTGACGCTGCTCACCGAGATCCTCATGCGCGCGCCCACCAAGGCGGCGACGCAGGCTGCCATCGTGCGCAACAGTCTCGCGGAAGCGAGCCGACGCAATGCTGAGGCGCTCGTCGCCATGGGAATGGCTGGCCGCGTTGCCGCACGATGGAATGAGGCGAACAGGCAGTACATGCACGGCCAGCAGGAGGCGAGTGACCTCGGCGGTGGCCTCGGCGCGATCTCCAAAGTTTTCCGGATGCTGCTGCAGTCCGTCGTGCTTGCGGTGGGCGCTTATCTCGTCATCCAGCAGGAGGCCAGCGCAGGCATCATCATCGCCGGATCGATCCTCAGCGCCCGTGCACTGGCGCCGGTCGATCTCGCCATTGCGAACTGGAAAGGCTTTGTCAACGCGCGACAGGGTTGGCAGCGGCTGAACAAGCTGCTGACGGCGTCGCCTGTACAGTCGGTGCCGATGCAGCTGCAGCCACCAGTGCAGCGGCTGACCGTTGAAGGCGCCAGCGCGACACCGCCGGGGGTGCCAAAGATCGTCGTGCAGGACATTACATTTGAGCTCGAAGCCGGCCACGGGCTCGGCATCATCGGACCAAGCGGCTCTGGAAAATCGTCGCTTGCCCGCCTGCTCGTCGGAATCTGGCAACCGGTGCGTGGGAACGTCCGACTCGACGGCGCCGCACTCGACCAGTGGTCGCCGGATTCCCTCGGCCGCCACATCGGATACTTGCCGCAGGACGTGGAGCTGCTCGCCGGCACGGTGGCGCAGAACATCGCCCGTTTCGAGCCGCAGGCCGACAACGAGGCCGTGATCGCCGCAGCAAGGGCGGTTGGCGTGCATGACCTTATTGTCCGCTTGCCGGCCGGCTACGACACGCAGATCGGCGAGCAAGGCTCGGCCCTCTCCGCCGGCCAGGCGCAACGGATCGCGCTGGCCCGCGCGGTTTACCGCGACCCATTCCTGGTGGTGCTCGACGAGCCGAATTCAAATCTCGATTCCGATGGCGAGGAAGCGCTGACGCAGGCGATCCTGAGTGTGCGGGAGCGCAAGGGCATTGTCGTCGTGATCGCTCATCGCCCCAGCGCCATTGCAGGCGTCGATCGGCTGATGATGATGGGTAACGGCCGCATCCAGATCATCGGCCCCAAAGACGAGGTCCTGGCCAAAGTGTTGCAACGGCCGCTCCCGGGACCTCGGCCACTCAAGGTCGTTCCGGACAGCGGGGGTGCAAGCGGATGAAGATCCCGCGATTCATTCATGCTGTCAGCGAGCGCCTTGAAAAATGGGCTACGGAGCTGTTGCCCGCGGCCGCGCCGGGAAGCTCGCGCTACTCTATCCATCGTCATCTTCTGGCCGGCGGCCTGATCGTGCTGTTGCTCGCCGGAGGTGTGGGCGGTTGGGCGGCAACAACCCAGATCGCCGGTGCACTCATCGCGCAAGGCTCCGTCGTCGTCGATTCGAACGTGAAGAAGGTCCAGCACCCGACCGGCGGCGTCGTTGGCAAGCTCAACGTTCAGGACGGCGACCGCGTCAAGGCCGGCGATATTCTCGTACAGCTCGACGATACGGTCACGCGCGCGAACCTTGCCATTGTCACCAAAGGCCTCGACGAGCTCGCCGCGCGAAAGGCGCGTCTCGAAGCCGAACGTGATGGGGCCGAATCGGTCACGTTCCCGCGCATGCTGCTCGCCCACGCCGAAGACGCGCCGGTCGCCATTGCAATCGCCAACGAACGAAAATTGTTTGAGCTCCGCCGTACGGCCCGGCTCGGGCAGAAGGCACAGCTGAGGCAGCGCATCACCCAGCTGCAGGACGAAATCAGCGGACAGACTGCCCAGCAGGAGGCCAAGGCCCGCGAGATAACCCTGATCGGCAAGGAGCTCGAAGGCGTCCGCGAGCTCTGGAAAAACAACCTCGTGCAGATCACGCGGATGACCGCGCTCGAGCGCGACGCCGCGCGGCTCGAAGGCGAGCGTGCGCAACTGATTGCTGCGGTAGCGCAAACCAAGGGCAAGATATCCGAGACCGAGCTGCAGATCATCCAGATCGATCAGGATCTGAGCAGCGAGGTCGCCAAGGACATGCGCGAGGTCGACGCCAAATATGGCGAGTTCGTCGAGCGCAAGGTCGCCGCCGAGGACCAGCTCAAACGCATCGATATCCGTGCGCCACAAGACGGCGTCGTGCTTGAGTCAAAAGTTCACACCCTAGGCGGCGTAATTTCGGCCGGAGATGCGATCATGCTGATCGTACCGGAATCCGACAACCTGCAGGTCGAAGCCAAGATCAACCCGCGCGACATCGACCAGATACAGGTCGGCCAACCGGCAATGCTGCGCTTCTCCGCGTTCAATCTGCGCACGACACCTGAAATCAACGGCACAATCACCCGCATTGCCGCCGACGCCACGGCCGACCAGCGCACAGGACAGACTTACTACAATACCCGCATCGCCATGACGAAAGGCGAAATCGCACGGCTCGGCGAGGTTAAGCTTATTCCGGGCATGCCGGTGGAAGCCTTCGTTCAGACCGGCGAGCGCAGCGTGATGTCCTATCTGATCAAGCCCCTGCAGGACCAGTTCATGCGGGCGTTCCGGGAGAAATGACCGCGGCGTCGTTTCGCCCGGTTGCAGGCGATTTTCAATGACGTGGCTTGCACGATTGGCGCGGCGATTTGGTTTGGCCCGGGGGCTCGCTCTTTTGCTGCTCGTCGGGCTCGCGGCGCTGCGGCTGGCCGACCCCATCCTGTTGCATGAGCTCCGCGTCCGCGTTTTCGATTTCTTTCAGGTGCTGCATCCGCGCGATGCAACGCAGCGGCCGGTCGTCATTGTCGATATTGACGAAAAGAGCCTGAACAGCCTAGGTCAGTGGCCATGGCCGCGCACGCGCATCGCCGACATTGTTACGCGTCTGACTCAAATGGGCGCGCTGGTGGTAGCGTTCGACGTGGTTTTCGCGGAGCCCGACCGGATGTCGCCGGGCATTGCCGCGGACACGTACCGCGACCTTGACGAAGCGACACGGACCAAGCTGCGTTCGCTGCCGAGCAATGATGCGATGCTCGCCGACGCCTTCCGTAAATCGCGTGTCGTGGTCGGCGAATCGGGCCTTCCCTTCGCGGTGGCAGAGGCAGGCGGCGCCCGGCCGCCGATCGGCATAGCGACAATGGGCGGCGATGCGCGACCTTTCCTGCTCAATTTTCCCGGCTTGCTGAGAAATGTGCCCACTCTCGAACAAGCAGCCAGCGGCCGCGGACTCTTCACGATCCGCCCCGAACGCGACGGTATCGTCAGGCGGGTGCCGGTCGTGATGCAGGCGCAGGGCGCGATCATGCCGTCGCTGACGCTGGAAATGTTGCGCGTTGCCAGCGGCAGTAGCACGGTCCTCATCCGCTCGGACCGCGCCGGGGTGCAGAGTGCGGCCGTGCCGGGCTTCGTGATTCCGACCGACCGCAACGGACAGCTCTGGATCCATTTCGCACCGCACGACAAGGACCGTTACATATCGGCGGTCGACGTTTTCGAGGGCCGGGTTCCAGCCGACCGTGTGGCGCAGCGGCTGGTGCTGATCGGTACATCCGCCGTCGGCCTTCTCGATTCGAAAACGACACCGGTCGATCCTCTCATGCCGGGGGTCGAGGTCCACGCGCAGGTCCTCGAAAACATCCTGACAAATTCCGTTTTGTCATCGCCGAACTATGCGCTCGGCGTCGAGTTATGCGCGGCGCTTCTTCTCGGCGTTGTCATCATCTGGCTGGCGCCGACCCTGAACCCGCTTCTACTGCTCCTGGTTGGCGCAACGATAGTCGTTATATCCATGGGCGCCTCGTGGTACTTCTACGTACAGAACAGGCTGCTGTTCGATTTCACCTATCCGCTGCTGTCGAGCGTCCTCGTCTATCTCACGCTGATGTTCAGCAACTACATGAGCGAGGAAGCGCAGCGTCGCCGTATTCGATCGGCTTTTGGCCAGTATCTTTCGCCGGCGCTGGTCGAGCAGCTTGCGCAGTCGCCCGACAAGCTCGTACTCGGCGGCGAAGACCGAGAAATGAGCATCCTTTTCAGCGACGTGCGCGGATTTACGACCATATCCGAACTCTACAAAGACGATCCGCAAGGCCTGACGTCGCTGATGAACAGTTTCCTCACGCCGCTGACCAACGCCATCATCGAGCACAAAGGGACCATCGATAAGTACATGGGCGATGCCGTCATGGCTTTCTGGAATGCGCCGCTGGACGACGCCAACCATGAGATCAACGCCTGCGAGGCGGCGCTCGAAATGCTGCGGCGCGTCGACACGCTCAACAGTCAACGTGAGCAGCAGGCAAAAGAAAGCGGCCAGCGCTTCATTCCGATCAAGGTCGGCGTCGGCATCAATACCGGCCGTTGCGTCGTGGGAAACATGGGCTCGGATCTGCGGTTCAACTATTCCGTCCTCGGCGACCCCGTAAATCTGGCATCCCGGCTGGAAGGGCAGTCGAAGACCTACGGCCTGCCGATTATTCTCGGATCACGCACGGCGACGGCAGTCGGCGACAAGTTCGCGGTGCTGGAGCTCGACTGCATTACCGTCAAAGGCAAGACCGAACCGGAGTCGGTCTATACCGTTCTCGGCCGCTCGGACGTTGCGGACAGCGATCGGTTCGGCCAGTTGCGGCAGAACGTCAACGACATGCTCACGCGCTTTCGCCAGCAGGACTTTTCCGGTGCAACGCAAGCGATTGAACGCTGCCGCAAGTTCGGGGATGGCTTCGGTCTGAGCTACCTTTTCGACATCTATTCCGAACGCATCCGCGTATTCGAGGAAAACCCGCCGCCGGCCGACTGGAACGGGGTCTTCGTGCTGGAGACAAAATAGCGCTGGCGCCGATGACGCGCCGCGCGCTTCTTGCGGTTCCTGCGTCTTTGCGATCATCTATGCCCAACCTGGCAACATGGTTGGTAGCAAATGGCAAAGACTCCCCCAAAATCCGAACGACGCCTGAGATCCCAGCTCTGGTTCGACAATCCCGATAATCCGGGCATGACGGCGCTCTACCTCGAGCGCTATCTCAACTACGGGCTGACGTCGGCGGAGTTGCGGTCGGGGAAGCCGATCATCGGCATCGCGCAGACCGGCTCGGACCTCTCTCCTTGCAACCGTCACCATCTCGAGCTCGCCAAGCGCGTGCGCGACGGAATCAGGGTGGCGGGCGGAATCGCCTTTGAATTTCCGTGTCACCCGATCCAGGAGACGGGCAAACGTCCGACGGCGGCGCTTGACCGCAATCTCGCTTATCTCGGCCTGGTCGAAGTCCTTTACGGCTACCCGCTCGACGGCGTCGTGCTGATGACCGGCTGTGACAAGACGACGCCCGCCTGCCTGATGGCGGCGGCGACCGTGAACACGCCGGCCATCGTTCTCTCCGGTGGGCCGATGCTCAACGGCTGGTGGAAGGGCGAGCGCGCCGGCTCCGGAACGGCAATCTGGAAAGCCCGTGAGGACATGGCGGCCGGACGCATCGACGCCGAGGAGTTCATGCAGATCGCCGCTTCCGCAGCACCATCGGTCGGCCACTGCAATACAATGGGCACCGCTTCGACCATGAATGCGCTCGCCGAAGCACTTGGCATGTCCCTGCCCGGCTGCGCGGCAATCCCCGCGCCCTATCGCGAACGCGCGCAAATTGCCTATGAAACCGGGCTGCGCGCGGTCGAGATCGTCGAACAGGATGTCAAACCGTCGGACATTCTTACACGCAAGGCGTTCGAGAACGCGATCGTTGCAAATTCGGCGATCGGCGGATCGACCAACGCGCCCATCCACATCAATGCCATCGCACGGCATGTCGGCGTGAAGCTGTCGATCGATGATTGGGAGAACATCGGCTACGACGTGCCGCTCCTGGTGAACATGCAGCCGGCCGGTGAGTATCTTGGCGAGGAATATTACCGCGCCGGCGGACTGCCCGCGGTCATGCACGAATTGCTCAAGGCCAGGCGCATTCACACCGACGCTTTGACGATCAACGGCAGGACGATGGGCGAGAATGTGAAGCGGGCTCAAAGCACCAATGCCGACGTGATCAAGCCTTATCGCTCTCCCATGAGGAAAAAGGCCGGATTCAAGGTGCTGAAGGGCAACCTGTTCGATTCCGCGATCATGAAGACCAGCGTCATTTCTGACGAATTTCGCAAGCGCTACCTGTCCAACCGCAAGGATAAAGACGCATTCGAAGGCCGTGCGGTGGTCTTCGACGGGCCGGAGGACTATCACCACCGCATCGATGATCCATCCTTGAAGATCGATGAGTACACGCTGCTGTTCATCCGGGGCGCCGGCCCCATCGGCTATCCGGGCTCGGCGGAAGTCGTCAACATGCAGCCGCCGGCGGCGCTGATCAAAAAAGGCATCACCTCCCTGCCCTGCATCGGCGACGGACGGCAATCAGGCACGTCCGGTTCGCCGTCGATCCTCAACGCGTCGCCGGAAGCGGCCGCGAACGGTGGCCTCGCTCTGCTGAAGACCGGCGACCGCGTCCGCATCGACCTGCGCAAGGGGACCGCTGATATCCTGATCTCGAAAGCGGAGCTGGCTCGGCGCCGCAAGGCACTGCAGAGGCGTGGCGGCTTCCGCTATCCGGCAAGCCAGACGCCATGGCAGGAAATCCAGCGTTCCATGGTCGACCAGCTGGCGGATGGCATGGTGCTGAAGCCCGCCGTGAAATATCAACGCGTCGCCCAGAACGGCGTCGCGCGCGACAATCATTGAGGAGCATTGTGTCCGTGAGCAACAGACTGGAAGGAAAGCTGGCGATGGTCACCGCCGCCGGCCAAGGTATCGGCCGCGCGATCGCCGAGGCCTTCATCGCACAGGGCGCGAAAGTCATTGCGACCGATGTTGCGATCAACAAGCTTGACGGCCTGAAGGCTGCAAAAACCGCCAAGCTCGACGTCCTGTCGGGTGACGCGGTCGGTGCCTTTGCTGCGTCGATCGACAAGGAGTTCGGCGCACTCAATGTGCTCGCCAATGTCGCCGGCTATGTGCACCAGGGCACGGTGCTGGAATGTTCGGAGAAGGACTGGGACTTTTCTTTCGACCTCAACGTCAAATCCATGCATCGCACCATCAAGGCGTTCCTGCCCGCGATGCTGAAAAATGGCGGCGGCTCGATCATCAACATGTCGTCGGGCGTGTCGTCCATCAAAGGCCTGCCCAACCGTTATGCCTACGGCGCGACCAAAGCGGCCGTGATCGGCCTGACCAAGGCAGTCGCCGCCGATTTCATAACGAAAGGCATCCGCTGCAACGCCATCTGTCCCGGCACAATCGTGTCGCCCTCTTTCGAGGAACGCGTGCAGGCCGTTGCGAAGCAAACGGGGACTCCGCTTGGACAGGTGCGCAAGAATTTCATCGCGCGCCAGCCGATGGCGCGTCTCGGAACGGCCGAGGAAGTCGCAGCGCTTGCGGTTTTCCTCGCGTCGGATGAATCGAGCTACATCACCGGCCAGCCGCACCTGGTCGATGGCGGCATGGCGCTTTAGGCCTTCACCTGCCCACTGCCGTTGGGCCCGGCCTCACGTCGGGCTTGCTTTTCGAAGGGCGAAAGCGGGATGATTTGGTTTGGACGGATGTTCCAGACCTTCGCACGGTACTGAAAACAAAGAAGAATATGCGTAAGGCGGCCCTCGCCGCCCGGGAGGAATGAATGGCTTCGGTCGCGATCCGCGACGTAAGAAAGGCTTTCGGGGCGACGGCCGTCATCCACGGCGTCGACATTTCGATACGCGACGGCGAATTCGTCGTGCTTGTCGGACCCTCAGGCTGCGGCAAATCGACTTTGCTCCGGATGATCGCCGGCCTCGAAAACATCACCGGAGGCGAAATCCGTATCGGCGATCGCGTGGTCAATCGGCTGCCGCCGAAGGAACGCGACGTCGCGATGGTGTTTCAGAATTACGCGCTCTATCCGCACATGACGGTCGCCGACAACATGGCGTTCTCCATGAAGCTGCGCGGCGCGCCGAAAAGCGAGATCGATGAGCGCGTCAACCGGGCGGCCGCGATCCTCGGCCTCTCGCAATTGCTGCAACGTTTCCCGCGCCAGCTGTCGGGTGGACAACGTCAGCGTGTCGCCATGGGGCGCGCCATCGTCCGTGATCCGCAGGTCTTTCTTTTTGACGAGCCGCTGTCCAATCTCGACGCCAAGCTGCGCGTGCAGATGCGCACGGAAATCAAGGAGCTGCATCAGCGGCTGAAGACAACGACGATTTACGTCACGCACGACCAGATCGAAGCAATGACCATGGCCGACAAGATCGTCGTGATGCACGACGGCCGCGTGGAGCAGATCGGGGCGCCGCTCGATCTTTACGACCGCCCAGACAATCTGTTCGTTGCCGGCTTTATTGGCTCGCCGGCGATGAACATGCTCAAGGGCCGCATCAGCCTGAACGGAACGGCGGCATTCGAGGCGCCCGCCGGGATAACATTCGCGCTCAACAATGCGCCGTCCGGCAGCGATGGACGCCCTGCCATTTATGGCGTGCGCCCTGAGCATTTCTCTTTATCCGACGACGGCGCCGAGGCCGTGATCCAGGTCATCGAACCGACTGGATCGGAACTGCAGGTCGTCGCCAAAGTAGGCGAGAACGAGATCATCGCCGTCTTCCGCGAGCGACATCAATTCAAGCCGGGCGACAAGATCCGGCTTAAGCCAGACCCGAGGCTCATTCATCTATTCGACGAGGCGACGGGTAAGCGCCTCGAAAACTGAGGAACGAAAGGGAGGCAGATCATGACTTATTTTACACGTCGCACACTCGTCAAAGGCGGGACAGCGGCGGCCGCGGCCGGCGCGTTGACCGGCCCGGCATTGCTTGACTGGGCCAAGGCATGGGCACAGTCCTCACAGTGGAAGCCGGAGAAAGGTGCGCAGCTGTCGATCCTGCGCTGGAAATATTTCGTTCAATCGGAAGACGATGCCTTCGTCGCCTTGATGGATTCCTTCGCCAAGGCGACCGGCGTCAAGATCACGATCGCGCGCGAGTCGTACGAAGACGTGCAGCCGAAAGCCTCGGTCGCCGCCAACACGGGTGCGGGCCCGGATCTGTTCTGGGGCCTCTATTCATTGCCGCACCTGTTCCCGCAGAAGTGCCTCGACGTCTCTGATGTGGCTGACTATCTCGGCAAGAAATACGGCGGCTGGGTGCCAACTGCCGTCACCTACGGCAAAGGCACCGGCAACAAGTGGATCGCGATCCCGGTTTGCTACGCCGGCAATCTGCTCAATTATCGTCTTGAAGCCTCCAAGAAGGCCGGGTTCTCCAAATTCCCGACGACGACCGACGAATTCCTCGCCTACGCCAAGGCGATGAAGGCGCAGGGCACGCCGGGCGGCATGGCGCTCGGCCACGCGTCCGGCGACGGCAACGCCTGGGTCTACTGGTGTCTGTGGGCCTTCGGCGGCAACGTCGTCGACAAAAGCGACAAGGTCATCATCAGCTCGCCGGAAACCGAAAAGGCGCTCAACTACGCCAAGGCGCTTTACGAAAACTATGTGCCCGGCACGGCATCCTGGAACGACTCATTCAATAACAAGGCGTTCCTGGGCGGCGAAATCCATTGGACCAATAACGGCATCTCCATCTACGTCGCGGCGCAGAACGATGCGAGCAAGAAACAGATCGCCGAGGACATGGATCACGCGCTCTATCCGGTGGGGCCGGTCGGCAAGCCGACTGAATTCCATCTGCTGTTCCCGTTGATGGCGATGACCTACACCAAGTATCCGCAGGCCTGTAAGGCGCTGATGGCCTATATGCTCGAAGCCGATCAGTTCAATAAATGGCTGACTGCATCGAGGGGCTATCTGACGCACTGCCTTAACGCCTACGATTCAAATCCGGTGTGGACCGCCGACAAGAAGACAACGCCGTTCCGCGATGTCGCAAAACGCACATTGACGGCCGGCGGCCTCGGCTCGGTCGGCGAGAAAGCAGCAAGCGCGATTGCCGATTTCGTCGTGCTCGACATGTTCGCGGCGGTGTGCACCGGGCGCGAAGATCCAAAAGGCGCGATCAAGATCGCCGATCGTCAGCTGCGGCGAATTTATCGGTGAACACCTCGCGGCCGCTCGCGCGACCGCCGAAGCAAAAACGTCATGGCCGGTCTATCCCGGCCATGACAATTACAACGAGTGGATGAATGGCCGACATCGCGCTGAAATCGTCAGGCAGGACCGCGCTTCGCGAACCGACGGCGTGGGGCCGGCTCAAGACCAACAACAATTGGCTCAGCATCTGGTTCATGCTGCCGGCGGCGGCGTTCCTCATCCTGTTTCTTGCCTATCCGCTCGGTCTCGGCGTCTGGCTGTCCTTCACCGATGCCAAGATTGGCCGAGGCGGGGAATTTATCGGCATCGAAAACTATGAGTGGCTCTGGGACGACAGTATTTTCTGGCTCTCGGTGTTCAACACGCTGCTTTACACCACCGTCGCCAGCGCCATCAAATTCGCCGTCGGTCTCTATCTGGCACTGCTGCTGAACGAAAATCTGCCGTTCAAGGCGATCCTGCGTGCGGTCGTGCTCATTCCGTTCATCGTGCCGACCGTGCTTTCGGCAATCGCCTTCTGGTGGATCTACGACAGCCAGTTCTCGATCGTGTCATGGACGTTGCGCCACCTCGGCCTGATTTCGTCCAATGTCGATTTCCTCGGCGACGTCTGGAACGCGCGATGGTCGGTGATTTTTGCCAATATCTGGCGCGGCGTGCCGTTTGTCGCCATCACGCTGCTTGCCGGCTTGCAGACGGTGTCGCCATCGCTCTATGAGGCTGCGACCATCGACGGCGCCAGCGCCTGGCAGCGCTTCCGCTACATTACATATCCGTTGCTTACCCCGATCATCGCGGTGGTGATGACGTTCTCGGTGCTCTTCACCTTCACGGATTTCCAACTGATCTGGGTGCTGACGCGTGGCGGGCCGGTCAACGCAACGCAATTGATGGCGACGCTGTCCTATCAGCGCGCGATCATCGCCGGCCAACTCGGGGAAGGTGCCGCGATTTCGACGGCGATGATCCCGTTCCTCCTCGCCGCCATCCTGATCTCGTGGTTCGGCTTGCAGCGGCGGAAGTGGCAACAGGGCGAGAGCAATGACTGACGCGCTTGCCAAACGGGTGGCCGACCCGCGCGCGGTGCTCTCCGCGACCGCCGATCACAGCGAGGGCATGAGCTACCTGCAAACGCTGCCGCGACGGCTGGTGACGCTCTATCTGCCGCTTTCGATCATCCTTCTGGTCCTGTTGTTTCCGTTCTACTGGATGGCGCTCACCTCCATCAAACCCGACGACCAGCTCCTGGACATGGAGCGGGTCAATCCGTTCTGGACGACCGCGCCGACGCTGAAGCATTTCTACAGCCTGCTTTTCCAGACCAACTATCCGCTGTGGCTGTGGAACACGATGTTCGTCGCGATCGGCGCGACGATCCTGTCGATTATTGCGAGCGTGCTCGCCGCCTATGCCATCGTGCGCCTGCGTTATCGCGGAGCGGCATGGGTCGGCGGTGCAATTTTCCTGGCTTACCTGGTGCCACCGTCGATCCTGTTCATTCCGCTATCGACCGTCGTTTTCCAGTATGGTCTTTTTGATTCGCCTTTCGCGCTGATCCTCACCTACCCGACTATCCTGATCCCGTTCTCCACCTGGCTGCTGATGGGTTATTTCAAGACCATCCCGTTCGAGCTCGAGGAGTGCGCGCTCATCGACGGCGCCAGCCGTTGGCAGATCCTGATGAGGATCGTGCTGCCGCTCGCAATTCCCGGGCTGATCTCGGCCTTTATTTTCTGCTTTACGCTGTGCTGGAACGAATTCATCTACGCATTGACGTTTCTCTCCACGACGGCGCACAAGACGGTGCCGGTTGCGATCGTCAATGAGTTCGTCGACGGCGATATCTATCGCTGGGGTTCGTTGATGGCGGGCGCGCTGGCGGGGTCATTGCCGCTGGTGGTCCTTTATGCCTTCTTCGTCGAGCACTACGTCTCGGCAATGACCGGTGCGGTAAAGGAATAGGGTGCCGCGCGCAAATGCGGTAATCGGTGCGGCATGCGACGCGAAATCTGTTGCGCTGCCTTACCGATGGGCCAATAGTTATCAGTGTAATCGAGCATTCAAATAGAAGCTTTAGATAAATTTCGCGGCCGGACGGCCGATGTCCCTCTATTCAAATAGCCGCATTCTCGTTTGAGCGGCAGAGGAGCAGGCTCAGCATAACACGACACAATCAGGCTCGCGGCAACCAGCTATGGAGGAATGTCATGAGTGTTTTCGGCAGCATAATGAGCGCGATATTCGGTCACGGTTCGGCACAAGCGAGTGCGTCACCAACGGCACCGCCAACCGCGCCTCCGGCGCAAACGGTGGACGTAGCGGAAATCGTCGACAAGGCTGCCGCTGCCACGGGCGAAAAGCTCGCCTGGCGAACCTCCATTGTCGACCTAATGAAGGCGCTGAACCTCGACAGCAGCCAGGCAGCACGCAAGCAACTTGCCACCGAACTGAAATACACCGGCAATATGGGCGACTCGGCCGCCATGAATGTCTGGCTACACAAGCAGATCATGCAGAAGCTTGCCGCCAACGGTGGAAAGCTGCCGAGCGATATCAAGGCTTGAGAAGGCATCCGGCAGCGCAACAACGCTGCCGCAGCCAGCGCGGAATCGCACGCGGACCGCACGCGATCGTTGAACGAACGGGGGCTGCATAGGAGGCCAACAATGGGACTTCTTGATATCCTGAATGGAATGCAAAATGGCCCACGCGGCCAGACCACGCCCGCCCCAGCCGGCAGCGGGGGAATGTCGCCGATCGCGATGGCTCTGCTCGGGCTCGTCGCTTACAAGGCGATCAAACAGTTGAGCCCGGGCCAAGCCAATGTCGCGCCCACTCGCGGCGACCCATCCACTGCAGGCAATGCTCCCGGTGGTGGCCTTGGCGGATTGCTTCAGGGTCCATTGGGCGGACTGCTTGCCGGCGGTGCTGCCGGCAGCGTGCTGAGCGGCGGGCTTAACGACCTGCTCAAGCAGTTTCAGCAGGGCGGTCAAAGCGACGTCGTTCAATCCTGGATCGGCACGGGTCCGAACAAATCGATTTCGCCCAACATTCTGTCGAAGGTGCTCAGCGAGGATCAGATCAGGACGCTGAGCGCCCACAGCGGGATGTCGCGGGACGACCTGATCGCAACGCTGAGTCAGCAGTTACCGGAACTGGTCAACCAGCTCACACCGGATGGCCGCGTTCCGACCGAGCGCGAGGCGTCACGCCTGATTTAGACCGCTGTGCTTACCCGAAATCTGTAACGGGATTCTGATATGGGCATCCTGTGGATCATTCTCACCGGCTTGGTCGCGGGCCTGCACGATATCTCGTGCCGGGCCCCAACAATCCTTCCGGATTTATTCTGACGGTCGTCACGCGTCGGTGTTTGGGAGAAAAAAATAGTGCTTCCGCCTGAACCGTGTATCGGGAGGCTACGCCATGCAGCGATCCCATCTCAATGATCCGCTGAAGCCGAGTGATCTGTCGCCACCCTGCGATATGGCGGAATGCCGATGTTTCTTTCTCGCATCGAGCCAGCCGATGAGGCCGACCATGACCGGCGAACCTTTGAATGCCCGACGTGCCGCCATTCGCAGACCGTGACGGTCAAATACAAATAGAAGCAGGCCCCATGAGAGCCATATTTGCACTAGCTTCCATGCATTCCGATTCCATTGTGCGACCAAGCTGCTTCGAATGCGGAACAGCGACGCAGTTGGTTGGAATAGAGGCAGAGCGCCCCGGCTACGAACTACACACCTTCCAGCCCTCAGTGCGAGCATTTTGAAACTGCTTTTGGGCATAGCAGACATTGATTTGTGCAGCGCCAACATCCGCTTTCGGGGGCGAAGCGGACATGCCTTTTCGCACTGCAAATGTCCGCTTTTGACCCAAAGCGGACATGAGCGAATTTGCGGAGCCGCAAACTTTCAAACGTGCAGACCCAGGTAGCCTGCAATGAAAAGTACGACAACCACTACGCCAATGATGTAGAAAATATTCATTGTGCACTCCGATTGAGACTTGTACGACTTCATTTTCAATATGAAGCAACGGCGCTCAAATCGAAAACATATCGGCGGGCAAATAAGTTCCATTTTATTTATTCCTTTAGACCGTGCGCGGGCCGAAACCACCCTTGCAGGGATGGACGCGGCCTATGGAAGATTCAGAGAAATCGGCACCGCATCGGGAAGATTCTCTCCGGTTTAGTGGGCGCAGTTGCTCCCCGACATAAGGACCCAGAAAATTCGGACGCTGTTGACTCGAAGCGTATGGGGTTCACGGTCGCGTTAATGCCTGCGGAATGTGTACATTTAGACGGGTAAAAGGACGAAAAGTGGTCTGTATGGAACAGTCCTCATCCCTTCCGGGGGGTAGCGTGCTCCATCACCGAAACGGCTTCGAGCCTCGGTGACTGAGAGACCCTTCCGCGCTCCCGCTCGTACGTTTTCGGGAGGTCCCTATGAATATCATTCCGAACCAAAATTTTGAGTTCGACGACGCCGCGACCTTGGCGATGGGCGAGGCTTTCGACAATGCCTGCGCGTCCCTCTGCCGTTTCAGAACATTAATCACAGCACGTGAACTGATCGCAAAGCGAATTATCGCAGCCGCCAAAAATGGCGTGCGCGATCCCGCCCGGCTCTGTGAGCAAGCATTAATACCTTTTGGCATCGAAGATATGTCGGTGCTGGTTGTTAGCGTAGGCCGCAATCTCTCCGTCCCAGCCTATGCTTCGGTCGCGCACGCAGCGTGATCTTAAGAGAGCCCGGCTTGTCCCCCGCCGGGTTCTCTTGGTTTTTTTTGCGTGATCAAACTGCCGACTCCTCGGCTATCATTACGGAGGCTACCATGGCACAGGCGATTTCGACTTCTATCACACGACGAACTGCGGTCGCGGGGTTGGCGTTGACCGCTGCGCCGGTGGCCGTATTGGCGGCTGCGGATAACGCGAATGCGCAGGCCAAGCAAACCGTGCCTGAGAAAAGTCTGTACGAACGGTTGGGCGGCGTCTTCGCCATTGCGGCGGTGGTAGACCACTTCAGTGACGCTGTCGTGAAGAACCTCATCGTTGGCCAGACGTCCAAGAACCCGCAGTTAAGGGAATGGCACACCAACAACCTGAGCAGGTTGCCCGGCCTCAAGTTCATGCGAACGCTGTGGGTGTGCAACGTTTCGGGTGGGCCCTTCCAGTATACGCCCACCAAGCCCGGCACGACGCCGCTTGGTCTTGAGGAAGCCCATCGGGACCTCCGCATCTCTCCCGCAGAATTCGATGAGGTCGCAGCAGAACTCGGACGGACCTTGGACTTCGTCAAGGTCCCCCAGCGCGAGAAGGCCGAAGTCCTGACAGCTTTCGCTGCCCACAAGGATGAGGTCACCGCTGGCTACGTCGCCAAGCACGGCTGAAGCATCCTTGGATTTCCCGGTCTAGACGTTCTCGCCCGGCTGGTGGAGATCGTTAGCTGCGTGCCGACGATGTCCGCGTTGGCACTTAGCGGACATTTCGAGGATGCCCGCGAATGTCCGCTTTCGGGGGAAAGCGGACATCGCTTCGGCATCGGCCATTCAGTTCGCACGATCCTGTGACGGACAAACGGGTCGCACGGAACGGGTGCTGATCCGGAAAGTTAGTTGTTCAGTCACTTGGCGACCTAAGCTTCGAAAGAAGGGGCTCGCGCTGGTGGGCGTCGTAATAGCGCGACGGCCACGTGCAACATCTGTTTGTTTTGTGAAGTATTCAAATGACGCGTCGCGTTCTAAGTATGAGCTACACAGACTACGACGGGATTGTTCGTATCATTGGCGTCGTCGCGACACTTTGCGGCACCGCTGTGCTTTTCATCTCCGGCTCATCTCGTGCCCTGGCTGAGTCTGGTATGGCATCCGTTTATGCATATTCCGGCACTAAAACCGCAAGCGGCGAACGCGCAAATCCCGACGGACTTACGGCTGCGCATCGTACGCTGGCATTCGGCACCTACGTGCGGGTAACCAATCGGCGCAACGGGCGTAGCGTCACTGTGCGGATCAATGACCGCGGTCCGTTCGTGCGGGGGCGTGTGCTCGACATCACGCCGGCGGGGGCGCTCTCCTTAGGCTTTTCCGGCCTTGCGCCTGTTAAGTTAGAGCTCGCTCAGGATTAGGTACGCTGCAGTTGTCCGCTTTTGGCCCTTAGCGGACATTAGCAGCTAAGCACTGATGTGCGGTTCCTCCTGCAAAACGACATTCAGCAATGAGGTGTGGATTTCGATTTGGCCGTTGTAGTCAATCAAGCCCAATTTTCGAAATTTGTTCATAAAAAAGCTCACGCGGGAGCGGGTCGTGCCGATCATTTCCGCGAGCGTCTCCTGGCTGACCTTGGCGATGATGGGCTCGGGTCGACCGTCCTTACCAAAATTAGCCAGTAAGAGAAGGGCCCGTGCCAAGCGTAATCGAAGGGGAACCCCGCGGATGATGTGGGGAAGCCGCGAAGCGTCCAGCTGATTAGGCTAGGCTCACGCCTTGTATGCGTCTGTATAATATTGACCACTATTTGGGTGAGTGAGAACGCTGTAACAGCGGACATCGCTCGGACTTGTGCTGTTTGCCAATGACTTACCGAAAATAGCATTGGACGGCTGCACGGGCGTCTTTGGTCTATTGATTTCAAAACGTCGATTGATTTTGAACTTTTTGCCGCTTGGCGCGTTGGTTATCAACTCAGCAAGCAATTGAACCTGAAGCGACGCGCACCAAATTGCGGACGCTATCGTGATGCGATTCCGCCGCGCCTTGTTCTAAACGGAGGACTCCAATGGACATGCTCTTGATTATCATTGTGCTCTTGCTGCTGTTCGGCGGCGGAGGCTACTGGGCTCGCGGTCGCTACTGGTAAACTAACCAGAGCTCGGCTCGTCCCGCCGGGCTTTCTTTTTGCACTTTGTACTAGGCCGAAAACGATTCTTTTTGATCGAGAGGATGGAGAATGTTGCCATCATGAAAAAACTTTTGCAATTGACAGCAATTCTGATTTTGGCTGCAGCGATACTGCCATTGAGCGCCAATGCGCAGGAACAGAAGCAGCAAGCGCCGGCAAAAGCAGCGCCCGCCGCGCGTGGGCCAGCGGCACGTCCGGCCCCTGCAGCGCACGTCGCGCCGCAACATCAGGCTCCGCAAAGGGCAGCCGCGCCGCAACGCTCCCCGCAACAAGCCACAGCTCCCACGCGTCAGGCCACGCCACGCACGCTGCAACATCAGGTTCCGCAAAGGGCAGCCGCGCCGCAACGCGCCCCGCAAAGAGCCGCAGCGCCAACGCGCCAGGCCGCGCCGCGCACGCTGCAACATCAGGCTCCGCAAAGGGCAGCCGCGCCGCAACGCACCCCGCAACGAGCAACAGCTCCAACGCGTCAGGCCACACCACGCACCGTTAATACACCGGCCCGGACAGAGACGCCGGCGTCCCGCAACGCTGTGCCGTCCGCTGCGACCGCAACATCAACGCGCGCGCAGCTGCGCAACCAGCAACGCCAGGAGCGCACACTACGCGCGCAAGAAACTCGTCAGCTGCGAGCCCTTCCGGCTGCGCAGCGCGCTCAGAAACAGCAGGAAATCAATCAGCAGCGCCAGCAGCGCGCGCAACAGCGGCTACAACCTAACATCCAGGCGCAGCCGAAAGGCTTGATTCAGCCCAATGCTCAAGTGCAGCGCAGCACGCGCCGCAACGGCGTCGCGCGTGTAACACCGCAAGCGGCGCAGCAAGGCCGCTTCGCGGCCCAATATTCCGGGCGCGCGCAACGCGTGAGCATGGCTGCGGTCGCTCCCCGCCGGGCTTGGAGCCGCGGCTTGCGCGCTGCCTTCGTGCCTTGGTACGGGCCCGTGTTCTGGCCATATGCCTATTCGGACGTTTTCGACTACGCATTCTGGCCCTCTGGCTATGACGACGGTTACTGGGCCTATGCCTATGACGGTTTCTTCGACGGCGTGTTCTGGGGCGAGGCTGGTCCGCCGCCTGACTATGGCTATGCGTCGGCACTGCCAAGCACGTCCGCGGTACGCGCGAGTAGTGCCGCTACGCCCGCGGCACGCGCGAGCAATGCCGCCGTGCAGGAACTGTGCACGCAACCCGGCACCGGCATCACGGCTTGGCCGTTAGCGGAAATCAACAGCAAGGTTGGCCTGAACCCCGACCAGAAGCAGTTGCTCGA
>Ga0207428_10002106_pt1 | contig 20064 bp, 20 predicted proteins | sample RhiMethybrSRZTD1_FD_187600 | JGI IMG/M metagenome (GOLD analysis project Ga0207428, IMG submission 187600) | Populus rhizosphere microbial communities from Tennessee, USA - Rhizosphere MetaG P. TD hybrid SRZTD1 (SPAdes) (version 3) | ecosystem: Host-associated > Plants > Roots > Rhizosphere >...
CGTCACCGGACGGCACCCAATTCTCATCAGCCAGCGAAGCGATCTAGCAAGATCGCAAGTCCGATACACCTCTTTGCATTGCCGGATAGTCCCCCGGCTGGGATGACCGCGAGGTTGACTGCTTTCGCCTTCAGTGGTTGTGACGATGAGCATTCACAAGCTCAGCGCCGGGTCGGGGTACGACTACCTGACACGGCAGGTCGCGGCGTTGGACGCCACCGAGAAAGGCCACATCGGGTTGGCCTCCTACTACACCGAACGGGGTGAGTCTCCTGGGGTGTGGATCGGCTCGGGGATGGACGGGATCGACGGACTTGCCGCTGGCGACCCGGTGACCGCGGAGCAGATGCGGGCCTTGTTTGGCTGCGGTTTGCACCCGTTGGCCGAGCTGCAGCTGCAGCTGGAGGGACCCGACCTCACTACTCAGGATTTTCAGAACGTGGCGCGGCTGGGGGCGCCGTTCAGGATCGTCGACAACGATCTGCACCCGTTTCGGGTCGAGGTGGCCAAGCGCGTCGCGGCGCTCAACACGGCAACCGGATGGCCGGTCGACGCCTCGATCGCGGCGGCTGACCGGGCCCGGGTGCGGACTCAGGTGGCCCGCGAGTTCTTCCGGACCGAGCATGGCCGGGAGCCAGTCAATGCCCGAGAACTGACCGGGCAGATCGCGAAAGACTCTCGGGCGCGGACCCAGACAGTCGCCGGGTATGACCTGACGTTCTCCCCGGTGAAGAGTGTCTCAACCTTGTGGGCGGTCGCTGACCCAGTGGTGGCGGCCGTCATCGAACAGGCGCATCAGGCTGCCGTCGAGGACGCGTTGGCGTTCATCGAGAGGCACGCGCTGTTCACCCGGACCGGGCCGCAAGGGATCAGGCAGGTCAACGTCCGCGGTCTCGTCGCGACCGCATTCACTCACCGGGACAGCCGGGCCGGCGACCCTGATCTGCACACCCACGTGGCGGTGGCGAACAAGGTGCAGACCTTCGACGGACGGTGGCTGTCGATCGATGGGCGAGTGTTGTTCAAGGCCAATGTTGCCGCCTCGGAGACCTACAACACCGCGTTGGAGCAGCACCTCCGTGACAGCTTGGGTGTGCGGTTCGCGGAACGGCCCGGCACCGATCCGGCGAAGCGGCCGATCCGGGAGATCGTCGGCGTCGACTCCCGACTGAACCAACGCTGGTCGACCCGCCGTGCCCACATCGAGGCCCGCCGCGGCGAGCTGGCCATCCAGTTCCAGCATGATCACGGCCGGCCACCGACCCCGGTCGAAGCATTACATCTGGCACAACAGGCGACCCTGGAGACCCGCGACGCCAAACACGAACCCCGATCCCTGACCGAGCAACGCACAACCTGGCTCAACGAGGCTGCAGCCGTGCTGGGCGGACCTAGCGCCGTGACGTCGATGGTGCAGACGGCACTGGCACCGCCCGCCGAGACCGCTACGATCGCCGACTCATCTGACTGAGCTGCATCGCTTCATCAACCCCGCCGAAGCAGCCGCATCACTCGCCCTCCGTGAAGGCAAACCAGAGGCGCTCAACTTCTACCTCGATCACGGACGCATCCATGTCGGCGACCGTGCCAAAACGTCCGAGGCTGCCTTCACCGCTTGGGTCAAAGACCGAGCAGCCGGACTTGACGCGATCATGCTCGCCCCCCACCCGCGAGCTTGTCGCCGAACTCAACCGTCGCGCCCGTGATCATCGCCTCGACCACACCCCCGCGTTGTTGGAGGTGGGTCTGGCTGATGGCAATCAGGCGAGCATCGGAGATGTGATCATCACCCGCAAGAATGACCGCCGACTCCGCCTCGCGGCCACCGACTGGGTCAAGAACGGAGACCGCTGACCATCACTCGAGTAAGCCGGCGCGGTGAGCTGACTGTCCGGCACAACCGCAGCCAGCTGACCGTCCGGCTGCCTATTGACTATGTGCGCACCTCGACCGGTCTCGGCTACGCCAGCACCATCCACGCCGCGCAAGGCGTCTCCGCTGACACCATGCACGGCTTGTTGACCGGTCAGGAGTCACGGCAGCAGCTGTACACCATGCTCACCCGCGGTCGGACCGCTAATCACCTCTACCTCCAAGTCGTGGGCGACGGTGACCCCCACACCCTCATCCGACCCGACACCATCTCACCGCGCACACCGAGCGAGATCCTGCAGCAGATCCTCGCCCGCGACGAAACGCTCGTTTCCGCCAGCACCTTGCTACGCGAGCTCCACAACCCAGCGGCCGGGCTCTTCCGGGCGGTCCAGCGCTACACCGACGCCCTCCACGTCGCAGCCGAACAGCTCCTCGGACCCCAAACGGTCGCAGAGCTCGACCAAGCCGACCAGTACCTCCCTGGACTCACCGACGAACCCGCCTGGCCAACTCTCCGAGCCCAGCTGCTCGCCCTCGCAGCCGAAACCGGAAAGCACTCGCTCCGCCACATGCTGACAGCCGCCGCCGGACGCGACCTCCAAACCGCAGGCGACATGGCCGCCGTTCTCTACTGGCGCCTCCCCGAGCTCACGCCTCCCAACCCAGGTCCGCTGCCCTGGCTCCCCGGCATTCCATCAACGCTCCATGACTATCCCGTGTGGCGGGCCTACCTGGCAAAGCGATCCCACCTGGTCGCCGACCTCGCCGCCCAGGTTCAAGATCACGCCTGCCAAGGTGACGCCCAGCCAGCCTGGGCACCACACGGAAGTCACCCGAGCAGCGCCCTCATCGGCGAAATCGCAGTGTGGCGCGCCGCCAACGGCATCAACCCCCACGACCCGCGACCAACCGGAGGAACGCAACTCGAAACCCTCCGGGCCTTCTGGAAACAACGCCTCAACCGGGATATCACCCGTGCCACCCACGAACCAGCAGATGCAAAGGCCGGCGAGCGAGAGGCGAAACGCACCGCGGTTGGCAAGCAGCGCCAGTACCAAAGACCCGAACAGCGTCCGAGCGGACCGTCCGCACCCGGCCGTTAGCACATACCGCAGTTCTCAGAATATGGCGAGCATGCGAGCGGGCGGTTTTCGAGCCGTCGGACGTGACAGGGAATCTGTTCCCGGCCCATGTTCCTACGACCGGATCGAGCCGGATTCAGCAAGCCATTAACGGCGAGCTGGCCACCCAGGTCAGAGGTGCACCTACAAGTCGAGCTGAGTTTTGGTGGGTGCAGTCGCAGACTCGATCGCTCGACATGACTGGCAGATGATACGGAACCTGATCAGCTGTGCTTGATCGACTGTGGACCTGGGCTGTCGTGAGGCCGGATGCAGGATCAGGCAGAGTCGCACTCCGCCTCGGATTGCCCGGAGTGCAGCCGGGATAGCAACGTCTGGAGCTGACCGACCTCTGCCTCACTCAGTGATGTGACGGCGTCTTGCTCTACTTCGGCGACAGCAAGCTCGACCGAGCGGACCACGGAAGCACCGCGGCTCGTGATCTCTACGATGTGTCTGCGGCGATCGGCGGGATCGCGGCGCCGTTGCACGAGCCCGCCGTCTTCCAGGTCGTTGAGAATCGTCACGAGTGCACTGGCGTCGGTAGCTAAGACCTCGATCAGATTCTGCTGACTGGTGGGGCCCTCGCGGGCGAGCCGCATCAGGGTCGCCGCGTGGCCCGGGCCAAGGCCTGTCACGCCGAGCGCCTGCCGAAGCCGTACGTTCATGATCCGACCGTGGCGGGCGAGCAGAAACCCCAGCCGGTCGCAGTCGGCAGCCGGTTGAACCGACGTGCTCACGTGCGTACCTGCCTGCGACTGCTCAGCCATCTCACCCAGAAGACTACAATCGTGGACCTATCATTGGGCTTCTAGAATGATTATGACTTACCAATGATTGGTATACCCTACTGTTGTCGACCAAAAGGACCTGAGATGAATGCTGCAGTGCAACGGCCTTCGGTAGTCGTTATCGGCGGCGGCTACGCGGGCATTGGCGTAGCCGCCGCGCTCGATGAGGACGCCGACGTGACCCTCGTGGAACGGAGGGACACGTTCGTGCACAACGTCGGGGCGTTGCGGGCCCTGGTCAAGCCGAGCTGGGCGCCACAGATCTTCTTGCCATACGACCGTCTTCTCACGAATGGCACGGTGATCCACGACGTGGCAGTTCGCGCCGACGCGCGCGGCGTTGAGCTCGCATCGGGCCAGCGGTTGTCTCCGGACTTTCTCGTCCTGGCGACCGGTTCGACCTATCCGTTCCCGGCCAAGACTCATCACCCCAAAGCCGGTGACTCACTCGATCGCTACCGCCGGACGCATGCGGCTCTGGAGCGGGCCAGTCGAGTGATGCTGGTCGGCGCCGGCGCGGTGGGCCTCGAGTTGGCCGGGGAGATCGCGGCGGCCTGGCCGGACAAGCACGTGGTGCTGGTCGACATTGCTGACCACATCCTGCCCGGTCCGTACGACCAGCGGTTGCGTGATGAACTCAACCGCCAGCTGGACGAGCTCGGCGTCGAGCGGATCCTCGGCAGCGGGCTGCTCCAGTTGCCGGACCAGCCCACGGGTGATCTCGGTGCCTTCACCGTCACCACTGAGGCGGGTACGCGGATTGAGGCCGACATCTGGTTCCGGAGCCACGGCATCGCGCCGGTGACCGACTACCTGGCAGACGACCTGGCCACGGCGCTGACCTCCGACGGCTACCTCGAGGTCACACCTCAGCTGCAAGTCCGGGGCTTTGAATACGTCTACGCCCTCGGCGACATCTCCGGCATCGACATCAACAAGGCCGGCGTGGCCGCCCGTCAGGCGCCAGTGGTTGCCGCGAACATCAAGGCCCAGATCTCCGGCTCGGAGGAGCGGGCCACATACACGCCCGGACCCCCGGTGATCGTGCTGACACTGGGACCTGCCGGCGGTGCGAGTCAGCTGCCCGGCCAAGAAGACATCGCCACCGCCGAACTCACCTCCCAGATCAAGGGCACAGACATGCTGATCGACCGATACGCGGACTTGCTGCATGTCGAGCACTGACCCCAGAGCCTCTAGACGCTAAACCCCACCTGACCCTTTACCGGAGGCTGGCCAACCTCTACCGGAGACAATTACCGCAGCCACGTCAACGGCGGTGCATCGACACTGACGGTCGAGTACCTGCGCAGGCGTTACCTCGATCCACGCAGCTGCGGGCGTGGCAGTTTGGCCGAGCGGAAACAACGGCGTGCGGGATTGCGGGTGGTGATTCGTCATCGGAGTTGTCCTTGATCACGAACTGCTCGATCTCAGAGAGGTCGTAACCCCATAAGGCGATCTGTGACAGATACCGCTCGGCGGCACGGTTTCGGCTCCGCCATGTGTGCACGCCCAGGTCGGCTTCGTGCGCTCCGAGAACGAGCGCCAGAGTGATCATTTGTGCTCGAGCGTCGCCGGCGTTCTGAACGTGGCACTAAGCGCGCCAGCGTCGCTGACGTCGAGCAGGTCGCAACCGAAGCGGTGGCGCTTTTCCATTGCATCGCATAACTGGAAGCCGCCGAAGGCGAGCTCGCTGAAGATGAACCGCTGAGCGCCTTTGGGTGCGCTTTTGCGGCTGACGAAGATCTTGAGCCACTCACGACGAACGACCCTCGGCTGTGCGCCATGCCTTGTTGTTGCGAAGTACGCGCTGGCGTTCGGCCTTTGTTTCTTCGCCGGAGGTTTGGCGGCCGTTGTGGACAGCTTTGACGCTGGGTTCGACGTGTCCGTACGCCACCCATAGACCGCCACGTAGGTCCAGTTGAAGCTGTCACCATGGTCGTCCACGTAGTCGGCTTCGCTTGGACCAGACGCCGTCGACACTGACGCGGATGCGAGCAGTTGCGCCACCCACTCCTCATCTGCGCCGGGGTGCCGGCCCCTGACTTCACTAATCGCGACGCCGGCGATGCGCACAGCGATGGGAAGGAGGCCTTATGGCCATCGTCAACGTAGGCGCCCGAAGCGCCCAGCCTCGAGGACCAGCCTGCGGACCCCTCGGGCACGGCCGCCCAGAGCATGTCGTATTCGCGGAGCAAGTTCTGTAGGTGGGCCCAGCGGATCCGCTGGAACTGTGTCCGCGCGGGTCAGGCTCGCTCGACGTTCGCGAGTGAGGCTGTCGACGCCGCGCAGCCATGAACGGCCACCACACAGAGCGAGAGCACGACCGGAATCTGGGCGCTTGGCCTGATCTGACATGGAAGAGTTCCCTCAGGCGGAAATCGAACACAGTTCGGTGTCGGGCCACTCGTGGGCCACAACGCGCGGCCAGGAGCGGTCACGTAAGGTCCGCCGCCAGGAGCCAACCGAGCGTTAAGTACGCCGGTGCGCGGCGGCGGAGATTACTTCCAAGCTGGTCATGCGAGTTCAATTCTTGTTCTTGCTATTCGACTGCCCGCCGTCGCTTCGCGACTTAGGTCGATAACGGTCGCCAGTCGGCGACCGCTCGGGTGGTCCGGCCGAGCCGCTTGCCCGAACGCCGCGGCGACTGCACCCAGGTCGCCACGCTGACTCTCGGCGGGCTCAAAACTCTGCCTGAACTGCGATCACGAGAAGGAAGAGATCATGACACTTAATGCCGGTGACGAGCTGATGTCGCTCACGGATGTATCGGAAATGTTGGGCATCCCCCCTCACACCTTGTACCGCTGGCGGTACAAAGGCGACGGCCCAGTCGGCTATCGGGTGGGCCGTCACGTGCGGTACCGTCGTGAGGCCGTCGAGGCTTGGCTGGAACAGCAGGCCGACCAACGCTCGTAAGCCCGGCGCAAGGATCAGTCTCGAGCGGTCCACGAGTCATTGGACCGAGAGCCGAGCCAATCAGCGTTGGAAGAGATCTTCGAGCAGCTCGGCCGCTCCGGTCGCGCGCTTCTTGCGGCCCACGTAGCTGTCGTCGGGAGGGTGGGTGTGTAATGAGCCACATTCAAAAACGACCGATCGCAGGTACCGCGCGCGCTGGCTCGATCCTGATGGTCGCGAGCGGTCCCGGACGTTCACCCGCAAAGCTGACGCGGAGCGGCACCTCGCCGCCGTCGAGGGAGCCAAGTTGTCAGGCGCGTACGTCAACGACGCGAACCCGGTCACAGTGGGCGAATACGCGCGCAAATGGGCAGCGACCAGACCGCACCGCCAGACCACCGCGACCAGAGTTGAGTCCTTGATCAGCAAACACATCCAGGGCACTACCATCGGCGACAAGAGGCTCTCAGCCGTCCGCGCCTCTGAGATCCAGGCTTGGGTTACAGACCGAGCCAAAGTCTTGTCTCCGACCACCGTGCGGCTCCTGGTGCAGACTCTGCGCTCAGTGTTCAATGCTGCCGTCCAAGATCGCCTAATCGCATCGAGCCCGGTAACGCGGCTGAGCCTTCCAAGATCAGAAACCGCACGGATCGTCCCACTGACAGTGGCCCAGGTGCAGGCACTCGCTGACGCGATGCCGGATCGCTACCGAGCAATGATCATCATCCAGGCCGGTCTCGGGCTCCGCATCGCCGAACTGCTCGCATTGCGCCTCGAAGATGTGGACTTCCTGCGCCGGAATGTGCGAGTGGAGTGGCAGCTCACCCAAGATGGCAAGCACCGCGTATCACCCAAACACCAAGATCACGCCGCACGGTGCCATTGCCCACCGTGGTCGCCGAAACCCTAGCGGCCCACATCTCGGAATTCGCACCGGCTGAGGACGGGTCCCTGTTCGCCACGACGAGTGGGAACCTGTATCGGCAGGAGCACTTCGGTGCTCGCGTGTTCAAGCCAGCAGCCGAGAGTGCAGGCCTGCCCGCTGGCGTCACCTCGCACGACCTGAGGCACCATTACGCCTCGGTCTTGCTGGCCGCTGGCGAGTCCGTCGTTGCCGTCGCCGAGCGTTTAGGCCACGAGAACGCGACCTTAGTCCTCAAGACTTACGGCCACCTCATGCCAGACAGCGAGGACCGGACGCGGCGGGCCATCGACACCGCGTGGTCGACGAGTGACGGCCCTCAGGCGGCCCAAGCCCCTAGCCGCTAAGTGTTCCTCCTAGTCAGAGGCGGGTTTTTGACTTGTGGCAGGTGTTGGATTCGAACCAACGTAGGCTTCAGCCGACGATTTTACAGACCGCTCCCTTTGGCCGCTCGGGCAACCTGCCGTACCGCAGATCTCCATCCTGCGGCGGGGAGAAACAATACCCAACTCTCAGCACCACGGGCCAACCACCTGCAAAGCCGGGCCGATCGATTCGGCAGAATGGCTCGTCACACATCCCTGGAATTGGAGCAGAACCGTGGCAGCAGACAGCTCGTTCGACATCGTCAGCAAGGTGGATCGCCAGGAGGTGGACAACGCCTTGAACCAGGCTGCCAAGGAGGTCCGGCAACGGTTCGACTTCAAGAACACCGACGCGAGTATCCGCTGGTCAGGCCAAGACATCGAGATGGAGGCAAACTCCGAGGAGCGAGTCAAAGCCGTGCTCGATGTGTTTCAGTCCAAGCTCGTCCGGCGCGGTGTCAGCCTGAAGGCCATCGACGCGAACGCACCAAGATCATCCGGCAAGCTCTACAAGATCACGGCCAGCACGAAGGAAGGCATCAGCCAGGAGAATGCGAAGAAGGTCTCCAAGCTCATCCGCGATGAGGGTCCAAGGAACGTACGCGCCCAGATCCAGGGCGACGAGCTGCGGGTCAGCAGCAAGAGCCGGGACGACCTTCAGAAGGTTCAGGCATTGGTCAAGGCGGCCGACCTGGACTTCGCCGTACAGTTCACCAACTACCGCTAGCCGCCCGTCAGCTACGCATCTGTCGATCATGACCGTGATCACCCTAGGATGATCAGGACCTCCACACCCGGGGTGTCGGGCGGTTCACACAGTAAGGATCACAACATGGGCTTTCTGGATGAGCTGAAGGACAAGGCCGAAGAATTCGGGGACACGGTGAAGGAGGGTCTCGGAGGCGGCAGGGACAAGTCCGAGAACGTGATCGAGAACGTCAAAGACAGCTTTGACAGGGACAACACTCTTGCAGAAGAAGCAGGTGACGCCGCCAACAGCGCGGCCGAGGCCGCATCCGATGCACCCGAAGGGATCGAGGAGGCCGTCGCCAACACCACCGACTCTGCTAGATCAGCTGCAGGCGACGCGACTCAGGCCGCACAGGACTCCGCCGACAGCATGAAGGAGGCCGCCGCTGACGCGGCAGAGTCCGCCGCGTCGGCCGTTGAGTCCCAGACCGAGTCTTCGTGATCATCGACTCAGCAGTACCGATGGCGCCGCCCCAATGAAGGACGGCGTCACCTCGTTGGACAAGCCTCGCCGCTATGAGTGACATCACGGATTTCGAGGAGCGCGCCCGGGCATTGCTCCCGCCACACATCAGCGCCTACTACTCTGCGGCCGCGGGGTCAGGTGTCGGCCTCGGCGAAGGCACCGCCGACTGGTCGGCGGTACGTTTCCGGCCACGCGTGCTTCGCGATGTCGGCTCGGTGTCGGTGGCTACGACTGTCCTCGGCACGAGCTTAAGGACACCGATTCTGGTGGCGCCGATGGCACAGCAGCTCGGTGCTCATCCAGAAGCCGAGGTGGCGATGGGTCGCGCAGTCGCTGCGACCGGATCTCTGCTGGGCGTTTCGACCAACACGGGGGTTCCCTTTGCCGCCATCGCAGGTACTGGCGCCCCGTGGTGGTTCCAGGTCTATGTCACCCGTGATCACAGCCTCACCGAAAAGTTGATCGAGCGCGCTGTCGCGACCGGCGCCAGTGCCCTGCTCTTCACCGTCGACATGCTCGCCGCGCTGCCGGCCAGCGTGCACCCGCTGGATTGGCCCGAGACCCCGGCCAAGGCGAGGCTCGCCAACCTGACCGCCGACGAGCAAGCCGCTGCGGGCCCAGGCGGTATGGACCAAGATCCCTCGATCAACTTCGACACGATTGGCTGGCTCGGCGAACTGAGCGGACTTCCCGTTGTCGTCAAAGGAGTGCTTCGATCTGACGATGCCCGCCGTTGCGTCGACGCGGGAGCCGCGGGCGTTGTCGTGTCCACGCATGGGGGGCGCCGCCTGGGTCCGACGACCAGTGCTGCCCGTGCATTGCCGGAAGTCGTCGCCGCAATCGGTGATCAAGTCGACGTCTACGCGGATAGCGGCATCCGATCTGGAGAGCACATTGCAGCCGCGATCACGATGGGAGCTCGAGCGGTCTTTGTGGGTCGGCCAGTCCTGTGGGCGCTGGCCGCGGCGGGACCGGAGGGCGCCGAGCAAGTGATCAAGGGTCTGACCGCTGAGCTGACACACGTGATGGTGCAACTCGGCACGGCGACGATCGATGAACTCACACCCGATTTACTGAGCCTGTGACGTCTCGGATCAGCCACACGACGATCGACTCGCGGAACGCCTACCAACAATCACTGTGGTGGGCGCAGGTACTCGGCATGAGTGAGGATCCGCAGGATCCAAACGAGCCGCGCCATGAGGAGTGCATGATCTTCTCGGCCGACGGCCGTACCCGACTATTGTTCGTCGAGGTGCCAGAAGCGAAGCGGGTGAAGAACCGGCTCCATTTTGATCTTCGGCCCACCGATGCGACCCGCGAAGCGGAGGTAGCGCGGCTGCTCGGTCTCGGTGCCACTGAGGTCGCCGATCACCGCAGACCCGACGGCAGTGGATGGGTGACCCTCGCCGACCCCGAGGGCAATGAGTTCTGTGTACTCCGCGGTGATCGCGAGATCACTGATCCGTACGCCCACTTGATCACCTAAAGAGCACTGACGCCCACGTCGCGTTGTTTCGGCACTTCAAGAAGAAGTTCGCGCGGAAGGCTTCTCGGCCATCTCCTCGACCAGCGATTCCGAGCTGGGGCCCGCTTTGGTCAGGTCGCCGACCCACTCGAGTGCGTCGTAGGGGCACTCCTCCACGCAGATGCCGCAATACATACACAGCGACCAGTCGATGGCAAAACGATCAAGCGCATTCCGCGTACGGTCTCGGGCTCCGGTCGGCAGACCCGCCACGGGCTCCGTATGCGAATCAATGCTTATGCACCAGCTCGGGCACTCCCGTGCACAGATCATGCATGATGTGCAAGCCGGTTCGATCAACCGAATCCAGCGATGCGACGACTGAGGCGAGTTCATGTACGCCTCCGCAGCACCCGGCCGCCCACTGCCGACTCGGCCACTTCTGCTGGATCAGAAGCTGGCTGGGACGCATCGCGATCACCCCACACCGCGGGATCGGGTACGCCAGGAGGCAGCATCCGCCGACGGCTCGGTGATGCGTCCGTCTCTCCTGGCTCCTTGGCTCCGGGCCAGTTCAAGCCCGTACGTGCCGCCAGCACTTCATCCTTACGCAGCGGCGTTCCCTCAAATCCCGGGTCGAGCAACAGTCGACGACGCTCGCCGCCCACGAACTCGACGCCGAACAGCTCAGCCACCTCGCGCTCATGCCATGCAGCCCCGGCAAAGACACCGCGTACAGAGTCGATCCGCGGATCATCCCGAGGCAGCAAGCAGCTCAGCATCCGAGGCTCCGCACTCTTGGCAAGGTTGCGTGCAACGAGGATGACCCGGAAGCAATCTTGCCGACCGATCTCGTCGACACACCCAAGCCAGTCGAAGTAGTCGAAACCGTCTGCCCGCAATGCTTCAACCGCTGCAAGCCAGTTCTCCGGCAACATTTTGATCACGATTTCACCCGGTGCGCGATCTGGTCCAGCACTGCTGACAGCGCCTCCGGTGGAGGCGGGCAGCCTGGAACATACGCATCCACCGCGACGAGCTGATCAACTCCCTTGGTCACGGCGTACGAGTCCCAGTACGGGCCTCCTGAGGAGGCGCAGGCCCCGAAGGAGATCACCGTCGGTCGCCGCCCCGCCACCTGCTCGCAACCGTCGATGATCGCCGCGACACCGGGGGCCAGCCGATCAGTCACTGTGCCTGATATGACAACCGCCACGTGGGCACGATCATCAAGCGTCGGCACAGGCGCTGCCGACACGGGAGATGCAGCGTCAAATTCCAAGGTGCAACATGCGAGCGCGATATCCAGCACATACAGCGAGCCGTCGCCGTACCAGTCGATCCAGCGCATGGCTCAACCGTAATGCGACAACACCCGCGGCATCCGGGCACGACCATGTCATCGAAGTACTTGTGGGTTCTCATGAGCTGAAAGTCCCGTAGCTCACAGGAAGGCCGTCTTATCATGGAGTTATTGGCAGCCTCAGCGGAGATCGCAGCCACGAACCCCCTGACCCTTACCAGGCGACTGAAGCGCGCCAAAGAAAGAAGGCAAGCAGAGCAGTGAAGCACGTCAATACCCTCGACCGGGTCGTGATCCGGTTCGCCGGGGACTCGGGCGATGGCATGCAACTCACGGGCGATCGATTCACCTCCGACTCCGCGGTGTACGGCAACGACATCTCAACACTGCCGAACTTCCCGGCCGAGATCCGCGCACCCGCCGGCACATTGCCTGGCGTGTCCAGCTTTCAGCTGCACTTTGCGAATTACGACATCATGACTCCTGGCGACCGGCCGGATGTGCTGGTCGCGATGAATCCCGCGGCGCTCAAGGCCAACATCGCCGACCTGCCGCGTGGCGGTGTGATCATCGCCGATTCCGCCGACTTCACCAAGCGCAACCTGGCCAAGGTCGGCTACACCAGCGATCCGCTCACCGACGGTTCGCTCGAGGACTATCAGGTCCATGCTCTCGACCTGACCGGCATGACCATCGAAGCGGTCAAGCAGTTCGGCCTTACCCGCAAGGACGCCTCGCGCGCCAAGAACATGTTCGCATTGGGGCTACTGTCCTGGCTCTATCACCGGCCGACTGACGGCACGCTCAACTTCCTTTCCGCCAAGTTCGCGTCAAAGCCGGAGATCCGCGACGCCAACATCACTGCATTCAAAGCCGGACACGCGTTCGGCGAGACCACCGAGGTGTTCGCGGTCACCTACGAAGTGGCGCCGGCGCCCATGCCGGCGGGGAAATACCGTCAGATCTCGGGCAATCTTGCGCTGGCGTACGGGCTGATCACAGCATCCAGGAAAGCTGGCCTGCAGCTCTTCCTCGGCGCCTATCCGATCACTCCAGCGTCGGATGTGTTGCACGAGCTCAGCAAGCACAAACGATTCGGGGTTACCACCTTCCAGGCCGAAGACGAGATCGCTGGCGTAGGTGCTGCGCTGGGCGCGAGCTTCGCTGGGCATCTTGGGGTGACCACTACCTCCGGACCCGGCGTTGTCTTGAAGTCGGAGACCATCGGCCTAGCGGTCGCAACTGAGCTGCCATTGATCGTCTGCGACATTCAGCGTGCTGGGCCAAGCACCGGTATGCCCACCAAAACCGAGCAGGCCGACCTGCTGCAGGTGATGTTCGGTCGCAATGGCGAGGCACCCGTCCCGGTACTCGCGGCACAATCCCCCGCCGACTGCTTCCCCACCGCACTCGAGGCGGTCCAACTGGCGATCAAGTACCGGACTCCGGTCGTGATCTTGTCGGATGGCTACATCGCCAATGGCGCAGAGCCGTGGCTGATACCGGACATCGACTCCATCCCGGCGATCGACCCGCAGTTCGCGTCCGCCACCAATGGCACCGACAAGGTCGGTGAGCCACTCTTCCTGCCCTATTTACGCGATCCCGAGACACTCGCGCGCCCCTGGGCGATTCCTGGAACCGCCGGGCTGCAACATCGCATCGGCGGCATCGAAAAGGCCAAAGACACCGGTGCGGTCTCCTACGACCCGGCCAACCATGAGGAGATGGTGCGGACCCGGCAGGCCAAGATCAACGGAATCGTTCAGGACATTCCAGACCTGGCCGTCGACGATCCGTCCGATTCCGAGGGCCGTCACGCTCGGGTCTTGGTGCTCGGCTGGGGTTCGACGTACGGCCCGATCATCGCTGCGGCACGCCGGGTACGCAAGACCGGCCGGCTGATCGCCTACACGCACCTGCGGCACCTCAACCCGTTCCCGGCCAATCTCGGTGACATCCTGCGTAGCTACGACCGCGTCATCGTTCCAGAGATGAACACTGGACAGCTGGCCATGTTGCTGCGGGCGAAGTACTTGGTGGACGTACACAGTTATTCTCGGGTTCGCGGGCAGCCGATCTCGCTCAGTGAACTCGCTCATGATCTTGAAGCCGAGATCGATCAACTGGAAGGGACGAACCCGTGACCGCCGTCGATCAGCTACATTCGGAGCTTGATCACCCACTGACCACTCGAGAGGTTGCAGACCTGTCTACGTCGCCGCTCGGCCCCAACGGCACGGGGCAGAGTTACCGTGGGCTCAACGGCGTACCACTTTCCCTTGAGCCGCTGAACCGCAAGGACTTCACTAGTGATCAAGAGGTTCGGTGGTGCCCCGGCTGCGGCGACTACGCCGTGCTTGCCGCTTTCCAGGGGTTCATGCCCGAGCTCGGGATCAAGCGCGAGAACACTGTGATCGTTTCCGGCATCGGCTGCTCGTCGCGTTTCCCTTACTACGTTGACACCTACGGCATGCATTCCATCCACGGCCGGGCAACCGCGATCGCCACCGGCGTCGCAACGGCACGTGAGGACGTGGCGGTCTTTGTGATCACTGGTGACGGCGATGCCCTTTCCATCGGCGGCAATCACCTGATTCATGTGCTGCGCCGCAATGTGAACTTGACGATCTTGCTATTCAACAATCGGATCTATGGGCTGACGAAGGGCCAGTACTCGCCCACCTCGGAGATCGGCAAGATCACTAAGTCGACGCCGATGGGTTCGCTCGACAACCCGTTCAACCCTGTGTCGCTGGCGCTCGGTGCCGAGGCGACCTTCGTGGCGCGGACCATCGACTCCGACCGGAAGCACCTGACCGGCGTGCTTCGAGCAGCAGCCGCGCACCGCGGCAGCTCTCTGGTGGAGATCTACCAGAACTGCCCGATCTTCAACGACGGTGCGTTCGACGCAATGAAGGACCGGACCACGTCGGCGGATGCGATTATCCCGCTGAATCATGGTGACCCGATCCGTTTCGGCGTCGACGGCCATCTCGGTGTGGTGCGTGATCCCAGGACCGGGACCTTCTCGGTGGTTGAGGTTGCCGATGTAGGTGAGGACGCATTGGTGGTGCACGATGCTCACCTTGCCGATCCCTCTTTCGCCTTCGGGCTTTCGCGGCTTACCGATGCCGGCGTGCTGCATCGGGCACCCATCGGCATCTTCCGCGATGTTGAGGCGCCCGCGTACGACGACCTCGCCCGCGATCAGGTCGCGCTGGCCGCGAGCCTCGGCAACGACGACGACGCCCTGCAGACGATGATCAACGGCGCGGATACCTGGACCGTCCGCTAGGTTGACTGGCCGCGCTCGATGCGGGTCGGATCCCCTACTTTGCCGTCGGCCGCCCAGGTGACCGGTCCGCTGACTAGAGTTCGCTCCAATGAGGACGCCCTTGTGGTCGCGAGCGTCGGCATTACGCGAGCGATTACCAGGAACCGCCCTTGTGGTCGCGAGCGTCGGCATTACGCGAGCGATCGCCAAGAACGGCCCTCGTGGTCGCGAGCGTCGGCATTGCGCGAGCGATCACCAAGAGCTTGGTCAGGAGACGCAGCATGAGTTCGAGCGACCCGTACGGCGGCCCTCAGCGACCGATGCCCGGTCAAGGGCCGAGCGCTGGCCCAGGCCCCGAACGGCAGCCGCCACCGTACGGGTATCCGCCGCAGCCCGGCGCCTACCCTCAACAACCAGATGCTGGATACCCTCAGCAGCCTGGGGCGTACCCGCAGCAGCCTGCAGCTGGCAGCCCACCTAGCGCCACCGGATACACGTTCGGACCCTTCGCTCCTGACCAACAGCAAGTCGGTTGGTCCGGCGGTTCCCAACCTGGCCAGTACGGAGGCCGCGGACGATACGGCGCCGCACCAGGCGAGCCCGCACCCCGGCGGTCGAAGGGCAGCGGCCCAAAGGGCGGAGCCAAGATCTTGGCCCTCATCGGAGCGGCCGCACTGGCGGTCATCTTGTTCGCGGTCATCGCGGTGGTTGCAGTAACCCGCGACAGGCCGAGCGCAAGCAGTCAGGCCGGCGCGAGCACCGCAGGTCAGCGCGCCAATCCGTCGCAAAGCACAGCGCCACAGAACACCCCGCGGCCCTCCGACGCGGTTGCGGCGTACCTGCAGGCCCTGGCCGCCGGTGATGCGACCAGTGCTTTGTCCTATGCCGCCGATCCAGCGCCCACCGGACCTATGTTGACCAATGAGGTGCTCGCCGAATCCCGCAAACTTACGCCGTTGACCGAGATCCACGTGCCAGTTATCGAAGATCAGAACGCGAAGTCAGTTTCGGCCACGTACACGCTCGGCAGCTCCGCAGTCAGCGAGTCGTTCGACGTGGTCAAAGTGGCAAACGCCTGGAAACTCAGCCGTGCCGTCAAGGATCTCGATCTCAGCTTCATTGTCGACGGGCCTGTTCCGCTCAAGATCAACGGCGTAAAGGTGGCCCAGCAAGCGGTAGCCGTGTTGCCAGGCTCGTACGCGTTCACCAGCGGGCTGCCGTACGTGGGCTACGGGTCCAAGAACGTCGTACTGGTGAAGAGTCCTTATGTTGAGGCCACCACGTACAGCATTCAAAGCCAGCTCACCAAAGCCGGCAAGAAGGCCGCCGTCTCCGCCACAAAGAAGAGCTACAACAAGTGCCTCAATGCTCATTCGCTGAGTCCTAAGAATTGCCCACAGAAGTTCAATTCCAAGTACCACTACACCAAGAGCTCGATCACCTGGCGGGAGACCGGCGATCCATTCCGGAAGCCGACGGTAACATTCAGCGGTACGCAGGCGCGGATTGAGATTCCGATCGACTTGAAGGTGTCTGGAAGCTGCAGCTCTCAAGGCCGATCAGGCAAATGCTCCGGCTCGCTCACCGGCACATCGGTGGCGGTGATCAAGATGACGACGAAGCCGCTGAAGGTCAAGTGGCTGTGACTGTCGAGTCAGCGCCTACCGATCGGTAACATGTGCGGAGTGATTGAGACCTCTGCTCAGAGACCTGCTATCGACTTCTCCAGCTTCGACCAAAGCATCCGGATTCAGGACGATCTTTTTCGACATGTCAACGGATCGTGGCTAAATACCACGGAGATCCCCGCGACAAACCGCTGACTGGTGCCTTTATGGATCTGCGGGACAAAGCCGAATCGGCAGTCCGCGACATCATCACCACACTCAAAGCTGGCGAGCGCGGCTCGGACGAGGCCAAGATCGCCGATCTTTACGCCAGCTTCATGGACGAGGAAGCGGCGGAGAACGCTGGGGCGAACCCCATCTTGCCGCTGCTGGCCGCGATCGGTGCCGTGGAGACTGTGCCTGAACTGATGCGGATGGTGGGTCGATTCGCGCGTCAGGCGGTGCCCGGGCTGGTGGCATTTCAGGCAGAACCGGATCCCGGTGATCCCAACCGGTATGTGATCTTCGTAGGTCAAGGTGGTCTCGGCCTGCCGGACGAGGAGTACTACCGTGTCGACAATTACGCCAACATCCGCGCACAATATCTGGCGCACGTGGCGGCTTCGTTTGCACTCGCGGGGATAGCCGAGCCCGACGCTCAGGCGCGGCAGGTATTTGATCTTGAGACCGAGATCGCCGCAACGCACTGGGACAAGGTGAAGTGCCGCGACCTGCGACTGATGTACAACCTGATGAGCCTTGATCAGTTCGATGCCAGCTCTCCTGGATTGCATTGGCGTGAATTCCTGGTCGGGGGTGATATTGCCGAGTCGAGGATGGGTGAGCTGGTGGCGATGCAGCCATCCTTCTTCACCGGAGTCTCTGCACTGCTGACAGAGAATCGGCTTCCGGCATGGCGGGCCTGGGCGCGGTGGAAGGTGATCAGCTCGCTGTCCCCCTATCTGTCCAGTGCATTCGTCGGGGAGAATTTCCGGTTCTACGGAACCGTCTTGATGGGGACGCCCGAGCTTCGCGAGCGCTGGAAGAGAGGGGTCGCGCTGGTCGAGGGCTCGATCGGCGAGGCGGTCGGCAAGATCTACGTCGACCGCTACTTCTCCCCAGTCGCCAAGGAGCGGATGGATCAGCTGGTAGCCAACCTGATCGAGGCGTACCGACGCTCCATTACCGATCTTGACTGGATGACCGAGGAGACCAAGGAAAGCGCGCTTGCCAAGCTCGCCAAGTTCCGCTCGCACATTGGCTACCCGATCAAGTGGCGGGACTACTCCTCGTTGCTGATCGCGCGAGATGACTTGATCGGCAACGTCATGCGCGTAGCCGACTTCGAAGTGAACCGAGCGTTGAACAAAATAGGCCAGCCGATCGATCGCGAAGAATGGCTGATGACGCCGCAAACAGTCAACGCGTACTATCACCCGCTCAAGAATGAGATCGTCTTTCCGGCGGCGATCTTGCAGCCTCCCTTCTTCAACGAGCACGCCGATGACGCCGTGAACTATGGCGGCATCGGAGCGGTGATCGGACACGAGATCGGACATGGTTTTGATGATCAAGGTTCTACCTGCGATGGCGACGGCATGCTGCGTAACTGGTGGACCGACAAGGATCGCGAGGCATTCGAGGAGCGAACCATGGTGTTGATCGATCAGTACAACGCGTTGGAGCCAGTGCAGGCCCCAGGCCATCGAGTCAATGGCCAGCTAACCATTGGGGAGAACATCGGTGATCTTGGTGGGCTTTCGATCGCCTTCAAGGCGCACGAGATCGCCCATGACGGCAATCCGGCGCCCTCGCTGGACGATTACACACCCGAGCAGCGGCTGTTCCTGAGCTGGGCGGCCGTGTGGCAGGCCAAGGTGCGAACCGAGATGCTGCTCCAGCGACTGGCGACCGATCCCCACTCTCCAGCAGAGTTTCGCTGCAACCAGATCGTCCGCAATCTTCCCGAGTTCTACGCCGCGTTCGACGTACAAGACTCCGACGCCCTCTGGCTCGACGAAGACAAGCGCGTCAAGATCTGGTAGGACGCCAGCTGCGGACTCGCCGCTGAGTGAAACGCACCTGCACGTTCGTTTCACTCGCTCTGCACGCGTAGGGAACGAACGTGCACGTGCGTTTCCGACAAGGAGCCTCAGGCGGTACGCGTCACCACGGTCGTGCAGAGGTCGTCGAGAGCGTCTCGGGCGGGACCGGCGGGTAGCGGTTCGAGGAGGCTTCGAGCTGCCTCGGCGCGGCGGGCGCACCTCCTCGCGCGCCTGATCGACACTGCGGTGGCGCCGCAGCAGGTCCAGTACCTCGTGTAGCGCGGCGTCGTCGTGCAGATCGGAGTCGAGAAGTCGCAGCAGCCGAGCATCGGCGGGGTCGGTTGATCTGCGGGCGAGCAGAGTCGGTAACGTCGGGATCCCCTCACGAAGATCAGTTCCGGGTGTCTTGCCTGTCTGGTCGCTCGTGATATCGATGATGTCGTCGCTGAGCTGAAACACCACCCCAATCTGCTCACCGAAGTCGGCCATGATCCGCTGCAAATTCGGCGCTGCACCCGAGATCTTGGAGCCGAAGAGAGCTGAGGTCGCGATCAACGAGCCAGTTTTGTCAGCGACGACCCGAAGATAATGATCAAGCGGATCCATTCCGCTCGGTCCCACCGTCTCGGCAATCTGACCCTGCACGAGCCGAGAGAAGGTGCGCGCCTGAAGCCGAACGAACTCTGGTCCCAGGTCGCAGACGATGTCTGAGGCGCGGGCGAACAGCAGATCTCCAACCAGGATTGCCACGGTGTTTCCCCAGCGAGAGTTGGCGCTCACCGAACCTCGACGTATTCGGGCCTCGTCCATGACGTCGTCGTGATAAAGGCTCGCCACATGAGTCAGCTCCACGACTACCGCGGCCTTGACGACGTCATTCTCAGCGGCGCTCGGCCCGAGGTGGGAGCCGAGCACGACGAGCAGGGGACGGAACCGCTTTCCACCAGCGGCGATGATGTGTTGTGCGGCCTCGGTGACCATGTCCGAATCCGCCTGGGCGGCCTTGAGCAGCGCGGCTTCAATCAGCTCGAGCTGGGCTCGGACCGAGGCCTCGAACACCTCGTCTCGCGTCTGTTCAGCCAGCACCCTTCCTCCGTGTATGCCTTCCGTCAGCGAATGAACTCCCCTGCTTGCTGGGCGAGAGCCAATAGTGGGCCAGGAAACACACCGAAC
>Ga0207428_10002107_pt1 | contig 20050 bp, 18 predicted proteins | sample RhiMethybrSRZTD1_FD_187600 | JGI IMG/M metagenome (GOLD analysis project Ga0207428, IMG submission 187600) | Populus rhizosphere microbial communities from Tennessee, USA - Rhizosphere MetaG P. TD hybrid SRZTD1 (SPAdes) (version 3) | ecosystem: Host-associated > Plants > Roots > Rhizosphere >...
AAGGCCTCGATGCTAGCGGGATCGCCGGCGGCGTGCACGGACAGGTCCGGCGCGATGCGACGCACCAGCCCAGCGAGCACGGCGCCCACCCCCACCTCGACGACGGACTCGACGCCGAGCCCGGCCAGACACTGGACCGACTCCTCCCAGCGGACCGGCGCCGTCACCTGACGCGCGAGCAGGTCCTTGACGCGCGCCGCGTCCTGGTTCGGTTTCGCCTCGACGTTGCTGACGACGGGCACACCGGGGGCCTTCACCTCGACGCGCGCGAGCTCGGACGCCAGCCGATCGGCGGCCGGCTGCATCAGGGCGCAGTGGAACGGCGCGCTCACCGTCAGCGGAATCGCGCGCTTCGCCCCGCGCGTCTTCGCCGCGGCGCAGGCACGCTCGACGGCGTCCTTGTGACCCGCGATCACGACCTGACCGCCGCCATTCAGGTTCGCCGGGCTGACCACCTCGGCGCCGGCGGCCTCGCTGCACGCGGCGGCGACCTCATCGGCCGACAACCCGATGATGGCGGCCATCGCGCCCACGCCGGCCGGCACAGCGTCCTGCATGAACTTGCCGCGCAGGTGCACCAGCCGAACCGCGTCCGCCAGCCGCAGCGCCCCGGCCGCGACCAGCGCGCTGTATTCGCCCAGCGAGTGCCCCGCCACGGCGATCGGGCGCACCGGCGACCGCGCTTCGAGCACGCGCAGCGCCGCGACGCTGGTCGTCAGGATCGCCGGCTGCGCGTTTGCGGTCAGCGTCAGCTCTGCCTCGGGCCCTTCGAAGCAGAGCTTCGACAGCGGGTAACCGAGCACGTCGTCGGCCTCGCCGAAGACGGCGCGCGCCTCGGGGTACGCGTCGTGCAGCGCACGCCCCATCCCGACCTTCTGAGACCCCTGGCCCGGGAAGACGAACGCGACCTTCGATGCGGACGTGGGCATCCCCATCACCACCTCAACGCCGCCGACGCCCAGGCCAGTCCGCCTCCCAGCGCCGTGAACAGCAGGATGTCACCCTCGTGGAGCTTGTTCTGCTCGATCGCCTCGTCGAGCGCCGTCGGCACGGACGCCGCCGACGTGTTGCCGTACCGATCGACGTTGAGGAAGAAGCGGTCCATCGGAATGCCGACCCGCTCCGATACCCCTTCCAGGATCCGCAGGTTGGCCTGATGGCCGACGACCCAGGCGACGTCGTCGGGCTTGAGGCCGTTCGCCTCCAGCGCGGCGCGCGCGCTCGCCGCCATGTTGCGAACGGCGTGCTTGTAGACCTCGCGCCCGTTCATGCGCACGAAGTTCCGCTTGGCGGCGATCCCTTCGGGCGTCAGCGGCTCGCGGCTTCCGCCCGCGGGCATGAGCAGCACCTCGGCCAACGCACCGTCGGCGTAAAGGTGCGTCGACAGAATTCCGCGCACGCCGCCCGCGTCGGCGGTCATCAGGACGGCGCCCGCGCCGTCGCCGAACAGCACGCAGGTTCCGCGGTCGGTCCAGTCGACGATGCGCGAGAGCACCTCGACGCCCACCACCAGCACGTTCTTGAACTGCCCGGACCGGATGAAGCTGTCGGCGATCGACAGGCCGTAGAGGAAGCCGGCGCAAGCCGCCGACAGATCGAACGCGCAACCTCCCGGCCGCGCGCCCAGCTTCTTCTGCACGAAGGTCGCGGTGGCGGGGAACGGGCAGTCGCCGGTGACCGTCCCGACGATGATGCAGTCGATGGCGCTGGGCGGGAGGCCCGCCGCGCGGCACGCCTTCTGTCCCGCCTCGACCGCGAGATCGCTCGCCGCCAGCGACGGGTCCAGGATGTGACGCTCGCGGATTCCCGTACGCTCGACGATCCAGCTGTCGGACGTGTCGACCATCTTGCAGAGATCGGCGTTGGTCAGCACCTTGGGCGGCACCGCGCGCCCCGTGCCGATGATGCGGCTGCGGATCACGATGCGGCCCCCGCGGCCGGCGGCGCAGGCGGAGCGCCGTCCCACAGGGCGTTGTGCCGGGCGACCGCCGTGGTCAACTCCTTGCGCAGCCCCATCTGAGCGAATCGATCGGCGACGAAGACCGCGTTTTTCATAGCCATCGCGTTCGATCCGCCGTGGCAGATCAGCGCCACGCCGTCGACACCCAGCAGCGGTGCGCCACCGTGCTCCGCGTAGTCGGTCCGCCTGCGCAAACGCTTCAGCGCGCCGGTCATCAACGCCGCGCCGAGCTTCGACAGGATCCCGGAGCGCTCCACTTCCTCGCGCACCATGTCCAGAATCACCTCCGCGGCGCCTTCCACACTCTTGAGGACGACGTTGCCGGTGAACCCGTCGGTGACGACGACATCGACCTGGCCCCGGAAGATGTCGCGCCCTTCGACGTAGCCGACGTAGCTGAAGTCCGCGCCGCCGGCGGGATCGGGACGGGTGAGCAGCTGGTGCGCGTCGCGCGTCAGCTGAGTGCCCTTGTGATCCTCGGAGCCGTTCGACAGCAATCCGACACGCGGCCGGGCTTTGCCGTGCAGCAGGCGCGCGTAAACCGAGCCCAGCACCGCGAACTGCGCCAGCACCGCCGGCTTCGGATCGACGTTGGCGCCCATGTCGAGCAGCGCGCACTCGCCCGCCTTGGTCGGAAACGTGGTGACGATGGCGGGCCGCTCGACACCAGGCAGCCGCCCCAGCACGAACAGCCCACACGCCATCATCGCGCCCGAGTTGCCCGCCGACACCACCGCGTCGGCCTCACCCGCCTTGACCATGTCAAAGCAGATCCGCATCGACGACTGCTTCTTGCCCTTGACCGCCATAGACGGCGCGTCGTGCATCGTGATGACGTCGGGCGCGTGGCGGACGACGATCGGATCCTTCTTGTCGTTCGCGCCCAGCGCCGCGAGCTCGGCGCGCAGCCGGGGCTCGTCGCCGACGAGAATGACGTGCACCCCGCTGGTCCGGACCGCCGACAGCACGCCCTCAAGCTCGACGCGCGGCGCGGCGTCGGAACCCATGGCGTCGACGGCGATTCTGGGCATGGGGAGCAAGGCCCTGAGGCCTAGGCCTGCTCCTCGTCCTTGGGTTCGATCACCAATCGGTCACGGTAGTAGCCACAGCCTGCGCACATCCGATGCGTCAGCTTCGGCTCGCCGCAGCGCGGGCAGGGAACGAAGTTCGGCACCGGCTTCTTCATGACCTGGGCGCGCCGGATTGCTGAACGTGATTTCGACTGTCTTCGCTTCGGGACGGCCATCGTACGTACCTTTCTATTATCTCGGTGGGGTCAGAGCTTGATCTTGCCCAGCGCAGCGAGGCCGCCGGGCGTCGTCGGAGTCGCGGCGGCGTGCGTGCACGGGACGAGGTTGCGGTTGTTACCGCACAACGGGCAGAGACCGCGACAACCTTCGTCGCAGAGCGGGTTGAAAGGCACCGCGAGCACCAGCTCGTCGCGCAGCTCTCCCGACAGATCGATCTCGCCGCCCTTGAAGGTGACGATCTCCGGATCCGCGTCCTCTTCGTCGTCGACGTCTTCGGTGCCGGCGGCAACGAACGTCACCGTCATCGGCACGTCGATGTGAACGCGTGCCGGCTCGAGGCAACGCGCGCACGCCGTGTCGAGATCGCCGACGAACTCGCCGCGCAGCAGGTAGTCGTCACCGGTCGGGGTGAGGTGCCCCTTGAACACCAGCCCATCCGGACCCGGACGCGCACCGAGATCGGGACACGCGGAGGCCAACCACTCCGTGGTAACGGAGACGTTTACCGGCAGCCCGCCGTCCCCTATCTCATTGATTTTAAACCGCATTTTGCTTGATCGAGGGCGTTCTGACCGCCGGAAGCGCCGTAACTATAGAGGGCGCCCCCGCCGAGTCAAGCTTGCTAAGTGGCCGGCAGGTTGGGGTTATTCGCCGACGGCAGCGCGCAGTTATTTGCTCGCGGCGCCCGCGGCCGCGCCGCCACCGAACAGAAGCAGGGATCGCAGATCCTCGTCGTTGAACACGAGCTGCATACCCGCGAAGTAATCGAACAGCGCGCCACCGCCCGCCGCCCGCTCGTAGTTTGCCATGTCGTCCGCCCCCGCGACCACGAACAGATTGCGCTGCCAGATCGCGTACGACATCGTCGCCTTGATGCGCGGGTAACGGTTGGCCTTGGCGTCGAACACATCGACGGACAGCAGCAGCCGATCCTTGAACAGGTAGAGGTCGCCGGCGACGCCGCCCGTCGACTCCTTGATGCCGAAGCGACCGCCGATCGCCACGTTCGGCGTCAGCCCGACCCGTTTGCCGAACTGCAAGGTGAACCGGAGCTGCTCGGTCAGCGTGACCCTTGTTTCCGACTGCGGGCCCGGCTGGGAGCTGTTGTCCACGACCGTCACGGTCTTGGTCCGATAGCCGCGCGGATCCTCGACCAGCTCGATGAGATAGAACTTGTCGGGCCGGGGCATCAGCGTGATCGCCAGGTAGTTCTTGAACGTGCTGGTCAGGAAGTTGTACTCGGTGCGCAGGCCGACGATGGTCTGCAGGCGGGTGATGCTCTTGATGAAGCCGCCTGCGTCCTCGGTGATCTCCTCGACGTTGCGGGCGATGGTGTCATCGGACACCAGACGGCCGACGGTGCCCTCCCCCTTCTCGATGCGGGAGGTCACCGTCTCGACGTTCTTCATCGACTTCTCGAGGTTGTCGATCGACCCCTGCAGCTTGTCGATCGAGCCGCGCGCCCCTTCGCCGGTCTTCGCGATCTGCTCGTGGGTCGTGCCGACCAGCGCCTTGATCGATTCGGTGATCTCGCGGACGTTTTTGATCGACTCCTTGACGTCCTTGGCCTCCGCGGTCGTGATGCTGTCGACAGTGCCCGCGATGTGATCGACGCGGTCGAGCAGCGACTCCAGCTTCACGGAGTTCTTCTCGATCATCTCGTCGACGTTGTTGGCGATGTCGCTGATCGGCCCCGACGTCAGCTTGTGAACGTCGTCGAGGATCTGCCGCATGACCGGAATCAACGTCCCCATGCTGGCCATCATCTCGCCCAGCTCGACGGGCTCGGTGACGACCTTGATCTGGTCACCGTCCTTGAGCTTCCGCATCTCCTTGATCTGGCCGTCCACCACCTTGCGCGGCGTGCCCGGATCGATCTCCAGGAAATATTCACCGAGCAGCGACGCCGACTTCTTCGCCACGATCGCGTTTTCGTACAGCACGATGTCGGGCGAGATGCGGATCGTGATCTTGGCCTTTGCCGTGTTCTTATCGAGCTCGCGTTTTTCGATCTGACCGATGGAGATGCCGGCGGTGACCACCCGCGACTTCTCGAACAGACCCCCGGCGTTGTTGAACAGCGCCCAGACCGCGTAGCCCTGGTCGTGTGTGCGGTCGCTGGTCGAACGGATCAGCCAGTAGCTGAGCCCCGCGACGATGACGACCAGCACGCCGACGGTGAGCGACGCCCAGCTTCGCCTCATGCTTGGCCACCCTGCTCCGGCGCCACCAGCCCGGAGGTCTCGACGAACTCGCGCAGCGCCGGATGCCGGCTGGCCAGCACCTCCCGGGAGGTGCCGCTGACGACGATCTTGCCCTGATCCAGCATCGAGATGCGGTCACCGATGCGAAAGGTCGACGCCATGTCGTGCGATATCACCACCGACGTCACACCGAAATCGTCCGCGGTGCGGCGGATCATCTCGTCGACATTCTTGGTCGCGACAGGATCGAGGCCGGTCGTCGGCTCGTCATAAAGCAAGATCTCGGGACGATCGATGAGCGCGCGCGCCAGGCCCACCCGCTTGCGTTGCCCGCCCGACAGCTCGGGGGGAATCTTCTGCTCGATGCCGTCGACGTTCGCGAGATCGAGCCGCCGCAGCAGATCGCGCACCCGCTCCATGATCTCCGCGCGCGACAGGTTGTAGCGCTCGATCAGGGGAAACGCGATGTTCTCGACGACGTTCATGGAATCGAACAGGGCAGCATACTGGAACACCATGCCGTACTTGCGCCGTAGCTTGCCCATCTCGGCGTCCGAGAACGGCACGACGTCGACGCCATCCACCCAGATCTGACCGGAATCCGGCCGCAGGAGCCCCATCAGGTGCTTCATCAGGACCGACTTCCCCTGCCCCGAGCCGCCGATGATGATGTTGGTGCGACCGCGCTCGATGTCGAGGTCGATGCCGCGCAGGACGTGCTGGGGTCCAAACGTCTTGTTCAGGCCGCGCACGCGGATCTGCCAGCGCTCGTCCCGCTGCGCGAGCGGAGTGCCGCCCGCCGGACCTGCGTTGCCGGCGGGTGCGGCGGGTGGATGCGATGTCGAAGCGGGAGGTTGGTTCACCGGTAGGGCCAGAGAATATGGAACGCGTCGATGAGAAAGTAATCGGACACGAGGATCGACACCGAGCCCGCGACCACGGCGCGGGTGGTCGCCAGGCCGACCTCCTTCGCGCCGCCGCGCACGTAGAAGCCCTGGTAGCAGGCAGCGACCGACAGGGTGACCCCGAACACCAGCGCCTTGGTCCCGCCGATGATGTAGTCCTTGGGATCGGTCCAGAACGTGAACTGCTCGATGAACTGGCCGAGATCGATGTGCTCGAAATAGATAGAAAATAGATACGCGCCCAGCAGGCCGACGATGTTGAAGACCATCGCCATCACCGGCATGATCAACGTCGTCGCGATCACGCGCGGCGTGACCAGGTACTGGATCGGATCGACGGCGAAGGTGCTGAGCGCGTCGATTTGTTCCGTGATCCGCATCGACCCGAGCTCGGTCGCCATGCCCGATCCGGCGCGCGCCGTGATCATGAGACCGGTGAACACTGGCGCCAGCTCCTGTGCAAGCGAGATGCCCACGGTGGCGCCGACGAAACGCTCCTGATTGAAGATTCGTAGCGCCGTGATCGCCTGCTGCGCGGAGACCGCGCCCGAAAAGAATCCGACCAGCATGATGATCGGCAGTGATCCGACGCCGACGAACTGCATCTGATCGAGAAACAAGCGCAGGCGGAACGGCCGCCGAAAAAGCGCCGACATCGCGTTACCGAGCATGATGGCCCGCTCGCCGAAGTAACGGAGAATGATCTCAATCGGCGCAACGAAGTGCTCGAGCAACGTGCGGAGCCGGCGCTCGATGGGTGAAATCTCGGGCGGATCGTCGACCGAAGACGTCGTGCTCATGGCCGCGATTTCGGTGGGGGCGCGGTGATTCCCGACGACGGTGCGACGATGACGGGCGCGTCGCGCAGGATGCGGGGTACGCGCTTCGAAATGCCGCAAAGAACCTCGTAACTGAGCGTCCCGGCCCAGCCCGCGATATCGTCGACGGTGATCACTTCGCCGCCATCGCGGCCGATGAGAGTGACTGCGGCGCCCAGTCCGGCGTCCGCCTGCGGCACGTCGGTTACGTCGATCATCAGCATGTCCATGCAGACGGCACCGACGACGGGAACGCGCCGGCCGGCGACCAGCACACATGCGTCGCGAACGTGCCGTGGATAGCCGTCGGCATAGCCGAGGGGAAGCGTGGCGACGCGAGACGGCCGCGCGGCCCGCCATTGGCCGCCGTAACTGACCGGTGTCCCGACCGCAATCTCGTGAATCGCCATGATGCGCGTCGACAACCGCAGCGCCGCTTCCAGGTCGGCAACGGCTACGTGACGGGACGGCATCGCGCCGAACAGCGCCAGCCCCGGACGCACCGCCGCCAGACGCGCGCGCGGGAAACGGACAGCGGCCGCGCTGTTGGCGGCGTGGTGCGCGAGATGGGTGAAGCCCGCGCGCCGCGCCTGCTCGATGCAGATATCGAACTTGTCGAGAGCCTGCTCGGTGACGTCCGCATCAGGGAGATCCGCAGACGCCAGGTGGGTGCAGAGACCGGCGAGCCGGAGCGCGGACAGATCGGCGAGGCGCGCGAGCACGGCCGGCACCTGGTCGACCGCGACACCCAAGCGGCTCATACCGGTATCCACCTTGATGTGCACGTCGATTCGCCGCCCGCGCCGCGCCGCCGCGGCGCCGAACCGTTCGAGGTCGCCAAGGTCGTAGACGACGGGCGTCAGGCGCTCGCCGATGACGTCGTCCTGGTGCCGGTTGTAGTAGGCGCCGAGGACGAAGATGGGGGCCCGCACCCCCGCCGCCCGCAATTCGAGCCCCTCCTCCACCAGCGACACCGCCAGCGCATTGCACAGCGGCTCCAGCGCGCGGGCCACTGGCACCGCGCCGTGCCCATAAGCGTCGGCTTTGACCACCCCAAAGACGGCGACCGAAGGCCCGACGACCTTCCGAAAGCGGGACAGGTTCCGCTGCACGGCGCCGAGGTCGATCTCTGCGACCGTCGGGCGGATGGACGTGCGGATGTCGACTTCTGCGAACGGGACGAACGTCCCCTCTGCCGAGTCCGCGGCTCTGGGCTTGCTGGCCAAACCCTGCAAAGTTTCGCCTGCGTATGGCGTAGCGTCAATTAACTACGCGCGAACGCAGAGTTAGGCGCTGCCTTCGACCAGACGCGTGCTCACCAAAAGCGACCGGCCGCGGGGCGTCAGGAGCCCCTGCCGGACCAGCTCGGACACCGTCCGGGACACGGTCTCACGGCAAGCGCCGATCTGATTGGCCAGCTCCTGCTGCGTGGGCCGGTTACGGATGAGCAACCCCTCCGGCTGCGCCGCGCCATCCTGACGTCCCAGCGCGACCAGTCGCGAGACGACGCGCTCCTGCACACCCGACAGCGCAATGCCCGTGGCGAGCTGCTTGGAACGCTCCAAGCGCCCGCACAACCCCGCCGCCAGCGCCAGCAGCACGTCGGGCGCCCCCCGCAGGAACGTCATCAGGACTTCCCGCGGAATCATCAGGAGAGTCGAGCTTTCCACGGCTTCCCAGTCGTTGCCCAGAGGCAGGTCCGCCAGGGCAAAGTCTGCGATCAGATCACCAGACCGAAACACCTCGACTGAGATCTCGCGACCATTGGGCGCCCGGCAAACGGAACGAATCCGTCCCCGAACGACCAGAACCGCCGCGTCCAGGCGCGTTCCTGTCGCGCCCACCGTGGTGCCGCGTCCCACGGGCCGCAGGGTCGCCTGTCGCGACAGCGCTCGCAGGGCATCGAGCGACGCGCTCCGGAGCTCGGCGCAAGCCTTGAGCGCCTCCAGGGCGGGTCCGTCAATCGGGGTCGGTTTAGAGGATCGGTCGTAAGCTTCGAAGTCCACCGGGGCGGTCGCAATGGCCATGTCTGCCTCCTGCCAGAGATGCCCAACGCAACCGCAATGCCAATTCGAGACTGGCGAAATCGCAACGGATTTCTCCGGTGGTGTAAGGCCACCCATGACGCGCGTGTCGCGGTTGCCACAGTCGCCGTGACAAAACCGGCGCAACCGCGCCAGGGCGCGCACGCTGTTGAAAACCTACCACTGACGACGGCGGCAATCCGCCGCCGTCCGTCCGGGCAGTTTCCCGCCGGCGACCCGTCCAACTACCTGGTCGCCTGCTGGGCCCCTACTTGGCTTTCTTGGCTTTCTTTGCGCGACGGGCGTCGCGGTACTTCTTGATTGTCGCCTTCGGCAGATCCTTGTGTTTGGCGCAGACCATTCCGAAAACCGGCGCGGCCCTGTTGGAGCAACCAGGAACCGGACAAAGCTGAATCGGACCTTTGCGGCGCTTGCGAACGACGCCGCCGCCACGAATGGTGACCGAACCGCGTCCGTCGAGCGCGTGTAAGGCGGCCTCGCGCGCGCGCGACACAACCTCTTGTTCAATCAGCGACGACAACTTGTCTACGAACTGCTGCACGACTTCTTGAAGATCCGAACGTCTTGGCATCATTTTCCCCCTGTTTGGCGGGCGCAGACTAGCTGCAAAGCTGGATGCTAGCAATGCTTGATTCTCCCATTCAGCGTGTCAGAACCGCATTCCATGACTCGATTCCTCGTGTTCATTGGCGTCGCGCTCGGTGTGCTCGGGGCTATTCATTACTACCTGTGGATTCGACTCGCGCGCGACCCGCATTGGCCCGCGCCATGGAACACGGTGATCGGCTGGTTCTTCGTCGTCGCGGCGGTGGGCATGCCCGCTGCCGCGATCATCGCGCGCGGACGCAGCCACACCGTCGCTGGACAAATTGCCGTCTGGCCGGCATTCGTCTGGCTGGGAGTGATGTTCCTGCTGTTCACCGCGGTGCTGGTGACGGATGTGGGGCGGCTGCTGGCGGCGATCGCGCGGCGCATCACCGCGAACGGTGTCGTTGACGCGGAACGCCGCACGTTCATTGCCCGGGTTGCAGCGACCTCCATTGCGGCCGTCGTATCCGGCCTGAGCGTCATCGCGGTGCGATCGGCGCTGCGGCCGGTGGAGGTTCGCAGAGTTCGCGTGCGCCTGGCGCGCCTGCCGCGTGCGCACCACGGCCTGACCATCGCCCAGATCACCGATCTGCACGTCGGCCCGACGATCGGGCGCGACGTCGTGGAGGACATCGTCGAGCGCACCAACGCCCTCGCGCCCGACATCACTGCGATCACCGGCGATCTCGTCGACGGCAGCGTCAGCGCGCTGGGTGATGCCGTCGCGCCACTTGCCAAATTGCGCGCGCGCCACGGTGTTTTCTTCGTTACCGGCAACCACGAGTATTTTTCGGGCGCCGAGGCATGGTTGGGTGAGCTCCAGCGGCTTGGCATTCGCGTTCTCAGCAACGAACGGGTTTCGATTGGCGAAAACGATTCCAGCTTCGATCTGGGCGGAATCGACGATCGCACCGCCCATCGATACGGCGGCCTCACGCCCGCGGCGGCGGTGTCGCGCGCGCTGGAGGGACGCGATCCAAAACGCGAGTTGGTGCTGCTGGCACATCAACCGCTGTCCCTGTTCGATGCAGCGCCGTTCGGTGTGGGACTACAGATTTCCGGACACACGCACGGCGGCCAGATCTGGCCATTTGGCTACCTCGTTCGTCTGCAGCAGAGGTTCTTTCCGGGCCTGCATCGCCACGGCGAGGCGCAGATCTACGTGAGCCGCGGTACCGGCTACTGGGGCCCGCCCATGCGGTTGGCCCAGCCCGCCGAGATCACGCACCTGACGCTGGAGAGCGCCGCCGCCGTCGCCTGACCGGCGCCGAGCGACGCCGAACGACTAGCTCGGTGATTTCGCCTTCGCGGGCCGGTCGGCGACCGAGAGCGGCAGCGTCAGGGCAGCGCCGCCCCGAACGACACCGACGACGACGCGCGCGCCCACCCGCTGCGCGGAGATGATCGCAACCAGTTCGGCAGCGGTCGGGATGTCGCGGTTGTCGATCGACATGATGACGTCGCCCGCTCGCAACCCGGCGCGTTCCGCGGGCGTATCCCGCACGACCCGGGTGACCAGCGATCCCCGCGGCGGCAACGGGCGTGCGCCCGTCGACCAGCGATGGATTTCTGCGCGATCGAGGTCTCGGATGTCACGCAGCGCAACACCGATATACGGATGCTGCATGTGCCCGCCCTCAATCAGCGCCGCGGCCGTCCGCCGCACGAGATTGATGGGGACCGCGTAACCATAGCTGCCGCCGGGGCCCGCGCTGATGAGCGCAGCCAGCCCGACGACCTCGCCGTCGAGGTTCACCAGCGGCCCGCCCGAGTTCCCCGGATTCACCTTGGCGTCGGTCTGCAGGTAGACTTGGGCCGCGACGCCCTCGCTGGCCTCCAGCGGCCCGCGGCCGCTGATGATGCCGGCGGTGATCGTCTGTTCGAGGCCGAGGGGGCTGCCCACAGCCAGCACCCACTCGCCGATCTCGGCGCCATCGGAATCACCGAAGCGCGCGGCGGAGAGATCGGCAGGCGGCACGCGCAGGCGCACGACCGCGACATCGCTGGGCGCATCCCGTCCAACGACGTCGGCCGGCAACCGGCGCCCGTCCGGAAAGATGCAAGCGACGTCAATCGATGGAGCGCCCTCGAGGACGTGATTGCTCGTCACGACGTATCCGCGCGTATCGATGATGATCCCCGAAGCGGTCCCGCGCTCGCGCGCCGTTTGAACCTCGATGCGCACCACCGACGGGCCGATGGCGTGCGCGACGCTGGCGAACGCGCGTGACAGCGCGCGCGCCTCCCTCGGTGCCTCCATCGCAGGGGTGACGCTGGCAACGCGCACGCCCGCCGCCGATTGTGCGCCCGCCAGTGCCAGCCCGACGCCCACCACCATCATCCCTGCCCACGTCCGCATCCGCCGTCCCCCTCCGGACAACGTAAGCCGTGATGGCCGCTCGCAAAGCGGCACACGCTACCCGTCTAGGGGATCGGCCCGACAGCCGCGGACGTATCTCGCGCCGGACGTTACTTGACCGTTACGAAACGCGTGCCGCCGGCCCCGCGTACGCGCAGCAGATGGCCGTTCTTCTGCGGGGCGCGCAGCGCCGAAACCGCCTCCTCGGACGAATTGACGGGCCGGCGATCAACCTCGACCACAACGTCGCCGGGCTTCAGACCGGCCGCGTCAGCCGGGCTGCCCTTGACCACGTCCGTGACGACCGCACCACGCGTGCCCCGCTCGAGACCCAGCGAGCTGGCCACGTCCGGCGTCAGCGTCTGCAGCCCGAGCCCAACTTTGCCCTGCCCCTGCGCATCGGCGGCCTGGCGCTGATCCTCGTCGGGCAACTCGGCGAGGGCGACCTGCGTTTGAGCCGGCCTGCCTTCGCGCACGTAGTGCAGCGTGACCTTCGCCCCGATGTTCTGCCCCGACACGTAGTCGACAACGTCGCCGGCACCGGTGATCTTCTGATTGTTGACCTCGGTGATGACGTCGCCCGGCCGCATGCCGGCCTTGCCTGCCGGCCCGCCCGGCGTCAGCTCCTGCACGACCGCGCCGTGCGGCGGCAGCGCCTTGCCGAGCTTGGTGCGCTGGGCGTCGTCCAGATCCTTCACGTCGGTCAGCAGCAAGCCGAGGTAGGGATAGCGAACGCGCCCTTCCTTGACGAGCACCTGCGCCACCCGCCGCACCTCGTTGACGGGAATCGCAAAGCCGTACGCACCGCCCGCGCCGACCTGAATCAGCGTGTTGACGCCGACCACTTCGCCCTCGAGGTTGACCAGCGGCCCACCCGAGTTGCCCGGGTTGATCTTCGCGTCGGTCTGGATGTACCCGCGCACGCGCTTGCCAGACATCTGTACGTGTCGGCCCGGCCGGCCCTTGCCGCTGATGATTCCGGCGGTCACCGTCTGCTCGAGGCCCAGCGGGCTGCCGACCGCCACCACCCATTCGCCGACGTCCAGCCTGTCGGAGTCGCCGAGACGGGCGACCACCAGGTTCGACGGCGGCTTCTCCAGCCGCACGACCGCAACGTCGGTCTGCGCGTCCTTGCCGACGACCTGGGCGGTGTACTCCTTGCCGTCGTTCATCGTCACGGTCACCTTCGTCGCGCCCTGAACGACGTGGCGGTTGGTGATGATGTCCCCGTTGGTGCCGATGATGAAACCCGACCCGACGCCGTGGGCCGGGCCCGGTTCGGGCATGCCGCCGCCGCCCTGACCGAAGTCGAAGAAGTGACGGAAGAACGGCGGGACGCCGTCGTCATCGTCGCCGGGGCCGTTGGGCGCGGGCCGCCCGCGGCGATCCGGCCGGCCGCCGCCGCCCCCACCGCGCGCGACCTCGACCTCGATGCGAACGACCGACGGGCCAAGCGCCTTGGCGACGTTCGAGAACGCGCGCGACAGCGCGCGCGCTTCGTTGGGCGCCTCGGTCTTGGGCGTCACCGCGGCGCTCGCCGCTGCGGCCGGCGCGATCCCGATGGAGGGACCGTTCGGCGACGCCTGAAAGAGACCTGGGAGCGCGACGCCCCCGGCCAGGCCGACCACGAGGGCTGCAACGATCGCACGCATGCGGGTACGAATCATGTCTGTTCCTTGTATCGAGTTGGATGAGGTGTCAAGCGGCTGGGGTTGCCCCATCGCCGCGAAACAGCCGGTTAACCCCCCGGGGCGGCTGAAAAATTCCGCGCGGGCTTCACGAACTGTAGGGCGAAGCGATCGCTGGTGCCACGGCGTCCGCCCGCCGCGCTGGGCGAAGGGTTCCAGTCGCGCTTGTCCTCCGGGTTCCGCATGAAGTCGGCCACCGCGTGCAGCTTGAACCCGGCGCGCTCGACCTCTGCAATCACGAACGCCTCATCGATTCGATGCAGCGTCTTGGCATCGGCGGCTCCGCTGCCGGGGCGCGCCGCGTGATCGACGATGAAATACGAGCCGCCCGGGCGCAGCGCGCCGAACACCGCGCGATTCATGCGGTCGCGGTCGGCGCCCATCCATACGGTGTCGTGATAAAAGAGCACGATGTAGACGCCGTCGAGGTCGCGTGCCTCCGGCGGGAACGGATCGTCCAGCTCACGATCGACGCGGACGACGTTGCGCAGGGCCCGGCGCTGCAGGCGATCGGACCACGGTTTTGCGGCGAACTTCTCCAGCACGAAGCGGTTGTTCTGGGCGAACAGGCGGCCCTGCTCGCCCACCGCGCGCGCCACCAGCTCCGTCGTGTAGCCGCCGCCCGCGCCGAGCTCGCCGAGCTGACCGCCCGGCGCGACTTCCAGGAAGGCGAGCAGCTCCTCGATGTGGCGGCCGGCGTCGAGCGCGCGATCGGCGTCCAGGCGATCCTCGGCCAGCACGACCTGGCGAATGAACGGCGTGACGCCCGGGTGGGCGACGCGGATCACGGACGCCTTCGGCTTGCCGGCGAGGGACGGGCTGTTGCCGTTCGCGCAGGCGGACGCCACCGAACAGACGACCAGCAGCGCCGACCGCGACAGCGTCCAGGTAGTCATCCGTGTGCAAGTCTGCGCATGACGGCCGAGCTTGTCGAGTTCAGGTGCGCGAAAGCACTTGAGGAAAAACTTGTCGGGCCGATACCGCTTCTGTGTCCATGGACGCACGGGAGATGTGCATGCGATCGAACCTGGCTTTGTTGTGGGTGGTGGCGGCGAGCAGCGTGGCTCTGGCGGCGTGCGGAAGCGTCGCGGCCCAGAATGATGCGGGGTCGGGGAACGGCGGGGGCGGCGGCGGCGCGGGCTCCGGGGGCGGCGGCGCGGGAATTGATGGCGGCATTGACGCGGGCCCCCCAACGGTCGAGGAGGCGTGCGGCCAGTACGCGTCCACGTTGTGCAGCCGGCTCGGGGGCTGCGCCCCGTACGCCCTTCAGCTCTTCTACGGCGACAAGGACACCTGCATGTCGCGGGTGAAGCTGGGCTGCATGCTCGATCTCGAGGTCCCCGACAGCAACCAAACGACCGGCGGCATGGCTGCGTGCGCGCGCGACGCAAACAACTCCAGCTGCTCCGACCTGCTGGCGAACGTGTTCCCGGCTTCCTGTCAGATCAAGCCAGGCAACAGGTTGAACGGCGAGCGGTGCGGATCCAGCTGGCAGTGCATGAGCACGCACTGCGAAAGGTCGACCGCCGACTGTGGCGTGTGCGCGCCGCGCGCCGCCGCCGGCGGCACGTGCACCGTCGACGGAGGCTGCATGCAGGGTCTCGTGTGCGCCGCGCAGAAGTGCGTCGCGCCGGCGGTGATGGGCGCGCCCTGCAGCGCGATGGCACCCTGCCGCGCGAACCTCTATTGCAGCGCGATCAGCAACACCTGCGCGACGCCGCTGGCGCTGGGCGCGCCGTGCGGGGGCGATACCAACGGGTGCGACTTCCGGCAAGGTGTTTCGTGCAACACCTTCGCTGCGATGGCGAATCAGAAGTGCGAGACCGTCGCCGCCGCAAAAGGCGGCCAGGCGTGCGGCATCGTCAACAGCACGCTGACCCTCTGTGTCGCGAACAACACCTGTCAGGGCATCTCGCTGATTCCTCTGAAAACGGATGGCGTCTGCCCGAACCCGGCCGGCGACGGCATGCAGTGCACCGACACCGTGCACTGCCTGGCGCCCGCGAACTGCGTCGGCGGCCTGTGCCGGCTACCCAGCACCAGCTCGTGTCCTAAATAACGGGTAGCTCGCTGCCGGCGCGCACCGAGAAGGCGGCGTCGAGCTCGGCGAGGTCCGCGGCGGTGAGCGCGAGGTGCAGCGCGCCGGCGTTCTCCTCGGCGTGCTCGACCGTCGACGCCTTCGGGATCGTGAACAGCGGCGGCTTGCGGGCGAGGAACGCGAGGGCGACCTGGCGTGGGGTGGCGCCATGGCGGGCGGCGACGGCGGCGAGCGCGCGGCCGCCCGCGCGCGACGGCGACGGAAATCGGCCGTGGCCGAACGGGCTGTAGCCGACGACCGCGATGTCGTGCCTGGCGCAATACGGAACCAGCTCGGCGTCGATGTGGCGCTCGCCGAGGTGATACAGCACCTGGTTGCAGGCGATCGGGTGCTTGCGCAGGAGAGCGCGCGCCTCTTCCAGATCGGAGACGTCGAAGTTCGAGACGCCCAGCGCACGGATCTTGCCCTGGTCGACCAGTTCTTCCAGCGCGCCCAGCGTCTCGGCGAGCGGCACGCTGCCGCGCCAGTGCAATAGATAGACGTCGAGGTGGTCGGTGCCGAGGCGCCGCAGGCTCTGTTCGCAGGCGCGCAGCGTGCCTGCGTGGCTGGCGTTCTGCGGGAGCACCTTGCTGACGATGAACAGCTCGCGGCGGGGAATGTCCCTGATCGCCTCCGCGATCAGCTTTTCGGCCGCGCCGCTGCCGTACATCTCGGCCGTGTCGATGTGGGTGAGGCCGCGCGCGATGCCGGCGCGCAGCGCGGCGACCTCGTCGGCACGGTGCCGCCCTTCCGCCATCTGCCAGGTCCCCTGCCCCACGATCGGCACCTCGTCCGGCATCGGCCCGAAGCGTCGCCTCGTCTTGGTCATGCGTTACATTGAGTCCATGGCGATCGAAAGTGTCAATCCCGCGACCGGCGAGCGCCTGCGCGCGTTCGAGCCGGACGCGCCCGACGCGGTCGCGGCCAAGCTGGCGGCGGCAGCAGCGGCGTTCAAGAGCTGGAGCGGCCGGCCCGTCGCCGAGCGCGCCGCGGTGCTGCGCCGCGCGGGCGAGATCCTGCAGGCCGAGGCGCGGGCGTTTGCCGCCGTCATGACCGCCGAGATGGGCAAGCTGCTCGGGGCCGCCGTGCAGGAGGCGGAGAAGTGCGCGGCCTGTTGCCGGTATTACGCCGACCACGCGGAGGCGTTCCTCCGGCCGGAGGTGATCGCCGAATCGGCGGGGGCCCGCGACGCGGTGATGTTCCAGCCGCTGGGGGCGGTGCTGGCGGTGATGCCGTGGAATTTTCCGTTCTGGCAGGTGATCCGGTTCGCGGCCCCCGCGCTGGCGGCTGGCAACGTCGGCCTGTTGAAACACGCGTCGAACGTTCCGCAGTGCGCGCTCGCGCTGGAGGATCTGTTCGCGCGCGCCGGCGCGCCCGCCGGTGTGTTCCAGACGCTGCTCATCGGTTCCGACCGGGTGGCGGCGGTCATCGGCGACGAACGCGTCGCGGCGGTGACCGTGACCGGCAGCGAGGGCGCCGGGCGCGACATCGCGGCGACCGCCGGCAAACACGTCAAGAAGAGCGTGCTGGAGCTGGGCGGCAGCGACGCGTTCGTGGTGCTGGCGAGCGCGGACCTGCCGCGCGCGGTGGCGACCGCCGTCAAGGCGCGCATCGTCAACAACGGCCAGTCGTGCATCGCGGCCAAGCGCTTCATCGTCGCGGACGCGATCTACGACCGCTTCGTGCGCGAGTTCGCGTCGGCGATGGCGGCGTTGCGGATCGGCGATCCGGCGGCGCCCGACACCGAGCTCGGGCCGCTGGCGCTGGCGGCGATCCGCGACGACGTCGCCGATCAGGTCGACCGGTCGGTGGCGGCGGGCGCGCGGCTGCTGGCGGGCGGCCAGCGGCTGGAGGGGCCGGGGTTCTTCTACCCGCCGACGGTGCTCGCGGACGTGCCGACGGGCGCGCCGGCCGCGCGCGAGGAGGTGTTCGGGCCGGTGGCGGCGGTGTTCCGCGTCGCCGGCATCGACGAGGCGATCGCGCTGGCCAACGCGACCCCGTTCGGCCTGGGCGCGGCGGCGTGGACGCGCGACCGCGCCGAGGCGGACCGATTGGCGCGGGAGCTGGAATCGGGCAGCGTGTTCATCAACGGCATGGTCGCGTCCGACCAGCGGTTCCCTTTCGGCGGCGTCAAGCGCTCGGGCTACGGACGCGAGCTGGGCGTCTTCGGCCTGCGCGAGTTCGTCAACATCAAGACGGTGCGGATGGCGGATCTCGCGTGATTGGCGGGGCGCCGGTCGCGGCGGCGGCGGCGGCGGGATCGGCGGCCGCCGCGTACTCGCCGAAGCTGTCCAGCCGCGCCAGCGACGGGAACACCCAGTTGGTGACGAACGCGACGATGACGGTGATCGCGCCGCCCACGACCACCGACGGCACCGTGCCGAGCAGCCGCGCCGCCACGCCCGATTCGAACGCGCCCAGCTCGTTCGACGAGCCGATGAAGATCTGGTTCACCGCCGACACGCGCCCGAGCATCCCCGACGGCACCATCACCTGCATCAGGGTCGCGCGGAAGTAGACGCTCAGCATATCGGCGGCGCCGCTGGCGGCCAGCAGCACCAGCGACAGCACGAACGACCGTGACAGCGCGAAGCCGATCATGAACGCGCCGAACGCGACCACGGAGCGAAGGAACGTCCGCCCGATCTGGCGGCCCGGCGGGCGGAGCGCGATGAACCCCGACATCAACACGGCGCCGATCGCCGGGGCGGCCCGCAAGGCGCCCAGGCCGGTTGGCCCAACGAACAGGATCTCGGCCGCGAAGATCGGCAGGATCGCGACGGCGCCGCCGAACAGCACCGCGAAAAGGTCCAGGGTGATCGCGCCCATGAAGATCGGTCGCGTGAAAAGAAAAGCGAGGCCCTCGCGCACGCTGGCGACCAGCGCGGCTTCGGAGCGCCCGGACGGCGGGCGGGCCGGGGCCCGGATGCGCCACACGGTCACCAGCGATGTCGCCATCAGCGCTCCGGCGATCGCGTACGAGCGCGTCGGGCCGACCCAGGCGTAGAAGATGCCGCCCAGCGCCGGCCCCGCGACGGCGGCGACCTGCCAGGTGCCGGTGCGCCACGCGACCGCGCTGGGGAACAGCGCGCGCGGGACCAGGTCGGCGCCCAGCGCGGCGCGCGCGGGCAGCAGGAAGCTGCGGGCGGCGCCGCAGACGACGATGATCGCGTAGATGACGCCCTGAATGAGGGCGCCCGGGCGGCCGCGGCCGGGGGTGAAGAACAGCGCGCTGGCCACGGCCAGCCCGACCGCGCAGGCGCACAGCAGCACCAGCGCCGTCAGCGCGACGCGCCGCCGGTCGCGCACGTCGGCGACGTGGCCGGCGTAGAGCGCGAATCCGATGAACGGCGCCGCCTCGGCCAGCCCGACCAGTCCGAGCGCCAGCGGGTCGCGCGTGACGTCATACATCTGCCAGGCCACGACCACCCCCTGGATCTGCGCGCCCATCGCCATCGTCAGGATGCTCGCGACGAACCAGCGGAAATTCCGGATACGGAGGGGCGCGTAGGGGTCGTGGGGAGTCTCGACGGGCGACGCGAGCGACATCGCTGCCTAGATTAGTGTAAAAGGCCACACTACCCGTGACTCTCGGTAAGAACTTTCGCCTCGCGACCGACGTCAAGCCGACGGCCTACGACGCGGACCTGCGCCTGGACCTGAACGGCGATCGCTTCGATGGCGAGCTGGCGATCGACGTGGCGCTGGGCGGCCCGCGGCGCGCGATCACCTTGCACGCGGTCGCGCTGGAGGTGCGGGAGGCCAGCGTCGAGGTGGGCGCGCGGACGATCGTGGCCAAGGCGACGACCGACGCGGAGAGCGAGACCGTGACGCTGGCGCTCGCTGAAGAGTTGCCGGCGGGCGCGGCGCGCGTGCGCATGACCTACCGCGGCGCCTTCAGCCCCGGCCTGCGCGGCCTGTATCGGGCGGGCAGCATCGCCGTCACGCAGTTCGAAGCGGCCGACGCGCGCCGGCTGTTTCCGTGCTTCGACGAGCCGGCGTTCAAGGCCGTGTGGCGGCTGCGCGTCGGCGGCGTGCCGAACCAGGCGATCGCGATCTCGAACGGCAAGGTGATCCGTGACGACAACGACGGGAACGGCGGGCGACGGCTGACGTTCGCACCCACGCCGCCGCTGTCGTCGTACCTGGTGGCCCT
>Ga0207428_10002112_pt1 | contig 20029 bp, 20 predicted proteins | sample RhiMethybrSRZTD1_FD_187600 | JGI IMG/M metagenome (GOLD analysis project Ga0207428, IMG submission 187600) | Populus rhizosphere microbial communities from Tennessee, USA - Rhizosphere MetaG P. TD hybrid SRZTD1 (SPAdes) (version 3) | ecosystem: Host-associated > Plants > Roots > Rhizosphere >...
CGCTCGGCGTGGCGCTCGGGGCGGTGGTGCTCGGGACGTGGCGGAGGTCGGCCTCGACGCCTTCGACGCGCGTGGAAGCACGCCTCGAGGTGCAGGCGGCGGAGCTCCGGCGGCTCGCCGACGCCGCGGCTGCCCGCGAGGGCTCGGCCGAACACCTGCGTTCGGATCTCGCCGGAGCCCGGCGCGTGCTGGAGGCGCTCGCCGTGCGCGAGGACGAGCGGCGTGAACGGGACTCGGAGTCGTGGGAGATCGTCCGCCGGCTCTCGACCGTGCTCGTCGGCAGCGCCTCGAAGGGCCGCGCGGGCGAGAACGTGCTCCGCGAGCACCTCGCGCAGCTCCCGCCGGGCATGCTCGTCACCGACCTGCGCGTGAACGGGCGGGTGGTCGAGTTCGGGCTGCTGCTCCCGGACGGCCGGCGGCTGCCGGTCGACTCCAAGTGGTCCGCGGTGGCCGAGCTCGAGGCGCTCGAGGCCGCCGACGACCCGAACCAACGCGAGGCGCTCTCGCGCGAGGTCGAACGCCAGGTCGCGCTCCGGGCGCGGGAGGTGGCGCAGTACCTCGACCCGTCGCTGACCGCGCCGGTCGCGGTCGCCGCCGTCCCCGACGCGGCGTACGAGGTCCTGCGACGGGCGCACGCCGACGCGTTCGCGCGCGGCGTGGTGATCGTGCCCTACTCGACGGCCCTGCCGGTGCTCCTGTTCCTGTACAGCCTCGCGCATCGGTTCGGCGACGCTGACGACGCGCGGTCGGCGCTCGAGGAGATCGTGTCGGTGCTCGACGCGATGCAACTCGTCCTCGAGAACAAGGTCGCGCGAGCGGCCACGATGGTCTCCAACGGGGTCGACGAGCTCCGCTCGGGTCTGGGGAAGGCCCGCGGGTCGATCGCCCGCGGCCGGACGGCGGCGGCGGTGATCGGCGCCGAGCCCGATCTCGCGCTCGTCGACGAGGTGCTCAAGGCCGTGCCGTAGGACGGGCGAGTACGCTGCCTCGATGGGCTTCGAGGAGACGCTGGCGACGTTGGGCTTCCATCCGGCGAGCGGCCGGACGCCGAAGGACGTGCAGGTGCTCGTCGCCGAGCCGAACCCGTTCCTGACCTACACCGTGCAGGCGTTCGACGACGGGACCGCGCTGTTCTCGTGGGAGTTCGCGGTGGGTGAATACCTCCGGACCAAGGGGATCCAGTTCGGCTCGGACGAAACGCTCAATCAGTTCATGTTCCCGCGCGAGGACTCCCGCGGGCCGCAGGAGGGCGAATGGCTCGAGGACGCGATCGAGCGGGCGCAGGCGCAGCTCGCCTCGATCCGCTTCGACCAGCCCTAGATGTTCACCGTTGAGCAGCGGGATGCTCTCCGCGAGCGCGTGCTGAGGCTCGCGCGCGACGATGAGCGCATCGTCGCCGGGGCGGTCGTCGGCTCACTCGCCGTGGGCGGCGGTGACCGCTTCTCCGATCTGGACCTGACCTTCGGCGTCGCCGAACAGGCTCGGGTGGTCGACGTGCTCGCCGATTGGACGCAGACACTCATCGACGAACTCGCCGCGGTGCAGCTCGCCGAGCTCGAGCGCGGGCCGACCACCTACCGGGTGTTCCTGCTGCCGGACCTGTTGCAGTTGGATCTCTCGATGACGCCCGCGGCCGAGTTCCGCCCCGCCGGGCCACGGTTCCGGCTCCTGTTCGGCGACACAGCTTCAAGCGGGTCCGAGTCTCCCGCGCTCTCGTTGGCGGGAGACCTCTTCATTTCCACGCCGACGGTCGCAGAGGACATCTTCGGGTGGGGTGTCATCTACGCGGTCTATGCGCGCACATGCATCGAGCGCGGGCGAGTCTGGCAGGCGGAGCATTACGTCGGTGCCGTGCGCGACCACGCGCTCTCGCTCGCGTGCCTCCGCCGGGGGCTGCCGGCGGTGCAGGCTCGCGGCTACGACGACCTGTCCTCCGAGACCCTTGTTCGATTCCACGACGCCCACGTGGGCACGGTTGAACCCGGCGCCCTTCGGGCAGCGCTCGCCGGCTCCGTTCTCGCGCTCGTCCACGAGGGTGCGCAGGCGCGTCTCGCGCATGCCGACGTCATCGGGGAGCGGCTCGCCGTGCTCGGGAATCCATGAAGCAGATCGCGTGTCGACGCTTCTCGGGAGTCGTCGCTTGTGTCAGACCACGCGCTTCTCGTACACGTCCCAGGCACGCACCGTGCGCATCCCCACGCCCTCATAGAGGCGTACGGCACCGGTCGAGTTCTCCGAGTCAACGTTCAGCATCACCCGTGGCAGCCCGCGGGACGCGAACGTGGCGAACGCCCGTCGGAGCAAGGCCGACGCGATCCCGCGGCCGCGCCACGGTGCGAGAACGCCGAGCTCGCCCACCCAGCCCCGGTCGCCCCACACGACGCCCGTCAGAGCGCCGACCGCCTCGTCCCCCGCCGTAGCGAGCAGCCACAGGCTGGGGTCGAAGCTGGGTATCTCGACCTCGTTCCCGACCCACTCCTCGAAGGGGATCGAGCGGTAGCCCCACTCCTCGCTGAACGCCTCCACGAAGATCGCGTGGATCCGACGGAGGTCGCGTTCGGGCTCGATGCCACGGATCGCGATCCCCACGGGGGACTCGACCGGGTCGGGCGCTGGGCCGGTGAGATCGATCTGCAGGTGCCGGAACGTCCGCACGTGCCCGAACCCGCGCGATCGGACCAACTCCGCCGCCGACGCGTCCGCCTCGTTCACGGCCGTGTGCAGCTTCGCCGCGGGGGTACCCCGCAGGCGTTCGGAGGCTCGAGCCTCCATCCGGTCCAGGAGCGTGGCGCCGAGCCCGCGCCCCCGGTGATCGTGATGGACGATCCCCCACGACTTGATCTTGCCGTCGCCATCGGGTGTCACGTTCCCATACGCGACGATCGCGCGGTTCGGGTCGGTGATCACCCACGCGTCCTCGGACGGGTGGAACCCGTGGGACGACCACTGGTCGCGGATGAGATCGGCGTCGGACTCCGACGAGCCGGTGTCCGCAAGATCGGTGGAGACGAGCATCTCGGTCAGGTCCTCGATATCTCCGGCCGTGGGAGGCCGGATCTGGAAGCCGTCGGGGATCATGCTCGAAGCCTACGGGTTGCGGTGGTACCCACGTCGCCGATGATGGGTATGTGACGACGACCGCGCGACCGCCGGGTCCCGACCTGTCCCGGCTCGCCGCGCTCCGGGCGTTCCGGAGCGATCCTCTGGGACTCCTCGAGCGCCTGGCCCCCTACGGCGACGTGGTCACGACCGACGTGCCGGGTTCGGCCGCGTACCTCCTGAACCATCCCGACCTCGTCCGCGACGTCCTCGTCACCGGTCATCGTTCGTTCCACAAGGGGCCGACGATCCAGGCGGCGAAGATGCTGCTCGGCGAGTCGCTGCTCACCAGCGAGGACGAGACCCACCTGCGCCGGCGTCGTCTGATCCAACCCATGTTCCACCACGAACGGATCGCGACCTACGCGGCATCGATGGTCCGGTTCGCAGAGCGGGCCGCCGAGCGCTGGCGCGACCGCGAGCAGGTCGACATCCAGGCCGAGATGTCCGCGCTGACCCTCGCAGTGGTGGGGGACACGTTGTTCGGGACGGACGTCGACGAGCGGCGAAGCGCGACCGTCCGGCGGGCCCTCACGGACACGCTCGGGATGTTCGACCGCGTGTACTCGCCGCTGTTCCGCCTGCTCGTGCGGCTGCCCTCGCCCACGATGCGCCGGTACCGACGCGTCGAGTCCGACCTGAACCGCGTGATCGCGGAGATGATCGCCGAACGACGCGCCGCCGGCGCGAGCGGGGGCGATCTCCTCTCGCTGCTGCTCCGTGCGCGTGAGGACGAGACCGGCATGACCGACGAGCAGGTTCGGGACGAGGCCCTCACGCTGTTCCTCGCCGGCCACGAGACCACGGCGATCGCGCTCACGTGGACGTGGTGGCTGCTCTCGCGGCACCCGGAGGCGGAGGGGCGCCTGCACGCCGAGCTCGACGGGGTCATTGCGGACCGCGTCCCCTCGGTCGGCGATCTGCCGAACCTTCCGTACACGCAGGCCGTGATCTCGGAGTCGATCCGGCTCCGGCCGCCGGTCTGGGCGATCGGCCGGACCGCCGTCGCCGGCCACCGGGCCAACGGTTACGCCATCGACCAGGGCTCGATCGTGGTGGTCTCGCCGTGGCTCCTGCACCACGACCCTCGATGGTGGCCCGAGCCCGAGGCCTTCCGCCCTGAGCGCTGGCTCGACGACGACCCCGGGCGGCCGCGCTACGCGTTCATCCCGTTCGGGGGAGGTCCGCGCGTGTGCATCGGGGAGCCGTTCGCGCGGCTGGAGGCGGCGATGCTCCTCGCGTCGATCGCGCGGAGGTGGCGATTCGCGAGCCCGACCGACCGGGAACCGAACTTGCAGGCCGTGATCACCCTCCGGCCTCGTGGGGGCCTACCGATGGTCGCGCTCCGCCGCCGAACGCCCGACGGGGCCTAGCCCACGCGGGAGGCGAGCGCGCGGTCCCGTGCCGCGATCAGCTCGAGGTACTCGCTCCGCTCGCGGAACGTCTCCTGAAGCTGCTGCGTCAGCCGCTCGATGAATTCGTCCCGGTAGGTGGAGTCGACGGCCGAGGCCACGGCGTAGTACAGCGCCGAGAACGACGCGACGCCGGCGGCCGTGCGAACGAGCTGCTTGGTGATCGCGAGCTGCTCGCCGAAGAACGGCAGGGTGAACAGGACGCGCCCCTCGCTGCCGATCCAGTCCTTTCGGATCGCGGGCGTGACCAACAGCGCGCCGAACACCATGAAGAAGAGCCAGATCGCGACGCCGACGAACGCGATCTGCAGCGCCTGCGCGAGGAAGATCACGAGCCCGACGTTGACGCGCTGCCGCCGGCGGAGCGGGACTCGGAGCGAGCTGCCTCGCTCGAGGTCGCGGACGCTTCCCGGGAGCCGGACGATCAGGAAGATCGCGGTGATCAGCGCGAACAGCCCGGCGGCCGCGTAGAAGGTCACGTCGCTCGCCTCGCCGAACAGCTGCCAGTACTCGTTGGTGAAGAACGTGACGAGCGAGAAGAAGAGCAGCAGCGGGAGCGCGCGGACGAGGAGGGTGAGCGAGGCGCCGAGCAGCTGCACGAACCGTGCGGCGGTCCAACGCAGGATCGAGAAGACCCCGAACCCGACGACGAGCCAGATCAGGCCGAGCAGCAGGAGGTTGCCGAGCCCGGTGACCAGCGCGCTCGTGAGCTGGCCGCCGAAGACGAGCGGGAGCACCACGGGGAGCACGACGAACGCCGTGAGCTCGGGAACGCCGAGCTTCTGCGGGACCGAGAAGAACCTCCGGCCGCGCGAGACATTCAGTAGTCCGAACGCGCCGAGGACCAACGCGACACCGCCGAGCAGCGCGAGGACGTTCAGGGCCGGCGGCCAGTCCAGGTTGATCGCCCCGAGGATCTCGAGCACGAACACCACCGAAAGGAGCGGGATCGCCCGGTTGAAGACGTCCTCGGTCGCCGAGTAGTCCTCGGCCAGCAGGGGCAGCCCGGCGCTCCGGAAGCGCCGCTCGAGCTCGCGGATCCGGCGGTCGCGTTCGAGCGGCTCGTCCATGTCCGGTATCGAACCCCGCCGCTCACCCACCCGCAAGCGCCTGGAGACGGCTCGCAACCACGGTGGCAGCCGGTACGCTGTTCGGAGTGGGGTTCGCCACCGCGCTCGTGATCTTCGCCCATCCCGACGACGCCGAGTTCATGTGCGGCGGCACCATCGCGAGCTGGGTGAACGATGGGACCGACGTCCACTACTGCGTGGTCACCGACGGCTCGGCCGGCTCGAACGAACCGGGGATGACGCGCGAGGCCATGGTGCCGATCCGCGAACGTGAGCAGCGTGCCGCCGCGGAGGTGCTCGGCGTGCGAAGCGTGTCGTTCCTCGGGTTCGTCGACGGCGAGCTCCAGGTCGACCTCGCGACCCGCAAGGCCGTGACGCGGGTCGTTCGGACGGTCCGGCCGGAGGTGATCGTCGCGCCCGACCCATCGCGGCTGTGGTTCGGGAATCGATACATCAACCACTGGGACCACAAGCAGGCGGGGACGCTCGCTCTGTGCGCGGTCATGCCCGACGCGCCGAGCCGCCCGCAGTTCCCCGAGCTGCTGGGCGAGGGCCTCGAGCCATTCGAGGTGCCGAACCTGTGGCTCGCCTCCGAGGATGCCGACACCTACGTGGATATCTCGAAGACGCTCGAGACCAAGCTCGAGTCCCTGCGCGCGCACGAGTCGCAGGGGACCGGGGATTCCCTCGACTGGGTCCGCGAGCGGGCGCGCGAGCTCGGCGAGGAGGGTGGGTTCGAGTACGCGGAGGGGTTCAAGACGTTCGACCTGCGCGACGAGGACACGGACGTGACGGAGCCGGTGTGATGGAAGAACCGCTCGGCGACGACGAGCGCGAGACCTTCGGGCTCGAACCCGAGGAGGCGCAGAACATCCGCGCCGACCTCGAGGACCTCGGGGGGATGCGCCGGACGTTCCAGGGTCAGGGCGTCAAGGGTGTCGTGATCGCGTGCGAGCGATGCGAGGAGAACCACTACTACGAGTGGGACCTGCTGCTGGAGAACCTCGAGCACATGCTCCAGACCGGCGAATCCCAGATGCACGAGCCGGCGTTCGAGGTCCGCGAGGAGGAGTACATCCAGTGGGACTACGGCAAGGGCTACGTCGACGCGCTCGCGGACACGGGTCTCGAGCCGGACAACCGCGTCGAGGTCACTCGCTGTCCCTGGTGCGAGACGCCCGCCGAGGACCACTTCCAGTTCTGCCCGAAGTGCGGCCGTTCATTTGCGGCGGTCCGCATCTACCAGGAGCTCGTCGACCGTGGCCTGGACGAGCTCGAGGTGCGCGCGATGCTCGTTCGGGCGGGGTTCGAGCCCTTCTGAGCCGGATCAGCGCCCGCGGGGGCGCTCGAGGACGCTTTCGTCCGGTGACTTGTCGTCGCGCAGGCCCTTGAACGAGGGCGCGCGCATCTTCTTCGTGCTCTTGGTGATCTCGAGGTACTCGACCTCGCAGACGAGCTCGGGTTCCACGAACGTGGCACCCCTGACCCTGGCGAGTTCGGGGTCGTCGATCGGCGGGGTCGGGCGCCTCAGCGGCTCGAGCGCCTCGAGCACACGATCCAGCGTCGCCCGCGTGAACCCCGTGCCGACCTGCCCGATCCAGATCAGCTCGCCATCGTCGTAGGCACCCACCAACAGCGCGCCGAAGGTCCCCGTCCTGCCGCCCTGACCGGGCGTCCAACCCAGGATCACGCAGTCCTGCGTGTTCGTCAGCTTGATCTTCCGCCAGTCGGGGGAGCGCCGGCCCGGCTGGTACCGGGAGCCGGTCCGCTTGGCTACGACGCCCTCGAGGCCGAGCCCGCGAGCCACCTCGACGAAGTCCTTGCCCTCGCCCTCGACGTGCGTGACGACCTGGAGCCGGTGGTCCTGCTCGACGATCGTTTCGAGGAGCTCGCGCCGCTGCTCGAGCGCCAGCTCCGTCAGGTCGTTGCCGTCCAGCCAGAGCAGGTCGAACGCGACCAGCGCGACCGGGATCTTGCTCGAGATGCGTTTGATCTCGCGCTCGTTGGCCAGGTTCATCCGCTGCTGCAGCGCCTCGAACGAGTTCTTCCCGTCCTCGTCGAACGCAACGATCTCGGCGTCGAGCACCGCGTTCACCTGGTCGACGAGCTCGTGGATCATCCGCAGCTCCGGATACTTGTCGGTGACCTCCCGACCGTTGCGCGTCACCAGGTGCGTGGCGTCGGTCGCCATCCTCGTTACCGAGCGGATCCCGTCGAACTTCGGCTCGAACCACCATCTCGGGTCGTCGAACGCCTTCCACCCGCCCTCGGCGAGCATCGGCGGGAACGCGGGCGGCGACGGGATCAGCGGCGATACCTGGTGGGACGCGAGGAAGGCGAGCCAGTCGGTGCGTGTCTTGACGAAGTGGAACTCGAGGCCTGGATATCGTCGCCCGTGGAGCCGGAAGCTCACCTTCGAGTCCGTCCACTCGACCGGTTCGTACGTCCCGTCGTCGAAGATCCTCACCTCGCCTGCCCCGTAGTGGCCCTCGGGGATCGAGCCCTCGAACGAGCCGTACTCGAGGGGGTGATCCTCGGTGCGGACGGCGAGTCGCTTGTCGCCCGGCTGGGTCGGGAGCCCGCGGGGGACCGCCCAGGACGGCAGCGCCCCGTCACGTTCGAGCCGGACGTCGTAGTGCAGGCGAGTCGCGCGATGCTTGTGGATCACGAACGTGTTGCCCACGCCGGTCGCCTCGCCGGGCGCCGGCTCCGTCGTCCCCTCAGGCCCGAACGTGCGCTTGCGCAGGTACTCGCCGAGCTTCGGATCCTTCGACGCGGCGATCACCTCCTCGGATGTGCGCCTGGTCGCCTGGCTCGGGTCCGCGAACGCCTTCTCCGCGGGCAGCCCCACCGCCTCGAGCGCCGCGGCCAGGTCCTGCGGTTTCGTCCGCACGCCCTCGAACAGGTCGCCGAGCTTGTCGAACCGCTCCCACACGTTCTCGATCCGGAAGTCCTGCGGCGTGATCCCCGCATCGATCTCGTCCCACGTCACCGGCGTCGAGACCGTGGCCATCGCCTCGGGACGGAGCGAGTAGGCGGCCGAGATGTTGGCGCCGCTCCGGTTCATGTTGTGGTCGATGAAGACCTTGCCGGTGCGCTTGGAGATCTGCCACGCCATCGTCACGTGCTCGCGATCGGCGCGCTCGATCGTCCGCCCGAGCGTGCCGACGAAGTTGCGCACCTGGTCGTAGGACCACCCGAGCCGGATCGGCACGTAGATCTGGACGCCGGTCGCGCCGGACGTCTTCGGGTAGCCGGTCAACCCCAGGGCGCCCAGCGCCGCCCGAACGTGCCGAGCGACGATCAGCACGTCTTGGAAGCTCGCACCCATCGGGTCCAGATCGAAGAACAGGTAGTCCGGCGACTCGATCGACGGGCAGCGCGAGTGCAGCGGGTGCATCTCGATCGCGCCGAGATTCACGACGAACAACAACGTCGCGAGGTCCTGCACCATCATGTAGCCGATGACGCCGTCCTTGCTGTCCTCACTCTGGACGGGACATCGCGCGATCCAGTCGGGCGTATGCGAGGGTGCCGTCTTCTCGTAGAAGAAGGGTCCGGTCACGCCGTCGGGCATGCGCTTCATCGTGAGCGGCCGGTCGTGCAGGTGCGGCAGGATCAGCTCGGAGACGTTGTAATAGAACGCGAGCAGGTCACCCTTCGTGTAGCCCTCATCGGGCCAGAACACCTTGTCGAGGTTGGAGAGGCGGAGCTCGCGGCCGTCCGCCTCCATCCACCAGGCGTCGCCGCGCTTCTCGGCCGGCAGCGGTCGGGGGAACGCGACCGTGAACGCGCGACCGGAGCTCGTCTTCTTCCGCGGCGACACCCCGCCAGCGTATCGGTCAGCTCACCACGGGGCCGGCGTCAGCAGTTCGGGGCACCCGCGACGATCGGGATCGCCACCTTCTCGGGGAAGAAGTGCGCAAGGTCGATCGGAACGCCCTGGAGCGCGCCGGTCGCCTTGACCTTGACGCCGTTCGCCTCCATCGTCGGCGCGTCCGCCGTGCCGGTGATGCGCAGCGTGACCGTGTCGGTGAAGCCGGCGCCACCCGCCCCCGGGAGCGTGACCTCGCCCGAGATGACCAGGGTTCCCGTCCCGCCGGACATGTTCACCTCGGCCGGCTCCATCGTGATCTCGACGCCCTCGACCTCGAGCGTGCCGGGGTCGTAGGTCCACGTGCCCTCGACGCCGTCGCACGAGTACATCGAGGCTCCCGTCGGGTTCTGCTCCGCCGACAGGTCCAGCTGCACCGCCCCGCCCGGTCCGGCCTCGGCGGTCGTGCCGGTGGGGGCCGTCTCGGTCGGGCCCGTCGCGGTCGCACCGGTGGCGGTCGACCCCGTCCCCGTGGGTCCGGTCGGGGGCGTGCCACCACCCTGGACCTCCGTCTCACCCGTCGAGCACGACGCGAACAGCAGGATCGCGAAGGTCGAGAGCGCGAGCACGCGGGCTCGGAGCACGAACGAGTTCGTATACCGGCGGCCGCGACTGGTCAACCCGGGGAGGCGCGCCTGGGGATCTGTCCGCCGGGCCGATTAGAATCCCAGGCTCCTGGCGTCCACACAGCGAGGAGCGCGTATGCCACCCAGAGCGATGTGGAAGGGGGCCATCTCGTTCGGCCTCGTCACGATCCCGGTCGCCGTCTACCCGGCAACCGAGGAGAAGTCCCTGAAGTTCAACCAGCTCCACGACGAGGACATGGGACGCATCCGCTACAAGCGGGTGTGCTCGGTCGACGGAGAAGAGGTGGATTTCGAGCACATCGTCAAGGGGTACGAGGTCGAGAAGGACAAGTACGTGGTCATGACCGACGAGGACTTCGACGCGGTCCCGGTCGAGTCGAGCCGCGCGATCGACATCCAGCAGTTCGTCGACCTCGAGGAGATCGACCCGATCCTGTTCAAGAAGTCCTACTACCTCGTGCCGGACGAGACCGGGGCCAAGGCCTACGCGCTGCTCCGCAAGGCGCTCTCGGACGAGCGCAAGGTCGGGATCGCGAAGGTCAGCTTCCGCGACAAGGAGCACCTGTCCGCGCTCCGGTTCAAGGACGACGTGTTCGTCCTGGAGACGATGTACTGGCCCGACGAGGTTCGGGCGGCCGAGTTCGACACCGTGCCGGCCGACGAGAAGGTCCGCGAGAACGAGGTCGACATGGCCCGGTCGCTGATCGAGAGCCTGACCGAGCCCTGGAACCCCGAGGCCTTCACGGACGCCTACCGCGAGGCGATGCTCGAGATCGTGGAGAAGAAGCTTGCCGGCGAGCCGATCGAGGCACCGCCCGACGAGGCTCCCGCGCGGGTGGTGGACCTGATGGAGGCCCTGAAGGCCTCGGTCGCGGCGGCCAAGGAGAAGACGCCGTCCGCGGGAGGCGCCAAGAGCGGTGGCGCGAAGCGACCGGCGGCCAAGAAGCCCTCGGCCAAGCGCGCCGTGGCGGCCAAGAAGGCGGCGCCGCGCAAGAAGGCGTCCGGTGAGTGACGAGGGGCGAGTGAGGCGGATCGGCGCGGGCCCGTCGCTCGCGGGCTAGGCTGGGCGCGTCCACGCCCCTGGGAGCGCCGTGAAGCTGGTCGTCGCGATCGTCAAGCCGCATCGGCTCGATGAGGTCAAGGAGGCGCTCCAGGACCTCGGCGTGCACGGTCTCACGACGACCGACGTCGAGGGGTTCGGGCGACAGCGCGGACACACCGAGATCTACCGGGGCGCCGAGTATCAGGTCGACTTCGTCCCCAAGATCAAGGTCGAGGTGGTCTGCGACGACGACCAGGTGGACGGCGTCGTGGACGCGCTCGCGAAGTCCGCTCGCACCGGCAAGATCGGCGACGGGAAGATCTGGGTGACGCCGGTCGACCAGGTGCTCCGGATCCGGACCGGCGAGATGGGTCCCGACGCCCTCTAGCGTGAGCGAGCGGCCCGCGCCGGTCGGCCGGCTCCTCGGGGATCTCCGGTCGCTCGATCGCGCCTACTCCGCCGGTCATCACGGGCGCTGGTCGGGCCGCCGCCGCGCCGAACTCGTCGATGCGTGCATCCGCGACCTCGCATCCGCCGCCGGGATGCCGGAGGACGTCGCGCTCGTCGCGCTTGGCGGCTACGGGCGCGGGGTGCTCGCTCCCGGATCCGACGTCGATCTGCTGATCCTGTACCACGCGTCGTCGACGCCCGACGTCGCGGCGCTCGCCGAGCATCTCCTGTACCCCCTGTGGGACGCCGGTCTCCGCGTCGGTCACGCCGTCCGAACGCCGGACGCCTGCGCCGAGATCGCGGCCGGACGGCTCGACGCGACCACCGCCATGCTCGACGGCCGGGTCCTTGCTGGGTCCGCGTCGGCGTGGGACGAGGTGCGCTCCGCGCTCCTGGCGCTCGTTCGCGACGACCCCCGCGCGTTCGCCGAGCGGCTGGCGGCGGACCGCGAGGCTCGGCGCGATCGGTTCGGGTCGGTGTCGTCGCTCCTGGAGCCCGAGCTCAAGGAGGGCGTCGGGGGTCTTCGGGACGTCCACGCGCTGGGCTGGCTCCAGACCGCGATCGGTCCTCAGCTCGAGGACGCGGGGATCCTGCGCGGGTCGGAGCGTCGTTCGGTGGAGGCGGCCGAGGAGTTCCTCACCCGTGTCCGCGGCGCGTTGCACCTGGAGAGCGGCCGGGGCTCGGACCGGCTCCTCGCGGAGCTCCAGCCGTCGATCGCGCCCGCCATGGGCTTCGCGGACGAGCCGGGGCTCCCCGCGGTCGATGGGTTGATGCGCTCCGTCTTCGAGCAGGCGCGCCAGGTCGAGCACGTCTCGGCCTCGGTGTTCGATCGGTTCCTCCGCGGCTCCTCGGCGCCGGCTCCGGTCGATGCCACGGCGCAGGGGATCCTCCGCGCGTTCGCCACGGTCGCGCGGGACGGGGACGTGATGCCGGCCGCCTCGCTCGACGCCGTGGCGGCGGTGTCGATCGACGCCGACCTCCCGTGGAACGACTCGATCCGGGCGGCATTCCTCGAGCTCCTTCGCTGCGGCCCCGGCGCCGTCCACGGGCTCGAGACCCTTGACCGCGTCGGCCTCCTCGAACGCTACGTGCCGGCGTGGGGGCCGGTCCGGTGCCGGCCGCAGCGCGATCCGTATCACCGGGCCTCGGTCGACGTCCATCTGTTGGACTCGCTCGCCGGCGTCAGTCGGCTGCTGGACGACCCGGGCGACGACCCGACCGTGGCGCTCGCGGTCCACGAGGTCGCCGACGCCGACGCCCTACGGCTGGGAGCGCTCCTGCACGACATCGGCAAGACCGGCGAGGGCCACCACGTCGAGGTCGGGACGCGCGTGGCCGGGGAGACGCTCGATCACATGGGCGTGTCGGGTCCGACGGCCGAGCTCGCGCGGTTCCTCGTCGCGGAGCACCTCCTCCTGTCGGACACTGCCACGCGTCGCGATCTCGACGACGAGCGCCTGATCGTCGGCGTGGCCGATCGCGTCGGGGACCCCGGGCGCCTGGCCGCGCTGTACCTGCTCACGATGGCCGACGCCGAGGCGACGGGGCCGCTCGCGTGGACCCCGTGGCGCGCGACCCTGGTCCGCGAGCTCGTCGCCAAGGTCCGGCACGTCCTCGAGCGAGACGACGTGGGTTGGGGCACCGCGGAACGGCTCACCGCTCGGGCGGAGGAGATCCGCGCGTCGCTCGCGGGCGAGGACCCCGAGGCGATCGAGCGCTTCCTCCTGCGGATGCCGCGCGGCTACGTCCTGACCGTCCCCATCGCCCGCGTGCCGGTCCACCACCGTTTGCTGACTCCGGCCGTTGGCAGACATGAGGTCCGAACCCACGCGAGCGAGAGGTCGCCGGCGGGGGCGTACGACCTCGTCGTCGTCGCCGCCGACCGGCCGGGGTTGCTCTCGATGATCGGGGGGGCGCTCTCGCTCGCGGGGCTGTCCATCCTGACCGCCCAGGTGTTCACGACGGACGACGGCGTCGCGGTCGACCTGTTCGAGATCGAGGGGGCGTTCGAGCCCGAGGTCGGCGAGGAACGCTGGCGGGAGTTCCGGACGATGCTGCGCAAGGCGATCGAGGGCCGGCTCTCGCTCGATCACCGGGTCCGCGAGAAGCGTCGGCACTACCCGGCTCCGCAGGCCGACGTCCAGGTGCGAGTCGAGATCGACAACGAGGCCTCGGACTTCTTCACCGTCATCGAGGTCGGCGCGCCCGATCGCCTCGGGCTGCTCTTCGACATCACCCGCACCCTCGCCGAGCTGCAGCTCGACGTGCATCTGGCGAAGGTGGCGACGTTCGGCGGCCGCGTGGTCGACGCGTTCTACGTCCGCGACGACCTCGGGCGCAGGGTCGACGATCTCGAGCGGGTCCGCGAGCTGGAGGACGCCCTCCGCGGCCGGCTCGCACCGTGACCTCGGAGCGGCCGCGAACGCGTTCGGCTAGACCATCGCCCGGAGTCGGTCGGCCATCTGCGTGCTGTGGCCCTCGTCCTCGTGCTTGAAGTAGCAGTAGACGTCCCGGCCGGCCTCGAGCGACGGGCGGATCCGGTCCACCCAGCCGCGCAGCTCCTCGTCCGAGTACTCGGTCTTGCGCAGACGCAGGAACCCGAACGGCTCCCAGGAAAGATCGTCGGGTCCGGGGTCGTTCTCGTCGGTCTCCGCGACGCACCAGGCGACGCCCTGCTCCAGCAGCAGGTCGCGCGCCTCGATCCACGACGGGTGGCGGAACTCCATCGCGGCTCGGGGCGCCGGCGGCAGGTAGCCGACGAACGCCTCGATCAGCCCGCGGTCGTACTTCAGGGTGGGCGGGCACTGGTACAGGACGGTCCCGAGTCGCTCCCCGAGCAACCGCCCGAGGTCCAGGAAGTCGCGCACGTCCTGGTCCGCGTCCGCCAGGCGCTTCCAGTGCGTGATTCGCTGGTTCGCCTTCAGCGTGAACCGGAACGTCTCGGGGGTCTCGGCCTTCCACGTCGTCATGGACTTCTCGGTCGGGAAGCGCCGGAACGTGTAGTTGATCTCGACCGAGGGGAACCGGCTCGCGTAGTACGAGAGCATCTCGCGGTTCTTCAGCCCCTCCGGGTAGAACACGCCGTGCTTCCACTCGTCGTAGGCGAACCCCGACGTCCCGAGGTAGAGGCTCCCGTCCATCTGATATGGATTCTGGCATGGCCACGCCGGAGAGCCGAGGGCGCATCGCGGTTCCGTCCGGGGGGGAGGTGGGGTCGGTCTGGATCCGTCCGCGGGACGCCGCGGCCACGCTCGTGGTCGCGCACGGGGCCGGGGCCGGCATGGACCACCCCTTCCTCGCCGGCTTCTGCCGGTCGATGGGGGAGGCGCGGGTGGCGACGATGCGCTTCAACTTCCCCTTCATCGAGCGAGGCCGCCGGTCGCCCGATCCCGAACGCGTGCTGCGCGAGACCTGGCTGGCGGCGTTCGAGGCGGCGTCCGAACGCGAGAGCGGCCGGGGCGTCCTCGCGGGGGGCAAATCGCTCGGCGGCCGCATCGCCTCGATGTGTGCGGCCGACGGGATGCCGGCCGCGGGGTTGGTCTTCCTCGGCTACCCGCTGCACGCGCCCGGCAAGACCGAGAAGCTGCGCGCGGAGCACCTCGAGCGGATCCTGGTCCCGATGCTGTTCCTGCAGGGTACGAGGGATCCGTTCGCGAACCCGGACCTCCTGAAGGAGGTGCTGGCCAAGCTCGGCGATCGGGCGGTGCTCGAGCCGGTGGAGGGCGGCGACCACTCGTTTCGGGTCCGGGGCGTCAAGGCCGACGGTCGCGAGATCGGCGCGGCGCTGGCAGGGGCCGCGGCGCCCTTCGTCCGGCGGGTCGCCGGGGAGCGCTGATGCCACGCCGAAACCGCCGGGCTCCGGACGAGGGGCCGCAGACCGCACGGATGCCGCAGTCGGCGGCGCCTGCCTGGGCGAGCGTTCCGGGCCTCGAGGTGCGGCGGCTGACGAGCGACAAGCCGTATCGCTGCCCCGGATGCGACCTCGAGATCCGGCCGGGCGCGTGGCACTTCGTCGTCGTCCCCGCCGTCCCCGAGGAACGGCGTCATTGGCACGAGCGCTGCTGGCAGGTGGAACTCAACCGGACGCGAGGTCGCCGCCCAGGCGGCTGAACGGACTTCGGGCCCGGCTATCATCGGCCCCGTGCCGCCACCACCCGTGCGGGCGTCGATGCATCACGAGCCACCGGTCTGGGTGGGCAGGGTCCGCGGTCGCGAGATCAGGCGGCGCACGCGGGACGGCTGCCTGAACGGCCTGCGGCGCCTCGCGGGCCCCGACGCGTTGCTGTGGGTGGAGGTTACCCCCGACGTCGTGGGTGTGACCGAGGCCGCGACGATCCTGGGGTGGGACCGCCGGCGCGTGGCGACGTACGTGAGCCGGGGAGCCTTCCCCGAACCGATCGCCGCCCTCGCGTCCGGTCGTGTCTGGCGGCGCGAGGACGTGGAGGCCTTCGGTCGCGACCGTCTTCGGCGCAAGCGCCGCAGGATCGCCCGGTGACCGAACGGATCCTGTACCTGGTCCGCCACGGCGAATCCGACTTCGACTCCACACGAACGACGCCGACCGCTCGTGGCGAGCAATGGGACCCACCGCTGAGCGAGCGCGGGCGGGAGCAGGCGGCGCTGCTTGCCGGCCGGCTCCGCGGCATGCCCGAGCCCGCGGTCGTCGCCTCCTCGCCCCTGCTTCGGGCGCGCGAGACCGCGTCGACGTACGCCGAAACCGCCGGGATTGAAGTGCAGGTGGAGGAGGACCTCGCCGAGGCCCACCTCGGCGAGTGGGAGGGCAAGTCGTTCGAGGAGATCCTCTCCGCGGACGAGCAGATGCTGCACCGGGTCCGCAACCAGGAACCGATCTGGCGTCACGCCCCGTTCGTCGAGGAGCTCGGGCCGTTCCGGGCGCGCGTTCACGCCGTCGTGGAACGGCTGCTGGTGGCCCACTCCCACGGCAACGTCCTCGTGTTCTGCCACGGCGGGGTGATCAACGCCTACGTCGCGGCGCTACTCGGCGTGGAGCACGAGATGTTCTTCGTGCCCGAGAACACGTCGCTCAACTCCATCGTCGTCGAGGGTGACCGGCGCCGGGTCAGGTTCCTCAACGACGCGCTCCACCTGACCGATCCCCACCTGTTCGCGGACGCCTGAGGCTTTCGAGCCTAGACTCCGCGTCGGTCGCAGCTGGTGCTCACCGCCGAACAGGAGGCCGACATGCCCGTTCAGTTCCTTTCGCCCGAGTGGACCAAGGAGCTCGAGAAGCGCCTGAACGCGAGCGACGCCTTCCGGGCCGCGGCGGCCGCCGCGAACGTCACGATCCAGAACGTGATCGACACCCCAGAGGGCGCCAAGCGTTACTGGATGCGGTTCGAGGGGGGCTCGGTCGAGCTCGAGGCCGGTGATGCCGACAAGGCCGACGCCACGATCGAACAGGACTACGACACGGCGGTCGCACTCGCCAGGAGCGAGCTCAACCCCGTCTCGGCCTTCATGACCGGGAAGATCCGCATCAACGGCAGCATGATGCTCTTGATGCAGCTCCAGGGGGCTCTGTCCGAGCTCGCCAAGGAGATGCAGGAGATCGACGTCGACTACTGACGAGCGAGACCGCTCCGCCCCCGCCGAGGTCCATCGGCCATCCGATCGCACGCCCCCGGACGTACCTGGGTTGGGTGCGCAGATCTCGTTTGACGGGCTCGACCCGGCGAGCGGAGAATCTACGGCCGTGCCCCGGGTTCGGGGCGCCCATCGGATGGGAGGGGGAAGCATGCGCTCTTGGCGAGCGAAGATGCTGGTCCTCATCGGCGTACTGTCCGTCGTCGCTGCGGCGTGCGGCGGCGATGACAACGGCGGTGAGACCGGCGGGGCTGGCGGCACCGCGACGGGAGGTACCGCCGGCGCCGAATGCAACGCGGATATCCAGGTCGGGATGGCGTTCGACATCGGCGGCCTCGGCGACAAGTCGTTCAACGACGCCGCGAACGCCGGTCTGCAGCAGGCGATCGCCGACGGCCTCGTGTGTGAGGACAACGTCGTCACCAACGAGGCGAACTCCACGGGCTCCGACCGCGACCAGAACCTGCAGGCTCTTGCTGACGCCGGGTTCAACCTGGTGGTTGGGGTCGGCTTCGCCTTCTCTCCGGGGGTCAACACGATCGCCCCGGACTACCCGGACCAGAGCTTCATGATCGTGGACGGCTACGCAACATGCGGAACGGCGTGCGGCCTGACCAACGACGCCGACGCGATCCCCAACGTCGCCGACTACACCTTCAAGGAGCAGGAGGGTTCGTTCTTGGTGGGCGCCGCGGCGGTGCTCAAGTGCCAGTGCAAGACGATCGGGTTCCTCGGCGGACAGACCGGACCGCTCATCGAGAAGTTCCAGGCCGGCTACGAAGCCGGGGCGCATCAGATCGACCCGGACGTCAACGTGCTGGTCGAGTACATCGGCGACGACACGACGGCGTTCAACGACCCGGTCAAGGGCGAGCAGCTGTCGACCAAGATGTACGACGACGGAGCCGAGATCATCTACCACGCCTCCGGCGCGTCCGGGGCGGGACTCTTCAACGCCGCGGTCGAGGCGCAGAAGCTGGCGATCGGCGTCGACTCCGACCAATACCTGACGGCGAGTCCCGAACAGCAGCCGCTGATCCTGACCTCGATGCTGAAGCGCGTCGACGTGGCGGTCTACAACGCGATCGAGGCCGTGGGCAACGGATCGTTCGGGGGGAGCCAGGTCTTCGGCATGGCGGAGGACGGGGTCGACTACGCGACCTCGAACCCGGAGCAGCTCACGTCCGACATCACCGAGCAGCTGGACAAGTTCAAGCAGCAGATCATCGACGGAACGATCGTCGTGCCGGACACCCCGGGCGGCTAGCCGGGAGGACGGCGGGATCGTGACGAACGTTGAAGGGGCGGGGGGCAACGGCTCCCCGCCCCTCGTCGTGCTCGAGCGCATCACCAAACGCTTCCCCGGTGTGCTGGCCAACGACGAGGTGGATCTCGAGCTGCGGAGGGGCGAGGTCCATGCCCTGATCGGCGAGAACGGGGCCGGCAAGTCGACCCTGATGCGAGTGCTCTACGGGATGTATCCCGCGGACGGAGGTCGCATCGTCGTGCGCGGCCAGGAGGCGAAGATCGGTTCGCCGCGCGACGCCATCGCCCTCGGGATCGGCATGGTCCACCAGCACTTCGTGCTCGTCGATCCGTTCACGGTCACCGAAAACATCATCCTCGGCGAGGAGGGGGGAGCTGTCCTGGACGTGGACGCGGCGAGGCAGCGCGTCGCCGAGCTCGCCGAGTCCTACGCGTTCCGCGTGGATCCGCGCGCCGTCGTCGAGGATCTGTCGGTCGGCGAGGAACAGCGAGTCGAGATCCTGAAGGCCCTGTACCGCGGCGTCGAGATCCTGATCCTGGACGAGCCGACCGCGGTACTCACGCCGAACGAGACGAAGGACCTGTTCGGCAACCTTCGCAAGCTCCGGGAGGCGGGCCGGACGATCGTCTTCATCAGCCACAAGCTCGACGAGGTGATGGAGATCGCCGACCGGATCACGGTGCTCCGACGCGGCCGGGTCGTCGGCGAGACGCGTCCGGCGGAGACCTCGAAGGCCGAGCTCGCCGAGATGATGGTCGGCCGGCCGGTCCTGTTCCGGCTCGAGAAGCCGAGGATCGAGATCGGCGACCCCGTCCTTCGTGTGGAAGGGCTGACCGGCGAGGGCAAGCTGAACGGCATCGACCTCGAGGTCCGGGCTGGCGAGATCCTCGGCGTGGCCGGCGTCGAGGGCAACGGCCAGCGCGAGCTCGCCGAGTCGTTGATCGGGCTTCGCACACCGGCGTCCGGCACGATCGAGCTCGAGGGCACCTCGATCGCGGGTCGGAGCGTGTTCGACATCCGCAACGTCGGCGTGGGGTACATCCCCGAGGACCGCCACGAGCAGGGGCTCGTCCTCAACATGACCCTGTGGGAGAACGCGATCCTGGGCCGCCAGGACGACGAGGAGTTCTCGGGCACCCTCGGCGTGCTGTTCATCAAGAAGATCAAGGAGCTCGCCGCACGGTTGGTGAAGCTGTTCGACATCCGGGCGCGGAGCGTCGACGTGACGGCTTCGACGCTTTCGGGCGGGAACCAGCAGAAGCTGATCCTGGCGCGCGAGCTCGAGACCGACCCCAGACTGTTGATCGCGGCCCAGCCGACCCGGGGCCTCGACGTCGGGGCGATCGAGTTCGTGTGGAAGCAGATCCTCGAGCAGAAGGCGGCGGGGCGCGCCGTCCTGTTGATCTCCGCTGAGCTCGACGAGATCTACGCGCTCTCGGACCGGATCGTGACCCTGTACGAGGGGAAGATCACGGGGGAGTTTCCTCCCGACGCCCCCCCCGAGGCCATCGGCGTCGGGATGCTCGGCGGCGCGAAGGAAGCGGTGGCGTAGGTGGCCACCGAAGGGCTGGCCGCGCCGGTGGCTGTCGCGAAGCAACGCTCGAGCTGGGCGGAGACCCTCGTC
>Ga0207428_10002113_pt1 | contig 20025 bp, 15 predicted proteins | sample RhiMethybrSRZTD1_FD_187600 | JGI IMG/M metagenome (GOLD analysis project Ga0207428, IMG submission 187600) | Populus rhizosphere microbial communities from Tennessee, USA - Rhizosphere MetaG P. TD hybrid SRZTD1 (SPAdes) (version 3) | ecosystem: Host-associated > Plants > Roots > Rhizosphere >...
CACCCCGACGCCGTCACGCTGGCGCGAACGGCCGACGACATCCGCGCCGCGCGCGCCGCGGGGAAGCTGGCGCTGTTCCTGGGCGTCGAGGGCAGCTACGCGATCGACGACGACATGCCGGCCGGCGTCGCGCGCCTGGCCGAGGCGGGCGTCCGGTTCATAGGGCCGCTGTGGGAACGCGACAGCAAGGCGGGGACGTCATGCCGCACGCCCGCCAAGCGCGACCACGGCCTGACCGAACAGGGGCGCGCGCTGGTGCGCGCGTGCAACGAGGCGGGCCTCTTGCTCGACGTCGCGCACGCGAGCCGGAAGACCTTCTGGGACATGCTCGAGGTGTCGGCCACGCCGCCGTTCTCCTCGCACTCGGGCGCGGACGGCGTCCACCCGCATCCGCGCAACCTCGATGACGATCAGATCCGCGCGCTGGCCGCGCGGGGCGGCATCGTGGGCGTCATCTTCGTGGCGGCCTACCTGGGCGGCGCGTTCTGCACGCTCGAGCGCGTGGCCGATCACATCGAACACGTGGCGCGCGTCGGCGGCGACGACTGCGTGGCGCTCGGCTCGGATTTCGACGGGTTCATGCCGCTCCCGCGCGGGCTGCGCGACGCCGCCGATCTGCCGCGCCTGACCGAGCTCCTGTGGCGGCGCGGCTGGCGCGAGCCGCGGCTCGCGAAGCTGCTGGGGGGCAACGCGCTCCGCTACCTGGCGCAAGGTTGAGGTCCGGAATTCCGCTTTGCGGGGATGCTGACCCCGCCTATGCTGCCGGTCCAGTCAGCCCGCCTGGATCGTCGGGTGGGGGCGAGCAGAAGGCAACGTCGGAACAAGAGGGGAGCAGGCGATGCGCGTAGCAGCCGGAGTCATTCTGATCATTGCAGCAGTCATCAACCTGTTTGCCGCATTCGGATATCTGGCGGGCGGTGCGCTCGTCGGCGGCGCCGGCAAGTTCACCGACATGGTCGCCGAAGAATCGAAGAAGCAAGGCAAGGAGCTGACCGAGGAGCAGAAGCAGCAGTTCGCGCAGATCAACGAGGCGAGCGGCAAGATGGGCGGATCGGCCGGCGCGCTCATGGGCTTCGGGGTCTTTCTGCTCGTGACGGTGGGGACGTCGATCGCGGGCGCCGTCTGCCTGTTCCGGCGCAAGGCCGCAAAGTTCATCATCATCGCCGGCGCGATGGCGATCGGCGCCGAGGTGCTGAGCGCCGTGATCGTCGGCGTCGTGGTGGGCGTGCCGATCGGCTTCGGCAAGATCTTGTTCAGCGCCCTCCCGGTCGTCGGAGGCATCCTCGCGATTGTCGCCGCGCGCCAGATCGCGGCCGCGAACACCCTGGCCGAGGTTGCGCCGCCGCCGGTCGCCGCGCCGATGTGAGGCGGCAACGCCCGCACTGCATACTGGAAAATCGGACTTGCGAGCTCGTCGGCACATCGGAGTCCTGATCCGGCACGACCTGCGCTACACGCTGTCCAGCGCGCGCGGCCTGCTGTTCCTGCTGTTCTTCGCTCTTTTCTGGAGCTGGGTGCTCTGGAAGCTGGCGGGGGGCCTGGCGGCGCAGCTCGGGACGGCGCAGGCCGGCTTCCTGGTGTCGTGGCTGTTCGACAGCAACGTCGCCCGCCTGCTGCAGGAGCGGCCGGCGACGATCGCCGCGTATTTCGTGGTCGCCACCACGCTGACGCCGCTCTTCGCGATGCTCGCGTCGTGCGATCAGACCGCGACCGATCTCGGCACGCGCCACATCCGCTTCCTGATCCCGCGGGTCGGGCGCGCCGAGATCTTCATCGCCCGGCTCGTGGGCGCGGCCATCGTCATGACCCTCGCGCAGCTGCTGGCTGGCATTGCCGCCACCATCGTCGCGCTCGTCGTCCACGGCGGCGGTGAGACCAGCACGGCCGCGATCGTCGGCTACGGCGCGCAGGTGACCGGCTTCCTGATCGTGTATTCGCTGCCGATCGTCGCGCTGATGTCGCTGGTGTCGGCGGCGATGGCGTCCGTCGGGCTGGCGCTGCTGGTTGGGCTGGGCGGCTACGCGATCCTGGGCGTGGCGTTGGGTCTGATGCCGCTCAAGGGCGCGGTGGCGACGGTGGCCAGCTTCGTGATGCCGGGCGGGCTCAAACCCTACCTGCTGCAACCCGAGCTCGGGCCCGCGCTTGCGGCGTGCGCCGGCGCGCTGGCGTACGTCGCCCTGTACGCGTTCCTGGGCTGGCAGGTGTTTCGCACGCGGGACGCCTGATGGCAGCGGCGCCGATCGTCAAGACGGAGGGGCTGGGCCGCGACTTCGGCGGAACCCGCGCGCTGGATCGCGTCGACCTGACGCTGGAGGCGGGCGCACCGATCGGCCTGGTCGGGCCGAACGGCGCGGGCAAGACGACGTTCTTCTCGGTGATGTGCGGGTTCCTGCGGCCCACGCGCGGCACGGTCGAGGTGCTGGGGCGGCCGCCGCTGCACCGCGATCTGCACGGGCGCGTCGCGATCCTCCCCCAGGACGCGGCGTTCGTGAAGGGCGTGCCGGTGCAGAGCCAGCTCGCGATGCTCGCCGAGCTGCAGGGGTTCTCGGCGGCGGCGGCGCGCGCGGAGGCGGCGCGTGTGCTGCAGCTGGTCCTGCTGGCCGACGCCGCGAAGAAGACACCCGAGACGCTGAGCCACGGCATGTTGAAGCGCATCGCGATCGCGCAGGCGTTCCTGGGCGCGCCGGAGCTGGTGCTGCTCGACGAGCCGACCGCGGGCCTGGATCCGGCGACGGCGTCGGCGATGAAAAATCTGATCCGCTCGCTCGACAAGGAGCGCACGTTCATCGTCAGCTCGCACAACCTGCAGGACATCGAGGAGCTGTGCGGGTCGGTCGTGATCCTGGACCGCGGCAAGATCGTCGAGCACCGCAAGGTGTCCGAGCTGGTCGGGCGCACCAGCTGCCTGACGTTCCGGCTGGAGGCCGATCCGCCCGAGGCGATCGTGACCAGGCTGTCGGCGGTGGAGCTGGTGACGCGCGTCGAGGTGGGAGGCCCGGGCGAGCGCCGCCTGGCGGTGCACTTTCGCGAGGAGGGGGAGGGCGGCGCGAACAAGATGCAGATCGCGGTGCTGCAAGCGTTGAGCGCAGCCGGCGTCGGAATGATCGAGATGACGCGCGGCCAGTCGCTGCAGGACAAGGTCATCGAGATGACACGGCCGAACACCGGCTAGCGTGAGCGCGAGCGTGTTCGAGTTCGTGTTCGGGTGGGGCTAGCGTATCTCGTGTCGCGGCCCGCGACTCGCGCCACGCGCACGCGTGCCGCCCTCGAACACGAACTCGAACACGCTCACGGACACGCCCACGCTCACCCTCTGCGCTTGATCTGCGCTCTCAGCGCGCGGATTTCCTTCAGTTTGCCCTTGCCCATCTCCTTCAGCGTGTCGAGCCAGATCTTGCGGTAGGGGCGCAGGGCCAGGACGATCCGCTCCAGCACGGCGAGGTTGCGGAACCACTTCTTGTCGGCGGGCACCAGGTACCAGGGCGCGTCGCGGGTCGCGCAGCGCGACAGCGCGTCCTCGTACGCCTCGGTGAAGTCGTCCCACAGCGGCACCTCGCGCCAGTCCTCCGGGTTCAGCTTCCAGGCGGTGCGGGGATCCTTCTCGCGGGCCTTCAGGCGCTCGTATTGCTCGTCGGCGCTGATGTGCAGGTAGAACTTGAGCAGGATGACGCCGGCGTCGGTGACCAGCCGCTCGAACGCGTTGATGTGCGCGTAGCGTCCCTTCCAGACCGGCTCGGCGACGATCTTGTGCACGCGCGCCGCCAGCACGTCTTCGTAGTGCGAGCGGTTGAACAGCGTCACGTGCCCCCGGCGCGGGATCGCCTTGTGCACGCGCCAGAGAAAGTCGTGGGCCCGTTCTTCCTCGGTTGGGACCTTGAACGGCTGGACGTAGCTCTGCTGGATGTTGCTGAACTCGAGGATCTTCCGGATCGCGCCGTCCTTGCCGCTGGCGTCGCGTCCCTGCAGGACGATGAGCAACCCGTGGGTGCCCGCGTAGGTGAGCAGGTTCTCGAGCTCGGACAGCTCCTCTCCGAGCTTCTGGATCCGCTTCAGGCCGTCGTCTTTTTCCAGGCCGTCGGTGTCCGCCGGGTCGAAGGCGTCGAGATGGACCCGGCGCGATCCGTCCAGCCGGCGGGCGAAGGGGCGGGGCATCGGGGGCAGTGTGCTACCGTGAGCTCCGCCGTGCAATTGGAGGGATCGGTCGAACCGCTGAACCTGCGCAACCTGGATCGCGACCAGCTCGCGTCCGCGGTGGCGCGCTTCGGCGTGGGCGCCGACGTCGCCAGCCGGATCTTCGCCCGCATCCAGCGCGACGGGGCGGTCGGCTTCCCGCCCGAATCGGTGCGCGGGCTATCGAACGCCGCGGCCGCGGCGCTGGAGGCGGCCTGCGAATGGCCCGACCTGGAAGTCCTCGACCGCCGCCGGTCAGAGGATGGTTTCTTGAAGTATCTCTTTAAGCTTCCCGACGGCCGGGAGATCGAGACGGTGCGCATCCCGCTGCCCGATCCCGAGGCGGCGCGCGCGCTCAAGCAGCGGCGTCGGGCGGGGCAGGCGGCGTCCCTGGAGGCGCTGCCCACCGCCAAATACACCGTCTGTCTCAGCAGCCAGGTCGGCTGCGCGCTGGCGTGCGACTTCTGCGCGACCGGGCGGCTGGGTGGCATCCGCAGCCTGAAGACCTGGGAGATCCTGGCGCAGCTGCGCATCGTCGCGCGCGAGGCCGACCACCCGGTGCGCGGCGCGGTGTTCATGGGCATGGGCGAGCCGCTGCTCAACTACGACAACGTGATTCGCGCGGCGCGCATCATGTCGGATCCGGCCGGGCCGGCGATCGGGGCCAAGGCCATCTCGATCTCGACCGCCGGCGTGCTTCCGGCGATCCGCCGCTTCACCGCCGAGGGGCATCGCTACCGGCTGATCCTGTCGCTGGGCGCGCCGACCCCGGACGAGCGGCGGCGGCTGATGCCGATCGAGGATCGCTGGCCGCTCGCCGAGGTGATGGCGGCGATGCGCGACCACGCGGCCGAGCGCGGGCAGCGCGTGACGCTGGCGTATGTCGTCCTGGGCGGCGTCAACGCGACGCCCGAGCACGCGCGCGCGCTGGGCGCGCTGATCGGCGATCTGCGCGTCAAGCTGAACCTGATCGACGTCAGCGACGACAGCGGTCGCTACCGGCGCGCCACGCCCGAAGAGCTCGGGGCGTTCCGCGACGCGCTCGACGCGCTGGGCGTTCCGGTCGTGCGCCGCTATTCGGGCGGCTCCGACATCGGCGCCGCCTGCGGCACGCTTGCCGCGACCCGCCGCGGCGGCCAGCTCGCCGTCGTCGGCTAGAAGCGGAAGACCCCTCTCCCTAACCCTCTCCCCGCTTCGCGGGGCGAGGGGACCGGATCTGATCTCCCTCTCCCGCTTGCGGGAGAGGGTCGGGGTGAGGGCAAGCCGCTCTCGGCAGCGTTCGCGGCTAGCGCCGGCGGGGCTTGGCGGTCTCGCAGATGAGCTGGCGGCCGGCCATCTCCTTGCCGGTGACCGCGCCGATGATGCGCTCGGCGTCGGCGGGCGCGACGTTCAGGTACGTGTGCGTGTTCATGACGTCGATGTCCATCACCTGGGGGCTGCCCGCATAGTTCGACAGCAGGTCGCGGATCTCCTTCTCGGAGGCACCGTCCTTGCGTCCCAGGTTCAGGTACAGGCGGGCCACGTCGCCGGCGGGCGCGTCGCTGCCGGGATCACGCGGGCGTTCGCCCCCGCGATCGGCGCCTGTCCCGAGACCGGGTGACGTCGTCTCGAACGGCTCCGGGCCCGGCTCGCGCGCCCCGGGCGGCTGTCCGCCCGCGCCTTCGGCTTGCTGCGCGCGCTCCTCGCTCCACACCTCCCAGAACTCGCGCTCGGCCGGCGGCTGATCGTTGCGCAGCGGGGGCGGCGGCCGTCGCTCGTGGCGGCGACCGTGGCGATCGTCCCCCGAACCGGCGGTCGAAGCCGGACCCGGACCCGCACTGGGACCCGGACCCGCGCCTGGACCCGGACCCGCGCCTGGACCCGGACCCGCGCCTGGACCCGGACCGGGGCCCCTGCCGCGCTCGCGGTCCCGATCGCCGAAGCGCGGGCGGTCCCGCTCTCCCGGGCGTCCGCGGTCGCGCGGTCCGCGATCGCGCCCGCCGAAACGCGGTCGGTCGCGGTCGCGGTCGCGATCCCGACTTCGGTCGCGGTCCCAGCCCCCGCCCTCACGCTCGCGCTCGCGCGGCTCCGGGGCCGCTGCGCGCGGCTGCACGTCGTTGGCAATCGGGGACGCGGGCGCAGGCCGCGGCTTCGCGACGACCGGCATCCCTTCGACGCTCGCGTACGAATGCGCGAGCAGCGCCGCCACCAGCCGCTCGCCGTCGACGGCGCTGACCAGCCGCCGCGCGAGCGCCCGCCACTCGGCGCCCGGATCGCCGTCCAGCGCCCCGCGCAGCACCAGCACCCGCTCGCCCTCGCGGTGCGATCGGATCTCCGCCTCCGACGGCAGGGAGCGCTCCTCCGGTTTGATCTTGTAGAGCAGCTTCAGGTAGTAGAACGACCCGACCTCGGTGGGGCCGATGAGCGAGATCGCGGTCCCCTTGCGCCCGGCGCGGCCGGTGCGGCCGGTGCGGTGGATGTAGATCTCGGGCGCCTCGGGGAACGTGTAGTTGAACACGTGCGACAGGTTCTCGATGTCGATGCCGCGCGCCGCGACGTCGGTCGCGACCAGGAACTTGATGCCGCCCGCGCGCATGCGGCCAAGCACACGTTCGCGATCGCTCTGCGTCAGGTCCGACGAGATCGCCTCGGCGTCGTGGCCCTTGCCGCGCAGGAAGGCGGCGACCCGGCCGGTCTCCTCGCGCGTATTGCAGAAGATGATGGCCGACTTCGGATCCTCGAAGTCGAGGATGCGCAGCAGCTCCTCCTCGCGCTGGATGCCCGGGATCGAATAGTAGACGTGCCGGATGTCGTGGACGCTGATGTAGTCGCCCGACAGCTTCATGAACTCGGGCGCCCGCAGGAACCGCCGCGCCAGTCGCTGGATCCCCTCGGGAACGGTCGCCGAGAACAGCAGCGTCTGGCGGGTGGTCGGCGACTTCTCCAGGATCGCTTCGATGTCCTCCTGGAATCCCATCGACAGCATCTCGTCGCACTCGTCCAGCACCGCGCAGCGCACGCGATCGAGATGCAACGTTCCACGCCGCAGGTGATCCAGAACGCGTCCCGGCGTGCCGCACACGATCTGGCCGCCCGCGCGCAACTGCTCGACCTGACGGCCCATCGGCGCGCCGCCGTAGACCGGGACGACCGTGATCTGCCGGTACTGGCAGATCTTCGCCAGCTCGGCGGCCACCTGCAGCGCGAGCTCGCGCGTCGGCAGCAGGATGATCGCCTGCACGAACTTGTCCTCGCCGTTGACGATGCCGTTCGCGAACGGGATGCCGAACGCGGCGGTCTTTCCCGAGCCGGTGCGCGACTGCACCATCAGGTCCTTGCCGGCCGTGATCGGCGGGAAGGTCGCCGCCTGCACGGGCATCGGCTCCGTGAAGCCCATCTCGTCGACGGCGCGCAACACGTCGGCGTGCAGGCCGAGCTCGGCGAACGTGGGGCCCTTCAGGGCCGCGGGAGCGGCGGCATCGGCGCCGGGCGCGGCGCCGACGGCATCGGGGGCGGCCCCCTCGGATGCGGCGGCGACCGCGGCTTCGATCGGCGTGGTGTCGCTGGTGGGAGTGGGGACGGGTGTTGGCGATGTGGGATTGAATGGATCGGTCATGGTTGTGTGGCTCCAGAAGCTGGCGCGGCGATGGTGGTGCCGATGCGTCGGCCCACCGATTTGAGTCGCTCGCGCATTTGGTCCAGGCGCGGCGCCTGGTGTTGTGCGAAACGCTGCAGTTCTTTCGTGTAGGTGGTCTCGGTCGTCCTGAGCTCGTCGTAGATCACGCCCAGCTCCGCCCAGGTCTTGGCCAGCGGGCCCTTGCGCGGCTCGGTGAACCGGCAGCGCTCGCCGGCTGCCTTCCACTGCCCGAGCCAGAACGATTCGCTCTCCGCCCAGCGCTGCGCCTCGCCGGCGTCATAGTGCGCGAGCAGGCTGTGGAAGTTTTCCAGGTGGCGTTCGAGCGCCTGTTCGACGACGGACATCTCGTCCACGCATCCCTGCACGTCGGCGGGGGAGGCCAGCGCGCCGATGGGCGCGCCAGACGGGACCGCGTTGCGGCGGCGGTAGATCGTCACGCCGACCGACACGAGCATGTAGGCACTGCCGAGCGAGACGAACCCCAACACCAACCAGGAGAGGAATCGTCGATAGCGGCGAAATTCGGGGGGAGAAGCAGGCTGTTCAGAGGGCATTCAAGGGTGGCGCGTCCAGCGCGTGCGAACGGAGCGCCGTCGCATCACGAAGCCCCGGTGCGCCGGGGCGTTGCGACGAAACCTACGGGTGCAGCCACGCGCTGTCAACTCATGCGGCGCGACAGGTCTGTGCCGAAAGGCGACCGGAGGGTCAGAAACAACCCTGGGCGCGGCAGACACCGACCTGGCCGAAGCGGCAGCAGTTGGGCTCCGTGCCCGGGCATTGCGCGGCCGAGCTGCACAGGACGACACCCCCGGCGAACCCGCACACCGGCGGCCCGACGCAGGTCGCCTGGCCGGCGAGCAGGCTCAGGCAGCAGACGTTCCCGGGGGCGCAGGCGGAGCCGTCGAGGCAGCTGATGCTGGCGCCGCCCGGACACATCTCGTTGGCCTGGATGCACCGGGCGGTGCCCATCTGGAAGCAGCAGGCCTGTACGCCCGCGACGCAGGTGGTTTGCCCGCACGGGATCTGGGTCGCGCCGGCGGTGCCTGTGGTGCCGCCGCCGCCGATCCCGCCGCGCCCCGTGGGGTTGGTTCCGGCGGCTCCGCCGCGTCCGGTCACGCCGGCGGTGCCTGTGGTGCCGCCGCGCCCGGCGACGCCCGTGGTGCCACCCGAGCCGCCGCGTCCGCTCACGCCGGCGGTGCCCGTGGTGCCGCCGCGTCCGGCGACGCCCGTGGTGCCACTCGAGCCGCCGCGTCCGCCCACGCCGGCGGTGCCCGTGGTGCCGCCGCGTCCGGCCGCGCCACCGGTGCCACCGGCGCCGCCCACGACGCCGCCGCCGGTCGCGCCTCCGCCATCGCCCGCGTCTCCGCCGCCGCCTCCCACGCCGCCCCTTCCCGCCGTGCCTGGGCCCACCGATCCGGCCGCGCCGGCGTCGTCATCGACCGGCTGATCCAGCTCGGTACGGCCACAGCTCATCGCGAGCGCGAGCCACAAGGCGCAGACGAGATAGGGGAGCCGTCGAGCGCCTGACATGCCAGTCAGCTCCATCATAAACCAGAAGGGCCCAGGACCTTAATTCATGGCGGGCTTCGCCACGATCGCGCGGAAATGCCCGTTGGCGTCCGTCTGCGTCGTCGCGCGCAGCCACGGCGCGCACGGGCCGGTCGTCGGGCAGTCGACGCGCGGCTCGAAGAGCCGTACGGTCGCGTTGGCCAGGGGGCTCGCCGGCGCCTTGAGAACGTCACCCTCCACCAGGACCGGCGTGGGCAGGCGCACGACGATGGTGCGATTCGCGTCGGCCGGCGTGACCTCGACGGACTCGATCGCGCGCGGGAACGGTGCGCCAGCCGGCGGGTCGTATTCCAGCTGGTAGGTGCCGGGATCGAGCGGCAGCGTGAACGACCCCGTCGCGTCGGCGATCGTGCTGCTGACGGTCGGCCCGCTCAGGCAATCCGGTATCGGGGGCTGGCCGCCGGTGGCGGTCGCGGAGACAGCGACGCTGGCGACCGGGCCACCGCTGGCCGACACCACGGTTCCCATGATCACGGCCCGGCGCGGCAGCGTCACATCGCGCAACAACGTGACCGGCGCGCTGCCGGACCACTCGGCCGGGACGCCCGCGAAACATTGGGTCGCCCAGATCGAGCCCGGGGGAGGCACGACGCTGAGCGTGTAAGGACGCGGAGCGCCCGTGGCGCCCGGCATCAGCGACAGGTTGACCGTGCCGCCGCCGTTCGAGACACCCTCCCGGGCGAACGTGGCCAACACCCGGGGGTCGCCGCCCGGCAGCGTCGTGTGGGCACGGACCGTGGCGCCCGCCACCGGCGCCCCGCCAACGTCGCCGCCGTGCACGGTCACCTGGAAGGCGGCCGTCGTCAGGGCGGCGGGAAGGCTGATCGGGCCGAGATCGGTGTTTTGCTGCGTCAGAGACAGCCCGCTGTACGTGACCCACGGATCCGAGGTGCCGCTCATGGGCACGAGCTCCAGCGTGATGCCGTCGGCGGGGATGTCGCCAGGAAGGAGCAGGACGAAGTTGCCCGCGGGATTGGTCGCGGTCGCCGCGGTGGTCGGGGTCGTGCTCACCAGGACCCCGTTCTGAAAGGCGCGCGCCGTGAACTGCGTCTTGGGGTTATTGATCGAGTCGCGCACCAGGCCGCGCAGCGTGCGCGCGTCGGTGGGCAAGTCCAGGGGAGCAAACGGCATCCCCACCAGCGGGATGGGGATGGGGAACGTGTAGGGTGGGGTTATCAGATCCGACGGCGGTAGCGGGATCAAGCTCACCGTTCCCGTCTGCCCGCGGAGCGCATCGGGCAGGTTGATCCTGGCCGTGGCGCTGGTCAGGCCGTTCGTGGGGTTCGTCGTGCCCAGCTCCAGCCTGCCCTGGAAGGCGAGATCGGGCCGTCCGGGGATCCGCGATGGAACCGTCACGATCGCGGTGGCGCTGGTGGGCAGGTTCGCGCCGACGCTCGTGCTGCCGCGAAACGGGACGGTCAGCTCGAACTCCGGACTGGCGGTGATGACGCGCGTCGTGCTGCCGGAGGGCACCTCGGTCAGCTGCGATCCCGAGCGGAGCGGCGGCGCGATCTCGATCGCCCATGCGGCGATGTTCGGCGCGTTGAGCACAGGAGGGGCATCAAAGCTTCCCCCGTCGGGGTTGCCGATGGGCTTGTCTGCCGCGCTGGGGAGGCACGACAGGGCGCCCAGCGAAGCCAGAGCCACGGCAATCCCGGTGAGGCGGCCGAGCTTCATGGCGGGCACGCCATGTTCAGAGTCCAGAAGACTGCGACGGACAGGCCGTCATTGGTGACCTTCATCGGATCGTTCAGGTCAAACGATTCGTCGGCGACCGCAGCTTTGACCAGATGACTCGGCAGACCTCTTGTCTCGAGGGGGATATCGGCGCAGGTGACGGTTTTTTCGCAGAGCGTGCGCTGTGGTATCCCGTTCTGTGCCACGAGGGGTTTGTTGTGAGGCCTGTCGACGCCGTCGACGAACCACTTGATCTCCAGGTCGTCGCCGTTCACATCCGTCACGAAGATCCGGAAGGTCTGCTGAGACGGGAGGACCACCGTCACCGGAGGGCCCAGCTCCGGAGACGGTTCGAGGATCTGCGGCGGCGCGTTCGGGGTGCCGAAGGGATCCCGCCAGTCCGGGCCGACCGGGATGATGCAGGCGGGCGTGGGTACAACGGCGAGCAGCAAGAGAAACGTCAGGTCGAGCTTGCGAAGGAGGCGACCCAACTGTTTCAGCAGTAAGCGTGCCAGCCCGAAGCGCCGCGTCCCACGGGCGTTTACGGCGGGGGACCGCCACGCGGGCCGGACATTGGTGTCAGCCACCGTCATCGTTTTTACAGTGCCGTGGGGGCGCGATCGCGTCGGTCAAAAAAGGGCCCTGGCTAGGCCCCGCCTTCATGGTTTCCGTTGCCCGGCGCGCCGCCCAGGTCATCCGGGCCGCCATTTTCGCCCTTCTCCAGGTGCCGGAAGATGGTGCGCGGGTCGACGCCCAGGTCGCGCGCGGTCTTGGTCCGGTTGCCGTTGTTCAGCGTCAGGATCTCGTTGATGTAGTCGCGCTGGAACTTGTCCTTGGCCTCGGCCAGCGGGAGGATCGGCGGCAGGTCGTCGGGCGAAAGGTCGAGGTCCTCGGGTCCGAGCAGCGCCTTGTCGGCGAGCACGACGGCCTTCTTGATGCGGTTCTCCAGCTCGCGGATGTTGCCCGGCCAGCGGTGGCGCTTGATCGCCGCGATCGCGTTCGGCGTGAGGCCACGAACGGTGCCGCCGTATTCGGGCGCGTAGCGTCCGACCATGTAGCGCGCGAGCACGACGATGTCGTCGCCGCGGTCGCGCAGCGGCGGCAGGTGCAGGTTGACGACGTTCAGCCGGTAGTACAGGTCCTCGCGAAAGCGGCCCGCCTTGATCTCGGCGTCGAGGTCGCGGTTGGTGGCGGCGAGGATGCGGATGTCGACCGACTCGGCGTTGGTGTCTCCGACGCGCACGACCACCCGCTCCTGCAGCGCGCGCAGGATCTTGACCTGCAAGGCCAGCGGCATCTCGCCGATCTCGTCGAGGAACAGGGTGCCGTGGTCGGCGGCCTGGAAGCGCCCGGTCTTGTTGCTGACCGCGCCCGTGAACGCGCCGCGTACGTGGCCGAACAGCTCGGACTCCAGCAGGTTCTCGGGGATGGCGCCGCAGTTGATGGTGATGAACGGCTGCTTCGCCCGCGGCGAGCGCCCGTGCAGCTCGCGCGCGATCAGCTCCTTGCCGGTGCCGGTCTCGCCGGTGATCAGCACCGAGATGTCGGTGGTCGCCACCTTCTGCACCTTGCGGAAGACGTCCTGCATGCGCGGCGACGCGCCCAGGATCTCGCCGAAGCGGATCTGCTCGATGCGGTCGTGCAGCGACCGGTTGTCCAGCTTCAGCTCGTTGACCAGCAGCGCGTTGCGCACCAGCAGCGACGCCTGCGCCGCGAACACCATCATGATCTCCAGGTGCGACTGGTCGAACAGCTCGGCGACGTGATCGTTGCCGACGTAGATGACGCCCAGCACGTTGCCGCGTTCCAGCAGCGGCACGCACATCACCGACGTCAATTTCAGGTTCACGACCGACAGCGAATTCTTGAACGCCTCGTCGTTGAGCGCGTCGGAGATGATCAGCGGCTTGTGCGTCTTGACGACGTGCTCGATGATCGAATCCGACAGCTGGCGGACGGCGTCCGAGATGGTCTCGCGGCGGATATTGCGCGCGACCTTGATGACCGGCTCGCCCGACTCCATCAGCACCAGGAAGCCCTTGTCGGCGCTCGACACCGCGATCATGACGTCCAGCAGCTGGTCCAGCAGGGTGGGCAGCTCGTAGCTGGCCATCAGCTTGTGGCTGAACTCGTAGAGCTGTTTGTACGACGCCAGCTCCGCCGACTTGTTGTCGGTCACGTCGTCGGCGACCGGCTGGTCGTAGAGCGAAAACTCGATCTCGGCACTGCCGATGCGGATGCGGTCCTCGTGCTGCAGCTTGTGACGGCCCTTCTTGCGCCCGTTGACGAACACCTCGGCGTCCTTCTCCGTCGTCGCCAGGTTGAACTCCCGGCCGTCGAAGTGGATGTGCACGTGGCTGTCGGCGAGCTCCGCGTCGGGAAGGGTCACGTCCGCCTCTTCGCTGCGGCCCAGCGACGTGATCTTCTTGTGGATGCGGTAGACCTTCGTGCCCTTGCCCGGGACCGCGAATTTCAGGGTTGCCATGGTTGCCGATTCCTTTCAGAACGCCCAGGAGGCGCCGAGGCCGTTGGGCGAAAACGTGAGACGCGCGGCGGGCGAACGCTCGCGCGCGACCTTGGCGCCATCCGGTAACGGCACCTCGGGTTGGTGGTGATGGATGGCGTCGATGACGCCCCAGATCGCGACGGCAAAGAACAGCGCGCCGCTGGCGACCTGGACGCCGAGCAGCATGTTGGACCTGTCTTCCTGCGAGTGATCGATCGATCCCGGCGGGCAGGCCACGCCCATCGGTTGCTCGTCCAGGCACTTGCGTTGCGGCGCCAGGCCGTAGAGCCCGAGATTGGTCGCGAACGCCCCGACCGACACCGCGCCCAGCAGCGCCTCCGCGCCGAAGAACAGCCAGCCCTTGCGTCGCTGCCCGTTCTGGAACTGCCCGGCGCCAAAGGGGATGAAGTTGATCGCGAACGAATGTCGTTCGTAGCGGAGGATGGTCGGCGGCAGGCGTCGCTGCGCGGCGGCGCGCGCGTCCTCGTCGGCGATCTTCTTCTGCCGCTGGCGGCGCCGCTTCTCCATCTCGGCGATGGTCGCCTCTTCTTCCTTGAGCACGCCGTTGAAGAAGTCGACCACGCGCTGCGGATCCAGCAGCGGGTCGAACCTGTAGTCGGGCCGCAGCTCCAGCAGCTTGCGGAACTCGCGCCGGGCTTCGTCGGGCTTGTTCTCGAACAGGTAGGCGACGCCCAGCATGCGGCGCGCCTGGACGACCTCGCCCTCGCTGTCGAGCAGCACCTCCGGGTAGAGCAGCGGGTGCAGCACCTCGATGGCGCGCTGGTACTCGGCGCGTCCGAATGCGGTGCGCCCGCGATCGAAGGCGTCGCGCGCGGCCGGCGTCGCGGGAACCGGGCCCGTGGGCCCCACGGCGATGAGCGCCCCGGCCACCGCCGCGGCCACGATGCCCAGGGCCATCTAGTTGTTGCCCGCCCGGAGCTTTACTACGTGTTTCAAGCGTTGTCCGGCGCGCACGCGCACGCGCTCGGTGGCGAAGCCGTCGCCGTCGTCGGCCGAGATCTCGACCTCCTTGCTCGAATCGTCATCGGTGAAGAACGGGATGTCGATCTCCTCGCCGGGGCGGGCCGCGGTCGTCGCGCCGCGGTTGGGCTCGCGAACGAGCAGGCGCGTCGTTGCGCCGGCCGGGTCGGTCGTCACCACCAGGTGCGCCGGCTTCCACTTGAGCCGGCGCGCGATGATCGAATCGGCCGGCAGCGGCTGCTCGGGCCCGACCGTGATGCGCTCGGGGAAGCAGCAATTGGAGGGGCTGCGGAACTCGATGTGGTGCACACCCGCCCAGGGAACGGAGATCTTGGTGTGGTCGACGTCGTAGCCGAACTGGCGCTGGCCGTCGAGGTAGACGTCGACGTTCTGGGGCGTGGGCCCGAGCGTGAACGTGCGGGTGGACACCGGCTCCGCTGGCACTGGCGTGGCGGTTGGAACCGCCGCCGGGCGCGCCGCGCGCGTCCGGGTGGCCCCGGCGGTCCGCTTCGTGGCGGCGGCGGGCGGCGGCTCGACGGCCGCGGGCGCCGGACCCGGCACGACCGGCGGCGCGACCGCGGCGGGGGCGGGCGATGTGGGCGCGACGGAGGTCTGCTGGAGGGCGACCTGCGTGCGCGCCCGCTCGCGCGCTCTGCTGGCGAGCTTCTTCACCCCCAGCCAGCTTCCCCCGGCGAGCAACGCGGCGCCGCATACGAGGACCGCCGCCAGCTTCAGACGGGCGCGGCCCTCGAGCCTGCGCAGCGCGGCCGCCACCGCGGCGTTGTTGGGATCGAAGGCGAGCACGCGGTTCCAGATCTCCAGCGCCTTCACCGAGCGCTTCGCCGACAGGTGGCGAGTCGCCGCCGCGGTCAGTGACGCCGCCAGGCGCTTCGGCAGCGCCGCCTCGTAGGTGTCCGGGCCGGCGAAGAACGCGCGCAGCTCGGCGCGTATGTCGCCCAGACCGGCGTCGTTCAGATAGGCGCGCAGCTCGTCGGCCAGCGGCCCCACGTCGGAGTAGCGATCCTCGGGGCGCCGGGCGAGCGCCTTCATGATGATGCGCGATATCGCCTGATCGACGCCGCGGCCGACCATGCGCGGATCGGTGAACTTCCCTTCGGTGATCCGGCGCAGCACCTCGTGCGGGTTCTTGCCGGTGAACGGCAGGCTGCCGGTCGCCAGCAGGTACAGCATGATGCCGACCGAAAACACGTCGGTGCGGAAGTCCAGCTGCTTGCCCTCGACGATCTCGGGCGCCATGTACGCGGGCGATCCCAGCAGCTGCCCGGTCACGGTCATGCGCTGCAGGTCCAGCACCTGCGCGATGCCGAAGTCCATCAGCTTGAGCAGCCCGTCCTTGCGCACCATCACGTTTTCGGGCTTCACGTCGCGATGGAGCACGCCGACGCTGTGCGCGTGCGCCAGCGCGCCGCAGACCTCCACCGCCACCAGCGCCGCGACCTCGGGGTGGCGGAGAGTGCGCCCCGCCAGGAACTGCTTCAGGGTCTGGCCGTCGATGAACTCGGTGACGATGTACGAGCTCTGCGAATCGAGGCCCGAGTAGTCGAAGATCTCCAGGATGTTCTCGTGGCGCAGCTTGGCGACCGCCTGCGCCTCACGTTCGAGGCGGGCCTTCGATTCGGGTTCCGCCGCCAGGTGCTGGTGCAGCACCTTGATGGCGACCACGCGCTTCAGCGTTTCGTCAGTCGCGCGATAGACGATCGCCATACCACCTTGGCCCACCTCTTCGATGAGTGTGTAGCGGTCTGGGATCTTGGCTTGCTCCATCCGTCACCCTGACGAACGTGTCATAGTGGCAAGCTAACAGCGGCATATTACGCGTACTTGCCGGGCGGCTACAAGCCCACCGACAGTGCCTTCCGTGTCAGGCCTTGGCGGCGGCGGTTTCGACGGGGTGGGCGAGGAAGTAGGGGAGGGCCTCATGCATGAGGTCCAGCTCCGGATCCAGCTGCTTGCCGATCCCTTCGGTCACGGCGATCGCGATGTTGACGATGGTGAAGCTGGCGTTCACGCGCACCCGGTGCCGCCGCATGATCGCAAGCAGGTCCAGCAAGACGCGGCCGACCTGGACGTCCCCGAGCCGCTGCCCCCAGTAGCGCCCGACGAACTCGATGATCGCGGCGCGCAGGCGTTCGAACCGCTCGGGATCGGCGGCGGCCGGGTCGGAGCCGGCGGACAGCTCGTTGATGATGCGGGCCATGCCGTCGCCGTCGCGCTGCGCCCAGGCCGCGAACAGGCGGGAGAAGCCCTTGCGGTGCGGCTCGTCGAGCTCGCCCACCAGGCCGAGGTCGAGCAGCGCCAGCTTGTCGTCGGGGGTAATGAATATGTTTCCCGGGTGCAGGTCCGCATGCACGAACCCGTCCTCGAAGATCATCTTCATCAGCGTCGACAGCCCGAGGCGGGCCACCCGCTTCGGGTCGGAACGCGTCGCGCGCGTCGAAAGGATCTTCGTCCCCGCGATGTAGCTCATGGTCAGGACCCGTTCGCCGGACAGCGCCTCGACCACATCCGGGAACACCACGTCGGCGTGTCCCTTGAAGTTGTCGCGGAAGCGCCGGTTGTTGCGGGCCTCGACGCGGAAGTCGAGCTGGGCGAACACGGCGCGGCCGAACTCGTCCAGGGTTTCGATGGGCGACAGCGTCGAGATCGAGGGGATGCGGGCGATCAGGCGCGCCCACAGCCGCATCACCACCAGGTCGAAGGTGCAGATCTCGACGACGTCGGGGCGGCGGACCTTGACGGCCACGATGCGGCCGTCGGGCAGGCGGGCCTTGTGCACCTGCGCCACCGAGGCCGATGCGATCGGGACCGGCGCGAACTCGGCGTAGACGCTGTTCAGCGGGCGGCCGAGGTCCGCTTCCACGGCGCGCACCACCTCCTCGAACGGAAACGGGCCGACGTGATCCTGGAGTTCCGCCAGCGCCGTCGAGACGTATTCGGGGATCAGATCGGGGCGCGTGCTCATGATCTGGCCGACTTTGATGAACGTCGCTCCCAGCTGGCGGAACAGATCGACGACCACCCGACCCAGCCATGCGCGTCGCCGGGCCTTGCCCGAACGGCGAAGCCACAGCCCCAGCCAACCCACGCAGAAGCGGGTGCCGTGCTTCGCGAACAAAAGGCCGATCACGCTTGCTCGCGCCACCAGCTTCCAGCGCGGCAAGGACTTGGCCGACATCGCCCAATCTTACACCTCGGGACCCCGAACGACGTCGATGAGCACGAGACGGCGGAGCCGCGGTATGCTCTAGGCCGCCCATGACCGCCCCCTCCCAGACCCCGGCTGTCCCGGCGCCCGCGTCCCCGCGGCCGGTTGCCCCCGACCTGCGCAAGGACGATCCGCGCACCGCGGTGGACCTGTGGAAGCGGCGGCTGGCGGCCACCCCCGAGGCCGTCGCCTTCCGCTACTACGACCGGGACGCCTGGCAGGGAATGACGTTCGGTGAAGCCGACGGGATCGCGCGCGAGATCGCGGCCGGGCTGGTTGCGCGAGGCGTCGTCCCCGGGGATCGGATCTGCATCGTGTCGCAGACGCGTGTCGAGTGGGTGCTGTGCGACATCGCGATCATGCTCGCCGGGGGGATCGCGGTCCCGATCTATGCCTCGAACACCGCGGAGCAGTGCGAGTTCATCGTCCGCGACGCCGGCGCCAAGATCGTGCTGGTCGAGGACGCCGCGCAACGGGACAAGCTGGTCGGCCTGCGCAACAAGCTGTTCACGGTCGCGCACCTGGTACAGCTCACGGGCGAGGCGCCCATCGGGCTGACGCCGCCGCCTGCGGCCGGCGTGCCGGCGACGACATCCCGCTTCGTCCAGTCGCTGGCGGAGCTGCGCGCGGCGGGACGGCAGTGGGGCGTGGCGCATCCGGGCGAGCTGGATGCCCACGCCGAGACCGTGGCGCCGGAGTCGATGTTCACGATCATCTACACGTCGGGGACGACCGGCGTGCCCAAGGGGGTCGTGCTGACGCACGAGAACCTGACCGCGGGCACGTCCAGCGCGATCCGCGCGATGCAGATCGAGAAGATCGATATGCAGTACCTGTTCCTGCCGCTGGCCCACGTGCTCGGGCGCGAGCTGGAGTGGTGCACGATCCAGATGGGCTGCGAGACGGCGTTCTCGCGCGGCACCGCGATGATCAAGGAGGACCTGGTCGCGATCCGGCCCACCTTCATGGCGGGGGTGCCGCGCATCTTCGAGAAGTTCCATGCGGGCGTGAAGGCGGCGATGGCGCAGGGCTCGGGGCTGAAGCGCAAGATCGCGGCGTGGGCGCTGCGGGTCGGGGCCGCGAATTCGGCGGCGGTGCGCGCCGGGCAGCCGGGGGGAGGCTTTTCGTACTGGCTGGCCGACAAGCTGGTGTTCTCCAAGCTGCGCGCGAAGCTGGGCCTGGATCGGGCGAGCTTCCTGATCTCGGGCGGGGCGCCGCTGGCGGCCGAGATCGCCGAGTTCTTCCACGGGGCCGGCATCCTGATCCTCGAGGGCTATGGCCTGACGGAGACCGTCGCGGCAGCGTTCCTCAACACCCGGGAGCGGTTCCGCTTCGGCACGGTCGGTCCGGCTCTGGATGTGGTCGAGACCAAGATCGCGGACGACGGCGAGATCCTGATGCGTGGGCCGTCGGTGTTCCGGCAGTACTACAACAACGCGGCGGCGACCGCCGAATCGGTCGAGCCCGACGGCTGGTTCCACTCCGGCGACATCGGCCAGCTCGAGGACGGCTTCCTGCGCATCACCGACCGCAAGAAGGACTTGATCGTGACCGCGGGCGGCAAGAAGATCGCGCCGCAGGCGCTGGAGAACGCGCTCAAGGCGCGCTCGCCGCTGTTCAGCCAGGTGCTGGTCTACGGCGACAAGCGGCCGTTTTGCGTCGCGCTGGTGACGCTGTCCGACGACGCGCGCAAGCGCTTCGGCGGGGCGGAGTTCGATGTGCTGGCCGCGTCACCCGAGGTGAAGGCGGCGCTGCAGGCCGAGGTCGACGCGCTGAATGCCACCCTGGCGTCGTACGAGTCGATCAAGAAGTTCGCGATCCTCCCCGTCGACCTGACCGAGGCGTCCGGCGACCTGACGCCGAAGCTGAGCGTCAAGCGCAAGGTCGTCATCGACAAGTACCGGCCGGTGATCGAAGAGCTGTACCGCTAGGGCTTCGCTCGCCTTTGGGTCGAGGGGGCCGCGGACTGTGTGGACCCCCTCCGTGCTCAAACACCCCTACGCGGTCGTACGCGGATCTGCTCGGCATGCCGGGTGGCCGCTCCGGGAACTGCGCGCGGAGGGGGGCTACACAGTCCACGTCCGTCTCAACCCGACGGTTCGCTACGCCTGGAACGCCTCCGGTCTGGAAGGAGCCCTCCGCGCGGAGTGAAGCGCAGGTGTCCAGGCCCCGCGGACGTTGTGTTTCCCCCCCGCGCTCAGACCTCATCATGCGTCACATCTTCGGCAGGCAACCTGCGCGGATCCCTGTCGCGCCCGCGGTCGCCCGGCCCAACATCCG
>Ga0207428_10002114_pt1 | contig 20025 bp, 15 predicted proteins | sample RhiMethybrSRZTD1_FD_187600 | JGI IMG/M metagenome (GOLD analysis project Ga0207428, IMG submission 187600) | Populus rhizosphere microbial communities from Tennessee, USA - Rhizosphere MetaG P. TD hybrid SRZTD1 (SPAdes) (version 3) | ecosystem: Host-associated > Plants > Roots > Rhizosphere >...
ACTCCGTCGAGCTTCACTTCCCGGCCTGTGAACCTTGCGTTGGCGCCGGAGTGATGCCAGAAGGTCCGGTCATGATCAGGCGATTGCAACACGATCGTGTACGAGGTCGCCGCCTCTGCGGTGGTCGTGACCTCCTCCAGGTCGACTCCCTGCTCGGCCAACAAGCCGCGGATGATCTCACCGAGCGGGTCGTCGCCGACACATCCGCAGACACGAGTTGGCACGCCAGCTGCAGCGAGCGCAAGGCCAGTGTTCGCTACACATCCGCCGAGAGTGAGCTGTGCCGAGCCAATCTCGTAGAGCTGGCCTGGCACCAGCTCGGGAACACGGCTGAGTTCAGGACTGATGTCGATGCAAAGGTGCCCAGCGACAAGTATTGAGTGCACAGCCATCAGCCGCCCACCCGTGCGACCTCGCCCGTCTCGTGCGATTGCATCGCCGCGCGGTAGATCGCGTGCGTGACGGCGGCCTCCTCCGGTGTGGCGCAACCGAACCGGTCGCTCAGAGCCCCTTCTCGCTCGGCGAGGAACGCGGCCAACATCTGCAGAATGGCGTCGGAGAATCCGGACTCGAAATTCGGGCCCGTCACGCTCGGCCACACCGATTGGCTACCGGCGTCGAGGGAAGACCAGACCTGTTCACGACCACTCCCTGGCACATTTGCAATGGAGAAGACCTCCACTCGCTTCGGGTTCTTGGTCGAGAATCGCACTCCGCCGTCCATGCCCAGCGCCTCGAATTCCCAAGTGTTCTTCTCTCCCGGGGCGATCCGCTTCATCTCCGTCGTCAGCGGGAACGTGTAGCCATCCGTGTTCACCCACCCGTGTAGGACTGCGTTGTCCCAGGTGTCACACCGTTCGGGGCCGCCGTTCGGTACCGGCCGTTCGGTCACGATGTCCTGCAGGATCCCAAAGATTCGGTCCGGCGTCCAGCCGAGTCGCAGCGGCACGTGCCACACATGCAGCCCAAGATCATTCATGACGCCGGCCTCGCCGCAGTACTGTGCCTGTCGCTTCCAGTTGATCGGCTTGTTGATGTCAAGATCACTTGCGTGTAGGAAGGCGCAGCGGGCCTCGATGATCCGGCCCAGGGCGCCAGAGCGCACATAGTTGACCGCCAGCTGCGCACCTGGGAAAAACGGAAACTCGCTTGCGCACCGCACGAATGACTGCGGGTTGTCCGCGGCGGCCGCCATGATCGCTGCTGCGGCGGACCCATCGATGCCGAATGGCTTCTCGGCGAGCAGGCTCTTGCCGGCCTGGATGGTGTCGACATAGAGCTGTTGGTGTAGGTCGTGGCGTACGGCGATATAAAGCACATCAATCGCGTCATCGCCGAGCAGGTCGGCGTAGTCGGTCACCTTGCTCGTCACGGTGGGTATCTGATCGAACCAGTCCAGGGCAGCCGGGTTGATGTCGCAGACCGCGATCAGCTGCGGACGTACTGGGTGGTCGATCAGCGCGGGCCACCGTTGCAGCGCCGCGGCGATCTCTCGTCCCATGAGACCGCCGCCAACGATGGCAATATTCACGATCTTGGTCACCGCGCCGCTCCCACCAGGCGGAGGGCGTCGTCGACGCTGGTCTTGTCGTGGAGGACGGCCATCAGAGCTCGAGTGATGCCAGACGGATTCTCGTGTTGCACCACGTTTCGGCCGTACACGATGCCGCAGGCTCCCTGGGCCAGCACCGCCGCCGTCCGCTCCAGCAGGGTGCGGTCATCGACACGTCCACCGCCGCGTACCAGCACGGGAACATCGCCGGCGACCTCGATGATCTTGTGATAATCCTCGATATTGTCGGTCGGGTCGGCCTTGATCAAATCGGCTCCCAGCTCTCGAGCCTGACGGACCAGGGTCATGATCTTGTCGGTGTCGCCGTCGACCATGTATCCGCCTCCGGCGGCGGCATTGTCCTTCATCACCAGCGGTTCGATCATCAGCGGCATGGCGTACATGGTCGCCGCGGCTCGGAGAGCCATGATCGAGGAGATGTTGGCCTCCCGGATCTCGGGTCGCCCCGGCAACTGCATCAGGTTGGCACAGATCGCAACCGCGTCCAGGCGTACCGCCTCCTCGATCGCATTCGGGATGTGGTGGCTGAACAGGTGCTCGTCCAGTGGGTTCCCGTACACGTTCGCAACATCACTTCTCAAGACGAGAGCCGGCTTCTGCTTTCCGGGAACGGCCTGCAGCAGGCGGGCGTGGCCCAGACTCAGTTGCACGGCATCTGGATTCGCTGCCACCAAGGTGCGAACCACGGCATCCATGTCCTCGATACCGGTCAGGAAGGACCGCTCACCGAAGAAGCCGTGGTCTACGGCCACGTCCAGGGCTCGGCCCGACTCTGGGTTGAACAGGCGGTTCAGGCGATAGAGAGACACGCGACAAACCTCGATCCAGAAGGACGTTCTATGAGGAAGACTATGAAGTTATGTCAGCGCGGACGGGGCGGCCGGCAGGCGAGGACCTCTGCGCGCCCACGGAGTACCAGCGGTCCGAATGAGTTCGGCGCAACCGCCGTATTGCCAGCCCTCAAGCGTGAAGTTGTCGTGCCCAGGAGGTCGGCTTCGCCACTGAGGACGACCAGGACGGCAAAGCCTGGTTCGAGCGTCGCTTGCTCATCAAACGCAACTCGCTCCAGCTGAAAGTACTGGTCTGCCGCGTCCGGTAGGACGGAGGACCCGAACCCGGCCGGACGCACCAACTGACGGATCTCTTCAGCGCTTCGGCCGCGGCGTTCGACCGCCTGCAGCGCTAGATCGAATCCCAGGCCAAGATGTCCGTCGCGTTCGCCGTCCAATTCGAAGCCCTGCCACTCCAACAAGATCGAGAGATCCTCCGGCTCCTGCAGTTCCACCAAGAAGACTCCTTCGCCGGGTGCGTGCAAGACACCTGGCGGCACATAGACAATGTCGCCGGGATTTACCTCGACGCGGTGGAGCAGGCCGCGCATGGTCTCGATGTCTTGGCTAATCACCAGCGACTTGAGCTCATCCTTGATCACATCTTGCTTGAGACCCAGATATACCTCGCCGCCGTCGATCATGAACCAGGCCTCCGCCTTGCCGTGCGCCCTGCTCAGGTGCTCTGCCGCGAACGACACATCGGGATGGGCATGGACGGGCAGACGCTGGCCGGCATCCAAGAGCTTGACCAGCAGGCGGGTGTCGGCCCCAAAGCGTTCCACATGCGAAGCTCCCAGCCACATCTCGGGGTTCTCCTCGATCGCGGCCTTCAAGGATTGACCGTCAGGAAGGGCACTCAGTCCAAGGGACTCTTCGCCAGCGAGCGGCGTAGTCGATGCAACCCAATCCTCCGGCTCGCGGTCGCCGGCAGGTGGCTCTCCACGAAAGTCGGTGATCTTCCGGCCCCCGCGGTAGAAGCGGTTCGGGGGGCGGTTGGATGGAAAAACCATTACGTCCACGAAGCTGTTCTCCTTCGTACGAGTGCAGCGAGATATCCATGATCATTGCGCACTAACGGACCGCGTCTTGTGAAGCGGGTGGAGATTGCTGCACAGTCGAGCTGCAACCGGTTGCCTGCTCGAAGGAGGACTCAGCACCGCATCAGTAGTGGGGCGTTTGGAGGACCCAGCGGGTCAGCTCCGTACGCGATCGGAGATTGGTCTTTGTGAGGATGTTTCGCACATGGCTTTCAACCGTGCGCTCAGAGAGTACGAGTTTGGTTGCCACCGCCTTGTTGGAAAGTCCCTCGGCCACCAGCTGGGCTATTTCGCGCTCACGGCTCGTCAGCGGGTCCTTCGCGCTAGTCGCCGCAGCGGCATCTGCGAGCAACGACTCTGCATTCCCCAACACGCCGGGCATATCCAGCCGTCGGGCGTCAGCGGCCGCGGCGCGGGCCTGCTCGATAGACCGAGTCTGGTCGCCCTTCGCGTGGAACGCTCGAGCCAGCGCGAGTCGACCGCGGGCAACATAGGGTTGAGCGCCGAGGTTTGCGTCAACGGCAAGCCCTTCCGCGAGGTTTGCGATGGCCTCCTCGAAGTCCCCACAAGCGACGTCCAGTTCGCCAAGCCAGCGGGCCAAAGAGCCTTTATAGAAAACTGTGCCAACGCCCATCGCGACCGTGCCGGCGAAGCTCTCGCTGATCACATTGCGCAGCACCCGGCAGCCGACGGCATCACCCAGCATCGGGCCGACGTCGGTGAGATGCTGCAGCGCCCCGAAGTTGAGACCTTTGAACTGGCCAGCACTGCGAGCCAGGGGCCGAAAAATCGCTGCGGCCTCTTCAGACCGCCCGATGAGTACGAGGCCTGCAGAGACCATAGCCTGACCCACGGGAGGCAAATCGGCGACGTCGGGGATCAGCCGCATCCATCCATTTGGCAAATCACCGGCGTCCTGGCGAAGTAGCGCGAGGCACACCATCAATCCGAGGTGCGTAAAGTGGACCGATTCGTCGTGCCAGCTCTCTGCAACGCTCTCGGCTTCAGTGGCAAACCTCCGACAGCCAGCGAAATCACCTGTGAGCGCAGCTAACGACGCTTTGCGCCGAAACCAGTGCCAGCGGGCCAGCGGCAATCCAGTGCGGTCAGCTAATGTCTTGATCTCGCCCAGCTGCTGCCATGCGCTGGCGATATCTCCCTGATGGATCGCGGAATCCAAAAGCCAGATGTGCCCCCAAAGCCGAGCTAGTGGTCGACCCGTCGGCTCCGCACGTTCGACTGAGCGGTGAGCTAGCGTGACCAGCTCAGGGTCGAATGTAGGCCGAAAAATAGCTGCCGCACGCGCTCGAATCGCATCGAGTTCTGCGTTCGGATCACCGCTGGCAGCAGCATGTTCGAGGGCGGCGGTCGACCAGCCGCCGTCTGGCTCCCCGAGCTCGAACAATGTACAAGCCAGCTGTGCTTCAACCCGGGCCCGAAGATCCATCGCGGTATCCGGGTCGAGCAACTCGAGGCAGCGCTTACACAACTGCATGATGTGCTGGTTCGTGCGACGGTGACCAACCCCTTGGACGATGATCGCTGCCCGGCCGATGATGTCGGCTCGGCCGGTGCGTTCACCCTCATCAGCCGCGCGTTCGCATGATGTAAGGCTCTGCTCGAGTCGCCCGCCGAGGTATTGCGATCGTGCGAGGTCGAGGAGCAACTCAGCACGATCGAGGCGGATATCGGGTGCGCTGCTCACCCCGGGCTGGACCGACCTCAACGCAAGTAATAGATAATTCGCCGCTTCGTCGTACGCACCAGCTGCGCGAGCCGCATCCGCTGCGCGTACGGCCCACCTGGCTGCACGATCGGGCCGTCGTCCCTGCTCCCAATGCCTGGCGATCGCGCCCGCTTGCTCGTCGTGGCCGAAGGCGAGCTCCTCCAGCAGTTCAGCCGCCCTGCGATGCAGGTCCGTTTTTCGCTGCGTTGGTAGTGATGCGTACGCCGCCTCCCGAACCAGTGCATGCGCGAAGCAAATCTCATCGGGCAATTCCGGCCGGATTTCCATGAGACCCGCGGGCACGGCTGGCCGCAGCCACTCCATGACCTCCTCAGCCGAATCCACGCCAAGCAGTTGAGCAACCAGCCAAGAGGGCGCTTGCGCGCCCAGCACGCTGGTTGTCTCGACGACCACTGTTGCCTGCGGACCCGCCCCGCGCATGGCCGCTAAGACCAAATGCCGGAATTCCGGAGCGTTGGTCGTTTCGGTCCAGGGCGCGCGGCCACGAAGCTGATCCGCCGCGACCTGCGCCAGAGTTCGCAAATACAGCGGGCTTCCGCCAGATCGTCTTGCTGCCTGGCGCGCTGCGGCTCGATCGACCCGGTCGAGCGCGGCTGCGAGCAGCGCCTCAGCCTCCTCGGAACTGAGCGGACTTAGCCGCAGCACGTCGGTACCGGCACGCGCGATCAGTCCATCCAGTGCTGGATCCTCGGGATCCCGGTGTGTCGCGACAACCAGCAACGAAAGCCGCCGGATTTCGGCAGCCAGCCGTTCGAGCAGCCGGTACGTCGCACCATCGGCCCATTGAAGGTCGTCAAGGACGAGCACCATGCCGGATGCTGCCGCATGCTCCTCCAGGGCGTCCAAGACCGCAGTGTCAGCCGCGAATGTGGCAGCTGCGGCGTCCTCGGCCGAGCCGTACTCCGGATGCATGTAGCCAGCGAGCACAGCTGTGATCGCTGCACGCGGTCTGGGAAACGCACGAAGAGCCCGAGTCCAAGGCCACAGTGGCGGCATGCCCGAGTCCGGCAGCGCAGCTCCCCAGCCGATCGGAATATCCTGGCAATCCAGCACCAGCTCTTCGACGAGGCGGGTCTTGCCGATGCCCGCCGGCCCTGCGACCAGGACGAGCCGGCCGGAACCCGAGCGGGCAGCCGCGAGCCGGTGCCTGAGGAAGGCCAGTTCCTCGCCGCGCCCGACGAGTTGATCACTCGCGGTGGCCACGTACGTAGTATCGCTGCCGGTCGGCCCCTGTCGAAGCTCAGTAGTCGGGATGCCTATTACAGGAGCTGTCTGGCCCGTCCGAGGCGCGTAACTCCCTAAGGAGCCTCTGCCTGATTGTGTGATCTGCCCAAGGCCGCGGGCGCTGCCACCTGGTCGGTTCGTGCTACGCGACTGGCCGCCAGCAGCTTGCACAAGATCAAGATGGCAGCGGGACCGTTGACCAATCCGGGTACGCCAGCAGCGAATTCGCCAGTAAGCAGCGCCCAGGCAGTCCAGACCCCAGCATTACCCAAAACGATCAAGTAAGTGGACGCGGAGATCCCATCGAGCCGGTCCGCCCGCAAGACATGAATGGCTTGCGGGATGGAGACAACGCAGGAGAGGGCGGCACCGCACCAGGCCAGCATCTCCACCATGTCCATAAATGCACCTTCGCGCGATGGTGTCGCTTCGACATCGGCGGAAGCACTGATCTTGCCACTGAACCCAGCACTGAATTGATGGTGCATTTCCTAACTATCACTGTGACTGCAGCGGCTGCTGGTCGACGACCGGTCATCAGGGGACTTCGTACAAACAGCTCCGGGTGGGAGCGTCAAGGTTCACCATGTCGGCTGCCGTGGCCTGGCCTTGCGGTGACGCGAAGGCGGCGCGAGCCGTCCCCCAGTCGGGCCAGGTGAGCTCGGCAATCTGGTAGTACGCGGCGCCCCGAACCGGCTAGGGGTCCCGCACGACGGTGTAATCGATCAAGCCGGGAAGCTGTTGCGTCAGGGGCACGTGCACGTCTTGGTAGTGGCGGTCGAATGCTGTGGGGTCGACCGGCGTGTCGTAGGTGATGAGGAATCGGATCATGCCGACGCTCCTTCGGGTCGCATTATTTAAGGGCGTTGTGTTCGCTGGCTAGACACGAATTGCTTTGACAGCTAGTCACCTGCTGGCTACCGACCGCAGTATCCGCTGTCTCGTCTGCCATGCAGCCACATGACGCAACGACCGGCGTTCAAGCAACTGATCAATCACTAGCAGGGCGGATAACGCTACCCATCCTCACGCTCGAGCATCCGCCCTCGCGCCGACCAGAACATGCCGGCCGCAAGACCGGTGGTGCAGACAATGATCAGAGCCAGCGGTAGTGGGGTGCCATCATCCAGCGTGCCGACCAGCGGGGCGATAGACCCGCCGATCATGAACTGGACTGCCCCCAACACGGCTGCGGCGGTGCCGGCGATATCGCCGTGTCGGCTCAGCGCGATGGCGGGGGCGTTTGGGAAGGACAGACCAGCCGCCGATACCACGACGAACAGCGGCAGCATGAAGCCGAGCAGACCGCCGAAGTTGGTCAAGGCAGTGATCAGCAAGGCGACCGCTCCGGTCAACGCTGCCAGCACTCCTACTGAAATTACCCGGACCGGGCCGAATCGGCCGACGAGCATCGGGTTGAGCTGAGTCATCAAAATCAAACCAACCGCATTCGCGCTGAACACCAAGCCAAACATCTGCGGCGATAGCCCGTACCGCTCCTGAAGAAGGAACGGGGCTCCGGCCACGTACGCGAACAGCGTGGCGAACATCAGTCCTGCCACACCGACCATGACCAGGAACATCGGATCAGAGAACAGCCGCCCGTACGCCCGGATCGAGGTGCGTGGGGAGGCCGGCTGGCGACTGGCAGCCGGCAGGGTCTCCGGCAGCGCGCGCCAGGCGACGAGCCAAAGGCCGACCGCGGCCAGCGCCAGCGCGACAAAGATGCCTCGCCAGGAGGTGACATTCAGCAGTGCGCTGCCCAAAGAGGGGGCAAGGATGGGAGCCAGGCCGAGGACCAGGATCAGCCGCGATAGCAGCTGGGCAGCCCGGATGCCAGTGAACAAATCCCGCACCACGGCCATGACCACCACCGCGACCGCGGCGCCGGCGAGGCCCTGGAGGGTACGGGTGACAGCTAGTAGGCCGATCGATGGCGCCGCCGCGCAGAGCAACGACATGCCCCCGTGGGCGCCCAAGCCGATGAGCAACGGCTTGCGCCTCCCGAATGCGTCGGACAGTGGCCCGATGATCAGCTGACCGAAGCCAAGGCCGACCAGTAGCCCGGTGATGGTCAGCTGGGCCTGCGAAGCGGTGGCACCCATTTCACTGCTGAGCTGCGGGAGCGCGGGCAGATAGGTGTCGATGGTCAGCGGCCCAATGGCCATCAATGCGCCGAGCACAACGACCAACCGGACATAGCGGCGCCCGACGAACGTGGAGGCGAGGGACTGGACGGCTGGGATTTCAAGGGCCGAATCGGCCACGGATGTCATGGAGCTTTTCCTCACGGATTGCTTCGATGGTGCACGACACTGTGACCAAGATCATTCCAATAGGCCCGGCGAGGCGATATCCGCACCAGACCTTCATTTCTGGCAACCGCGGCGGTTCGGCATTCATTCCGCCGACGCGATTTGGAGCAGACCCCTCAGATGCGGCGATGCTGATGTGGGCCGCGCGCCCGACCGCGATCGGATTTGCCGCGGGGTCGCGTTGAGCTTCGCCGATGTAGGTGCTCTAGGGCTGGCCATCCTTTGAGTCGTGGAGGAAGCTACTTGTGAGAGCCTGATAGCCGCTGTCGTTGGGGTCTTAAGGCGCGGAAGGCTCGGAATCGTGTCGAGCCTGAGGGAGGCTGTGGCCGTTAACTGCCGCGAGTGTTCAGCCTCCAACGAGGACTTCGCGCGCCAGTGCGCCAATTGCGGGGCCGCTCTTCCGCGGGTGTGTCCCATTTGCAGTGCGGTAAATGACGTCGAAGCGCGGTTTTGTTCCAGCTGCGGTACGCGCCTCAAGGATGCATCGCTGGGGGGCGGACGCGCCCGTTCGAAAAGGGTACGCGGCTATCTGCGACGAAAGCTGCGTCAGCGTTTCCTTCGCGCCGGGACGGAGACAGCAGGCGAGCGGCGCCAGGTGACGGTGCTGTTCGTCGATCTGGTCCAGTCCACCGAAATCATCAGTGCGTTGGGCGATGAAGAGATGGCTGAGTTGCTCGACGAGTTCGTCGGCGGCATCGGCAGGATCATGGATGACCTGGAAGGGACAGTCGTCGACGTCATGGGCGATGGGGCCTTGTGCATGTTTGGTGCGTCGGTCGCCCACGAGGACGATCCCGAACGGGCCCTTCGCGCCGCGCTTGCCATTCGCGAGTTTGTCTCCGAACTTGGTCCCATTCGCATGGCTGGGGCGGATCGGCGACCGGAGGTCCGCATCGGTGTGAACACCGGCACGGTGGTCATGCGGGTCATCGGCCAGGACTATCAGCCGACCTATGCAACGATCGGCGACGCCGTGCATCTGACGCAGCGGTTGGAGGCAGCGGCCAGACCGAGCGAAATCCTCGTCTCCGACAAGACACGCCAGCTTGTTGCCTCCTTGTTCCGCTTTAGCGAACCCGAGCCCTTCACCTTCAAAGGCTTAACTCGCCCGCGAAAAGCGGCTCGGCTGCTCAGCGAGCAAGACACCGTGCATCGGCGACCTATTGATGCCAACAGCGCGGCATTCGTGGGGCGTGAAGGCGACCTCGCTACGCTGCAGGCGCGCTTGGACGAGTTGACCGTCGGACGAGCGGGCAGCATCATCACGATTTGGGGTGAGGCCGGGATCGGCAAGTCGCGGCTGGTGGCCGAGTTGCATGGGTGTGCCCCGCCGACAGTCACCTGGCTGCAGGGACGCGCGCTGTCCTACGCCCAAAACGCGCCGTACTCGATCATCGCTCAGCAGATCCGCCGCGCGGCCGGAATCCGCGTAGGAGACACCGAGCACTCGGCAACGGCCAAGCTGCGTGACATGGTGACCCGCGCATGTGGTCCGCAATATGCCCGAGGGGCCTATCCGTTCATCGCCACCGCGTTGGGCATGCGCCTGGAGGAGTCTGAGGCCTCCCTGTTGGAGGGGTTGTCGGGAGACCCGCTGCAGCATGAAGTTGTTCGTGCGCTGCGCACGCTGGTGGGTGCAACTGCCGGGCGAGCCCCGCTAGTGCTTGTTTTCGAGGACCTGCACTGGAGCGATCAGGCATCGACGGCGGCGATCGAGGAGCTGCTGCCGCTGGGCGAGGATCACCCGATTCTGTACGTGCTGGTCGCCCGACCTGACACTCATGCCCCGTCGTTGGCGCTCCGGGAGAAGATCGAGGAGCTCTACCCCCGCCGTTTCACCAGCGTCAATCTTGGTCCGCTGTCAGGGCAGGCCAGTGCCGGCATTGCCATGAACCTGCTGAAGGCCGACTCGCTTTCCACTGAGTTACGCAAACTCGTGCTGGAGAAGGCCGAGGGTGTTCCGTTGTTCGTCGAGGAGCTCACCAGATCCCTCGTCGAGCAGGGCGCGTTGACGCGACAGGGCGTGAGCTGGCGACTTAGCGCTTCTGCTGACGAATTGACGGTTCCCGACACAGTCCAAGGCATCATTTTGGCGCGGCTGGATCGCCTCCCTGACCCTCTGAGGCGCGTGCTCCAAGTCGCATCGGTTGTTGGACCGATCCTGCCGTACTCGGTGCTGGCCAAGGTGAGCGGCGCTAACAGACAGCTCTCCTCGCAGCTGCGCGACCTGCAGCGGCTGGATTTTCTTCGGGAGACCCGGCGACGGCCCGACACCGAGTATGTCTTCAAGCACGCGTTGATCCGAGACGTCGCCTACAGCACTCTTTTGACTCGCCAACGCAGGCAACTGCACCGGCGGGTCGGCGAGGCCATGGAGGCCCTACTGGGCGAGCGGCTCGGGGAATTCCACAGCATCATCGCCGAGCACTTCCTGCGCGCTGAGGCTTGGGCCAAGGCGGCGGATTACCTACTACAGGCTGGCGATGAGGCGGCTCGGCTGTCCGCGGACGCGGAGGCGCGTGGCCACTATGAGAAGGCAATGAATGCCCTGGCTCAACTGCCCGACACAGTCGAGAACCGCCGCCGCCGCGTCGACACCACCATTAAGCAGGCTGCCGCCTCCTGGATCGCTGACCCGCCGGACCTGAACCTCAGGCGCTTGGCTGCGGCTGAGGCCTTGGCTGGCGAGCTACCGACCGTTGACCGGGCCACCGGCGAGGACCGCCTCCGCTTGGGTCGGGTGCGCTATTGGATGGGCCGAATCCACCACGTCGCAGGTAATCCCCGGCAAGCGATCGCCTACTACCGGCAGGTTCTGGCAGTTGGGCAGGAACTCGGCGACGAACAGCTGACGGCGATCCCTTCAGCCATGATCGGCATGTCACTCGCCGTGCAAGGTCAATGGGCAAAGGCAGGCGAGCTGCTTGATCAAGCGGTGCCCGCCCTGGAGCGCGCCGGCGAGTGGCGGGACTGGTGCCGGGCGGTCGGGTACATCGGCATCTCAATCGTGGCCCGAGGCGACTATTACCGAGGGGTCGCCGAGGCACAACGTGCCCTGGATCGCGCGCTCGAACTCAACGATCAAGCCATCAGCGGTTCCAACCACATCCTGGTGTGTGTTACCCACCTACTTAACGAGCGAATGGAGGCCCTAGCCGCCGCAGCCGACCAAGCGGTAAAGGCCGCCGAGCGGTCAGGCGATCACGTCATCCTGCACCTCGGTCTCGGCTTTCGCGGTTGGGCCAACGGAAGACTCGGCCACCATGCCGCTGCGTGCAAAGACATGGAGCAGTCGAACGCCGTCGGTACTGGTCTCGGTCCACTCATCCTTGCCGATTGGTTCGCCGTCGGCCGCGCTGACATCGCACTGTCCGCGGGACACATCGACGAGGCTTTGATGCTCGCCGCACAAGCGGTAGAGGCTGCTGAACAGGTCGATAGCGTCTTTACCGCAGGCCTAGCCCACCGGGTATGGGCCCAGGCGCTCGCCGCCGCTACCCCGCCGCGTTGGGACGAGGCCGAGGCGCACCTGACGATCTGCCTCCGGGAACTTGAATCCGGGGATGCCCGCCTTCCAGCCGCCCACGCGCGGCTTTTCTGGGCACAACTGTGTCGCGAGCGCAAGGACACGGCGGCTGCACTCGACCACGCGCAGAAGGCGGCCAATCAGTTCGCTGCGTCGCAACTGGGCGACGAATTGAGGCTGGCGCTCGGGCTCATCGACGATTTAGGCGAGGTATGAATGACAAGGCTCGGCTGACTTACCCAAGGTCAGGGCGAGTCGAGGACGAATTGCCACCGTGAGTGCGCTTGGGAGGGTGCTCAGCGACCAGCCGCGTCCGAACAAGGTCGGCGCCTCCGAAGAGATCGTTCTGGGAGCGTCGATAGATCGTCACCCGCCTCAGGGCCGAGACGGATCCCCCAGAGGACGGCACAAACTCGGGACGGCTCATTTAGAAATTAGCAAGTGCATTGTGGTGCTGTGCTTCTGTTATACGGACCCAAAGTATCGCTACCAAGCATGGGCAAGCCCGCTCTGACTAGGACTGGAGCCAAGGGGACTCGAACCCCTAACCCCTTGCTTGCAAAGTGGCGGCGTGGGCGTCATTGAGCGTCGTTTACGCCTGGCCAGCCGTGAATAGATGCATTCAAAACCACCGGACCGCGCATTTGTTGCTGCAGTTTGCTGCTGCTGGTTCGCCGAGGGCCTTCGCCGTCTTTGGGAACAGCTCGGCGTACGTAGACATCGGCGGACCCAACGGTGCATGCCGTTGCTTGTTTCCGGCCGACTGACCACCGTCGATGGGACCCACAGGCTTCCATTCGTCATCGGGCCGCCTATGCCGAGCCCAGCCATCGATCGCGCGGCATCGCTCCCAAGTAGGTCGACGATCACGAGCAGGACGAAGAAGCCGAGAGTCGCGTAGTCGCACGCCGTCGGCTTGGAGCCGCTGCGGCGGCGGCTGATCAAGAAGATCACGAGCGCGATGACCGCTGGGAGCTCGAACGTGTTTGTTGCTCGGCAAGAAGTTCGCCGCCGAAGTCCATTATCACGATCTAGTCACGGCGTGCCCGAATCGCTGGACAGGAATCATTTTCAGAGCCTAACTTCTGGAAATCGATTTCAGACGGAGGGATGATGCTGCTCAATCGGGACCTAATCCTCACGGGCCGGCTGTTGCTGGCGCTAGACGAGATGGGCCACGGTGACACCGTCGTCATCGCCGATGCTCATTTCGCGGCGTCGAAGTTGGTGCAGGAGGAGCTGATCGAGGCGGCCGCCGGTGATGCCGCATGACGGTGCTTGAGACGAGCCCCGCGGGGGTCCACGACCCGACCCTGCTCCTTCAGGTGGAAGGTGTCGACAAGAGCTTCCCCGGCGTGAAGGCACTGGAGGGCATGCGCTTCGACCTGCGCAAGGGCGAGGTGCTGGGCCTCGTCGGCGAGAACGGCGCCGGCAAGTCGACGCTGATGAAGCTCCTCACCGGCATCTATACCCGTGAGACCGGGGAGTTCTGGCTCGACGGCTCGCCGCTCACCGCCACCACTCCTAAGGAAGCCCAGGAGGCCGGGCTCTCGATCATTCACCAGGAGCTCAATCTTGTTCCCCACCTGAGCGTGGCCGAGAACATCTGGCTGGGCCGTGAACCGCTGTCGGGAGGCTTCTTCACCCGTCCCGGCGAGCAGCTTAGGCGGACGCGCGAGCTTCTCGAGCGCCTCGAACTCAACCTCGACCCCAAGGCCGCCGTCTCCACGCTTACCGTCGCCAAGCAGCAGATGGTGGAGATCGCGAAGGCGTTGTCGTTCGAGACAACCAAAGTCTTGATCATGGATGAGCCTACCGCCGCCCTGAACGACGCCGAGGTCGACCAGCTGCACACGCTGATCCGTAAGTTCATCACCCCCGATACCGGTGTCGTCTACATCTCCCACCGCATGGCGGAATTGAAGCGCATCGCCGACCGCATCACCGTGATCCGCGATGGCCACTACATCGACACCATGCCGATGGCCGAGACCAGCCTCGACCAGGTCATCTCCAAGATGGTGGGGCGCGCAATCAACACCTCGGCTCGACCCGAGAACGTCCAGGACGACCGGCCCATCGTGCTCAGCGTGTCGGGGCTCTCGACGAAGGCGCTGCTGAAGGACGTCAGCTTTGACCTGCACCGTGGTGAGGTTCTGGGCTTCGCCGGACTGATGGGTGCCGGCCGCACTGAGGTCGCCCGGGCCCTCGTGGGCGCCGACCCGATCACGTCCGGAGACGTCGTCCTCAACGGCAACCCGGTCACCATCCACTCTCCCGCGAAGGCGGCTGAAGTTGGCATCGGCTACCTCTCGGAGGACCGCAAACACTACGGCCTGATGCTGCCGCAGTCGGTGTCGCACAACATTGCGATCAGCTCACTCGGAGAAAAGTTTTCCACGGCTGGTTTCGTGAAGGACAAGGCCATGCGAGAGGCAGCGGAGGCGTCGCGCAAGCTGCTGAGCATCAAGACGCCGTCGGTGAACCAGCTGGTGAAGTATCTGTCCGGCGGCAACCAGCAGAAGGCGATCGTCGCCCGCTGGCTGGTAAAGGACTGCGACATCCTGATCTTCGACGAGCCCACGCGTGGCATCGACGTGGGCGCGAAGGAGGAGATCTACCAGCTGCTGAACAAGCTGGCCGAGCAGGGCAAGTCGATCATCATGATCTCCTCCGAGCTGCCCGAGGTGCTCCGCATGTCCCACCGTGTCGTGGTCATGGCCGACGGCCGTGTCACCGGGGTTCTGTCGGCGGACGAGGCCAATCAAGAGTCGATCATGCGGTTAGCCACCCATCGCGACGATGCGATCACCCATGTAGCCGAGAAAGCAGAGAACTGATGTCTACCGAAACCAAGCCTACCGAAACCAAAGTGAGTGAGACGACGATCAAGCCGGCCTCACGCGGCGGATCGTGGCGTGAACGCCTCCAGCAGTTGATGGCACTGGCCGGTTTGGTCCTCATCTTCGCTGTCTTCTCCGTAGCCAGCCCTCTGATCTTCCCCAGCTATTCAAACGTCACCACTATCCTCTTCTCCACGACGGTGGTGGGCCTTTTAGCTCTCGCCGAGACATTGATCATCATCACCAGCGGTATCGATCTGTCGGTGGGTACGGTCATGACCCTCGCGGCGGTCATGTCGGCGACATTCATCGTAAACTGGCACATCCCGGTCTGGCTGGGCATCCTCATGACGATTCTGTTCGGCGGCCTGATCGGCCTGATCAACGGATTCAACGTAGCGATCCTCCGCCTCCCGCCCTTCATCGCCACCCTGGCGATGATGTTGGTCGCGCAGGGCCTGGCTCTCGTGATATCCAACGCCCGACCGATCTACTTCGACGCCAAGGAACATGCCCGCTACATCTGGCTTTCCACGGGCAGCATCATCCCAGGCACCCGCTTCCCCAACGCAGTGATCGTCCTTGCGCTGGCTGCGGTGGTGGCGTTCATCCTGTTGAACAAGACGTTGCTCGGCCGCTACGACATCTCGATCGGAAGCAACGAGGAGGCCACCGCGCTGTCCGGCATCAACACCAAGAAGTGGCTGATCATCATCTACGCGGTGGCCGGCCTGTTCGTAGGCCTCGCCGCAATCATGATCTCTGCGCGCCTCGGTTCGGCCCAGCCCGCAACCGGCCTCGGCTACGAGCTGCAGGCGATCGCCGCTGTCGTTATCGGCGGCACCTCGTTGTCCGGCGGCAAGGGCACAATCGTCGGCACGATAATCGGCGCGCTGATCATCTCGGTCATCAATAACGGCCTCCAGATCATGTCGGTGCGGCAGGAGTGGCAAAACGTGATCCTCGGCCTGGTCATCCTCGTGGTCGTGTTCATCGACCAGCTGCGCGCACGCCGGGCAGCGACCACCTAAAGCACCCCACTCAAACACCCGAAGCTCCCGCAACAACCCAACGAAGGAGAAATACATGCGGAAGATTTCAATGGGGCTTGTCGCGCTCGGTGCGACAGTCTCGATGGCTCTGGCGGCCTGCTCCTCCGGTGCACCGGCAGGCGGCAGCGCGCCGGCCTCATCCGGCCAGAAGCCGTACATCGCGATCGTATCCAAGGGCTTCCAGCATCAGTTCTGGCAGGCCGTCAAGCAGGGTGCCGAGCAACAGGCCGCCAAGGACGGCGTCACCATCACCTTCGAGGGGCCCGCCACCGAGTCCGAGGTCGAGGCGCAGATGACCATGCTGACCAACGCGCTGGCGAAGAAGCCGGCCGCGCTGGGCTTCGCCGCGCTCGACAGCAGAGCCGCCGCGCCGGTGCTGCAGCAGTTCAAGGACGCGAACATCCCGGTGGTCGCGTTCGACTCCGGCGTCGACTCCGACATCCCAGTCACCACAGCCGCCACCAACAACAAGGCTGCCGCCGGTGAGGCCGCCAAGCATATGTGCAAGCTGATCGGCGGGTCCGGCACCGTGGGCGTCATGGTCCACGACCAGACCTCCAAGACCGGCCAGGACCGTCGCGACGGCTTCCTGGAGGGCATGAAGGCCAACTGTCCGAACGCCAAGGTGCTTGAGCCGCAGTACGGCAAGGGTGATCCCAACATCAGCGCCGACATCGCGTCCTCCATCATTGAGGCCAACAAGGACCTCAAGGGCATCTTCCTGGCCAATGAGGGCACCGCGATTGGTGGCATCAAGGCCACGCAGCAGAAGGGCATGTCGGGCAAGATCGTCCTGATCGGCTTCGACTCCGGCAACGACCAGATCAACGCCATCAACGACGGCACCATGGCCGGCGCCATTACTCAGAACCCGGTAGGCATCGGTGAGCAGGTCGTTGCTGCGGCCGTGAAGACCCTCCACGGCGAGCCCGTGCCGAAGGTGATCGACACCGGCTTCTACTGGTACGACAAGAGCAACATCAACGACCAGAAGATCCAGGCGGTCCTCTACAAGTAGTCGCCAGCTCACGGCAAGTATCACTTCCCGATGGGGGCGGGGTCTCCGAGAGACGGACCGCCCCCACTTCTACTTCTGTGAGGACTCCATGCTGATCGCACATGACCTGGGCACCTCCGGCCAACAAGGCGTCCCCTGCACGACGACGACGGGCGGCTGCTGGTCGCGGCCAGCGCGTCATACCCCACCCGCTAAGCCAAGGACTACGTGAACCTGCATCACCGCCGTCTCCACCTGACCGGGACGGTGTTCGAGGGCGTGGGCTACGCGCTGGCCCTGTGCATGGCGCCGCTGCGCGCCGACCGGGACGTCACCGGGATCGATGTCATGGCGCAGGCGTGCCAGGCAACACCTGGCTCGCCCTGCTCGGGGACATTTGGGGTGTGCCTGTGCGGGGCCGCAGCAATCACCTCGCAGGCCAGCGTTGGCGCGCCCGTGACAAGGCTCGTCGGCCGCGGCCGCGCGGACTTCTCAATCGCCCCTACCCTCTCGGTTGTGGAGGCCGAGTTCGCTCCCGGCGACACCGCGCCCGCCCACCGGATGCACCTCGAGCGGTTCGTCAACACGTACCGCGCCCTGCGGCCGTGGTTCGCCCAGCGGGAATCGGGGAAGCGCTGATGGTCACCATCTACGACGTCGCGGCGCAGGCAGGCGTCTCGCCGGCCACCGTCTCGCGGGTCTTCAACGGAATGAAGGTCAAGCCCTCACTTGCTGAGTCAGTCCGCCGTGCGGCCGATGAGCTCGGGTTTATCCCGAACCGCAACGCGCGCCGGCTCCGCACCAGTTCCTCGGAGATCATCGCCATGATGATCCCCGACATCGAGAACCCGTTCTTCACCGTCATGACCCGGGCCGTCGGGGACATCGCCAGGGCGAAGGGGTATTCGGTCATGCTCTGCAACACCGACGAGGAACCGGCGCGTGAAGAGGAGTACCTCCGCGCGGCGGTCAGCGACCCTGTCGCCGGCATCATCTGCGTCCCAAGCGGCCGTACCACCAACCTTGACTTTGCGCTAGAACGCAACGTGCCTGTCGTCTGCGTCGACAGGCGGCTCCCCGGCTACGCGGTCGACGCAGTGGTCGGAAACAACATCGAGGGCGCGGCTCTGGCCACCCGCACTCTGTTCGGGATCGGCTACCGGCGAGTGGCCTGCGTCAGCGGCCCCGAGGGGGTCGAGACGGCTGATGATCGTTTCAAGGGCTGGGCGTTGGCCTACTCGGAAGTAACAGGCTCAGCCCCTCCGCCGACTTTGAGCGTGAGAACCAGCTACACCGTCTCTGGCGGAGAATCTGCGGCCGTACAACTGCTCGTTCAACATGAGCCGCCGGACGCCATTATCGCGGCTAACAACAAGCTAGCCTCGGGCGTCCTCCGAGTACTCGCTGCTGCCGAGAAGCTTCCACCGGTTACCGGATTGGTGGCCTTCGATGGTCTACCCCTGATGATGATCTCGCCGATTGGTGTCCACGTTGCTTACTTGCCGGCGCGGGAGATGGGCGAGACAGCGGCAAAGATGCTGCTGGAGCGGATTGGCGGCCTGCGTGAACCTGCACGCGAAGTCGTGTTGCCCGTCATGGTGCGCGCCGAAGAATCCGGCATCTCCCTGCTTGGCGAACGGGTGCTCAGCGCTGCTCCAGGGAATGAAGGCGCCCCTCAGCCGAGGTGACTTGAATCGTGGGACTCCATCCGTAGCTGCCGGCGGCGGCTCGCCAATCCGCTGACACCGCTGGCAGCGGAGGGCGCGTGCACCATGGAATTTGCCGAGCCGCGGTCGGTGGATGTGATGGGTGGGCAATAGTTGGTCAACCCGTTCTTCCTGGTGCTATCGATGGTCGAGCCCAGCATCGATGGGGTTGTCGAGCCGGTAGGTCGCGGTCGCAGTGGTCCTCAAGACGGCATCGGACTCGTCAGGTGACAAGGGCGCGACGAAGTCAGCCATGGTGGCGGACCAGCGCTCCCAGCTGGCGGCCAGTAGGCACACCGGCCAGTCTGAGCCGAAGAGCAGGCGGCGTGGCCCGAACGCTTCGAGTACGGTGTCCCAGGCAGGGCGGAGGTCCTCGACGGACCAGCGCTGATGGTCGGCCTCGGTGATTAGGCCAGAGACCTTGCACACCACCTGTTCCGCGCGGGCCAGAGCGCGGACGTCGCCTGACCAGCCCTTGAGATCACCCGACGCCAGTTGGGGCTTACCCGCGTGGTCCAGCACCAGCCGCAGGCCCGGCAGCCGCCGCGCCAGGTCGACAGCTGCCGGTAACTGGGGCGGCCGGACGAGAAGGTCGTACGGCAGGTCGGCGTCCGCCAGAGCTTGCAGGCCCCTAATGACATCGTCGCGGAGCAGCCACCGCGGATCTGACTCGTCCTGTACAAGGTGCCGAACTCCGCGCAGCAGTCTTCCTCCGTATCCGGAATGCAGCCGCTCGAGCTGGGGCGGGACCTCGCCGGTCAGGTCCACCCACCCGACCACCGCAGCTACCAGATCGTCGTCGCGGGCCGTTGCCAGTAGCCGTTCGGTCTCATCTATACGGGCGACCGACTGCACAACCACGGTGGTAGTCACCGGCCGGCCGGCGACGCCGGCACGTACTGCCTCGTGTAGGTCTTGCAGATCGAAGCGACGCCGGATGGTAGCCAGCGTGGGGTCAGCTAGCCAATCCTGTCCGGGGTCACTCGGGTTCCATAGGTGGTGGTGGGCGTCAACCGCGCCCTTGACAACGGCCGTGCCAATGCTGCTGATCACGGCCGCGATGCCACGATGGACGAGTGAGCCCAACCGACACCGGCCCCAAGCGCCCCGACACTGCTGATCCGGGTAGCCGTCGCATAGCCACCATCATCCGTCTGCGCCCTGAGCACGAA
>Ga0207428_10002115_pt1 | contig 20024 bp, 17 predicted proteins | sample RhiMethybrSRZTD1_FD_187600 | JGI IMG/M metagenome (GOLD analysis project Ga0207428, IMG submission 187600) | Populus rhizosphere microbial communities from Tennessee, USA - Rhizosphere MetaG P. TD hybrid SRZTD1 (SPAdes) (version 3) | ecosystem: Host-associated > Plants > Roots > Rhizosphere >...
GGGGCAGTCGGTCGACCTGCAGATGACCGACCGCGTGATCGACTTCAAGACCCTCGAGTTCATCCACTCGCGCAAGACCGGCGCGCTCTTCATGGCCTCGGCCGCGATCGGCGCGCAGTCGGCGCGGGCCCAGCCCGGCGAGCTCGGCGCCGTCGTCGCGTACGCGAAGAACCTGGGGCTGGCGTTCCAGATCGTGGACGACCTGATCGACGTGACCGGGGGCAGCGAGGCCGGCAAGGACACCGGCCAGGACGTCAAGAAGACGACCTTCGTGTCGTTCTCGGGCATAGAGGGGGCCCGAGCGCTCGCCAGGGAGCTCTCCGCCGCGAGCCAGGCCGCGCTCGAGCCCTTCGGCGCCCGCGCGCAGCCGCTGGCCGAGCTCGCGCGCTACGTCGTCGCGCGCAGGAGGTAGACTCTCGCCATGACGCGCTGCCCAGAGTGCCAGGCGGACCTGGAGCTCGACGGCTACGAGCTCGACGTCGACGAGACGATCAATTGCCCGGAGTGCTCCACCGAGCTTCGGGTCACGAACTCGGACCCGATCGCCGTAGCGCTCGCCGACACCGAAGACCACTAGCCTTCGCGTCGGCAACGGTCTTCAGGCCGAGTAGGAGCGGACGGCCTCCGACTCGTCGTTGTAGATCTCGAACGTCGGCAACAGCCGGGCCATGTCGAGCGTGCTGTAGACGCGCTCGCCGACATTCAGCAGCTTGAGCTCCGCCTGGAAGCGGCGCGCGGTCTTGAGCCCGGCGACCAGCTCGCCGACGCCGGCGCTGTCGAGGAACGAGACCTCCGACAGGTTCAGCAGGATGCGGCGGCGGCCCTCGGCGAGCAGCTCGTCGACCGCGTCGCGCAGGATCTGGTCCCCGAGGCCGGCGGTGAGCCGGCCCTTCAAGTCCAGGATCATCACGTCGTCCGCTTGCCTCACTTCGATGTGCATGCCCGCCTTCCCCGGTCTTGCTACTGCTCCTGGCCGAGCGCGCGCTTGTAGGCCTCGGCGTTGCGGCTGATCTCGTAGCGGTCGCGCGCCGCGATCAGGAAGGCGCGGAACAGCTCCGACTGGCGCTGCTGCCGCAGCCCCGTGCGCAGCGCCGCCTTCTGGCGCTCGAACTCCGCGGCGTCGAACGGCTTCTTCTCGAGCACCCGCAGCACCGCCCAGCCCGACTGCGTGCGGACCGGCGCCGAGAGCGTCTTCTCCGGCAGCGCGAACGCCGCTTCCTCGAGCGCCATGCCGGTGCCCAGGTCGCCGAGCGGCTGCCCGCGGCCCGTGAGCGACGGCGTCTCCTTGCGCACGAGCGAGAGCGCCGCCGCGGCCTTCTCGAGCCCCGCGCTCTCGGCCTTGGCGCGCAGCTCCAGCGCCGTCTCGCGCGCCTTCGCGAGCGCGGCCTCGTCGACGAGCTCGGCGCGCACGCGCTCCGCCACGTCCTTGAGCTCGGGCGCGCGCGCCGGCTGGATCTCGGCGAGGGCCACGAACACCGCGCCCTGCGCGACGGAGAAGCCCTCCTTCTCGGTCTCGCCCTGCTTCAGCTGGAATGCCCGCGCCACGACGCTGGGGGAGGCGAGCCCCGGCGGCAGCTCGCCGCGCGCGAAGGGCGCGCTCTTCTGCACTGTGAGCCCCTGCGCCTTCGCGGCCTCGTCGAGCGTCTTCTTGTGCGCGAGCGCGTCTGCGAGCGCCTGCGACTTCTGCTCGCCGAGCTCCACCACCTTGCGGTCGAGGACACTCGCGCGGATGCGCTCCTTCAGCTCGGCGAACGGCTGCACCGAGGCGTCCTTCTTCGACACCAGGTGGATCACGTGGTAGCCGAACTGCGTCTTCACCAGCTCGCTGTTGGCGCCCGGCTGGAGCGCGAAGACCGCGTCGTCGAACTCCGGCACCATGCGCCCCGGCTGGAAGCAGCCGAGGTCGCCGCCCTGGGCCGAGGAGCCGGTGTCCTCCGAGACCTTCTTCGCGAGCGTCGCGAAGTCGGCGCCCGCCTTCAGCTGGTCGAGCGCCTTCTGCGCGAGCGCCTTCGCCTCTTCGTCCGTGTGTCCCTCGGCCGCCTCGCCCTGCTTCACCTTCACCAGGATGTGGCTGGCGCAGGCTTCCTCCTGCTGGCGGAAGTCCTCGCGGCGGTCGTTGTAGTAGACCTCGAGCTCGCGGTCGGTCACCGAGACCTGCGGCTGCAGCGTGGCGCGGTCGAGCAGCACGTAGCTCAGCACGCGCTTCTCGGGGATCTTGTAGGAGTCCTTCTTCGAGTCGAAGCGCGCCTTCACCTGGTCGTCGCTCGGCGCGACGGCGGCCTCGACCTTGTAGCGCGCGGAGTCGACCTGCACGTACTCGAGCCGCAGCTGCTCGGTGCGCCGCCGGAACTCGCGCTCCGCCTCGGCGTCGCTCACCTGCACGCCCGCCCCGATCAGCGACTCGAGGCTCTCGCGCTCGATCCTTTGCCGCAGCGAGTGCTCGAGGTCGTCCTCGCTCAGGCCCGCGAGCTCGAGCCGGCGCCGGATCTCGTCCTTGCCGATGAACTTGCCGGCGTCCTGGAAGTCCGGCGACGTCGTGATCGCGCGCGCGACTGCCTCGTCCGAGACCGCGATCCCAAGCCGCTTCGCCTCGAGCTCGACGAGCCTCTCCGAGACGAGGTTGTCGAGCACCTGCCCCTCGAGCCCGAGCTGCCGGATCATGTTCTCGTCGAGCCGGCCCTGGTAGAGCTGCGAGTAGTACTGCTTCTGGCGGTTGTAGGCGCGCTGGTACTCACCGAGCGAGACCTTGAGCCCGCCCACGTCGACGAGCGTCTCCGCCGGCGTGCCCTGGCCGCGGTCGGTCAGCGCGGGCACGTACAGGATCACGAACGCCAGGATCACGATCCACAGGAAGCCATAAAGCCAGCGCCGATGCCGGCGCATTGCAGCAAGAGCCATGCTGTCTCCTTGACGACCTTCGCAAAGTCGCGATTCTAAGCCGCGGCCGAGCGGCGAGCAAACCGCCCCGCCGAACCCGCGCCCTTGGGACGTCCGAGGAGATGATCTATACTCACGAACCCGGCTAAGTCGCACGGGCTCAGGGGATTTTGGCCAAAGGTGGCAGTGGGCGAGAAGCAGCCGCAGCGACGGGGGGCCGACCGGATCGAATGGTTCACGGTCAGCTACCGCACACTGGCGCTCGCCGCCGTCGCACTCGTGCTCCTCGGGCTCGCCGTCTGGCTGGTCTACGGTCAGAAGACCCCGCCGCCGCCTCCCCAGCCGACCTCGGTCGCGACCGGCTCGCGCTTCGAGCGCATCGAGGGCAGCGTGCAGGTGAAGCGCGCCGGCACGCTCGAGTGGATCCCGGCGACGAAGGCGGTGGTGCTGCGGCAGAACGACCTGGTGCGCACCGGCGCGGGCTCGACGGCCGAGATCAAGTTCGCCGACGGCTTCCTGTTCAACGTGCGTCCGGACAGCTTGATCACGATCGAGGAGAGCTCGCAGAACCCGCTGTCGCGGCAGCAGAACGTCAAGCTGTCGATCCAGTCGGGCGAGGCCAACTTCCTGACGGCTGCGAGCAACGTGCCCGGCAGCACGACCACGATCTCGACGCCGACGGTGCGCACGACGCCCGACCGCGAGACGGCCGGCAGCATCCAGGTGGCGGAGAACGGGGCCACCGGCCTGCGCATCTTCCGCGGCCAGAGCGGCGCGGAGACCAAGGACGGCCAGCGGATCGCGCTCGGCTCGAACCAGGGCGTCAACGTCGACGCCGGCGGCAAGGCGGGCGCGACCGTCAACCTGCCGAGCGTGCCGGTGCTGACGGCGCCGCCCAACCAGACCGAGGTCGCGTACCCCGACCTGCAGCAGGGCGTCACGCTGCTCGTGTGGAACAGCGTGCCGGGGGCGACCGGCTACCGCGTGCTGGTCGACTTCAGCCCCGCCTTCGCGCGGCCGCTCTACGACCGCCAGAGCGTGCGCGCGACGCAGCTCGAGCTGCGCGCGCTCGAGGCGGGCTCGTACTACTGGAAGGTCGCCGCGGTCGACACCGCCGGCTCGGAGGGCGGCTTCTCCGACCTGTGGCGCTTCGCGCTCTCCAAGGCGGCGCAGAGCGCGGCGGCGCCGCCTCCGCTGGTGATCGACACCGCGGAGCTGAGGGACAACATCCTGCACTTGCGCGGGCGCACCGAGGCCGGCACGAACCTGACCGTCAACGGGGAGCGGCTGGAGGTCCAGCCCGACGGCAGCTTCAGCGAGTTCGTCACGTTCGACGGCGGTGCGAACGCCACCGTCGTGGTCAAGGCGACGAACCCTCGCGGCGGCGTGGCGGAGCAGCGCCGCCGCGTCACGGTCGCGAACTGAGGGCGAGGCACGTGACCCGGGTCGTCGTGCTCGGCGGACGGACGCTGCGCAGCCGCCTCAAGCGCAGCCGCGCGCTCGAGTACGAGTTCGTCGAGCCGGGCAACCCGGGCGAGGCGCTGCCGCCCGCGCGCTACGCGGCGGCGCTGATCCCGCTCGGCGCCAGGAGCTCGCCGAAGCAGGTGGCGGCCGCGCGGCGGACGCTGCCGGGAAGGCCGCTCGGCGGCCTCGCCGTGCGCCCCGACGTGCGCACGCTGCGCAAGATCGCGGCGCTCGAGCTCGACTTCGTGGTCGAGGCCTGGAACAGCACCGACCCGCCGCCCGAGGCGGTGCTGACGCACCTGCGCGGCGCGCGGCGCCCGCGCCGCGGCCCGGGCGAGGACGGGCCGAAGGCGCCCCCGACCTCCGCGCGGCGGCTCGCGATCCTGACCGACGTCGTGAAGACCGCCAACTCGATCCTCGAGCCGCGCAAGGTGATCGAGCTCGTGGTCGAGAAGATCCGCCAGCTGATCCCCTCCGAGGCCTGGTCGCTGCTGATGGTGGACGAGGAGAAGCAGGAGCTGGTGTTCGAGGCCGCGCTCGGCGCCAAGGGCAAGGAGGCCGCGTCGATCCGGCCCAAGATCGGCGAGGGCGTGGCGGGCTGGGTGGCCGAGAGCGGCAAGCCGGCGATCGTGAACGACGTCAAGCGCGACCCGCGCTTCGCGCCGCACGTCGACGCCAAGACCTCGTTCGAGACGCGCTCGATCCTGTGCGCGCCGCTCATCTCGCGCGGGCGCACGATCGGCGTGCTGGAGATCCTGAACAAGCGCGGCGGCAGCTTCACCAAGACCGACCTCGAGCAGGTGCTGACGCTCGTCGAGCCGTGCGCGATCGCGATCGAGAACGCGATCCTGTTCCAGCGCACCGAGCAGCTCACGATCACGGACGACCTCACGCGTCTGTTCAACTCGCGCTACCTGAACCTGTACCTGGGGCGCGAGATCAAGCGCTGCAAGCGCCACGGCATCCCGCTGTCGGTGATCTTCCTGGACCTCGACGGCTTCAAGGGGATCAACGACCAGTACGGCCACCTGGCCGGCTCGGGCACGCTCACCGAGGTGGGCGGGATCCTGGCGCTGGGCGTGCGCGAGTCGGACATCCTGGCCCGCTACGGCGGCGACGAGTTCATCGTGGTGCTGCCCGAGACGCCGGCCTCGGGCGCGCTCGTGATCGCCGAGCGCCTGCGACGGGCGATCGAGGAGCACCGTTTCCTGGAGCCGCAGGGGATCGCCGCCCGCATCTCGGCATCCTTCGGCATATCGACCTACCCCGACCACGCGCTGTCGCCCGAAGGCCTGATCCAGAAGGCCGACCAGGCGATGTACCGCGTCAAGGAGCGGGAGAAGAATGGAATCGAGGTGGCGGTCTAGCCGGAAGACCGCCGCCCTTAGGACTGGAGAGAGAAGGACCGCGGTCTCATGAATTTTCGTTCCGTCGTCAACCTGAGCTTCCTGTCGAGCGACCTCGCGATCGACCTCGGTACTGCGAACACGCTCGTCTACGCGAAGGGCAAGGGCATCGTGGTCTCGGAGCCGTCGATCGTGGCGGTCAACCGCGTCACCGGCAAGGTCGAGGCCGTCGGCCGCGACGCCAAGGACATGCTGGGCCGCACGCCCGGCAACATCGTCGCGATCCGCCCGATGAAGGACGGCGTGATCGCCGACTTCGAGATCACCGAGAAGATGCTCTCGCACTTCATCCACCGCGCGCACAACCGCTCGACGCTGGTGCGGCCGCGGATCGTGATCGGGATCCCGTCCGAGGTGACCCAGGTCGAGAAGCGCGCGGTCAAGGACTCCGCGCTCAAGGCCAAGGCTTCGGAGGTCTACCTGGTGGACCAGGCGATGGCGGCGGCGATCGGCGCCGGGCTGCCGATCACCGAGCCGTCGGGCAACATGGTGGTCGACATCGGCGGCGGCACCACCGACATCGCCGTGATCTCGCTCGCCGGCATCGTGTACTCGAAGTCGGTGCGCGTCGCCGGCAACGAGATGGACGAGTCGGTGATCCAGTACATCAAGAAGAAGTACAACCTGCTGGTGGGCGAGCGCACCGCCGAGCAGATCAAGTTCGAGATCGGCAGCGCGTTCCCGCTCGACGAGCCGATGACGATGGAGATCAAGGGCCGCGACCTGATCGAGGGCATCCCCAAGACGCTCACCATCACCGACGCCGAGATCCGCGAGGCGCTGCAGGAGCCGGTCTCGATCATCGTCAACGCGGTGCGCGTCGCGCTCGAGCGCACGCCGCCGGAGCTGAGCGCCGACATCGTCGACCGCGGCATCGTGCTGACCGGCGGCGGCTCGCTGCTCAGAAACCTCGACCGCCTGCTGCGCGAGGAGACCGGGCTGCCGGTGTCGGTCGCCGAGGACCCGCTGTCGTCGGTGGTGCTCGGGACCGGCAAGATGCTCTCGGACTTCGACCTGTTGCGCAAGATCAGCCTGGACTAGCCCCGTGGCGACGGCGGTTCCCGCGCGGCGGAGCCGGTTCCTGCTGGTGGGGCTGGTGCTCGCGCACCTGACGGCGATCAGCCACCAGGTGGACGGCGGCTCCGGCGTCTCGCTGCTGCAACGCGCCCTGCTCGGCGTGCTCGGCCCGCTCCAGCGCGGCGTCGGCGCGACGCTCGGCGGCGCCTCCGAGCTGTGGCGCGGCTGGGCGTTCCACCGCGACACCTACGCCGAGAACCGCAGGCTGCGCGAGCAGGTGCGCTCGCTCGAGACCGAGCTGCAGCTGCGCTCGTTCAAGGCGCAGGAGTCGGTGCGGCTGCGCGAGCTGCTCGAGCTGCGGCAGACCGTGCCGCTCGACACGCTGGCGGCGCTCGTCGTCGGCCGCGACGGCGTGCCCTGGTTCCGGACGATCACGCTCGACAAGGGCGAGCAGGACGGCGTCAAACTGGACGCCGCCGTGATCAGCGCGACCGGGGTCGTCGGGCGCGTGTTCGCGGTCGGGCCGCACGCCGCGCGCGTGCAGGTGCTGCTCGACCGCGACAGCGGGATCGCCGCGCTCGTCGAGCGCAGCCGCGTGAGCGGCGTGATCTCGGGCCAGGTGGCGGGCAACGAGTCCGGCAGCGAGGACCTGGTGTTCAAGTACGTCTCGGAGCGGGCCGACGTCGCGGTCGGCGACCTGGTGGTGACCTCGGGCCTCGACCGCATCTACCCGAAGGGGCTGGTGATCGGCCGCGTGCGCTTCGTGGGACAGGTGACGGGGCTGTTCCGCGACGTGCGCGTCGAGCCCTCGGCGCGCTTCGAGCGGCTCGAGGAGGTGCTGGTCGTCCGCCAGCCGCCGCCTCCGCTCGAGATGACGAGGTCGGTCGAGTGAGCCGCGCTCTCTGGACAGCGGCCGCGCTCGCCGGAGCGGTGCTCGTCGAGACGGGCCTCGCGCACCTCGTCACCGCGCCGGGGCGCTACCTCGACCCGTTCCTGCTGGTCGTGGTCTACTGCGCATTGGTGTTCGGCGAGACCCACGGCATGCTCGCGGGGGCGGCGGCCGGCTGGGTGCAGGACGCCTTGTTCGGAGGCCGGGTGCTGGGGATCTCGGGGCTCTCGAAGCTGCTGGTCGGGTACGCGGTCGGGATCGGCGCCGGGCGCTTCCTGATCGCCACGACCGCCGCGCGCGCGCTCGTGGTGATGCTCGCGAGCCTGGCCGACGCGCTGCTCCTGCAGTGGCTCGCCTCGGTCTTCTCGCTCGAGGCCTTGTTCCTGCCGCCGCTGGCGCTCGCCACGCGCGCGACGCTCAGCGCGCTCGTGGGCGGGCTGCTGTTCGCCCTGGTGGACCAGCGCCTGGCGAGGGCGCGGGCGTGAGCGCGAAAGGGGGCCGCCGCTGAGGATCTACGAGGACCTCCGCCTGGTGCAGTCGCGCCTCGCGCTGCTGCAGGCGCTGATCGTGCTGCTGGTCGCCGGGCTCGTGGTGCAGTTCTGGAACCTGCAGGTGGTGCGCGCGCGCCACTTCCGCGAACAGGCCGAGAACAACCGCTCGCGGCTGGTGACGCTGGCGGCCCCGCGCGGCGCGCTCGTCGACAGGAACGGCAAGCTGCTGGTCGGCAACCGGCCGTCGTTCAGCGTGCTGCTGGTGCCCGAGCACGCCGAGAACCTCGACCGCGTGGTGGAGCGGCTCGCCTCGGCGCTCGGGATGGGCGAAGCCTCGATCCGCGAGCGGCTGGCGCGGCGGCAGCCCTACCGGCCGGTGGTGATCAAGAACGACGCGACGCTCGCGGACATCGCGGTGCTCGACGCGCGCCGGCGCGAGATCCCCGAGGTGAGCGTCGAGGTGGTGCCGCTGCGCTCCTACCCGCTCGCCAACGCCGCCGCTCACGCGCTCGGGCGCGTCGGCGAGATCACCGAGCGGCAGCTGCAGCTCGCCGAGTACAAGAGCCTGCCGCCGGGCGCCCTCGTCGGCCAGGCCGGGCTCGAGTCGCGCTACAACCGCGAGCTGATGGGCAAGGACGGCTATCGGCGTGTCGTCGTGAACAGCCGCGGCCTGGAGGTGCAGGAGGCCGCCCGCGAGCCTCCGCAGGACGGCCCCAACCTCACGCTCAGCATCGACGCGTCGCTGCAGGCCGCGATGGAGGCCGCCTTCGAGGGCCGCTCCGGCTCGGCGGTGGCGCTCGATCCCGTGACCGGCGAGATCCTGGCGATGACGTCGACGCCCGCCTACGACCCGAACCAGTTCACGACCGGCATCGATCCCGCGCTGTGGGCGAGCCTGGCGAGCGATCCCGACACGCCGCTCATGAACCGCGTGATCCAGGGCTCGTACGCGCCGGGCAGTACATTCAAGGTGATCGCGGCGACGGCGGCGCTCGAGGAGGGTGTGATCACGCCCGAGACCTCGTTCTACTGCCCGGGACAGCTGAACGTGTACAACACCACGTTCCGCTGCCATCCGGGCGGCCACGGCGTCGTCGACCTGCGGCGCGCGATCGCGGTCTCGTGCAACGTCTACTTCTACCAGGTCGGCATCCGGCTCGAGATCGCGCGGCTCGCGAAGTGGGCGAAGCTGATGGGGCTCGGCGCGCCAACCGGCGTGGACCTGCCGGCCGAGGCGAGCGGGCTCATGCCGAGCGCCGAGTGGAAGCTGCGGGTGCTGAAGGCGCCGTGGTACGCGGGCGAGACGGTCTCGGTCGCGATCGGGCAAGGCCAGGTGAGCGCGACGCCGATCCAGATGGCGCGCGTCGCCGCGTTCGTGGCGAACGGCGGGCGGCTGGTGCGGCCCCACTTCGCGCGCCAGGCGACGGCGCCGCAGCCGGCGCCGCTCGTGCGGCCCGAGACGATCGCCGCGGTCAAGGAGGGCATGCGGCGCGTGGTGGCGGAGGGCACCGGCTTTCGCGCGCGCCTCACCGAGGTCGAGGTCTGCGGCAAGACCGGCTCGGCGCAGGTGGTGACCCACGCGCGGCTCGCCGCGGCGCCTTCGGTGCACGAGCTCCAGCCGCACGGCTGGTTCATCTGCTTCGCCCCCGCCGACCGCCCCCGGATCGCGCTCGCGGTGCTGGTCGAGCACGGCAGGAGCGGCGGCGAGTCGGCTGCGCCGGTGGCGCGCAAGATCCTCGCGCACTACTTCGGCCTCGAGCGCGGCCAGCCGGCGCCGGCGAACGGCCTCGTCGACAGCGCGGACGCGGAGGACTGAGATGCTGGGGCTCAGCGCCGGGATCGACCGTCGGCTGGTCTACAACCTCGACTGGGTGCTGCTCGGCACGTCGCTGCTGCTGTCGCTGCTGGGCGCGGCGATGGTGTACTCGGCGACGCAGGCGGGCAGCACGCCCGGGCTCTACGTGAAGCAGCTCACGCTCGTCGGCGTGGGGGTCGTGGCGATGGCGCTCGCCGCCGCCATCGACTACCGGCGGCTGGCCGACCGCGCGGTGCTGCTCTACGTGATGTCGGTGCTGGCGCTCGTCTACGTGCTGCGCTTCGCGCCGGTGATCGCCGGGACGCGGCGCTGGATCGTGATCGCCGGCTTCCAGCTGCAGCCGTCGGAGCTCGTCAAGCTGGCAGCCGCCGTCTTCGCGGCCAAGATTTTCTCCGAGTACCGCCAGGAGTCGCTCGGCCTTCGGGAGGTGGCGCTGCCGGGCGCGGCGATCGGGCTGCTGGCGCTGCTGATCGCGCGCGAGCCCGACCTGGGCTCGGCGGCCTGCCTGGTGCCGCTGTTCCTGGCGATCGCGTTCCTGGCGGGCCTGCGCATGCGCGCGGTGCTCGGGCTCGCGGCGGCGATGCTGCTCGCGGCCGGGCTCGCCTGGCCGTTCCTCAAGGACTACCAGAAGACGCGCATCTACACCTTCCTCGACCCCTCGCTCGACCCGCGCGGCGCCGGCTACAACAAGATCCAGTCGCAGATCGCCGTGGGCTCGGGCGGCCTCGTCGGCCGCGGCTTCGGCAAGGGCAGCCAGGCGCAGCTCGGCTACCTGCCGGCGCGCCACACCGACTTCGTGTTCTCGGTGCTGGCCGAGGAGCTCGGCTTCGTCGGCGTGTTCGTGACGCTCGCGCTCTACCTGCTCGTCGTGTGGCGCATGCTCGAGACCGCGCGGCTCGCGCGCGACCGGCTCGGCGCCTTCCTGGTCGCGGGCATCAGCGCGGTCTTCGCATTCCAGCTCGTCTACAATGTCGGCATGGTCGCTGGGCTCGTGCCCGTTAAGGGCTTCCCCTTGCCGCTCATGAGCTACGGCGGATCCTCCGTCGTGGCGTCGCTCATGGGGATCGGCCTCGTCCTCAGCGTCCGCATGCGGCGCTTCGCGAACTGAAGTTGGCGCGGCGCTTCTCGATGGCGGCGGTCACCGCCTGCTCCTACATCTGAATGGCACGAGACCTGATCGTCAGCAGCAATCCCCGCGAGACGCGCGTGGCGCTCCTCGAGGACGGCGTCGTCGCCGAGCTGTTCCTCGAGCGCGAGGCGCAGCGCGGCATCGTCGGCAGCATCTACAAGGGCCGGATCACGCGCGTGCTGCCCGGGATGCAGTCCGCATTCGTGGATCTCGGGCTCGAGCGGGACGCCTTCCTGCACGCCTCCGACGCGATCGCGGAGCTGCCGGACAACGAGCTCTCCGCCGAGGAGGTGAGCGCGGCCAACCGCGCCCCGATCGAGGAGCGGCTGCACGAGGGCGAGGAGCTGGTGGTGCAGGTGCTGAAGGAGCCGATGGGCACCAAGGGCGCGCGCATCACCTCGCACGTCTCGCTGCCGGGGCGCTACCTGGTGCTGATGCCGACCGTCGAGCACGTCGGCGTCTCGCGCAAGATCACGAGCGACGAGGAGCGGCGGCGGCTCAAGACCGTGCTCAAGGAGTTCCGCCAGGAGCGCGGCGGCGGCGGGCTGATCGCGCGCACGGCGGGCCAGGGCCGCGAGGCGGAGGCGTTCGTGCGCGACGGGCAATACCTCTCGCGCACCTGGGACGAGTGCCGCGCGCTCGCCGCGCGCCAGCGCGCGCCGGTGCTGCTCTACCGCGAGCCGTCGCTCGTCGAGCGGCTGCTGCGCGACCTGCTGTCGGACGAGATGTCGGCGATCAAGCTCGACAACCAGCGCGACTTCCAGCGCGCGCTCGAGCTGGTGAGGGCGCTCGAGCCCAGGCTCGAGCCGCGCGTCCGGCTCCACAACGGCGCGGGCGGGATCATGGAGGAGCACGGCGTCTCCGCCGAGCTCGAGCGGGCGCTGCACTCGAAGGTGTGGCTGCCGGGCGGCGGCTACATCGTGATCAACCAGGCCGAAGCGCTCGTCGCGATCGACGTCAACACCGGCCGCTTCGTCGGCAAGGACGACCTCGAGGACACGCTGCTCAAGGCGAACCTCGACGCCGTGCGCGAAATCGTGCGGCAGATCCGGCTCCGCGATCTGGGCGGGATCATCGTCGTCGACTTCATAGACATGGAGGAGCGCCGCAGCAGCCGCGAGGTGCTGCGCGCGCTCGAACAGGAGCTGCGGAAGGACCGCTCGCCGACCAAGCTCTTGTCCGTCAACGAGTTCGGGCTCGTAATCCTGACGCGCAAGCGCGTGAAGCAGTCGCTCGACAAGCTGCTGCTCTCGCCCTGCCCGTACTGCTCCGGCAGCGGGCAGGTGAAGAACGTCTCGACGGTCTGCTCCGAGATCTACGACGAGGTGCGCAAGCTCGCCCCCGACATGCCCGGCCAGAAGCTGGTGCTGCGCGTGAACCCCGAGATCGCGCGCGCGCTCGAGGGCGACGAGGCGAGTGTCCTCAAGAGCCTGTCTGCGCTCACCGGCGGCGAGCTCACCGTGCTGGCCGACCCGCTGCTGCACCAGGAGCAGTTCGACGTGGTGGCGGTTTGAGCGAGGCGCGCGACCCCGAGCTCGAGGCCTTCGTCGAGGCGATCGAACAGGCGTTCCGCGCGCGCCGCGGCAAGGACCACGCGCTCGCGCCGCGCGACTTCGCGCTGGCGCGCGGCTTCTTCGAGGCCGGCGTGCCGCTCGCGACGGTGCTGGTCGCGCTCGACGCTGCCTTCGAGCGCGACCCGCAGACGGCGAGCCTCGCGGCCGTGCGGCGCCGCGTCGAGGAGCTGGCGCCGCCCGCCGCGGGGACGCGGGCGGCGCGCGAGAGCTCGAGCGTCAACCTGCCCGAGGTGAGCGAAAGGCTCGACGGCCTGCGCGAGCGGCTGCTCGAGCTGCCGGGCCGCGCGGCCGCGCTCCCGCTCGCGGAGCTCTCCGAGCTCGCCGACCTCGTGGCGGTGTCGTCGCGTCCCAACTGGGACTACCTGCGCGAGCGGCTGCGCCGCCTCGACGACCTCGTGGCGGCCGCGGCGGTCGAGGCGCTCACCCCCGAGCAGCAGACCGCGCTGCGCGAGGAGACCGCGCGCGCCGCCGAGCGCCAGCGCGGCAAGGTCGACGAGCATGCCCTGCAGGAGGCGACGGCGCGCCTCTACAAGCAGCGCGCCCGCGAAACGCTCCGCCTGCCGCGCGTGGGCGTCGAGTAACAAGCAACACGGGAGGTCCTAGGGGTGCGGAGCCCCCCTGGATCAAGAAAGGATGCAGCAGCCCCGTTGCCGTTCTGTCCCTCTATCCATTGGTTCTCGAGGAGCATGGAGCCGAGGTTAGCCCCGCGAACGGCCCTTCGGCAGCAGGCCGTGCCGCAGCATGTCGACCCGCCCGCCCACGAAGCGCACCCCCTCGGCGCGCAGGCGCTTGCGCTGGACGAGGCCGGAGGCGCGGCCGTCGAGCGAGATGCGGCCGCGCGCGCCGACCACGCGGTGCCACGGCAGCTTGGCCTTGCGCGGGCCGATCCCGCCGAGCGCCCAGCCCACCGCGCGCGCGCCGCGCGTGACGCCGACGAGCGCGGCGATCTGTCCGTAGGTGGCGACGCGGCCGCGCGGGATGCGGCGCACGACCGCGTAGACGCGCTCGAAGAACCCCTCGTCGGGGCCGCTCATCGCGACGGCGGTGGCTTCTGGGCGGGCGGCGGCGGAGCGACCTTCTCCGGCGCGGCTTGTCCGCTCGTCGAGAACTCGTCGTCTCCCGACGCCGCCGGGGCGGCCGGTGCGGTGGTGGAAGGCGCAGCGGGCGCGGCGGGCGCGGCGCTGGTGGGCGCAGCTGCCGCAGGCGCCCCCGAAGGCGGCGACGGGCTGTCGAGGCTGGGTCCGAGCGGCTCGAGCGCCTCGCGCAGGCTGCCCTCGGGGATCGGACCCGTGAGCTGCAGCGGCACCTCGCGCACCAGCAGCACCACGACGGAGTTCTTCCGCAGCTCCTCCACGAACTCGTCGTACGCCTTGTCGAAGCGCGACATCATCACGCGGTCGCGCACGCGGTCCTTCACCGCCTCGTAGGGCGTCGTGCTGCCCGTGGTCTTCGCGGTCACCCGCAGCAGCCGGTAGCCGCCTTCGACGGGCAGCGGCTCCGAGATCGAGCCGACCGCGAGCCCGAAGGCCTCCTTCTCGAGCGCGGGCGCCATGTCGCCCTGCGAGAGCTGCCCGAGGTCGCCGCCGTTGGCGCGCGAGGGCGCGCTCGAGTAGCTGCGCGCGAGCGCCTGGAAGTCTTCCCCGCCACGGGCCTTCGCCAGCACCTCGCGCGCGAGCTCGAGCCCGCCCTTGTCCTCGGGGATCAGGATCTCCTGGAGGCTCACGCTCGCGGCCTTGGTGAACTCGGTGCCCTTGAGCTTCTCGTACTCCGCCTTGACGTCGGACTCGCTCGCCTCGATCTTCGGCTGCACGTCGCGCTGCATCACGATGCGCCGCACGACGCCGCGCTCGATGTTCGCGCGCAGCTCGGCGAGCGTCAGGCCCTCGCGCGAGAGCGCCTCCTGCATCTGCTCGTCGCTCGTGATCTTGTTGTCCTTCTTGATGCCGTCGATCGCCTCGTCGATCCAGGCCGACGGCGCGTGGATCCCGGCGTCCTCGGCCTTCTGCAGGATCAGGATCTCGTCGATCGCCTCCTGCAGCAGCCGGGCGTTGTTCTGGCGCAGGAACTGCCCGATCCCCGCAGGGTCGACGCGCGCGCTCTGCGCCGCCGCCACCTGCCGGTTCTGGAACTCGGAGAGCGTGATGATCTGGCCGTTGACCTTGGCCACCACGCGCTCGATCGTCTCGGCGCGCGCCGAGCCCGCGAGCGCGAGGCTAAGAACGAGGAGTGCGAAGAGCCGCCGCATGGTTCACCTTCGAGCGGGCCATGACGCCCGCCACGTACGCCCGCTCGGCCGCGGTGCGCCGCTCGCGGCCGAGCCGATCGCGGATCTCGGCGCTCGCCTCCTCGAACGACGGGGTGGTGGCAGCCTGGCGGGAATCGACCCTCAAGACATGATACCCGAGGGGCGACTCGACGGGCTCGCTGGTGCCGCCCTCGGGCAGCGAGAAGGCCGGCGGCTCCAGCTCGGCCGGCAGCTGGCCGTGCTCGAACACGCCCATGTAGCCGCCGGCTTCCGCCTCGGGCCCCTTCGACAGGCTGCGGGCCAGCTTGTCGAAGGCCTTCGGGTCCTGCGCCAGCTTGCGCTTGACGTCGCGCGCCTCGTTGAGCGTCGCGACCAGGATCTGGCGCAGAGCCACGCGCTCGGGCCGGACCAGCTCGGCCTCGTGCTCGCCGTAGTAGGCGCGGACCTCGGCCTCGCTCGGCGCCGGCGGCTTGACCTCCGCCGCCAGCAGGCGCGCGACGGCCCGGCGCTCCTCGTCGGCGGGCGCGCCGGGCGCCACGAGCCCGCGCGCCGTCGCCTCGATCACGAGGGCGCGGTCCTCCAGGAACGACTCGAGCAGCCCCGCCCGCGCCGCCGGCTCCAGCGGGGCCTCGCCCCGCGCCTCGACCGTCGCCAGGTACTTCGTGAACTCGCTGCGCCGCACCTCGGTCCCCTCGAGCTTCAGGATCACGGGGTCGCGGCCTTCGCAGCCGAGCAGCGGCCACGCGGCGGCGGCGACGACGAGCCATGCACCCCGGAAGCTGCGCATGGACCGCATCATGCCACGCTCGCGAGGCGGGCCAGGACGGCCTCGAGCGCCGCCTGCGGCGGCTCGCCGGCCGTGGGCCAGCGCAGGCCGTCGGGCAGCAGCCGCGCGCCTGCGCGCGAGCCCGCGAGCTGCGCGAGCGGCTCCGGCCGCAGCGGCGTGCGCGGGTCGAAGCGCAGCGTCAGCGCGCCCGCGGCCGCGTCCACCTGCACGATCCCGAGCGCCTCGGCCTTCACGCGCAGCTCCGCGTAGCCGACGAGCCCCAGCACCTCGAAGGGCGGCGGGCCGTAGCGATCGCGCAGCTCCGCGAGCAGCGACTCGAGCTCGGCCGTGGTGCGCGCCTGGCTCACGCGCTTGTAGACCTGCAGCCGCTGGTGCGTCTCCGGCACGTAGGCCGGCGGGATCCGCAGCTCCACGCCCAGGTGGAGCGCGGCGCGCGGCAGCTCGTGCGGCGGCTCACCGCGCAGCTCGAGGATCGCCTGCTCGAGCAGCTTGACGTAGAGGTCGAGCCCGACCGCCTGGATGTGGCCGCTCTGCTGGCCGCCCAGCAGGTTCCCGGCGCCGCGCAGCTCGAGGTCGAGCGCGGCGATCCGGAAGCCGGCGCCCAGGTCCGAGAACTCCCGGATCGCGGCGAGCCGCTTGCGCGCGATCTCGGAGAGCACGGTGTCGGGCGGCACCAGCAGGTACGCGAAGGCGCGACGGTCGGAGCGGCCGACGCGGCCGCGCAGCTGGTAGAGCTGGGCGAGCCCGTAGCGGTCGGCGCGGTTCACGATCAGCGTGTTGGCGCGCGGGATGTCGAGCCCGTTCTCCACGATCGTGGTCGCGACCAGCACGTCGGCGCGGCCCTCGACGAACGACAGCATCACGCGCTCGAGCTCCGCCTCGGGCATCTGGCCGTGGCCGACCACCACGCGCGCCTCCGGCACCAGCCGCTGCACCAGCGCCGCCAGCGACACGATCGACTCGACGCGGTTGTGCACCAGGAACACCTGGCCCTCGCGCGCCAGCTCCTGCCGGATCGCCGCCGCGATCGTGTCGGTCGAGAACTTCACGACCATGGTCTGGATCGCGAGGCGGTCGCGCGGCGGCGTCTCGATCACGGACATGTCGCGGATGCCGGAGAGGCCCATCTGGAGCGTGCGTGGGATCGGAGTCGCCGACAGCGTCAGGCAGTCGACGCTGGTCTTGAGCTGCTTCAGCTTCTCCTTGGCGGCGACGCCGAAGCGCTGCTCCTCGTCCACGATCAAGAGGCCGAGGTCGCGGAAGACGACGTCCTTCGACAGGATGCGATGGGTGCCGATCAGCACGTCGACCCCCCCCGCGCTGGTGCGCGCCAGCACCGCCTTGATCTCCTTCGGCGTGCGGAAGCGCGAGATCATCTCGACCGCCACCGGGAAGGGCGCGAAGCGCTTGCGGAACGTCTTCCAGTGCTGGAACGCGAGCACGGTCGTGGGCGCGAGCACCGCCACCTGCTTGCCGTCGAGCACGGCGCGCATCGCGGCGCGCATCGCGACCTCGGTCTTGCCGTAGCCGACGTCGCCGCACACCAGCCGGTCCATCGGCACGGTCGAGGCCATGTCGGCCGCCACCTCGGTGATCGCCTGCGCCTGGTCGGGCGTCTCGTCGTACTCGAACGCGGCCTCGAACTCGCGCTGCCACGGGCTCTCGCCCTGGAAGGCGTGGCCGGGACGGGCCTTGCGCTCGGCGTAGAGCTTCAGCAGCTCCAGCGCCATGTCGCGCATGGCCTTCTTCACGCGGGTCTTGGTCTTCTCCCACTGGCCGCTGCCGAGCCGGTCGACCTGCGGGCGCGCGCTCTCGCTCGAGGTGTACTTCTGGATGCGGTCGAACGCCTCGACCGGCACCTTCAGCTTGTCGCCGGCCTGGTAGCCGAGCACCATCAGCTCGCGCGTGGTGCCGCCGATCTCGAGCGTCTCGAGCCCGAGGAAGCGGCCGATGCCGTGCTCCTCGTGCACCACCAGGTCGCCGACCTTGAGGTCGCGGAAGTCCGACAGGAACGTGCGCAGCCCGCGGCGTCGGCCGCGCGCGTGCAGGTGCACCTCCTCCGGGAACACGTCGCCGTCGGCGAGCACGAGCAGGCCGGCCTCGGGCACCTCGAACCCGCGCGAGAGCGCGCCGACCAGGGGCTGGATGCGCGTGCCCTCGCCGACCGCGAGGCCGTCCTCGCGCAGCACGTCGGCCAGACGGTCGGCGCGGCCGGGGTTCCCGAGGAACACGACCGTCGTCGCGCTCGCGGCGCGCAGGTCGGCCGCCAGCCGGCTCATGTCGCCCGCGTAGCTCGGCGCCGGGCGCGACGCCAGGTGCAGCGCCTCGGCGGTCGTCTCGACCTCGCGCACCTCGACGACCCGCGCCGCCTCCAGGTAGGCGGCGAGCGCCCCGGGCGGGACGAGCGCCTCGTCGACCTCGGGCAGCAGGCCCTCGCCGCGGCGCTCGCGGTCCTCGCGCGCCCGCGCGACGAGCGTCTCGGCCTCCTGCTGGACGGCCTCCGGCTCGACCACCACGACGCTGCCGCGCGGCAGGTGCTGCCAGGGCGGCACGGTCGCGCCGGGCACGAGCGGGACGAGCTCCACGAGCCCGTCGGGCAAGAGCCCGCGTTCGAGCGACTCCTTGAATCCCGCGAGCTCGCGCCGGTCCGCAAAGCGCGCGTCCAGCACGGCGGGGAGCGCCGCGAGCAGCGAGCGGGTGGCGAACAGGTCGGCGAGCGGCAGGGCCTCGAGGGCCTCGAGCGGCCCGGTCGCGCGCTGCGTGTCCGGGTCGAAGCGGCGCAGGCTCTCGACGGTGTCGCCGAAGAACTCGATCCGCACCGGCTCGTCGGCGTCCGACGGGAACACGTCCAGGATGCCGCCGCGCCGCGCCATCTGGCCGGCAGCCGTGACCGGGTCCTCGCGCGCGTAGCCGCCCTCGTCGAGCGCTTCGAGCAGGATCTCGGGCAGGAGCTCGTCGCCCACGCGCACCTCGAGCACCCGCGTCGCCAGCAGGTGCGGCGCCAGGCTCGGCCGCAGCAGGCCGAAAGGCGACGCGACGACGACGCGCGCGCCCCGGGCGCGGTGCAGGGTCGCCGCGCGGCGAGCCTGCGCGCTCTCGTGCCGCGGCAGGCCGCGGAAGGGCGGCGGCCCCGGCGCCGGCAGCGACAGGACGGCGCCCTCGATCCCGGCCGCCGCGGCGAGCGTGCGCAGGTCCTGCGCGGTCTCCTCGACGTCGCGCTCGCGCGGCACGAGCACGAGGAGCGGGCCGTCGACGACCAGGAGCGGCAGGAACGCGCGGAGCGGCCCGCCGAGCCCGGACAGCCGCGCGCGCCCGGACGCCTCGAGCGCCCGGCGCGCCTCTCGGGCAGCAGCCAGCTCCGCGAGCGGAGCGAGCCAGGCGGGCAGCGTCACGGCCGGCGGATGCGCTCGACGATCCCGGAGGTCGAGCGGCCCGGCACGAGCGCCACCCGCACCACGCGTCCGCCCGCGGCCTCGACCTCGGCCCGCCCGACGATCTCGTCCGCCGCCCAGTCGGCGCCCTTCACCAGCACGTCCGGCACGAGCGCCTTCACCACCTCGAGCGGAGTGTCCTCGTCGTAGATCACCACGCGGTCGACCGCCTCGAGCGCCGCCAGCGCCTCGGCGCGCTCGGCCTGCGGGACGAGCGGGCGGCCGTCCCCCTTCAGCCCGCGCACCGACGCGTCCGAGTTGATCGCGACCACCAGCAGGTCCCCCTCGTGGCGCGCCGCCTCGAGCAGCGCGAGATGGCCGGCGTGCAGCAGGTCGAAGCAGCCGTTCGTCAGCACCACGCGCCGCCCGGCCTCGCGCCAGGCCTGCCGCTCGCGGGCGAGAGCCGCGAGCGGAGTGGCACCCGGCGCTTGCGAGAGGGGCATGGACACAGGATATAGCCTACGTTCGGGCCGAGCCGCGGAGGCGACGCCTAGGCGCCGCCCGAGCGCGGGCCGGCGTCCTCGTCGCCGAGCTCCAGCTCGCCGCGACGGGAGGGCGCGTCGAGCGCCGCCCCGCCCGCGAAGCTCCAGCGGTGGACGGGCCGGTAGAGTCCCACGTCCTTGACCCGCGACTTGACGCGGAACGAGTGCTGGCCGCGCCGGTAGTCGTACGGCGTGCCGTCGCGCTTGTGGGCCGCGAGGTCGACGAAGTAGGTGCCCTCGACGAGGCTCAGGCCCTCGAGCGCGATGCGCACCTCGGCCTCGCCCTCGAGGCGGCGCGGAACGTAGTCCTCGAGGTCGGTGTTGGTGCCGTAGACGCAGACGCCGTCGGCCGAGAACAGGCCGATCCCGAACACGAAGTCCTCGACCGGCTCGCGCGCGGCGACCGCGAGCACGAG
>Ga0207428_10002118_pt1 | contig 19997 bp, 16 predicted proteins | sample RhiMethybrSRZTD1_FD_187600 | JGI IMG/M metagenome (GOLD analysis project Ga0207428, IMG submission 187600) | Populus rhizosphere microbial communities from Tennessee, USA - Rhizosphere MetaG P. TD hybrid SRZTD1 (SPAdes) (version 3) | ecosystem: Host-associated > Plants > Roots > Rhizosphere >...
AGCAGCGACAACGCGTACCACGTTGCCACTTCGTGATCGGTGGGCCACTGCGCATACATCGACGCCATTGCTTCCGAGTACGCGGTGTCGCGCGCGAGTTTGTCACCCGGTGAGTAATAGAGGATGTCGATCGCCTTCAGGAACGCCTTTTCCTTCGGCAGTTTTGCCTTCGCCTGCCGCGCATCAGAAGTCGGCGCGATCTTCTCGAGGATTTTTTTCGCGGCATCCGCGTCCTGCTGCGCCCACAACGGATGGTTGTGGCTCATCGCCTCGCCCCAGTACGCCATCGCAAACGAGGGATCGGCCTGCTGCGCCTTCTGGAACGCGACCGCGGCCTCGTCGAACTGGAAGCTGTGAAGATCCTTCACGCCTTCGATGAACGGCGCCTGCGCGGCGGCGTTGCCGGAGTTCGGGAACGAAATGGTGCCAAGTTCCTGTGAGCTGATCCGCGATGCCATCGCGACCAGCGCGATCGCCAGTGAGACGGTGAGGATTCTCTTCACGTTGCCCCCTCTACTTCTGCGGCGCGGAGCTCGGCGGCACGAGGCCGTTGATCCGCAAATAGGTCACAAGATTGCCGTAGTGCTCGTTGTAATGATTGGTGTTGCCGATCAGGTTCGCGGCGCGCGCGCCCTGCGGTCCGCCGAACGCGCCGGCCACCATCTGCGCCGCCTTCGTATCGTCGAGCGTCTTGTAGACCTCGTCGCAGTACGCGATTGCGCCGTCGAGCGCCTTCACGATGGCGGCTTTGGTCGTCGCCGATTTCTCGAACTCATCCTCGGCATGTGGCGGCTTCTCGCCTTTCGCCGCCGCGCAGAATTCGTACGACGCGCCGGCGACGTGCGCCAGGATCGCGCCGAAGCTGCGCACGCTGTCGACCGGCTTGAAGCCGTACTTCGCTTCTGGCATCACGTCGGCCGAGCGGCGGAAATTGGTCTTCGCTTCGGACCACGCACTGCGAAGCGCCTGTGTGATCGGATTGGCCGGAGCTGCGGGTTGCGCGAACGCCGTCAGCGAAAACGCGCAGAGGAACAGAACAATCGAAATGCCGGATGCCCGTGAGGTCATCCGGCGATTCTATCGCTGATCGAGCGGGATCCAGGTCTGGGGATACGTCGGGCCGGTGTAGTCCGCGCGCGGGCGAATCAGGCGGTTATTCGCCAGTTGTTCGAGCACGTGCGCCGTCCACCCGCTGATGCGGCTGACCGCGAAAATCGGCGTGTAGAGATCGATCGCGATGCCCATCGTGTAATACGTCGACGCCGAGTAGAAGTCGACGTTCGGATAGAGCTTCTTCTCCGCCTTGATCAGCGCCTCGATGCGCTCGCTCATCTCGTACCAGCGCGTGTTGCCGGCCTTCTGCCCGAGCTCCTTCGACATCTTGCGCAGGTGCGTGGCGCGCGGATCCTCGGTGTTGTAGACGCGATGCCCGAAGCCCGAGATCTTTTCCTTCCGCGCCAGCTTGCCCTTGATGTACGCGTCGATGCGTTCCGCCGGCGCGTCCTGGCCGATCTCGATCAGCATCTTCATCACTTCGGCGTTGGCGCCGCCGTGCAGCGGCCCCTTGAGCGTGCCGATGCCGGCGACGATCGCGGAGTGAATGTCGGTGAGCGTCGCGGCCGCCACGCGCGCGGCAAACGTCGAGGCGTTGAGCTCGTGATCGGCGTGCAGCGTCAGCGCGATGTCCATCGCGCGAATCTCGGTTGGATTCGGACGACGGCCGAACAGCATGTAGAGGAAGTTCGCGGCGTGCCCCATCGCCGGATCGGGCGCGATCGGTCCGCCGCCTTCCTGCATGCGGCCCCAGGTCGCGACGATGCTGGCGATCTGGCCGGTGAGGCGAACGGCTTTTCGATACGACGCCTGCAGCGAGTTGTCGTGCGCGTCCTGATCGTAATGACCGAGCGCCGAAGTCAGCGTGCGCAGCGCGTCCATGCCGTCCGACGGCGGCAGCATTTTCATCAGGCGAAGGATCGGCTCCGGCAATGGGCGCGCGGCGGCGAGCTGCGACTGCAGATCGCCGAGCTCGGCGCGATTCGGCAGGCGGCCGTGCCACAGCAGGTAACAGGTCTCCTCGAACGTCGCGTGGCGCGCGAGATCGTGGATGTCGTGGCCGCAATACGCGAGCACGCCGCGATCGCCGTCGAGAAAACAAATCCGTGACGACGTTGCGACAACGTCCTCGAGTCCGCCCTTGGGTTTCTCGGTTGCGGTGGCCATAGAAGATCAATCTTATCGCTGATCGCAGCGCTGTTTCGGCCGCGATATGCTAGCGCTTCTTGACCGCCGACTTGACCGAAGAACCCACCCACGCGTCGCTCTCAGGCCTGGGGCATTTCCTCGCCGCCGCCGTCCGCCAGGTGCGGCCCTACTGGAAGGAAATGTCGGTCGTCGTCATGGCGAGCATCCCGCAGGTGGCGCTCGAGACGGCGCAGCCGATGCTGTTGATGGTGCTCATCAATGCCATCGTCGCGCACGACACACCGCGAGTGTGGACAGCCATGCTGGGACTGATCGCCTTGATTCCGATCTACATCACCGGCAACTTCCTCTTCGAGTACATGGCCTCGCGCGTCGGCGCATTGGTCAGCAACGATCTGCGCATGGCCGCGTTCTGGCGGCTGCAAACCCTCTCGGTCTCCTACCATCGCGGCCGGACGCGCGGTGATCTGCTGTCGCGATTCAGCTCGGACCTGGATGCCGTCGAGCGCAGCATCGTGATCGACATACCCTACGCACTGTCCTGTCTCATCAGCATTTCCGTCGGTGTCGCGCTGATGCTGTCGGTTGAATGGCGTTTGGGGCTCGTGCTGTGCACGTTGCTGCCGTTCGTGATCGTCGGCCCGCGCTGGCTCGGCGCCCGCGCCAGCCAGGCGAGCTATGTGCGGCAGCGCGATGCCGCCGTCGTGATGGGCGCGCTCGAGGAGAGCATCGCCGCGCACGCGGTGATCAAGACATTCGATCTGCAGGGCATCCTGTTCGCGAAGTTCGGGCGCAAGCTGTCGACGTTGTATCGCAGCACGGTTCGCGCCAGCCTGTTGAGCGGACTGCAGGGCACGTCGATCAGCGGCAGCGGTTCCATCCTGCTAATCCTGTCGATCTGCGGCGGCGCTGTGCTTGCCGTTCGCGGCAGTCTGTCGGTCGGCGGCATGGTCGCGGTATTCGATCTGCTGTGGTTCGTGGTGGCCAACCTGAACGCGTTGTCGAAGGTCGTGTCGCCGATGCAACGCGCGTCGGGTGGCATGGCTCGCATCCAGGAGGTCCTTCGCGCGAATGAAGGTGTCGTCGATCGCCCCGGCGCGCACACGCTGCCGCCGTTCGCCGATGCGATCCGGTTCGACAACGTGCACTATGGATACCAGCGCACACCTGTACTCGCCGGCGTTCAGCTGACGATTCGCCGCGGCGAATCGATCCTCATCGTCGGCCCGAGCGGTTCAGGCAAGAGCACCTTGCTCGGGTTGCTGCTCCGCATGGACGACCCAACCAGCGGCACGGTGTCGATCGACGACCACGATCTGCGCGATGTGACGCAGGTGTCGCTGCGGACGCGGATGGGCGTCGTGTTCCAGGACAGCTTTCTCTTCGACACGACCGTTCGGGAGAACATCCGGTTCGGCAACCCGGAGGCGACCGACGCGGCAATCGAGGCCGCGGCGCGCGATGCGGGAATCCATGACGTGATTGCGGCGCTGCCGAACGGCTACGACACGGTCCTCGGCGGCGGCGGCGCGAGCCTCTCAGGCGGCGAGCGCCAGCGCGTATCGATCGCTCGCGCGCTCGTTCGCGAGCCGGCGATCCTGGTCCTTGACGAGCCTGCGTCCGCGCTCGACGCGCAAGCCGAGGCCGCCATCAATCGCACTCTGCGACAGGTCGCGAAAGGGCGCACGGTGATCGCGGTCACGCATCGCCTGGCGCCGGCAGCCACCGATCGCATCCTCGTGATGAGCGCTGGACGGCTCGTGGAGGACGGCACGCATGCGGAGTTGATCGCGCTGGGCGGCGTCTACGCCGACTTGTGGAGGGCGCAGCATCAGGCCGCGTCCGTGGAGTGAGCTAGCGCGGGATGCGTTCGGCGGCCGATGCGATGACTGAATCGATCAGCTCGGTGTAACTCACACCGGCAAGGCCCGCGAGAATTACCAGATCGCCAAGCACAGGATGAAGACCGGGCAGCGGATTGACCTCGAGAAAATGCGGGCGGCCATCACCATCGCATCGGCAGTCAACGCGTCCGAGATCGCGGCAGCCGAGTCCGTTCCACACGTGCAGCGCGATATCTGCCGCTTCTGAAGCCGGTCGATCGTCGACGAGCTGATATCGCGCGTTCACCTGTTTCTTGTTGGCGTACGAATATCCGTGGGCCTCGGCATCGCCTGTCAGCGTGACCTCGAGTACGCCGATAACGCGCGCGCGGGCGCCGGTGCCGACGATGCCGACGGTGAATTCGCGGCCGGGAAGAAAGGTCTCGACCAGAGCGGGTTGCCGATACCGCTCGATCAGGTCACGACACGTGGCGGTGAGCGACGCCGCGTTCGTGACGTGCGAGGCGGCCGATACACCGACGCTCGATCCGCTGGCGACCGGCTTGACGAAGAGCGGATACGGCAGGCTGACGTTCGCCAGTTCTGACGGGCTCGACACCACGGCGAAGTCCGGCGTGCGAATGCCGAGGCCGCGGACGACGTGCTTGGTCATGCCCTTGTGGAGCGTCAGCGCGAACACGAGGCCGTCCGACAACGTGTAGGGAATCTCGAAGGCATCGAGCAGCGACGGCACCTGCGCTTCCCTCGCGAAACCGAACATCCCCTCCGCGTAATTGAAGACGAGATCCCAGCGATCGCCGGCGGTCAGACACGTTGAGAGATTCTTCACGCCGCCGATGCTGTCGACGGTGTGTCCCAGAGAAGCCAGCGCCGCCTCGATCGCCTCAATCGTCTCGATCGCATCGAACTCGGCGGTCTCTTCTGCTGTGTATCCGTCGCGCACGTAATCGTCGCGAAGGTCGTAGGTGAACCCGATTCGCACCGGCGCCGCCTATCGTTGAGGATCGGGGAACCGGAACACACGGCCCTCGTAGTTGCGCAGCATCACGTCGCCGTCTTCGCGCGGAAGATTGGAATCGGGAAGCACCGCGATCTTCCCGCCGCCGCCAGGGACGTCGATCGCGAAGGTCGGCACCGCGTATCCCGTGGTGTGGCCACGCAGCTGACTGATGATTTCGAGGCCCTTATTCACGGCGGTGCGGAAATGCGAGGTGCCAACGACGAGATCGGCCTGGTAGAGATAGTAGGGCTTGACGCGAAAGCGAAGCAGGCCATGAAACAGCTGGCGGCACACCTCGACGTCGTCGTTGATGCCTTTCAGCAGCGGCGTTTGTGACCCGAGCGGAATGCCGGCGTCGGCCAGCCGCCCGCATGACTGCTCGACTTCCTTCGTCAGCTCCGATGGATGAATGAAGTGGATGCTCATCCACAACGGGTGGTACTTCTTCAGCATCTTCACCAGCGCCGGTGTCACGCGCTGCGGGAGTACCACCGGAACTTTCGAGCCGATGCGAAGGAACTCGACATGCTTGATCTTCCGGAGGCGCGACAGCAGCCACTCGAGTCGATCGTCGGAGAGGATCAGCGGATCGCCGCCCGACAGCAGCACGTCGCGGATCACGGGTGTTCGGGCGATGTAGTCGATGGCGCCCTGCCATTGGTTGGTGCTGAATTCGTAGGTCCCGTCGTGCGATCCGACCACTCGCGAGCGCGTGCAATAGCGGCAGTAGACCGGGCAGGTTCCCGTGGTGAGGAACAGCACGCGATCGGGATAGCGGTGCACGAGGCCGGGAACGGGGCTGTCGTCGTCCTCGTGCAACGGGTCGATCGATTCCTCGGGCGTGCGCTCGAACTCCTGCGACGCCATGACCATCGTCCGGCGCAGAGGATCACTGGCGTCCGATCGATTCAGCAGGCTGGCGTAATACGGCGTGATCGAATTCGGCAGGCTGTTGCGATTGCGCTGGAGCGCGGCCCGCTCGTCGTCCGAGAGATGCAGCACGCGCTGGAGCGCCTCGAGCCCGCGCAGCGAGTTCCGCAGCTGCCACTTCCAGTCGTTCCAGCTGTGATCGTCGGCGCCGGGAAAGAACTCTCGACGAAAGGCGCGCGTTTGCCGGCTGATAGAAAAACGCGGACTCCGGCCTTTCGGGCGCTCTGGCGCCTCGGGCGCCTCGGGCGCCGTTAATGCCTGCAACATGGGTTGTGCCTGCAACGGGGGGATAGTGGCGAGAGTATAGGGCAACTGTCCGTCGGGCCTGCCCCGAACGGGCCACAACCGGGGCTATCGGCCGATTCTGTAGAGTTTCGTCTGAGTCCTCAGGAAGATCGTGTTCGGCGCGAGCGCCGGTGACGCGAAGCTCATTTCGTCCATGCTGTTCTTCGCAAGCTCGACGTACTTGTCGCCGGCTTCGATCACGAACGTGTGGCCGTCTTCGCTAAGCAGATAGACCTTGCCGTCGGCGGCCCAGGGCGACGCCGAAAAGGTGTTGCCCGAGCCGCCGGCGCGCGCCTTGTAGATCTCCTTGCCTGTCTTGGCGTCGAACACTGTGAGGATGCCGTTGTCGTTCACGACATACATGCGACCGCGATACACGAGCGGTGAGGATGTGTATGCCGACGCGCGTGGATGGAACCACGCGACGAACGCATTGCTCTCTTCGCCCTTCGCGAGCGAAATGTCGCCGTTTGCGCCTGGGCGCACTGCGAATACCGGACGATTGCTTTCACCCTGCGATCCGGTCGCGAGGAACAACATCCCGTCGGCGGCCACCGGCGTCGGTGTTGACTGTCCGGTCAATCCACGCAGCCGCCAGAGCTCTTTGCCGGTATCGGGCGCATAGGCAATGGCGTGCTGGCGGCCGATCACGATCAACTCGATGCGTTGATCGTGTTTCCAGATGTAGGGCGATGACCAACCCGATCCTTGCGGCGCCGTGATGTCTCGCTCCATTCTCCAGAGATGCTTGCCGGTCTTCGCGTCAACCGCAGCGACATAGGATTGCCCTTCGTTGTCGTGGACGACGAAGACACGCCCGTCGCTGACGATCGGCGAAGCCGCCGTGCCGAAGTCGAGGTACATCGGCTGCGGATCGAACTTCGTCGTCCACAGCAACTTGCCGTCGAGCGAATACGCGAATAGTCCGACGTTCCCGAAGTACGCGTAGAGACGCTCGCCGTCGGTGGCCGGCGTCTCCGACGCAAACGTGTTCTTGCGATGGCGGCCGCCGAACGGCGAGCCGTTGTGCGCTTCGCGCTCCCATTTCAGCTTGCCGCTATTGGCGTCGAAGGCGTAGACCATGTAGCGGATTTCGCCGCTCTCGGCGGTCAACTCGATGTCGCGCGCGACGACGCGCTTGACGACTTCATCTTCAGACAGGCCCTGCTTCGCAAGCTCCGCTACGTAGTCGTTGCCGAAAATGCCGGTGGATGGCGCCTTGAATGCGCCGGCGCTGATCGCGGAAGTGACGAAGACGGTGTCGTTCCAGGCAACGGGCGAAGACCATCCGCGCCCTTTCACCTCTACGCTCCATGCGACGTTTTCTCTCGTCGACCACGTCGTTGGCAGCTTGCCGTCGAAAATTCCTGCACCCGATGGCCCGCGAAATTGTGGCCACGCCAGTGTCGGCTCTGCCGAAATAACGGCCACAGAAAGAGCAGAACCAATTGTTAGGGCAAGGAACAAGCGCATCCGTTCAAGCTAACACGGAGGGGATAATCGGGTTGAAACTTGTGACAAGTCGGCCGCGGCGCGCGCGGCGCGATCGACCGGGGATGGCCGGATCAGATTTCAGATCTCAGATCGCAGATTGCTGATTGATCGGTGTTTACTCGGCCAATCAATCTGCAACCTGAGATCTGAGATCTGAGATCTGAGATGCCTTATTGCTGCTGCGTCGAGGTGCGCGGCTTCGCGAGCTGTTCCTTCAGCACCTCGACCGCCTTCTCGATCTGCGTGTCCCTGCCCTTGAAGAACTCCGTCGGCGTGTTGTCGACGTACACATCCGGCGGCACGCCGTAGTTCTCCATGTTCTCGCCGGATGTGTACGACACGCCGCTGCCGGGCGTGCGAATCGTGCTGCCGTCGAGCAACGTGTACGAACCCGTCCCGATCACCGCGCCCATCGTCGGCACGCCGACCGTCTTGCCGAGCCCGAGCTGCTTGAAGCCGGCCGGGAACATTTCGGCGTCGGATGCGGAGCGCTCGTTCTGCATCACCACCATCGGCCCGTAGAAGTTCTGCGGGCGCGGCTGCCGGAATCCGGCGTCGCGGCCCTGCGTGTATTGATATTCGCGGCCGGACAGGATGAGGAGCAGCTCCTGATCGATGCCGCCGCCGCCGTTGAAGCGCTGATCGATCACGAGCGCCTTCTTGGTGCGGTTGGCGGCGAGATCGAGCTGGAACCTGCGGAGTGACGGCGCGTCCATCGCGCGGATGTGGAGATATCCGATCTCGCCGTTGCTGGCCTTGGCGACCATCTCGCCGCGATCGGCCACCCAGCGCTCATATTGCAGATCGGCGAAGGCCTGGCCATTCGCCGGCGTGATCGTCACTTCCCACGCGCCGGTGCGCGTCGGCTTGTCGTTCAGCAGGAAGTGGAACTTCTGGCCCAGCGGATACGTGAATCGCTGCCAGTAGTTGTCCGACGTCTTCAGGTCGCGATCATCGAGCGCGATGATGAAGTGGCCTTCCTTGATCTTGAGGTAATCCTTGTCGGCGGGACCATCCTTGTAGAGACGTCCGACCTTGTAATACCCGGAGGCATCCGCGACGAGATCGAAGCCGGGATAACGCGTCTGCGCCGCCGCGCGATTGTTGCCGGGCGCGCCGTTGACGCCGGTGTGCGATGCGTTGAGCTGACCGATCATCATCATCATCACGGTGTGCAGCTCTTCATCGTCCACGAGGTAGTCGAGCAGCTGCGCGTAGATCGATTTCATTTCGCGCCACGGGGTGCCGTGCATGTTGGCGTCGTAGAAGCGGTTCTTCATGATGCGCCAGCCTTCGTTGAAGATCTGGGCGCGCAAGGCCTTGTGATCGACGGAGAGGTTGGCGGTGTAGCTCACCTTCCGGGCAGTGGCGTTGGGACCAGTCGGCTCTTCGATGGGTGCGTTGCCACCGCGAGCTGCAGCGCCGCGTCCCGCGCCACCTGCATTGGCGCGATCGGCATTCAAGTTGATCGTCGCGGCGTAGAGGCCGGTGCCGGATCGGAAATACAACGTGCGGCCGTCGCGCGCGAACACGAACGCCGGTCCGCCGCCGAATCCGCCGCCACCGCCGCCGCCCTGGTTGGCGCCGGCGTCCGCGGTCTGCGGCGCGCGCGGCACGCGCGTGAGCTGGCCGCTCTCGACGTTAATGAGATACATGTCGCCGCCGCCGCCACCGAACTGTCCGCCGCCACCGCCGCCGGCCGCGCGATTCGCGATGGTCAGCGCGATCGACGGACCTTCGGGCGCGGGCGTCAGCGAGCCGATCGCGTTGCCCGGAACGGTCAACTGCTTGGCGCGGCGTGGCAGGCCGCTCCAGTCGATGCGCACTTCAGGCGGGGCCTGGTTGCCGCCGGCATTGTTGCGGCGCGCCTCGGCCTGCGCGGCGAGACCCTGGGCTTCGTTGTCGATGTCGCGATTGCCCGGATCGCGATCGCGATCGCGCAGCGCCAGCACCCACAGCTCCGTCGACGCGGCGATGCCGCCCTGCGTCGCGATGCCGTTGCTGAAGCCTTCCGTCGATGTGAACACGATGTACTGGCCGTCGGCCGTCCACACCGCTTCGTTCTCGGCGTAGGTAATCGTGTCGTCGGAAATGTGCCGCTCTTCTCCGCCGCCAATCGGCGCGATGTAAGCGTGCGCGCGCAAAGTGCGATCCTGCTTCGCCAGCACGATCCACTTGCTGTCGGGCGAGACGGCAACCGAGCCGATCCGGCCGATGTCGTTGCTGCTCACCACGACCGTCTTGCCGTCATCAACGGTGTAGTTGTAGAGCTTCTTGCCGCCGGCCACGTAAAGCAGCGACTTCGAATCGGGCGACCAGATCGGCGCGTTCTTCTCGTTGTCGAGGTCGGTGATCTTCTTCGGCGAGCGTCCCTCCGGATCCGAAATCCAGAGCTCGTCCTGTCCCGAACGATCGGACACGAACGCGATGTACTTGCCGTCGGGCGACCACTTCGGCGACTGGCTGCGCGACGCCATCTGATCGGGATTGACGCGCGTGATGTCGCCGCGCTCGGTCGCGATCGTCAGGATCTGTCCGCGCGCGGAAATGGCGGCGCGGCGGCCCGACGGCGAGATGTCGAACGAATCGACTTCGTCGGTCACGGTCACGTACTCGAGCTCGTTGTCCTTGTCGTCGGCGCCAAGATCGATCTTGATCTCGTTGGTGCGCCCGGTCGCGACGTCGAGCTTCCAGATGCCGAAGTTGTCTTCGTAGACGATGGTCTTGCCGTCGCTCGACATCGACGGCCAGAACAGGCTGCCGTCGGCGTGCTTCGTCACCTGCACCGGCGCGCCGCCCTTCACCGGAGTCTTGTAAATGTTGTTCACGCTCAGGCGCACTTCAGGGCTGCCCGGTTTCACGCTCTTCTCGTTCGGCAGCGGATCGCCGACGAAGTAAATGTTGTCGTCGGCGCCCCACATCGGCCAGTAGCGGTTGTATTTCTCGTCGGGAAGGAGCTTCGTGTAGCTCTTGTCGGTGAGATTGGTCACCCACAGATCGGCGGCGTAGCTGCCGCGATAGTGGCGACGCGACCAGGTCGACGGATGGCGATTGAAGACCAGCGACTTGCCGTCAGGGGAGAAGCTTCCCGACCAGCCCCAGTCGGTCGGCAGCGGCTGCTCCTGTCCGCCGTCGATCGAGATCTGATGCAGCGTCGCGACGTTCGGAAACGCGCCGAGGCCGCGCGACGCGCGGAACACCACGCTCTTGCCGTCGCGGCTCCAGCCCACGACCTCGTCATTGCCGCTATGGAACGTCAGCTGCTTCGACGGCCCGCCCTCGGCGGGAATCACGAACACGTCGTTGTTGCCGTAGCGATTCGACGAGAACGCGATCCACTTGCCGTCCGGCGAGAAGCGCGGATAGATGTCGCGTGCGGTGTGATCGGACAGGCGGCGCGCGCCGGTGCCATCCTCGTTGGCGATCCACAGATCGCCGAGGTAGCTGAACACGATCTTGCCGGCATGGTAGTCAGGATGCCGCGCGAGCTTGATGGGCGCTGCGGCCGCCATGGCGGCGCTGAAGACGAGGACAGACGCGAGCAACGAAGCTAACCAGGATCGGCGAAGCATAGAAAGCACCTCAGGCCGTGAATCCTACACCCAACCGTGCCGGCCAGCCATTGCGGCGATCGAGGGCCAGCGGCTTGATGTTGCCGGCCCGCTGCCCGCTTTCGATCGCCACCGATTCGTAGACCGCGGCCGCGTCGCGCGCACGAAACACGCCGACGGGGCCAAGCTGGCCGAGTCGCCGGGCGTAGTCGTAATGAAAATTGCCGCGCAAGTCCGCATCGATCGAGGCAGCGGCACGATCGAGCACGGCATCAGGCTGGCTCGAATCGATATAGAGAACGTAGGACGACGGACGGAGATCCGTGTCGCAGGCCAGCATCGCAAACCGCGCGTCGATGCCAAGGCGATCGAACGCCGACTGCAGAACGCGGCTGACGTGCGCTTCGTTCAGTTTTTCTCCAAACCAATCCGACACGTAGCCACGCCGGCCAATGAAGCGAACCAGGGGGCACTGCTCGATTCGCCCCGTCACTTCGATTACATCGTCCAGCCGATACCGGTAGAGGCCTCCGCCGGTCGACAGGATCACCGCATAGCGGCGTCCCTCTTCGAGCTCGTCGGCAAGCAGCGTCTCGTCTTCGTTCACGCGCTCATCGGATTCGACCGGCGCAAACTCGAGGAAGTGCGAGCGCACGGCAAGCGCGGCGCCATCGTGATCGAGAAGCGGAAACGACACGAACCCTTCAGTCGCGATCAGCCCTTTGCCCTGGATGCGCGCGTGCGGAAATCGCCTCGCCAGTTCAGCGGCCGGCGCGGCCGCATTCGCGTCGGTCCAGCAACTGATCAACCGGAGATCGGGCCACAACGTTCCTTTCAGCGCGGCGCCGCCAAGATCGCGCGCCAGCCTGTCGCTCCACTCCGGAATGCGATCGAGCAGCAGCAGCAGAAACGTCGGGTTCCAGATCGAGATGAGACGCAGCTTCGGCGCGCGCAACAACGCCAGCAACGTTTGATAACGGAATTCGTCAAGATCGGTGTCATCTTTGGTCGGTGACGGCGACACCATGACCGCCTGCACCATGCGTCGCTGCCATCCACCGACATACGCCGAGTCATCGTCGAAGCCGATCGGAATGCCCGACGCGGTTCGACGCGCCTTCGTCAGCCGAGGCGACACCGACCAATAGGCCTGGCCATTCATCAGCTCCGGCCTTCCGAGAAAGAGATCCGCGATCCACGGGCGGATGCCGCGTTGAAATTCCTGCTGGAGCGAGATCGTCGACGGGATCAGCTTGCTGGTGTTCGACGAGCCGCTCGTTGGCTCGAACACCTGCACGCGATCCCGCGTGAGAACGTCCGAAGCTCCAGCGGCGACGCGATCGATCGACGGTTGAAAACTCTCGAACGATGCGATCGGAACGTGCTTCCGGTAGTCGTCGATCGTCCGGATGCTCGCAAAGCGATGGAGGCGGCCAAACTCGGTTTCCGCATTGGCCTCGATCAACCGGCGCAGCACGGCGTGCTGCTCGGCGCGCACACGACGAGTCGCACGCTTGAATCGCGCCAGTTCGGGCAGGCATCCGGCCAGCCACAACGCGTTGGCGGCGGTCGAAATCATCCGTCGACCATGCGTCGGCCCGCGCGCGTGAGATTCGCGCGCGACACTTCGGTGAGGCACGCCAGCTCGTCGCCGGCCGCATGTCCGGGATTGGCGCGGACGAAGAACGCGACTTGCGGATCGCGAAGCCGGCCCTCGGTGACTTCGGCCACGCCATCGCGGAGCGGTGTGGCATTGGCGAACCGCACGATGCCGGCGCCCGGAATGTACTCATCGCCGAATTTCTGCATGCCAAGCGCATCGAGCAGCCGTTGATGAAACAGCGGCGTCGGCGCATCGGCATTCGGATAGAACTCGCGGAAGAACACCGGCAGGAAGCGCCACGTCTTGTAGCCGGAGCAGATCAGAAACCAGAACACGCGCGTCGCCGGCGATTCGATCGCGAGTCGATCCGCTTCGCCGAACACCACCGATCCCCACAGGCGGCTGAGCGCGGGATCGCCCCAGTACGCCGGCTCGACGATCGTGTCGCCAGAGAAAAACGCGATCACATCGGTACCATCGATGCGCGCGTCTATCCGCATCAGCGTCGAGAAGCCGCGGATGCCGCCCGACTCGCGATCGCGCAGCACGATCACCGTCTCCTTCTCGAGGAGATCGGCGTCGAATCGCGCCCGATCGGTTCCCGCAAAATAGCGGCGCAGGATCTCGTACATCCGATCGCGATCGCCGGCAGCCAGCGCGGCTCGCGGCATCACCTCACCGGTAAGGCGCGGTGACGCGGTGTTAGAGAGTGGCGACGTCGACGTAAACAGGACGCTGGTCGAGGCGTTCATGCAGGCACGCTCCGTTTGGCCACGAGGCAAGATAGAGACGGCTTCGATACGGGATGTGACGCTGCGCGCGCGCGGCGGGCAGCAGCGGATCCCGCGCATCGAGACCGAGCACCAGATACTGGAAGCCGCGGGACGCCGCCGCCGCGGACACGTCGTTGAGCAATCGGCGAAATACAATTGGGTCGTCACCGGCGATCGCGACCAGCGCGGCGTAGGCGCTGCGCACGTGATCGCCGACGCGCGGCACGATCGAGCCGCCGAGCCACGACGCCACCTTCAGCCAGCCGGCGTAGTCGCGAACCACCGATTGCTTGTAAGCGGATTGATCCCACAGACCCATGACGCCGGCGATGCGGCCGTCGCGTCTGGCGATTCTCAGATCGCCGATGCCAAGGCCGAATCGCTCGAGCTCACGCAAGGTTTCTACCGACCACACGGGAAACAGTTGGCGGCGCGATCCTTCGGCGCGAAGAAACTCGACGATCTCCGTCAACTGATCGATCGATCCGCGCACCACGTCGCGATCAGCGATACCGCGGCGCTGAGCCGTGATCGCCAGCGTGTGATACTGCGCGACCTCGTGGAAGGCCGGAAACGACGCGCGGCGTTTTTGTACGAGAATCGCGTTCGCCTCGTCGCTGCCGTCGGCAATGGACGCCAGATATGCAGGGACGGGATCCAGCTTGTCGATCTTCGCCAGCTGCGCGAACCCGCGCGCGACCAGCCAGCGTCCGCGAAAGCGTTCGTCGATTCGCAACTGACCGAGATAGCCGATGCGCTCGCGCCGGCCATTCACGAACACGTTGCGCACCGATCGACACGCCACGCCGACCACCTGCCCATCGTCTGCGCGCGCCACCAGGACCACCGGATTCTCGCCGGTGACCGCGCACCCGATCGCGAAACTGGGCTCGCGCTCGAACGTCAGCGTCACGCGGCCGGGAATCGGCTGCCGCTTGAGCAGCCCGCGGATGGCCTCATCGTCTGCGGGCGCGGCAATCTCGACCGAGACCTTCATGATGCCGCCAGATCTGAGAGCACGAGGGGAGCGACGTGATCGGCCTTGAGGAGCGGCGCGTCGTAGGACTCATCGCCGAGCGGAAAATCCTTCCGCTGCAACACCTCGGAACGGAACAACAGGTTGATCGAGAAGAAATGACTCCACATGAACAGGTTGCGGCTGTTGACGCTGAAGTTGGCGCTGCGGCGGAGGATCGATCGCAAGCTGTAGAACTGCTGACGCGCCTCGATGCAGCGTTGCTTGACGTCTTCGGCCGTCATGCCCTTCGGCGCGAACGGCACCATGCCGTAGCGATAGCCAGGATCGAGCCACCACTTGTCGTAGAGGAGCCGGCCTTCACGCGCGAGCCGATCGTAAAGCGGCGTGCCTGGGAACGGCGTCAGGTGATTGAAGGCGACGATGTAGAAGCGATGCCGTTCGGCGAAGGCGAGCGTCTCCTTCAGCGTGTCGCCGTGATCCTCGTCGTAGCCGAGAATGAAGGTGACATACAGCGGAATCTCGTGGCGCCTGAGATTCTCGAGAGCGCGCTCGTAGCCGCCGCGCATTGTGTTGAACGACTTGCGCATTCGCTTCAGGTTCTCGAGATTGAGGCTCTCGAAACCGATCAGCAGTCCCTGGCAGCCGCTCGCCTTGATCAACCGCAGGAACTCTTCGTCATGCGCGGCGTTGATGCTGGCCTGGCTCACCCACTTCACTTTGAGCGGAATCAGCGCGCGAAAGAATTCCTTGGCCTGATCCATGTTCGACGTGATGTTGTCGTCCACGAAAAACAGCAGCGGCCGCTTGATGCGCTTGATCTCGTCGATGATCTCCTCGGTGGGCCGCCTCGTCTGCGTGTTGGCGAAATACGACTGCACCGCGCAGAACTCGCAGCGGAAGTGGCAGCCGCGTCCGGCCTCGACGAGACCCACGGGCAGGTAGCGCTTCCCTTCGAAGATCGATCGATCCGGCCGCAGACCCGACAGCGGCGGCCGTCGTGACTGGCGATACACGCGCTGCAACCGGCCGGCGCGAAAATCCTCGATCACCGTCGGCCAGAGGCCTTCGGCTTCGCCGATGATGATCGACTCGGCAAACTCCGACGATTCGTCGGGCACCAGCGTCGGATGGAAGCCGCCCATCACCACCGGCACGCCGCGACGACGATATTCCGACGCAATTTGATAGGCGCGCTTCGCGGTGTAGGTCTCGACGCTCAGCGCGACGAGATCCGTGGGCTCGTCGAACGGAATCGCTTCCGTGCGATCGTCATAGAAACGGATCGTGGTGTCGCGATCGCGCGGCGTCAGCCCGGCCAGCGTCGCCGGCGCCAGCGGCTCCATTTGCCACGTACGAATGTACGGCTGGCCACGCCGGCGGCCGACGCACGGGTGAACCAGCGTGAGTCTCATCGCGCCTCGGCAGTCGCGGGCGGTTGTATGGTGAGCACGCTGGTGATCGCCAGCCAGCCGAGCGCCACGGTCATGATGATGGTGCCGAGATTGCCGGGACCGTACCACTCGACGACCGCCAGCACGATCATGAGGAGCGACAGGCCGGCGGTCACATTGGCGTAGAGCTTCGAGTAGCCGCCATAGCGCAGCGTCGCAAACGCCGCGGCGAGGATCAGCGCAAAGGCCACCGGTGGCGTCAGGATCATCGGCGTCTCGTGCGCGATGATGCCCGCGAACCGCGCCGCAACCGGATCGCCATACTCGGTCGACATCAGGATCGCGACCGAGTTGAACATCGCACTCAGGATCCAGATGCCACCCCACACCACGCCCAGGCCAAAGGCGATGGCGGCAAGACGGCCAGGCTCGCGCTCGGCCAGGCGCAGCCGGCCCGACATGCTGCCCATGAACCACACGATCATGATGCCGGCCATGATGCGGAGCGCCGTGGCCGACTCCCAGCGCATCCGCTCGGCGATCAGCGTGCGCGCGTAATCTGCGGCGGGCATCGACAGATCCGCGCTCGCGCCCGACAGGATGTAATAGTGAAGCGCTAAATAAAACGCGGCCCAGGCGCCGGCGCTGGCGCCGAGTTTTTCCGACATCGTTGTACCAGTTGCCACTTCATCCTCCAGTGTTGAATCCGCCTACGCTTTCGGGCTGTTCGTAAAGCTCCGGCGCGACAGATCGCGGAGCACTTGCCGGGTTGGTGCATCGACGGCGACGAACACAATCGTCGGTAACAGACACAAGATCAGGAGCGCCGAAGGAAACACCCAGGGCAGCGCCCCGGGATCGGCGATCAGCACGCGGTGCGACGCGATCGACACCGCCGCGTAGGTCGCGCCCATCGCGAAGTAGCTTGGCGGCGCAAACGTCCCCAGTCCCTCGATGCCGTCGTCAATCGCGATCTTTCCTGCCCTCACCGCCTGGGTGTCGTGCCACCAGCCGCCGAACGCGGTCGCCGCCCCGGTCACGACGCAGATCGCGAGCACATCGAGCATCGAGACAACGGTGTCGAACGATCGCACGACGGCGAGCAGCGCCAGCGCCAGCTTCGAGCCGTAGACGAATCCGTGATGCACGTAATAGGGACCGAGCCGCGGCCCGCTGGTGAATCGCCACCGCTTGATCACGCCGGTGAGGATCGCGGGCATCACGTAGCCGAACACGACCGGCACGCCCATCACCACGACGACGAACGGCCACGAGTGGCCGACGCGCCACCACGCATACGCGACCAGCGGGAACCCGACCAGCGGGAACAGATACGTGGAGATGAACAGCAGCGTCGAGCGCACCGGGAAAGCGATCGCGGTCATGATGCGACCTGTGAAGAATCGACCGTGTTGAAGCCGCGGGCGAGCAGCACGCTCGTCACCGCCATCCAGATGAACGCCAGCGCGACGATCAACGCGCTCAGGTTCCACGAGCCATACCAATCGACGAGGGCGAGCACGAGGAAAGCGATCGTCAGAAACGACGTGAGGTTGGTATAGCTCGATGGAAATCCACCAAACTTCCGTGCCGTCAACGCGGTGGCAAGGAGAACGGTGAACATCACGCTGGCGGTAAGGACCAGCGGAGTATCACGCGCGAGCAACCCTGCGAGCCGCGCGCCGGCGTGATCGCCGCTGCCGGTGGCGAGCAGGATCGCGCTCGAATTGAACAGCGCGCTCAGCAACCAGACGCCCGCCCACACCACGGCGGGACCAAACGCCGCGCCGGCGAGGCGGCCCGGCTCACCTTCGATCATTCGCAGGCGCCCGGCGAGCGTGCCGGCAAACCACAGCACCAGCGCGCCGCCGACCAGGCGCACGAGCGTGACCCATTCCCACTTCATCCGCTCGGCGACAAGCGCGCGAACATAGTCGGCGTCTGCGCTGCCGGGATCCGCGACCGTGGTCGCGACGATCGCGTAGCCGATCGTCAACCAGAGCACGGCCCAAATGCCGGCGCTCGCACCCATCGTTTCCCAGCTGATGCGGCCGCGTTGAATGGTCATGCCTGCACCGGCTTGGTCGCGCCCATCAGGTGAATCGACGCGATCACGACCCAGATCAGCGTCATGTCCATGATCCGCATCGTCAGATCGGCGCCGCCGTACCAATCGACCAGCGCCATCCCGGTCCGCACCGCTGCGAAGAACAATGCCGCATGGCCGAAGCGTCGCGGGAACGTCGGTGATGCCAGCACCGCCACACCGGCGGCGATCAGGAACGTGATCATCAGCGTCGGCGTCAGCACCAGCACGGTCTGCGCGCCGAGCATCGACAGCCAGCTCACGCTCCACTCGCTGCCGCCGCGAACCGCTTCGGCAATCGCCACCGAATTGAAGGCCGCGCTGAGGAGCCACATCGTGCCCCACAGCAGGCCCGCGCCCAGCACGATCGTCGTGGGACCCGCGGGCCCGAAACCGGCCACAGATTTCACCGATGACACAGAAGAGAATCGGCGCAACCGCGCGGCAAACCCGGTGGTGAACCACATGATGCCGAGGCCGCCGACCACGCGCATGAGCGTCGCCAACTCCCAGCGCATTCGCGCGCGCAACAGCGAGGGCGCATCGGTGCCGGCCGAACCAACCAGCACAAACTGCGTTACGATCGCCGCCACGGCAACAATGCCGGTTGCGCCGCCGTAGCGCTCCAGCCTCACCATGCGGGCAGGTCCTCGACGAAGCCCGCATATCGAGCGAGCGCGGCATCGCTCGGCGCGTAGGCGCCGGTCCAGCGCACCTTCTCCATGATGTGAAGGTCGTCGATCGCCGTCGACCACAGCACTGCGAGCGCTCGCGGTAGATCGAATCGGCGCCGGAGAAACAACATCGTCCGCGTGCGCGAGCGAAGCTCCGCATCCGGCCGCAGCGTGAAGAAGATCAGGAACTCGATCGGCTTGACGACGTGCACGTGGACGATGCCGCCGCCGTACTGTGCGAAGGAAAAATCCAGCTCCCGCCCGCCAAGGCCGACGATGCGAAGGCTCGCCCGATTCGACAGCCGCCCGACTACGCGGTGCGCGATCGTCCACACATCGGCATCGAGCGCGGCGGTGGCGGCCTCGATGCCGTGCGACGGACCAAAGTGCGCGAGATCGAAACCGTTGGAAAAGATCACATCGCTATGCGCGTTGACCCGCTGCGGCCGCAGCACCATCTGGCGCGTGAGATGCGCGGGCACCTCCGGCAACGCAAACGCCGGCTCGCCGCCGAGCCACGCCCACACGAATCCCCAGCGCTCGATCGATGCGTAATGGCGAAGCCGGCGCGACGGCGGCGGCGTGTTGCCCGGAGCATCGACGCACGTGCCGTCCGCGCCCCAGCACCAGCCATGAAATTCGCAACGCAGGCCCTCGGCCGTCACATGGCCGAGCGCGAGATCGCTGCCGAGATGCGGACAGCGATCGTCAACGACGTGCGCGGCGCCATCGCGATCGCGATACAGCACCAGCCGTCGCGATCCGAATTCCACGGCGCGCACGCGTCCAGGCGACAGCCGCTTGCTCGATTCGACGAGGTACCAACCCTGCCGAATCACGCCGGGCCGCGCGAACGTTCCCTTCACGCTCGCGCTCCTACCATTCGGGAATCGCCTCCACGAGCTCGGCGTAGCGGGCAAACACCGCATCGGCGGCGACAAAGCCCGGGTGAAAATCGAGGTTGTGCAGCACGCCGCGATCCGCCCACGTGGTGGCGATCATCATCGGCACCGCGCGGACCAGCGCGCTCCAGCGAGGCAGGAAGAAGAACGTCTGCGTTTCGCACGTGCCGTCGGCGAGCGGCTTCGCCGTCCACAACAACTCGAATGGTGTCGGCGAGAAGACGCGGACCCAGGCGAGGCTCGGCCCGATGTTCGTGAACCGCCAGCGCGCGGGGCGTCCGGC
>Ga0207428_10002119_pt1 | contig 19981 bp, 14 predicted proteins | sample RhiMethybrSRZTD1_FD_187600 | JGI IMG/M metagenome (GOLD analysis project Ga0207428, IMG submission 187600) | Populus rhizosphere microbial communities from Tennessee, USA - Rhizosphere MetaG P. TD hybrid SRZTD1 (SPAdes) (version 3) | ecosystem: Host-associated > Plants > Roots > Rhizosphere >...
ATCGATTGGTTTGCGTTACCATGTACGCGATCTGGTAGCCGCCCCAACTGTGCCCCTGAATGCCGATGGCGTCTTCGTTGACGAAGCCGAGGTCTACGACCGACTGGATCGCGGGCAGCACACATTTGAGCGCGCTCTGGCCCGGATAGCCGATGGTGTAAACGATGTCAGGCATCAGAACCAGGTAACCGTTGCTGGCGTAAAACGAGGCGTTGATCGAATGGCCTGGGCGCGGATCGACGAATCGGTGCAAGCCGTCCGACAATCTTTCGTAAATGTAAACGATCATCGGATACTTCCGCTTCGGATCGAAGTCGTCTGGCTTGATCAGAATGCCGCTGAGCGGGACGCCGTCCGAATTCTTATACCTCACAAGCTCGGCCTTGCCCCATGTGAATTGATCTTTCTGTTTGCCGGCGTCGCTGACCTTCTTCAGGGCTTTGAAATCAGGGTCGGCGACGAGGATGTCGGGATACTCGTCGAAGCGCGACGCCGTCAGCATCAACACGTCGGCGTCTTTGGCCTTCACCGGGGCGCTGAAATTCTTCGCCGCCATCAACAGCTTCTCCGGCATGCCTCCGTCGATCCGGTCGCGATAAAAACCACTGTCGCGCGTCCATTCGTTCTCGGCGGCGAGCAACAGCGGCTTGGCCGGATCGATGCTGCGATCGGCGCCTCCCTGGCCGCCAAATCCTGCGCCGCGCCCCCCGCCTCCCCCGCCTCCCGCGCCGCTGTCCTGCTCCGAACGCACGACGCGGAATTCGATCTTCTCTTTGCGCCCGACGCCTTCGGTCAGGTTTTTAGCCGACGACCCGTCGGGCGCGATTTGCCATACGTCGTATTTATCGTAAAGCAGCGCGTATTTGTCGTCTTTTGTCCAGCCGCCATTGCCGTAGGTTCCGGGCACGCTCGGCGTGTCAGTCTCTTCGCGCCAGAAGGCTACGCCCAGCGACTTGGTGAGATTCGTGAACTTGCAGTCGGGGAATGAGACGCTGCCCCAATCTTTGCCGTCGAAGAAGAGGGCGTATTTACCGCCTGGCGAGAAGGTCAGGGGGAATTGAAACTTCTTCAACAGCAGTTTGCGCGAACCGTCCGCCGTGTTGACCAGATAAACGTCGGAATAATTGGCGTCGCGCCCGACCAGGATACGGTATTCGCGGTCGTCGGAGCCGATGGCCCATCGGCCGTCCGCCGACGGATTGACGCCTTCCATAGTCGAGTCGGCGAGCTGTACGAACTTGCGCTCCTTGACGTGATAGACCGCGCGATAGGAACGGTTGCGGTCCTGTTCGGCGCGGACTTTCTGCATCGGCTGGATGTAATCGTCCTTCCAATGCCACAGATCGACGATCACTTTGTCGTCGGCTTCGGCCGCGCCGGCCTCGGCGTCCTTCTCGGGTTCTGGAGCCGGGGCCACGCCGAGGAACAATTCGCCGCCGTCCCGCGAGAAGCTCAAGGCGCCGCGTTCGCTGATGACCATTCCGGCGCGGAAGCCTTGTGTCGCGCCCTCGGCTGAGGATACGATCTCAACCGCCTTCGCCGCTTTGCGATCCCAGTGGTAGAGCTTGAACCGCGCGGGCGGCGTGTCCTTCGCCTGTTCTTTCGCTGCGGACTCGTCGCGGTCGCTGATGAAGGCGAGTTGCATTTGCCCTTCGTCCCAGGTGATCTTCGAGTACTTGCCCTTGCCGGTCAGCAGGTCGACGGGCGGGCCGTCGGCGCCTGGCGTGACGGCGTAAACGCCGTTGAGCTCTTCTTTTCTCGACGAGACTGTGAAGACCAGCGTCCTGGCGTCTTTGCTCAAGCTGTATTCCAGCGCGTCGGAGAACGTTCGCTCGACGCCGGTCGTCAGATTTCGTAACGCCAGGTCCGAGCCGTACTCCTTCCGCGCGCCGCCCGGCCTTCCGCCTGCTGCGCCCCTTCCGCGCTGCTGAAAATCTTCATCGTCATTTTCATTCTGTTTCTGCTCCGGCTTCGCCGGCTTGTCGTCGGATTTCTTCTCTTCCGGCTTGGCTTCGAGTTGATAAGCGATCCAACCTGGGCCGTCTTCCGGCGCCTGGAAACTCTTCACGCGTTCGACGCGCGCCACCTGTCCATTCGACAAATCCATAATGCCGAGCGCGTTCTTCGGCATTGCGTCGGGAGCTTTCTTCTCCTTTCGCGCTTTCAACACGTCGTCTTTGTTCGGCTCTATGGTGAAGGCGGCGAAACGGCTGTCGGCGGTGAAGTGGACTCTGCTCAACCGCCCGGCCTGCGCGAGCGCTGCCGGCCCCGGCGTTTCATCGCCGTCAGGAGTGGGCGTCGGCGGACGCCAGCCTCGGCCGTGGCGCCATTCGACGCCGGTCGCCAGATTGCGTACGACGATCCCGCCGTCGCCGTCCTGCGGAATCAGCGCGTAAGCGATGAATTTGCCGTCGCGCGAAATGGTCTGCCCCTGAATCGAACGCCAACCGTCGTAATCCTGATGAGCCAGCGGACGTTTTGCCGTGGCTCGCCCGCCGGATTGTACAGATGAAGTCTGTTGGGCTTTTGTCGCGGGACCGAAATTCGCATAGAGCAGGCCGAGCCCGCAGACGATCAACGACGCTGTGGCCGCATGAAGATGGGCCAAGCGCCAACGCTGGGAATTATTGGTGAACATAAGCAGGGCCTCCGAATATCCCAGTGGGATTTTCATTGTTTCAGGGCGTCAAAGACGACGTTTAGGATTGGTGGCGATGAACTTCCGCCGCAAGCAGAGACGTGGCGCGCAACCAAATCGTTTCGGGAAAGCCGCGTGCTCTCATCGAGAACGACGCCGCCAGGATGCGACTCCGCGAGGATTGGGTTATAATGCGCGCGTAAGGTTTTTGATACAGGTGAAGCGATGACCGAACAGAACAATCCATCGGGAAAACCCCCTGAAGGCAGAACGCGTTGGATCTGGTATCGAATCCTTCTCGCGCTGATCCCGGCTTCTATCCCGTTCGCTTATTTCTATCTCACGGGAAGAGAGGCCTGGTCATTCACGGATTTCGCCGTGGTCTTCGGCCTGTTCGTCGCATACTGGTTGGTAGTGATGTTGGTAGTCGGACGCTCGCTGCGGGGTCGGCAGGCGCTGCAGGCGGCCAAGCTCGCCTCTCCGCTGATCGAAGTCCCTTTAAGCGCCGAATTGCGCGCGAGGCTTTCCAGGTTCGCCGCCTCGAGACGCCAGAAACTGGCCGTTGCGGCCTTCGACCTCCTCGACGAAGAGATCCCGCGTTTTGAGCAGGACGAAGAGCGTGACCGCGCGCGCCGCGACAACGAACACCTGCGCCAGCAGGCCGGGCAGGGCGCCTTCCTGGTCGCCGTCACGACCGAGATTTTAAAGCGCCTATTGTTGCTTAGCGGCGCTCATGAAGAAGACCGCAAATTATGGCGCTCCCATATCAGCGAAACCGCCGCCCGCATCGTCAGCGACGGGCTCGAACACCGGTTGCCGATGACTGAGCAATTCTCCGAGCAGCCGGGTTAAAGTAACATCTTGAATTCTTCTTGCGTGAGTCCGGCGTCACGAACGGTCCCGCCCATTGTTATCGCATTTACAGGGTTTTGACGTGGTATCGTCACAATCCACGAACCATTGCTCATAACAATGTGTTTGCCTTGACGGACAATTCTAAAACCGGCCTTCTCCAGCGCTCTAACTGCTTCAAGGTGGTTGACGCCGGGGATCTTAGGATGGTTAGGCGGCCACTTCTACTTCGCGGATTTCAGCATCATGAATCAAATATTCAACGGCGGCCAAGTATTCTTTGATTGCATCCATGATGTTCTCGATGGCTTCCCCTTCAGTCGCCCCTGCGACCAACATCCCGGCAAGCCAGGGCAAGACACGCTATAGCCCTCTTCAGATTTATATAAAGCTATTTTATATCTCATTTTCCAGACTCCGGGTTAATTATATACGACTCCCAAGGCTGCCTCAGTTGGCCTATCCGAACAACGGCGCGCCCCGATAGACCACGCTCCACCCGCGTTCGACGCTGGTGTTGATGGCTTCCTCGTAACTGCGCGCGGCCTCGCCGGAGGTCTTGAAATGTTTCATGACGGGCTGGCCTTCGCGGGGGTCCAGTTTGACCACCGCCGTGAGGAGTTTCGTCCGGCCGTCGGTGTTGACCAACTCCTCGGCGCGCATCAGCCCGAGGAATGAGAACATGGCGTTTTTTCTCAGTATCGTCAGATAAGTCGTCGGTTTGTCGCTCATAGTAAAGAATCACCACTCGAAGAGGTCTTTTTCAGAATTGCGATTGGATGATAGCACAGCGGATGCGGATTTGGGGCCGCGTTCATTGCCGTGCCGGCGTTTTTCGTTCGGGTTTGAGCAGGTATGCCGCGAGTCCGACGGCCGTCGCCGCCGAGACTCCGAAGCGGTAGCCTGAATGGATGGGCAGGGGCGAGATGAAGGCTTCGATCAGGCCGGCGATCACGAACATAGGGAAGCAGCCGGCCATCAGCTTGATCGCCACCGCGCCGTTTTCGATCATCGCTTCGCGCCGCGCGCGTTCGCCCGGCGCGACCAACGACAACCCGATCATCAATCCCGCGCCGCCTGCGATGAAGATCGCGGTGAATTCGAGCACGGCATGCCCGGCGACGAATGACCAGAGCGTATGCCCCATCCCATATTTGAAGACCAGCGCGTTGATGGCGCCGAATTGCAGCGCGGTGTTTTTCAGTATGTATATGGTCCCGACGACCGGAAAGACGCTGAACGCGAAGGTCAGGACGCCGACACCGATGTTGTTGGTCATAATCTGCGCCGCCCCGACCGGCGCCTCTTTGTTCAGCCTCTCCCACCACTTGTGATGATCTTTGATCTCTTGAACGACGGGGCGCGGCAGGTAAGCGAAGTCGGCGAAATCGTCGTCGCGCCAGGTGGCGAATAACGCCGGAATCGCAATTGCGATGAAGATCAAAAAGACCGCCACTGTATAGCGTGAGGTCCTCCGAAAGATCGCGGGGAAATCATAAAGGTAGAAGTCCAGGATGGCGCGCGCGCCTTTCGACTCGCTGCGATAAATCAATCCGTGGGCGCGGACGACCAGGTTGTTCAGATAGTTGACCAGCCGCTGGTCGCGCGACTCGACCCGCGCGACGGCCAGGTCGGTGGCCGCCCGCCGGTAGCTCCGCCCGAGTTCGCGCACCTCGTCGCGACTCAAGCTGCGCAGCCCCCGCGACGTGTGGGCCTGATCAAGCAGCTCTTCCAGCCGCTTCCAATTAGCTTTGCGCTTCTCGATAAAGTTTTCGGCCATGAAATCTCTTCCCGATTTATAGATTTCAAGGAAAAGCATTTCAGCCACTAATGAACACGAATGTACGCCAATTTCTTTCTTGTTTTGATGACCCGTTTGTTTTCCACTTATTTGCTCCTATTCGTGAACATTCGTTTTCATTAGTGGCTGAAATGCTTTTTCCTGAATAGCCAACTCCCTAAAATTTCTGATAAAGGAAATGTTTGTACCCGACGCTCATGCTCGGCAGCAGCCACGGCGGCAGCGAAGTCATCATCATCAGGCTTACCGCCGCATGCGAGATCGCGATCGCCGGCAGGTTCGGCGCGCGCTCGTACACCCACGACCATATCAGCCCGCCCGCGAACGTCAAGGTCATGAGCGACAGATTCGGCGCATGGGCCAATGAAAAGATGACCGCGTTCACGAGGATCGCAGGCCCCGTCCGCGTCTTTTGCTCCTCAGTCGCGCTTCCGTCGCCGAGGAGCAGAAACCTGACGCGGCGATAAACGAAGGCCTGAGAAGCGTATTGCTGAACCAGCGCCCACACAGGCGTCCACAAAGCCGTCGCCCAGAAATGCGAAGTGCGATGAAAGGAGCCGGTTGAATATCCGATCGCCGCGAACCCAGCGCAGGCGATGAGGGTCGGGGCCGCGAGGAGCCGAAGCGCGCGGAAGAAATGATCGGCCCCGAGGCCCACTTCACCCAGCGATTCGCCGCGCGCCCTCTGCGAATTGATCATCAGCGCCATCGCCAACAGCGCCGGCAATGCCGCCACCCACCGGCGCGAGGGCTGCAAAGGAACTATCGCCCAGGAAATGATAATCACCGAGACGAAAACCGACGCGATTTCGAGCGCGCTCACCGCCCGCATCGAGATTCGCGCGGACGGCTCTCGGTCCGGAGCGCGCTGTTCCGCAATTGGTTTTTCTTCGATCTTTTTTCCAGGCGCTGACGCTTGCATGTTTAGTAAAGACCGTCATAAATACGCTGGGGGCGGCCATCGTTACAGTACGGGGAGCGTCAGCGACCTGAGCGTAGATCGGGAGGTATCTTGATCTACGCTCAGGTCGCTGACGCTCCCCGTACTGTCAGTAAGTCGCGAAATAGACGAAGAGTTCCATTTGTCATTGTTCATTTGTCATTTGATATAGATCATTGCCGGAGGAGATCTCGATTCAATGTCCAATGTTCATCGGGCCATTTCCCGACCAATGACAAATGCTCTTCTTTGCCCGATTTCGTGATTTACTGACTGTAACAACCAGGTCCCTGACGTTCCCCCTACTGCGCCGATCAGGTCGCCGACGCCCCAAACCCTGTATCGAAGACCTCCAAAACGACGAATGCGACGGCATGATCCTGCGCATGCGAGAGCGAGACGTGGGAGCGGATGATTTTGAGCTCCTCGGCGATCTCGGCGGCGCGCCCGTGAAATTGAAGCTGCGGCGCGCCTTCGGTTGATGATATGATCTCGACGTCTTGCCAGGAGAGCGCGACGACGGGCGTGGCGCCGCCGAGGGCTTTCCGGGCGGCCTCTTTCGCGGCGAAGCGAGTCGCGTAGCGTTCGGCCTTGCGGGCGACTCGTTCGCAGTAATCGATTTCGCGACCGGTGAAGACGCGATTGACGAAACGATCGCCGTATTCCCCGATGGCGCGTTCGATCCGCGAAATTTCGACTATGTCTACGCCGACGCCCGCGATCATAACGAGATTTGAGGTACGATATCTGAGATTCGAGATTCGAGATGGAGCATTTCTCTTTTCGTGATGTCAACAACCTGCGGCTGCTGGTCTGCGACCCGCTCGAGCGGATCGGCTTCAAAAACGCCTTCAGCACGCGCCTCGGGGGCGTCAGCCCGCTGCCTGCGGAGGCGCTCAGCCTGGGGAATTTCCGCCAGGACGAGCGGGAGAACGTGATCGAAAATCGCCGCCGGTTCCTCGGCGCGCTCGACGCTGCGGATTGGACGCTGGTCACCGCGAAGCAGATTCATTCGGCCGACGTTCGTTTCGTCAGCGGGCTGGAGGATGCCCGATCCGAGCCGACGCCTTGCGATGCGCTGACGTCCGACACGCCGCGCATCCTGCTGGCGGTTCAGACGGCCGATTGTCTGCCGGTTCTGATCGCCGACGAGCGCTCCGGGGCGTTCTCGGCGGTGCACGCCGGATGGCGTGGCACGCACGCTCGCATCGTCGCACGAACGGTCGAGCGTATGCAACAGGAGTATGGCTCACGCCCGCAAGACCTGCATGCCGCGCTCGGCCCGGGCGTAAGCGCCGCAGTTTTCGAGGTCGGGTCGGAGGTGCTAGTCGAGTTCAAAGACAGGTTCGATTACGCTGAAGAATTGATCTCCGACACGCGGCCGAACGGCAAAGGCCATCTCAATCTGAATCTGGCAAACGTCCGGCAGTTGATCGCGTGCGGCGTGCGCGAAGGTCGCATCTACGACAGCGCCCTCTGCACCTGGCTGCGCAACGACCTGTTCTTTAGCTATCGCCGCGAGCGCGGGCACGAAAAGCCCGTCGGAAGGTTGATGGGAGTGATCGGGAGAATGAGCGACGCCCTGAAACAATGATGTGCGGCGCGAGTGTAGGGCAAACTGGCAGTTTGCCCTGATTCAATCCATGCGGTCTTTCGGGAAAACCGGGCAAACTGCCAGTTTGCCCTACCCTTTCTGAGGAGATAAACCCGTGAAATCGAAATCACTGTTCGTTGCTTTGATTGCCCTGTCGCTGTTGGTAGCGCCAGCGTTTTCCCAGGATGCCGGCAAGCAGAACCCGAACGAGTCCGGCGCGCCGAAAGACGCGGCGCAGGCGAAGGATTCGCCGAAAGATTCTGAGGACGACCTCCGCCGCGCCATCGAATCTTCGGGCGGGAACGAAACGCGGATCGTCGCGAACCTCGAAGGCTATCTAAAAAAATACCCGAACAGCGGGCGTCGCGAGGAAATAGAGAGTGAGCTTTACAAGCTCTGCATAAAATTGCGCGACCGCAACCGCGCCATAGTTTACGCCGAAAAGCTCGTGATCAGAGATGAAGATAACATTGAGGCGCTGACCAGCCTGATCACGATGCTGCGCGAACGGAAGGTGGAGGCCGATTCGACCAAGGCCCTGACTTACGCCGACGCGCTCGTCAAACGATTCGAGCGCATCATCGCCTTCAGCGCCAAACCGAGGCGCGTCAGTTCGGCGCAATGGCAGAATCGCAAAGATCAGGGGATCGCTTCGGTCTACCTGCTGCGAGGTAAAGTTCATGCCGACCTGGGCGTCGACGACAAGGCTCGCGCCGACTTTACGAAGAGCTACCAGGCGGCGCGGCTGGCCGAGACGGCCGTCGCGTTGGGCGGACTGGCGGAGAAGCGCAAGGACGTCGACGAGGCGATAGATTATTACCTACAAGCTTTCGCTATCGCGCTCAACACCGACGAGCGGATCGATATGAAATCGCTGCGGCGCCGTGTCGGGCAGCTCTATTCGGCGAAGAACGGGTCGGAGGCCGGCCTCGGCGACCGCCTGCTGAAGGCTCACGACGCTTTTGTCAACGAGCGCGAAGAGCGGCTGGCGAAAATCGACCCGCCGAACATCAATGAGGGCGTCAACGACCCGTTGAAATATACGCTGACCAGGCTCGACGGCTCGCCGCTCAAACTCGACGAGCAGCGCGGGAAGGTGATCGTGATGAATTTCTGGGCCACGTGGTGCGGCCCCTGCTTGACCGAGATGCCGTTATTTGAAAAGGCCATCGCGAAATATAAAGACGACAAGAACGTCTTCTTCCTGGCGGTAACCACGGACGAGGATCGCGATCTGGTCGCGCCGTTTTTGAAGCAGTACAAATTCAATCTTCCGGTCGCCTACGCCGATTACCTGAACGACCATTTCGCGGTCTCTTCGATCCCGACCACGATCATCCTCGATCGCTACGGCGAAGTCTCCTTCCGACAGGCCGGCTTCAACCCCCGCGAAGATTTTATAGAGTCGTTGAGTGAAAAGATTGAGGACGCTAAGAGAAGATGACAAGGAGACAAGGGGAGGGGGAGACAAGGGGACAAAGAAACTAGAAGTAGAAATGATGGGGAGCAAAGTGTGAGTGATCAGGAAAAGAAGAAAATCACGCGGCATACGGACCTTGAGGTTTATCAGAAGTCGTTTGCCGCCGCTATGAAGATTTTCGAGTTTAGCAAAAGCTTCCCGTTAGAAGAGAAATATTCACTTACCGACCAAGTGCGACGTTCATCACGGTCTGTCTGCGCTAATCAGGCTGAGGCGTGGCGCAAGCGTATTTACAGAGCGCATTTTGCTAGCAAACTCAATGACAGCGAAGCGGAAGCAGCAGAAACACAGTCATGGATTCAATTCGCTGTCGAATGTGGCTACATGGCGCGTGAATCTGCCTCAGAGCTTTACAAAGAATATGAATCCATCATCGCCATGCTCGTCTCGATGAGAAATCATCCTGAAGACTGGTGTATTGGATAAGAATGTCCCCTTGTTCCCTTGTCTCCCCCTCCCCTTGTCTTTATTTAGGCACGCCGCTTCTAAAGTTTCCCTGCTCGTCGTAGAGCCGCTGATATTGCCGGGTGTTGCGGTAGACGCCCTGCACGTAGAGCCGTGTTTCGCTGAGGGGGATGCTCTCGACCCATTCTTCGATCTCGGCCGTCGGCAATTCCCTGAGCCATCGGCGCACGCGGGTCGGGCCGCCGTTGTAGGCCGCGGCGACGTATTCGAAGCGGTCGAACCCGTCCATCAACTCTTTCACGAAGGCCGTGCCGAGTTGGATGTTGAGAACCGGATTGAAGAGGTCATTGGTTGTAATGGCGCCGGCGCCGGTCTTGCGGGCTACATCCCGTCCTACGTATGGCAGAAGCTGCATCAATCCGTACGCGTTCGCGCGGCTGCGCGCGTTCGGGTTGAAGACAGTCTCCTGGCGGATCAGGCCGGCGATCAAATAGGGGTCGATGTTGTGTCGCTTCGCTTCTTCTTTGATGTTCGACCACCACTTGAGCGGGTAGAAAACTTCCCATACCTCGCGCGTCGCCTCTTCGGGCAGCATCTGTCCGTATTCGGGGTAAGCGCGTTTGAGCGCGTTGAGCGCCGCCACCGGCTCGCCCTGGACGCGGAAGATTTGAGCTATGCGCAGGTTCACCGACGGTGAATCTGGATATTTCTCGCGCGCGGCGTCCAGTTCGTTCATCGCCGACTGATAGAATGTCACGCGCGTCAATTGTTCCGCTTTTACCAGGCGTTCGGCGTCGGCTTCCTGGACCGTCTCCTGAGGCAGTTTGATCGTTTGAAGGCCAGCGACGGCGCGGCGCAGGAGCAGATTGGATTCGAACGGTTTGCCGCGTACGCCTTCGCTAGCCAGCCTGGCGATGCGGCGTTCGGCGTTGACGCCGAACCATCCCGCGCCATATCGCAACAGCATCGCGCGATAGAGAGTCATCGCGGTCTCTTTGTCTCCCGAGCGTTCGGCGTCGTAAGCGGCCCAGAAACCCGCCCTACCCCGGTTCTCCGTGGCGTCGCTGTAATTGGCTACGTGTTCGGTCAACAACCGCGCCGCCGTTCGGTAATCCTTCTCCGTGTGAGCGCGCCAGGCCAGCCAGAAATGGGCCTCGTCCGCGCCTCCCGCCTGCGGGAATTGCCTGACCAGTTGCGTGTAATAGGCGCTCGCCTGTTCGTCGCGGCCGAGCTTATTGTAATGGAGCCCGACGGCGTAAATCAGATCGCCGACGCGCTCGCTCGACGGCGCGACGCGGCGCAGCTCCGCGAGGGTTTCCAGCGCGGCCGCTTCGCTGTTAAGGGAAAGCTGCGCCAGACTCTTGTAATAGAGCGCCTCGGCCGTCAATTTCGGAGTGCGCGAGCGGACTTGAGAGAGCGCGTCGACAGCCTGTTTGAATGAATTCGATTTGTAATACGAGACGCCTGCGCGCATCCAGACCTCGCTGGTCGCGACGTCGGGGAAGAGGCTCGCGATTTGAACGTAAGCCTGAGCGGCGAGCGCATATAACTTGGCTTCATAAAGCCTTTCGGCGCGCCGTGTCTGCTGCGCGGCGTCGGCCGGGGCGACAGTCGCGCCGATCGCGGTGAGGCGGGCGGCTGCCTTATCGGCCTCGGGCGATTGCGGCGCTTCGAAATAGAGCTTCCGGAGCGTGAGAGCCGCTTCGTTTACGCGGCCTGCTTTCTCGAGGGCGTCGGCCCGCAGCTTGAGCGCGGCGCCGTCGTTCTTCTCGACGAGCGGCGTGAGGTCGGCCGTCGCCGTCTGGTAATCACCGCGCAACATCGCGGAGCCTGCCGATTGTAGCGCAGCCGTTCTCGCCAGCAGGGACGACGGGTAGATTTGCGCCAGGCGGCGGAATTCGCGCTCGGCCTCTTCGGCGCGCCCGCCTTCCTGCAGAGCCTTGCCTCGGTAGTAAAGCGCGTAATCGCCCAGGGCTGTCATGCGCGCGATGTTCTGGTCAGCGAGGAGAGTCGCGGCCGTCGAGAAATCTTTCGCCTGAAAACGCATATAGCCGCGCAGGAGACGCGCCATCGCCGCTTCCTCGGTTCCGGGAAAGGAATTCTCCACGCGCTGTAATTCGGTTTCTGAATTGGCCGAGACGGCGGCCTGCAATTGCGCTCCTGCCCTGTTTTGCCCTGAGACAAGTCTGGCGCGCGATTGCGCCGCCACGCCGATCAGCGTAAAGACCAGCGCCGCCACGGATACTAGATGCTGCTTACGTTGGAGGAACGAAACAGCGGCTGAAAAGTAGTTCATGCTTTCAACTCCAAGAAAATGCTTCAGCCAAAGGGGAAAACCGAATATGTTTTAGCAGTTACGCCAACGCGACCGGCCCCGGGCAGTCCTTACCCAATTTTGCGGGATCGCCCTCGGCCAGCGTCTGCACCAGTTCGTCGTAAAAGTAATCGAAACGCGCGGCGACCGCGGGAGACACGCGTTTATCATAAACCTTGCGACTACGATCGATTTCGTCTTTAAGGCGCTCGTAGAGATCGTAATTGCGGCGCCCGTCATTTACTTTCGCCGCGTTGTAGAGCTTGATCTCCGAGACCAGCAAGCGTGCGAACCGCCGCGCGTCGTTATGGGCCCGCTGTTCGGTTTCGCTCCCCGGAATAGACCCGGCCAGTTGCGCTGACTTAGAAGCCTTCGCCGGGGGGGTGAAGACCGGAGGCGCGGGCGGCGGCGAAAACGGCTGAATGTCTGATGGGACCGGAGGCTCTCCGGCGGGAGAAGCGGCGAAGTCCGGTAGCGGCGCGGGCGAAGCCGCCGCTACGGTTTCACTGAAAGCCGGTTGCTCTTCGAGCTCCGAGGGCGATGACGACGGCTGCGGCGCCGGCGATTCAACTCGCAGCCTGCCGGATATGCCGACGGCATTTTCGGAGACTTCTCGGGCGCCTGAGAGCCGCCCGGACGTCGCTCCCGGCTCGGTTTCGATGTACGCCGGTTCGGGCAATTGGGCTTCCGCCTGGCGCAAGGCATCATCGATTTTGGTGTTCTTATCGAAGGACAGCTGCAATTCTTGAGTCCGGCGTCTTTGGATGGTTACTCTTTCCAGCGCGTCGCCGGCGGTCTCATCAGCCTTTTCAATTTGCGGCGCGTCTTCAGGAATTTCACGATGGGTTTCGCGCGCATAGTCTTGTTTAGGACTCGGCTCGGCTCGGAGGTATTCCATTTCAACCGTCGCCCGGACGCTTTCCATTTGAACCGCCGGCTGAACTGTCAATTGAGACGGCGTTTGCTGAATCGCCGCGCCCATAGCCTTGCCGTCGGTCCTGAGAGGCGTCGCGCGTAGAGTATCGGCCGGTCCCGAAGTCCCCGGGCGCGCATGTTCGGCGCCCCGGCGGGAAATCATATGCTCGATCGTCCTGCCGGCGATCCGCGTCAGCGATTCGGAGGCCTCAGCGTTAAGCGAATCTGCGGGCTGCGCGCCCGAATCGGCGTAGAGCACGGCGACGGCCTTGTTGAGCACAATCAGCGGAATGGCGATGGCGCGTTCGGGCGCGGGGCTCCCATAAACCCCCAGGGCCTCTGAAACGCCGTCGCCGTCGGATTGCGGATTGTTGGCGGCGAGGCGGAGGCTGGTAAGCGCGTCGCGCAATAGGGATGGCTTTTGGGCCGGCATGGTCAGGAGTTTCACCGTCTCGTCGTTCAACCCGTTATCGAAACCACTTGCCTTCCAACCGACGGCGTCGCCGCTTTTGATCACGAAGAAGGCCACGCGTGGCGCAAACTCGGCGGCGTGGCGCACCAGCGCCGCGAGGATGTCCGATTGCGTGCGCTGTGAGTCGATGTCTTCGATCGCCGCTTTGAACGACTCGAAAGAGCGGGACGCGGCCTGTGACGAGGTTACGGCCATGGTCAATGCCCGGTTGGCTTCGAGCTGTTCGCGCAGCTCTTCGATTTGGATTTCGGCCTCGCGGCGCGCGTTTGCGGCGGCTTCTTCGAGGCGCGATTTGAAATTCTCCTCAACTTTCGCGGTCGATTCTTCGAACCATCGCTTAATCTCTTCGATCAGGCTGGACGACTCGTCGCCGGTTATCGCGCCGTCCTGTCCGGTCAGGCGCGAGCCGATTTCGGAGATGGCCCCCTGTAAGCGTTCGATCTCGGCTTTCAATGGGGCGATGCGCCGCGCGAGCATTTCGTTGGCGCGGGCCTGGAGTTGACTTTCCCAGTTTTCGAAGTTTCCCATGTTTGGCGATCGTTCCTCTTGGATTTGGTTTCTCTCTTCGGACACTTTTTACCTCCGAATCAATAATGCGACGGCATGATAACGCCGATTGCGCCTGCCGTTCGAATTGCCGGGTTATGAATTGACAAGTCGGTCTCGGGGAAGAACCGAAGAGTTAAGCAATGTGTTGGCCGAACGGGCGCAAGCAAAACTACCGCGCCTCTCTTACGCTTTATCTTCGATTTGCTTTCCGCAGCAAAGTGCGATGTGACTATTGTTGCGTAGCCCTTCATCACTTATATCTGTTTACACGGGTATCCGTATCATAAAGGGCTGTTCATTATCTTTTCTCAGATAGAGCTTGTCAATTTCCCCGTTCGGTTTGGTAAGACCGAATAAGTTTTGCCAAAGAACGCGCTTTTGACTTACAATTTCGTCCGTCGTCGACGCGATGGCGCCCAACATTCCATTAACAGACCAGTTCACGAATGAGATTTATAGGACTTATGGGACCTATAAGTCCTATCGGTCCCATAAGTCTCATTCAGATGTGACCCGGGATTTTCCGAGGAGAAGACAATGAAGAAGCAGGACCCCGTTTCGCGCAGAACAGTATTGAAAGGCGCGGCCGCCGCGACGGCAGCCTCGACCTTCACAATCGTCAACGCCAAATCGGTTCGCGGCTCGAAAGCAAATTCGATGGTCGAAATCGGATTCATCGGATGCGGCGGGCAGGGTACGCGCGACGCCGGTTTGCTCGAAGCGACTGGCAAGGCCAAAGTCGTCGCGCTGGCCGACTATTTTCAGGACCAACTCGACAAGGCGCGCGAGCGATTCAAAGTCGATACGACCCGCGCCCACGTTGGCATCGACGCTTACAAGGAAGTCATCGGATCGAAGGTCGACGCAGTGTTGCTCGTCACGCCGCCGGGCTTTCGCCCCGAACATTTCAAAGCGGCGGCCGCCGCCAAAAAACACATCTTCGCCGAAAAGCCGCTGGCCGTAGACGTGCCCGGCTGCCACACCGTGATGGACGCCGGCGAAAAATGTAAGGCCAACAACCTGACGGTAGTTGTCGGATTGCAGCGCCATTACTCAAAAGCCTATCGCGGAGCGAAGAAAATGATTGACGATGGCGCGATCGGGACCATCGCCATGGCCCATTCGGCCTGGGACCAGGGCGACCTCTGGCGGCGCGAAAAACGCGCTGAGATGAAGTCGGAACTCGACTGGCAGATCCGCAACTGGTACTACTTCACCTGGCTTTCGGGCGACCACATCGTCGAACAGAACATTCACAACATGGACGTGATCAGTTGGATGTTGAACGCGCACCCGATCAAGGCCTACGGCAGCGGCGGCAGGCTCTGGCGCAAAGACATCGGCCACATCTACGACCACTTTAACCTGGTTTACGAGTACCCGAACCAGGTCCTGCTCAACAACACCTGCGTGCAGATCAACGGCGTGCGCGGCGACGTGTCGGAAACGATCCGTGGTGACAAGGGCACATTCACAACCACCGCCGGCAAAGGCGGCACCGGCGGCGTGCGCATCGAAGGCGTTCCGCCCAGACGCAGCGCCGACACTCCGATGACCTACAAGTACGAAGGTGAGGACGACAAGCATTACGATCAAGAGGCGGTGGCTTTCGTCAACAGCGTGCTCGGACAGGGCGAGGGCGAAGACAAATACCGCAACGACGCCAAATACGGCGTCGAAAGCACGTTCATGGCCATCCTCGGGCGCGAAGCGGCCTACCGCAAAGAGTGCCTCAGCTGGGATGAGCTGTGGAACTCGAACAAGAAGCTTTCGTTTAAACCCGAGCCGAAAGCGGATTGAGCATGAATGTGACTTAGAGGGCTCATAAGACTGTTCTATGAGCCCTCTAAGTCCGATAAAACCCATTGTTAGACAAGCCTGGGAAGCTGCGCATATACTCGCTCGTATGCTTTCCAGGCTCGTCTTCTTTCTACTACTTTTTTTAACCGTAATTTTGAAATCGCCTCCATTGGCGCTCGCTCTCGGACTGGGGTTCGGGCTCGGCTTCTCGAACCCGTACGCCAAACAGACCAGGTCGTTTTCAAAGACGCTGTTGCAGGCAAGCGTCGTCGGGCTCGGATTCGGGATGAACCTGCGCGACGTTTTGCGCGCGGGGAGTTCGGGATTCGTTTACACCGCGCTGGGCATTGCGGCGACGATGATCCTCGGCGTCGCTCTGGGGCGATGGCTGAAGGTCGAGCGGACGCCCGCGCTGTTGATCTCGGTCGGCACGGCGATCTGCGGAGGCAGCGCGATCGCCGCCGTCGGGCCTGTGGTCGGGGCCAACGAAGAAGAGATGTCGGTCTCGCTCGGCGCGGTCTTTATTTTGAATTCCGTCGCGTTGCTGATCTTCCCGCTCATCGGTCATGGGTTCGGGTTGAGTGAGGAGCAGTTCGGGTTGTGGTCGGCGCTGGCGATTCACGACACCAGTTCGGTCGTCGGCGCCACGGCGAAATATGGCGCGGCGGCTCTGGCGGTCGGCGCGACGGTGAAACTCGCGCGCGCGCTGTGGATCGCGCCTCTGGCCGTGGGGACGGCGCTCGCCAAACGCCGGGAGGCCAGAATTCAGTGGCCCTGGTTCATTCTCTTCTTCTGCGTCGCCGCGATGATCAGGACCTGGCTCCCGGCCGGCAAAGAAGCGTTCGACTTGCTCACAGAGGTCGCCCGCGTCGGGCTGACGGCGACGCTGTTCCTGATCGGATGCGGGATTTCGAAGAAGACTTTACGGACTGTAGGCGCGCGGCCCTTGGCCCAGGGCGTAATCCTGTGGGTGATCGTCGGCGCGCTGTCATTGGCGCTGATCCGAGCAGGGGTGATCGGCTTGTGATACGAATTATGTCTATGACCCGCAGAGAGATTTTATTGTCGGCCTGCGCCCTAGCCGGAACGTCCGCCCGGATGAGCGCGGCGCAATCGCGCGCCGGCGTTCAGCAACCCGCGCCGGCGCCGCAATCGCCCGCCGCCGCCGTCAGCCTCTCAGACTTCGAGGGGCTGGCCCGCGAACGCGTACCGCGCATGGCTTACGAATACATCAGCGGCGGCGCGGCCGATGAGATCACTCTGCGGTGGAACCGGGAATCGTTCGATCGCATCCGCCTGCGGCCAAAAATCCTGGTGGACGTTTCCAATCTCGATACGCGAGTCACATTGTTCGGCCAGGAACTTCCATTCCCCATCCTCCTTGCGCCGACGGCCTATCACCGCCTGGTCCACCCGGAAGGCGAGATAGCCACGGTCAAGGGCGCCGCCCTCGCGGGCGCGACATTGATCGCCAGCATGCTTGCGACCACCACGATCGAAGACATGGCCAAGGCCGCCACACGTCCACTTTGGTTTCAAACCTACATCTTGAAAGACCGCGGCTTTACGCGCAATCTGGTACAGCGGGCCGAGGACGCCGGGTGTAAGGCGATCTGCGTGACTGTAGATTCTCCCGTAGTCGGCGCGCGCAACCGCGACCAGCGCGCCAACTTCGCCTTGCCGCCGGAAATGGAGCGGGCCAATCTGAAGGGGTTGATGCGGCCTGGCGGCAACCTGCGTCCTCCGGAAGGCGACATCTACACTCCGATACTCGACGCCCGCCTGACCTGGAAAGAGATCGATTGGCTGCGCTCATTCGCGCGCGTACCGGTGCTGCTCAAAGGGGTGTTGAATCCGGACGACGCCGATCAAGCGGTGAAGGCCGGCGCTTCCGGCGTCATCGTCTCCAATCATGGGGCCCGCAACCTCGACACAGTGCCTGCCACAATCGACGTCCTGTCTGAGGTCACGGAGAGAGTCGCCAGCCGCATCCCAGTCCTGATGGACAGCGGCGTCAGGCGCGGGACCGACGTGCTGAAGGCGCTGGCGCTGGGCGCGACTGCCGTTCTCATTGGGCGGCCTTACCTCTACGGGTTGGGAGTGTCGGGCCCGGAGGGCGTGAGGCGCGTGGTCAATATTTTGCAGACCGAATTCCGCATCGCGATGGCTCTCGCCGGGCGGCCTTCGCTGCGCAGTATTGATCGCTCGGCGTTATGGCTGAACCGTTTCTAAATCTAACCACAAACATTTGGAACAGTATTTTTGCCACAGAGGCGCTGCAGCCACAGAGAAAAGTCAAAAAGATCAAGAGAAGCGACTATTTTTCATTTTCTCTGTGGCTGGGGCGCCTCTGTGGCAGATTAAAACGCGGCGCTTAAATGTTGTTGAGTATAGATAGCGCTGTCCCTTCAAAAATCTTCTGCTTCTCGCTCTGCGGAATGTTCAGGCTTTCAATCGAAGAGACCGCCCGGTCGATCGAACCCAGCTTATGCGGATAGTCGCTGCCCATCACCAGATGATCCGCGCCCACCAGATCCCGCGCCATGTTCAACGTGTAAGGGCTGAAGGTGACGGTATCGTAATAGAGCCGTTTCAGATAGACGCTCGGCGGTTGATCGATCTTCACGCGGCATTCGGCGAAATCGCGGAAGCCGTTGTCCATGCGCTCCATCAAATAAGGCGCGGCGCCGCCGATGTGCGCGATGATCCAGCGGATTTCGGGAAAATCCCGCAACAGCCCGTCGTAGCACATCCGGGCCACGGCCAGCGTGGTGTCGAAGGGAAAGCCGATGATCGGGCCTAAGACGTACTCGCGGAAAGGCTCGGAGTTGGCGGGCAGCATAGGATGCAGCAGGATGCACAGCTTCATTCGGTTGGCCTCTTCGAAGAAGGGGCGGTAGGCGGGCGCTGTCAGCGCGGCGCCGCGAATGTTGCTGAGCAGGATCACGCCGTTCAGCTTCAACTCGTCAATCGCGCGCCGCAGTTCTTTGAGCGCGGCGTCGGGCGCGTCCATCGGAATTGAAGCGAAACCTTTGAATCGTTTCGGATGTTTGGCCACCAGCTCGGCGTAAGCGTCGTTGACCATCCGGGCGATTTCGGGCTGGCGCTGCGCGTCGGCGAAGAAGACGTTCGGCGTCGAGAGCGAGACCACTTCGACGTCAATCCCCACGCGGTCCATGTCCTCGATCCGCTTGTTGACGTCGGTCATCGGCGGAGTGACGCCGAAGAAGCGCGCGCCGCGATATTTGATGATTGTTTGCCCGGTCGGGTCTTTGTCGAAGGAGAACTCCGAGGGAGTCTCGCGGATCTTTTGAAAGAAGGATTCCGGGTAGTAATGCGTGTGCAGGTCAAGCTTGCGACCGGGCGCCGGCCTGGTCGTTTGGGCTTGCCCGGCGCCTTCGGTCAGCGCGGCGGCGCCGGCGACCCCGGCCGTTTTCAGGAAGTCTCTTCTGATCATTGGCCCCTCCGTTTCAGGATTCGGCCCGTAAAATAGGACTTATAGGTCCTATAAGTCCTATAGGACACATCGCCACTAATTAGGATTCAGCTCTGACCACTTCATCCGCGAGGTCGCCCTGATCGGCGTCCTTGGGTCGAACCTCGGGCGACAGGTCAAAGGGCCGTTGTGGCGCGCGCCAATTGTCGAGCATCGCCACCTGCTGGACGCAGGCGATGGTGCAGAATTTCGCGCAGGGTTTTTCGGTATAAAACTCGCTCTCCAGGTGTTCGCGCGTGTACTCTTCGAGCGGGATGCCAGGGAATCCGCGCTGCTGCGAGCAATAATGGACGAGGCCGTCTTCGCAGATGTAGAGATAGCGCGCGCCCGCGCGGCAGCGCCAGTCGTTAGGCCGCCCGTAGGCCAGGTTGTCCTGAAATTGATTCAACCACCCGAACTTCTTCTTTCCGCGCCTCCGCAGTTTTTTGTAGACCTCTTCCTCGACTCCGCTGAGCGGCTTCAACTGGCCGCTCCCGTCATGAATCACGCCGAGCGTCGAGCCGAAGCCGAGTTCGATCGCGCGTTCGGCCACCTCCAGCGCGTCCTCCGGATTTTTGACCCCGCCGCCGAGCACCGAATTGATGTTGACGTGGAATCTGGCGTCCTGCGAGAGGTGGACGAGGTAGCGGTCGATCACTTTGAGGCTCTTCTGCGAGACCTTGTCGGGCCTGACGTTGTCGATGCTGATCTGCAGATATTCGAGTCCGGCGTGGTTCAGTTTTTCG
>Ga0207428_10002121_pt1 | contig 19971 bp, 15 predicted proteins | sample RhiMethybrSRZTD1_FD_187600 | JGI IMG/M metagenome (GOLD analysis project Ga0207428, IMG submission 187600) | Populus rhizosphere microbial communities from Tennessee, USA - Rhizosphere MetaG P. TD hybrid SRZTD1 (SPAdes) (version 3) | ecosystem: Host-associated > Plants > Roots > Rhizosphere >...
GAGGCAAAGCCTCACCGCCGTGTGCGGCGGCAGAGCCGCGGCATACTTTCCCCAGGGATCTTATGTACATTCTCGGCATTAATGCTTACCACGGAGATGCGGCGGCCGCGATTATTCGCGACGGCCAATTGCTCGCCGCTGTCGAAGAAGAGCGCTTCAACCGCGTCAAGCACTGTGCCGGTTTCCCTACGCATTCGATCGAATACTGCCTCAGGGCTGCCGGGATTACGATCGCAGATGTCGATCATGTGGGAATCTCGCGAAATCCTTCGGCGAATCTACACAAGAAGATTCTAGCCGTCGCGAAGCGAGCGGCAGTCAATGGTCAGTGGTCAGTGGTCAGTGGCCTCTCCCGAAGAGTGGAAGTGGCCGAGGCTCACCGGAATGCTGGAGCTGAGGATGGAAACGCTGCCGTGAATGCGAACGGAGGCGAGAACGGGAACGGACACACTGCGGGATTTGCGCGGCAGCTAGCCGACCGTTTGCGTAATGCCGCCAAGGTTCGCGATCTCAAGAATGAATTGGCGAAAGAGCTCGGCGTTCCGGCCAACAGTCTCCGCGCCCAGTTTCACAACGTCGAACATCATCGCGCGCACCTGGCCAGCGCCTTTTATGTTTCACCTTTCGACCGCGCAGCGCTGCTTTCGATCGACGGTTTCGGCGACTTTGTTTCTACCATGTGGGCCGAGGGAGCAGGGAACTCAATAAAGGTCCTGGGCCAGGTCGAATATCCGCACTCGCTCGGCATTGTCTACACGGCCACGACCCAGTTTCTCGGGTTTCCGCATTACGGCGACGAGGGCAAAGTGATGGGACTGGCGCCTTATGGCCGCCCCCGCTTTATCGATCAGTTCCAGGAGATAGTTTCCACGGAACCCGACGGCAGGTTTCGTTTGAACCTGGATTATTTTCGCCACGCCGGCGACGGCGTCGAGATGACCTGGGACGGCGGTTCGCCTAAGATTGGGCAAATCTTTTCAGACGAATTTGCGCGCACCTTTGGGCCGCGGCGCGAGCCTGAGGCGCAGTTGACTGATCGCGAGTCGGACATCGCCGCCAGTCTCCAATTGCGGCTTGAACAGGTCGCGTTTCACGTACTGAATCACTTGCACGATGCCACAGGCTTGACCGATCTGGGCCTGGCCGGCGGAGTTGCTTACAACTCGGTCATGAACGGAAAGATTCTCGCTCACACACCGTTTCGCCGGATCTTTGTGCAGCCGGCTGCCGGCGACAGCGGGACAGCTTTGGGAGTCTGTTACCAGATTTGGAATGACAAAAAAGAGCAAAGTTCAAACGGCAAAGGGCAAAGCGCTACGGATACAACACACTTTGCACCTGGCTCTTTGCCCTTTGCTCCCTACACGGGGCCTGAATTTTCGAATGAAGAGATCAGACGCGAGCTCGAAGCCTCAAATCTCGAGTACCAGGATCTTTCGGACGATGAAACCTTGGCGCGGGCGGCAAGCGACATTGCCGGTGGATTAGTTGTCGGGTGGTTTCAGGGAAGGATGGAGTTTGGCCCGCGAGCGCTCGGCAATCGATCGATTCTGGCGGACCCCAGGTGTGCCAACATGAAAGAAATCCTCAACAACCGGATCAAAAAGCGCGAGCCGTTTCGTCCCTTTGCGCCCTCGATCCTGGCCGAATACGTCGCGGACTACTTTGAACAGACGCATCCGGCGCCGGCGATGCTGATGGTCTACGCGATCAAACAAGAACGTCGCGCAGAGATTCCGGCGGTCACCCACATCGATGGATCGGGGCGGTTACAGACGGTGACGCGCGACCTGAACCCGACCTACTACCGTCTGATTGAGAGCTTTCACAAATTGACGGGCGTCCCGATTGTTCTGAATACATCTTTCAACGAGAACGAGCCAATCGTATGCACGCCCCGCGAAGCGATCGATTGTTTCCTGAAAACGAGAATTGACGTTTTGTATCTCGGCAACTGCGTCGTACGCCGAGCGTAAACCAAAAGGAATGACGCCGAGCTCGATCGAACTCAACCTAGGGTCAGCTTCCGTAGCCGGAAAGCTGCGCAAGTATTCGGCACGCTATGGGTATTTATCCCTCGCTCCCAGGTATGCCGGCAGACTGTTCCCGGGTGTCTGGAAATATCTGGGCCGACCTGCGACCAGGTCTTACCTGAACAACTGGCTGCGGACGGACCAAAGAAAGATCCTCAATCTCGGCGGCGGCTGCAACTGTCTGGACGGTTGCCTGACGGCCGATATTGATGCGCGCGCAGATGTCTACGTCGATATCACCAGGCACTTACCGTTTCCGGACAACTCTGTTGATTCGATCTTCTGTGAAGAAGCCATCGAGCACATTTCGAAGAGTGCCGGCGAAGAAATGCTGCGCGAATGTTTTCGCATCTTGAAGGCTGACGGGATCATCAGGGTTTCGACTCCAGACCTCGACTATTTCGCGGCCCGTCTGAATGGCGATGAGATCAACGCGATCTTTTATGAGCATTCGCATGTGTATCTTTACACTCGCACCGAACTTTTCGAGGCTTTCCGGCGCGCGCGTTTTGCCAACGCCCGCAGTTACGCCTGCGGCGAGGGAGCCTTAGGTCATCTCGACTCGCACGCGATCAGATTTCAGCATCCGCCTGAGATTTCGCAATACGTTGAAGCGCAGAAGGTCATGCCCTAGCTCGGTACGCACGCCTCTGGCGGGCTATCCGGGAAACGATCAATGTCAGCTCAAGCACGCCAGAGGCGTGCGTACCGAATGAAGGTACTCTTACTAAATCAGTGCTTTTGGCCTGACGTGGTGGCAACGGGACAGCAACTCACCATGCTGGCCCGGAGGCTGAGCGATCGCGGGCATCAGGTGACGGTCATCACCAGTCGACGTGGTTACGACAATCCGGCGATGATATTCGCCAAACATGAGCGTTTGCAGGGCGTTGAGATTCTTCGTATCTCGTCGCTTGGTTGGGGCAAGTCCAGCCGCTGGCGGCGCGCACTGAACTTCGGAAGTTTCCTGCTGACCTGTGCCGCGCGTCTGTTCCTCACGCCGCGACAGGATGTAGTGGTCGCGCTTACTTCGCCGCCGCTGATTTCGTGGATTGGTGCCGTCTTCACTCGACTCAAGGGCGGCAAGTTAGTTTTTTGGACCATGGATATTAATCCAGACGAAGCCTTTGCTGCGGGTTGGCTCAAAGCGAAATCTTTGACGGGACAGTTCCTCTCGCGCTTGCTGAAAAGCAGTTTGGATCGCGCGGCGGCAATCATCGCCCTCGATCGATTTATGAAGGACCGCATCGCCGCCAAAGGCGTCGATACGGCTAAGATCGAAGTGATCGCGCCGGCGCTGGATGACGGTGTTCACTACGATGAAGAGGGCAGGAAAGCATTCCGGCAACAAAATGATCTGACGGGCAAGTTCGTCGTCATGTATGCAGGAAACCATAGCCCCTGCAATCCGCTGCACACCCTGATGGAAAGCGCCGAAGCGTTGAAGACTCAGCGCGACATTCTTTTCCTTTTTGTGGGTGGTGGCAGCGCGCTGGGAAGTGTCAAAACATTTGCCGAGGCGCGGGGGCTGACTAACATTCGTTGTTTGCCCTATCAACCTTATGAAAAACTTTCCGCCCTTTTGTCGTCAGCGGATTTGCACGTAGTCGTCATGGGTGACACGTTCAAAGGCATTCTCCACCCGTCGAAGATCTACAACATTCTGGCGGTTGGGTCGCCGTTTCTTTTCATTGGACCGGACGAGTCTCACGTCTCCGACCTGATCGCGGCCACCAGATACAATGGTCCGGCCATGCTGGCGAATCATGGCGAATCGCAAAAGGTGGCGCAGATGATTGCGGAATGTTCGCAAAAAGCAGCGAGCGAGTTACGGCCGGCAAGCTGTCGGCTGGATGCGTTTGACCCGGACGCGATCTATGCAAGATTCATCAACGTGATCGAGCGCGCCGGCGCCGAATCGTCAGCCGGGGCGCCTGTGGAAGCTCCCGCGAGAGCTTCGGAAAGTTAGACGCCGGTACGCACGCCTCTGGCGTGCTTGCGGTGACCTTGACCGTTTCTTGAATAGCACGCCAGAGGCGTGCGTAGCGATAAAGTCCCAGCGCATGAAAACTTATTTCGCACTGTTTCTGTCGGCCGCTTTCTCATCCCTGGTGCTGACGCCACTGCTGCGCCGCGTGTGCGATCGTTATGGGTTAATCGGCGATCGGCACGACGATCATCATATTCACCGCAAGCCTGTTCCTCGCCTCGGCGGGGTCGCGATTTTTCTATCGGTGTTGATTGCCCTGTCAGGGCTGCTGTTACTCGAAAATCTTTTGACGCAAACCTTGAGTGCGGACCTAAAGCAAATCGGGGTCTTCCTGATCTGCGGGCTGCTGGTCCTGATGCTCGGTGTCTATGACGATCTTCGCGGCGCGAACGCCACGGTTAAGTTTATTGGGCTGATAACAATTACCCTGCTCTTTTACGGGCTCGGCGGCCGCATCGACGGCCTCTCGATCCCTTTCATTGGGCCGGTTTCGCTGCATCCCGTGGTGGGTTGTTTGGTTACCGTGGTCTGGGTGGTAGGCATTGCCAACGCCTTCAACCTGATCGATGGAGTTGATGGTCTGGCTTCGGGCTCCGCGCTGTTTTCTTCGCTGGTGCTTTTGACGATCGCGATGATGCAGGGCCGGACGCTGGTCGCGGTGGTGGCTCTTGCTTTAACCGGAGCCCTGGCCGGCTTCCTTCGTTACAACTTCAATCCGGCCTCAATCTTTTTGGGTGACTCCGGATCGCTCTTCGTCGGCTTTGCTCTGGCGGCTCTCTCAGTCCAGGGAATGCAGAAGGCCTCGACCGCGGTGGCGGTGGCGATCCCGATTCTCGCTTTTGGCCTGCCGGTGGTGGACACCAGCGTGACGATCGGGCGCCGCTTTTTAAGCGGCAAGCCAATCTTCAAAGGCGACCGCGAGCACATTCATCACAAGTTGCTCGCCCGCGGCTGGTCACAGCGTCGAGTGGTGTTCGTGCTGTACGGCGTGAGCGCCGCCTTCGGTCTGCTGGCGATGCTGTTCGTCAATAGCGGTAACGGCGTGACCGCAGTCATTCTCTTTGTTCTGGGCGTCGCGCTCGCGCTGGCTCTCGGCAACCTGCGCTATCACGAGATCGCGGAATTGCGTGCAAGCGTGAAACGAAATATCGGCGATCGCCGCGTTCGCGCCATCAACAATCTGCGGATGCGACGCGCTTGCGAGGCCCTTACGTCTGCGGCCAGTCTTGATCAGCTCTTCGACGCAGTGGTGGAGGTGCTCGAGTCTGGTGAATTCGTTTACGCTGATGCTGAGTTGAGTTGCCACGGCCACGTGCAGGTCAATCTCCGAGTGCTCGAGTTGGCTGATGCGAATGGCTCTGCCCGGCAGGCAAAGATTGTGGGTGAACGACTGCAATGGAGCTGGCAGCGCGGCAACGGCTCAACTGCCCGCGTTTTGGATTCGAATCAGTTCTGGATAATGCGGCTACCATTGACGGGTCAGGATTACTCGTTCGGTTACCTGGATATTTATCGACCGCTGAATGCGGAACCTCTCCTGGTCGATATCAACTACCTCACGAATGACTTTCAGCCGGCGGTTGCTCGGGCCGCTGAGCGCATTTTCACCAATGCCGAACAGTCGATGCCGCGCCAAAGAGCTGCCGGAATCAGTTAACCTGCGCATCTTTCCTCGCGCCTTATCAATTGGTTTATCCAGACCCAGCCGATAGCTTCCGGTGACCCTCGAAAACAACTTAGCAGTGCGGTTGCTGGAAGGAACCATCTTCTCCGGGCTGATCGTCGTGATCGCCTTTACGGCTATTCCGTATGGTACCGTCGAGCCCTGGTCGCATGCCGTATTCGCCGCCGCGATATTTTCCCTCGCGCTCCTTTGGGTAATACATGGGTTCCTGTCTGGTTCATGGGGTCAGGGGACCCTAAAGCTCTTCTATCCATTGATGGCCCTGGTCGCGTTGGCAATTCTGCAAAGCCTCTCGTGGTCGTCGATCGACGTCGCCGGCTTGAAAGTGCAGAACGCCATCAGTGCTGACCCGTTCGAGAGTTGGGTCTTCGCGCTCAGACTGTCGGCCCTGACCCTGGCTGGAGTATTGGCGGTCCGCTTCACCAACACATGCACGAGGTTGAGCACACTGGTTCATGCGGTTGTTCTGGCAGCTGTAATTAGCGCTATCTTCGGGATTTTGCGGCAAGCAATGCAGCGCGAATACGGGTTTCTGCTTCCAGCGCTACCCTGGGGCGGCGGTTTTGCTCAATTCATAAATCGAAACCACTTCGCGTTTTTGGTGGAAGCGGCGATGGGGCTGCTGATGGGAATAGCGTTGCTCCGCAAAGATCGCCACCAGGGTTTGCTGCTTTATCTTTCGGCAATGCTGCTCTTGTGGGTGGCGCTCGTAATGTCCCGTTCTCGGGGTGGCCTTCTGGCTGTCACCGTGGAAGTCATCTGTGCGGTGCCGCTATTCATTCATTTGAAGTTTAGAAAATCAATTCAGCCCAAAGGATCGATGGGCTGGCGCCGCCCCATGGTCGCAACCATCGTTACCATGATCGCGGTGGTGGCGATTACGGTTGCCGGACTTGTTTGGTTGGGCGGAGATCAGTTGACGACCGGAGTCGAAACGGCCTCGATCGAAGTAGGCCACGTTAATATGGCACATGAAGGTACTCGGCGCAGCGATTTTTGGCGCGCTACCTGGCAAATGGCGCGGGCCCATCCGCTCGCGGGCGCCGGTCTGGGCGGATTCTGGGCAGAGATTCCGGTCTATCACGATGCTTCCGGCCTGCAGACGCCGCACCAGGCCCACAATGATTACCTTGAACTGCTTGCCAGCGGCGGTATCATCGGGGTGGCAATTTTTGTTTGGTTCGTCGTCTTACTGATTGGGGCAGGCCGGCGCGCCGCTCGTAATTATTCCGATTTTCAAAGGGCCGTGGCTTTCGGCGCGATCCTGGGAATTGTCGGAATCGCGGTGCATAGTTTGGTTGAGTTCGGACTTCATATCACTGTTAATGCCATGGTATTCGTGATCCTGCTTTCGATTTTGAGTAGCGAGAGGCTGGACCAACGACCGCAGATGCAAGCGCATCGAACGTAAGCCGTTCAAGTAAGGTACGCACGCCTCTGGCGTGCTGTCTTTCGCCAAGGAGTCGCAAACATGAGCACGCCAGAGGCGTGCGTACCGGGAAAACACGATTGACTCGAGACAGAATCACAATTCGGCGAATCGCGATTGGCTTGCTGGCAATACTGACAAGCCAGAGCTTGTTCGCGTGGCCACAGGACATCGCCGGCGGAGCGGGAGCGCTGGTTGGTCAGGACATCATCGGCGGCGCCTCGGTGACCTTCAAACGACCGCCGAGGGTTCGCGATCTCGCCGGCGGTGCCGCCGCTTTGATCGTAAAGCACCGGGCCCCACGCCGACCGACTCCGACAGTGGAAGTCGCTCGCAACCGGCCGCCGGTGACCGTGGAAGTCGCTCGCAACCGGCCGCCTGTGAACACGCCAAGTCCGGGCGTGCCGCCACAGCCTGAACCAACGCCGGCAGAAATCTCAACCCAGGCCAGGGTTGACACTTTCAACGACGACGGCAACAAGGCTTACGATGCCGGCGATTACGCCAAAGCGCTGACCGCTTATAATCAGGCGCTAGCTCTGGATGCCAATGATGTACAGACCCTGAACAACGTCGGGGTCACTTACCTGGCGCTCAATCAAACTCAAAATGCGATCGACTCGTTCCAAAAGGCGACTAAAGCCAGGCCTGATGACGCCGACGGCTTCTTCAACCTGGGCGTTGCCTACAACTCATCAGAGAAGTATGACGAAGCAGCCACCGCCCTGAATCGCGCGTTGGCGTTGCGGCCTGATTGGCCCGATGCATTTCTGGCCCTGGCCGACACTTACCTGGCTACCGGCCGCTTTGATGACGCGTCGAAAGCCTATGAAAATGTCGTCAAAGCGCAGCCCGACAATGTGAGCGCCTATAACAATCTGGCTTACGCTTACGATCGCGCCGGCCGTTATGAAGATTCAATTCGCGCGCTGAAACGGGTAGTACAGCTGAGTCCGAATGACGCCTTCGGCTTCAATAACCTCGGCGCCGCGTCGTACAAAGCAGGAAAATACAAAGATGCAGTTGATGCTTTCACCCAGGCGTTGCGGCTCTCGCCCAACGATCCCGAGACCTTGAACAACCTCGGCGCGGCAGAGTATGCGCAAGAGAAGTACGGCGACGCTGCGAAAGCTTTTCAACAAGCTGCCAAAGCCAAACCGGACTTCGCTGATGCCGAATACAACCTTGGCAACGCGTACCTGATGTCCGGCAAGTACACCGAAGCGGCCGATGCTTATCAACAGGCGATTACGCACAAGCGCGATTATGCCGAGGCGCAGAACAATCGCGGCATTGCGTTAACCAGCCTGGGTCGCTATGCCGAGGCCGTCACCGCGTTCAAAGAAGCCGCCAGGTTGAAACCTGATCTCGCCAGCATCTTCAACAATCTGGCTTTTGCCGAAGACAAGATAGGCCAGGGCGCGGACGCGCTGGCACACTACCAGGAAGCGGTGCGCCTCGATCCAAAATACGCGAAAGCATTGAATGGCCTTGGGTACCTTTACGACAAGAACGGTCAGTCGGCAGAGGCGGTGGAATTACTGAAGCGGGCGGTAGCCGCGAAACCCGATTACACCTTCGCTTATTTCAATCTCGGTAAAGCGCTGTTCGGTGCCGGCCGTTTTGCGGAATCAGCCGAAGCGTATCGCAAGGCAACGCAATTGAAGTCGGATTATGAACCGGCGTTTGTCGGTCTCGGTACGGCGGCGTTCCGGGCGGGCCAGTTTGATGCCGCGGCCGAGGCTTTTAAGAAGGTGACCGCGTTGAATCCGACCAGCTTTGACGCTTTCTATGGATTAGGCAACGCCTATTACCGGGCGCATAAGAACCAGGAAGCGTTGACGGCGTTGAAGCAGGCAGTAAAACTGAACCCGGATAACGCCCAGGCGCATTACAGTATTGGTTTGGTCTTCGCGAGTTTGAATGATAAGGACGGCGTAACCCGGGCCTTTGCGGCGCTGAAACGGCTGGATCCGAAGCTGGCTGAGCAATTTTATAACGCGATCAACAAGAAGTAGGTGCATGGCCTCGGCTACTGGTTCAGTTTACTCCCTCTCCTTTGGGAGAGGGTCGGGGAGAGGGCCTTAGCGCAAACTGCGACCACAACATTGCTGCGGGGCTTCAGCCCGCAATCCATTGAGGCCTTTTGCGCAGCATCGTTGGCATTCGGAGAATTGGCCGGTGTTACATCTCGATAACGGGCTAAAGCCCGGTGAATTAGTCTAAGTTGGCCTGCTAAGCTCCGACAGGAACCTTATCTCAGCCTCGGGTAGTGATGCAGTTTGATGTCCGACAAGCTTTAGCTTGTCGAAGGTTGGCGACAAACTGAAGTTTGTCGGACATTTATTTCCAAGCTGCATTAGTACCCAGCCTCAAAAAAGATTGACGCGCCCGGGCAAGAGCAGTAAACTTCAGGCGCAAATCGTCCGCAAGTCATAGACCAGGAGTCAGTTGCTCATGAAGCCGCGACAAAAAAAGGCGCTCAAAGCTTTCGCCGTGTTTCTCTCTTTTGCGTTTACTCAGGTCTATGTCAGTGCCGCGCTTCCCGGCCCGGCGCCTGGCGGAGTTCCGCAGCAAACGCTGACCGCGCGACTGACGACGCGGAATAACCAGCCGATTACCGTTAACGGCAACGCTGCCGGAACTGGCGCAACTATTCTGACGGGCGCAACGATCGAGACGCCCGATCAAGTAGGCGCGACAATTGATCTCGGCGACGCGGGCATCGTCGAGCTTGAGCCCAATTCGAAAATCCAACTCGACTTTGATGAGAATGGCAACGTTCGGGTGAAGGTGATCCGCGGTTGTGCCGCAACCAAGAAAAAGGCCAACGTCCTGGCCGGAAAAGAATTGCCTGGTGAAATGGAACTTTATACGGATGCGGAATCACTGAAGACCGACAAGAAGCGACGCAATGTTGGCGGCTGTCTCTTGCCTAACGGTCAGTTGGGTTCGCTCGGCAGTGCCGGCGGCTTGAGTGGTGCGGCCCTGACGGGCATAGGCATAGGCGCGGGTGGCGCAGTCCTGATCGGCGCTACACTCGCGCGTGGCGGGACCACCAGCGCCAGCGCACCTTCAACAGGCAATTAGTTCTCGCAAGCCGGCTTTCGCAGCGAGAGCCGGCCAAACCTTCTGATTCACAAACAATCGATAATGAAGCGCGCAATGATCGCGGTGCTCGCTGCCGCAGCTTGCTGCGTCGGACTATGGCAGGCAGTCCGGATCGGCAGAGCACGGACACTGGCCCAGGCCGCCCTGCGCACAAATGACGTCAGCTACGCTGACCGCGCCGTCGGCCTGGTGACTAACGATCCGGAAACCCATGCAGCGCGCGGTGCGGTGCTTCAGCGCACGGGCGATTACGCCGGTGCTTGTCGCGAACTTGAGCGGGCAATCCAACTGCGCCCGCGCGACTATTTCCTCTGGATGCTGCTCGGGGTGTCGCGCGATTTGAATAACGATCAGGAAGGTGCGGTGCGGGCCCTGCGGCAAGCAACCGTGCTGTCGCCCATCTATGCGAAAGCACATTGGCTACTCGGCAACCTGCTGTTGCGGACTAACGACACGACTGCGGCAGTCCGCGAATTACGGTTTGCCGCCGCCAGCGACGAAACGCTCTTGCCGAATGTCATCGACCTGGTCTGGGGAACTTATCGTCATGATCCGGGGCAGACCGTCAGCGCGATTCAGCCGCAAACAGACAATGCCCGAATGGCCCTGGCAATTTTCTTTGCCGGCCACAATCAAGGTGCGCCGGCGGTGGAACAGTTCCGATCAGTCAAGTCGCCTGCGAATGAGGGCATTCACAATTTGTTAAATGCGCTGCTGCGGGGAAATCTGTTCGTGGAAGCTCACGAAGTCTGGGCCAAAGCTCATCAGCGGTCCAGTGGCCTCGGGTCTTTGCTCAATCCGGGATTTGAAGATGAAATCACCGTAGGAGAGCCGGGTTTTGCATGGCAAATATCCGACGGCCTTGCCAATGTGACCATGTCGGCGGATCCATCGCAATTTCAAAGCGGCAAGAAGAGTCTGCGGATAGACTTTCGTGGTGAGTCAAACCCCTCGACTCCGGCTGTGAGCCAACTGGTCCTGGTAAAACCACAGACGAACTACCGGCTGACATTTCAGGCCCTGGCGAAAGATTACCTGTCTCCGAGCGCACCCGTCCTCGCGATATTTGACGCGTCCGATCAGAAGGGCGCGGCGCTGGCAGAATCGGCTGGAGTTTCCGGCGCAAACGCCTGGCGTGAATTCTCGATTGATTTCGCCACTCGAGATCAGACCAGTGCCGTTCGTTTGCAGTTTCTCCGGCAAGGTTGCGGCAGCAACCTGTGCGCCGCCTTTGGCACTATCTGGCTCGATTCATTTGAACTTCGAGAGTTATCCGGAAAGGCACCACCGGCTAGATGATTGACGCCCCGCGCTGGCCATGATAATTTGCGCAACTTAATTCAATAACGCTTCGATGAGCCGCACCAGGCAATGACCAAGAGAAAATCCCTGAATCCCCGCGCACGCAAAGATGGCCTAATCGTTCAGAATTTACCGGACGAGACTCTGGTTTACGATCTTGAACGAGATCGCGCCCATTGTCTTAATCAGACAGCCGCATTTGTGTGGCGGCATTGCGATGGACGAGCAAACGCCAAAGAAATCGCGCGCGCCCTTAACCACCAAACCAAACAGCCCGTGGATGAGAAACTGGTGTGGCTGGCGATTGACCAATTGGGACGTAATCATCTGCTCACCGAGACTCCGGCACTGCCGCCGCACGTTGCGGGTCTGAACCGGCGCGAAGTTATGCGGGCGCTGGGCCTGACTGCCGCAGTGGCGATTCCGGTGGTGGCTTCGATTGTCGCGCCAATGCCGGTTCAAGCGGCGACGTGTCTGCCAAGTGGTGCTGGTTGCACCTCCCCGGCCCAATGCTGCAGTGGCATTTGTGATGGTTTTTGTATAGGCCCAGCGTGATTTTAGTTTCTTGGCCAAAGCTGTCATCGGTTTACCATGGCGCTGTATGTTCAGGCAGTCCACGCCTGCAGCGGATCCTGTTAGCCCCTTCCGTTTCGTCATAATCCGTCAAACTCATGCCGGCGGCTGAAGCAACATCACTCGGTGGCTTACTCGCGGCGACTCTTAGCAAGTCCTGGGTCGAGTCGCCTCCGCCTGACCTTTCGCTCTCAGAAGCGGAATTAGATCAGGTCGCGCCGCTCCTCTATCAATCAGGCGGCGCCGGTCTCGGCTGGTGGCGGATTCGTGACAGCGATCTGCGAGAAACGCCGTCAGGTGAAATGCTGCATCAGGCTTTTCGCTTGCTGGCGCTTCAAAGCGCAATTCATGAAACTAAGATTCGCAAAGTCTTTACGGTGCTGCGGAGTGTCAACGTTGAACCAATTCTGATCAAAGGCTGGGCCATGGCGCGAGCTTATCCTCAGCCCGCGCTAAGACCCTATGGCGATATCGATCTTATTTTGCAACCGCGCGATCACCAGACGGCCATAGCCGCCGCCAAAGAGGACCTGCGCGACTGCCAGCTCGATTTCCATGCGTTGCCGCTTGAACTCGCCGATCGATCGATCGAAGCGTTGTTTGACCGTTCTCAGCTGGTGGTGTGTGAGGATCAGCAAATTCGCATACTTTCCGCGGAAGATCATTTTGCTTTGCTGGCTATTCATCTGCTGAAGCACGGCGCGTGGCGGCCACTTTGGCTATGCGACCTGGCGGTCCTGCTCGAATCGTCGAGTAACTTTGATTGGAATCTCTGTTTAGGAAGAGATCCCCGGCACGAGAATTGGATACTGGCGGCGACAGGTCTGGCGCAGACGCTCTTGAATGCCTCCATGGGCGACCCGGAAATGGCCGCGCGGGCCGAGCGAGTTCCGGTCTGGTTGAAGCAGCAAGTCCTGAAGCAATGGGAAACGCCCTTTGCCGGCATGCAGTCGCCTTTCAGTCACCGCGCGCCGATTAGCTCTTATCTGCGGCGCCCACGCGGGGTGTGGGGCGATCTGGCCCGCCGATGGCCCAATCCAATCGTGGCCACCATCAGCGTAAGAGGCACTTTCGGGGCCCGCCGCCGAAAGCGTTATGAATTTGGCAATTGGTTGCTGCGAGCCGCCCTCGTCGTTTCCGCCCGGTTCCGGCCAGGAAGTTCCCTGGCTGAGACTCAGTAGCACACTCGCCTTTAGATCTTCCTAATGGTCCGAGTTGTTTTTCTCCGTGTCTCTGTGGTCCTCAGTGACTCTGTGGTGATGCCTACCGCCGCAAGCTTTACCACAGAGACACCGAGATCCACTGAGACACGGAGAAATGCTAGTCATAAGACCGCCCGCCCAGCCTGTTGTCACTGAAAGTTATTTCGCCGATAATTGCCCGTTGTAATTGGTTTAGGTATGTCGTTCCCTCTTCGAGCCACAGCTTTCGCGCTTGCCGTAACGTTCGTTTCCGGACAACTCACAAAACCGTTTCCAGTGAGCGCGGCGCCAACCCAAACATCCGGGACTTCTTTCGAGCATTTCTTGCAAGTTCGCGCTGCCGTTTCGACCAGGGGCGCGCTGGTGGAATGGCGTACCGGGCTTGAGAGAGACACGCTGGGCTTCAATATTTATCGGCTCAAAAATGGGGAACGAACGCAGCTCAATCCCGGGCTCATTGCCGGGTCGGCGCTGATTGTGCGAGACCGTCCAACGGCCTATTCCTGGTTCGATAAAAAAGGCACGATCGGTTGCGTCTATGAGGTTGAGACCATCGATCTAAAAGGCGAGTCCGCTGCCAACATTTCCGCCGCGGCGATCTGGCAAACAGTCCTTCCGGATTTTCAGCAGGCGGAGTTGTTAGCGAAACTGGGCGCCTCCTCGCGCACCTCAACTGCACAAGCAGATTGGTCTGAGGTCGACGATGCGAAAGGAAACCCGATCGCTGCGGCATCCTTTGCCGGAGAGTCACTCGCCGAACAATGGGACCTCGCAAACCAGCCGGCGCTGAAGATTGGAGTTCGCGCGGACGGCTGGTTTCGCCTCACGCAAACGCAAATGGCGTCCGCGGGCTTCGACACCTCCGGGGATGCGCGGAATCTTCGCTTGCTCGTCGGCGGAAACGAGGTCGCCATTCGCGTCAGTCGCGACACCGGCGCGCTTTCATCCGGAGACTTCATCGAGTTTTGGGGGCAGGGCCTCGACACCCCGACCACTGACACGCAGGTTTATTGGCTGGTTAATGGCGCTCAGGCCGGATTGCGCATCACCACGAAAGGCGAGTTGAAGCCGGATGCTCCGCTGACTGAACCTGTGGCAACGGTACCGTCTCAACCGGTGACTTCAACGGCTGCGGACACAACTCGGACCTTTTGGAGTTTGGGCATGGCAGGTGACGTCGGTCGCGCGGCGTTACACAATGGCAGCGAGCAGAGAAGGGAATCTGCGCCGCAAGCAAAAGAAGAATCAAGACGCGCTGAGCCGGTTATGTCAGTTCCGGATACTTATGAGTCAAAGAGCGCTGAAGTGAGGGAAAGAACGAGCGCGCGTAGTTCCGTCCCAGCATCGCCTGCGACGCCTGAGATAACCAAGCCGGAACCGACTGCAATCAAGGCCACGATTGTCGAAAGCAAACCGATTAGGCCAGCGAAGACTTTGAAAGCGAAAGCGACTCGATCATCTCTTCGGTCCGCGAAAACTCGGGCCCGACGGAATCGTTCGCGACCAAAGCGACGGAGAAGCCACCATCCCAGCGCGCCAGAGGCGCGCCTACCCACTTTCGCAGACACCGTGGCGCCGGCCTTCACGTACTCGCTTCAGCGGAAGGACCACAATATCTATTACACAGCTGCGCTGAACGGTGAGCGGGAGAACTTTTTCGGCCCCGTTGTTTTGGGTGATGGGCCAACCGTTACTTTGACGCTGCGCAATATCGAAACCACTTCGTCGGCACCGGCCCAGTTGCAGGTAAACCTCCAGGGCGTGTCGCTCGAAACTCATCAGGTGCGCGTCTTCGTAAACAGTTTGCTCGCGGGTACGATCGTCTTTCCCGATCAAACACAGGCGAGCCAGACGTTTGCGATTCCCACTTCATGGTTGAGAGAAGGCGACAATGCAGTCAAACTGGCGCCGGTCGGTTCCAATCACGATACCAGCGTGATGGAATCCCTGCGAATTTCTTACCCGCACAGCTTCCGCGCCGAAAACGATGCCTTGCAATTCAGCGTCAGGGCCAACCAAAGCTCGAGAATTAACGGCTTTACGACCTCGGATCTTCGAGTCCTGGATATCACCGACCCGAACGCAGTTCAGGAGGTGCGCCCGGCCGTCGAAGACGCGGGCGGAGGATTTGCCGCTACAATTCCTTCAATCGGCGCGGGCAAAGCGCGGCGGATGGTGGCCTTGCCGGCAACCCGTCTGTCGCAGCCGGCGTGGCTTTCCCTGAATCAACCGTCGACGTTGAATCGCAGCAGCAATGCCGCGAGTTTCGTCATCATTTCTTACAAGGATTTCATCCCGGCGCTGACGCCGCTGGTGGCCCAGCGACAGGCCCAGGGCTTTACTGTCGCGGTAGTCAACGTCGAAGACGTCTTCGACGAATTCAGTTACGGCACGCACACGCCACAGGCGATCAGAGATTTCATGGCGCTCGCGAAAAACAACTGGGCCCAGGGGCCCGGCTATCTCTTGCTGGTGGGCGATGCCAGCTACGATCCGCGTAATTATCTGGGCGTGGGAAGCTTTGATTTCGTTCCCTCAAAACAAGTCGACACCGGAACCGCGAGCACCGCAACGGCATTGGAAACTGCTTCAGACGACTGGTTGACCGATTTTAATGACGATGGGATCGCTGATATCTCGTTGGGACGGTTGCCGCTGAGAACGGTCGCCGAAGCCAATCTTATGGTTTCGAAGATCGTCAACTATTCGCCGGGTAACACTTCGGCGAGTGCCATGCTGGTAGCCGACGCGCAGGGAAGTTATTACTTTAACTTTGAAACGGCGAGTGATCAGGTGGGCGCGTTGCTGCCACCTGCGATGACGATTCAAAAGGTTTATCGGCGGCTGCAGCCTTCGGACGCGGACGCGCGCGCGAACATCATCAATAAATTTAATTCAGGCCAGGCGGTGGCGGTGTATTCAGGTCACGGCAACGTCAACATCTGGGGCGGATCGATCTTCAGCGCGAACGATGCCGTGGCGCTGATTAACGGCGACCGTCTGCCGTTCGTGGTGGTGATGGATTGTCTCAACGGATTTTTTGCCGATCCTTCGTTGCTCAGTCTGTCTGAAGCATTCCTGCAGGCGCCGAATGGTGGAGCGGTGGCCAGTTTCGCATCCTCCGGGCTCACGATTCCCGATGGCCAGCACGAAATGGGTCTGCGAATGTTTCAGCTGCTGTACAGCGGAGCGTCAATTCCGATTGGTGACGCCAGTCGTCAGGCAAAGACGGCGACCAACGATCGCGATGTCCGCCGGACGTGGATCCTGCTCGGCGATCCGACGTTGAAGATACGGTAGGAAGAGGAATGGACATGATTTACAGGATTTACAAGATTCAGAAACGACTGAACGGGGCTCACATTTTTCCCCATCCTGTAAATCATGTAAATCATGTCTAAATTCTTATTCAACCGTGCCGGCGCGCACGGCGGAAACCTGAACCTTCTGGCAAGACCTGATTTCCTCTTTGAGCATGAACGCCCGCGTGGTGCCGGGCGCGATAATTCTCACCTTCCGTGAAGTAGGGCATCCCTTACCCGAGTATCCGGCGCCGCCGTTGTTGGTATAGACGCGAAACATCGCTTCCTGACCGGCCTCGATCGTTATCAACTGTGGAGTCGTCGCAGTTTCTTCACCCATCAACTTTCGCGAACTGATGGCGCGGCCGTTAGGTAACAACTGTCCGGACTTGCTCAGCAATTCAAAGCGCGGATAGCCCTTGAGCGTACAAGCGTTCGACGAATTGTTCTTGAACGCATAGTCGGTCAGGAGGTGACCGCCCATCGCCGCATCATCGCTGACGTGTCGTACTGACAGGTCTGCACCGCGACAAGGTTCGACGGTTTGCGGGCCGATGCGAAAGTTCGGGGCTGACTTGATGCTGTTTTGCGCCGTGACTGTCGACGCACAGCCCAGCAAAATGATTCCGACAAGTAATTTGACCATTGAATTCCTTTGCGGGAAGTTAGAATTTAGCAGGATTGACATGATTTACATGATAGGCAGAATGGGATCATCCAACCTCATTTATTCGGTAGGACGCTAACTTCGGTTTTCCTCAGCGTGACCTCTGCGACCTCGGCGTCTCTGCGGTGAAAAAGCTTAAGCATTCACTCACCGGCGGAGATACAGAGACCGTAGAGAACTTCAAATTCGAGCACTACCATTTATTCTCTTATCTTGTTAATCCTGTAAATCCTGTCAATTTTCTTCGCGTCGGGCTATTCAACTCCTTCGACGACAATCATCTGCGTCGTGGCGGTCGCCTGACGCAGAGCTTTCGCTTCCATATATTCATCCGAGTTCCACCATTCCTTTGCTCGTTCCACAGAAGGGAACTCGACCATCACGAAACGCTTTGGCGCCCAGACGCCTTCGAGGTTTTCAACCTTACCGCCGCGAACCAAAAAGCGTCCGCCGTAAGCGGCGAGCGATGGCGGCACCATTGATTTGTATTTCTCGTAACGCTCCATGTCGTGAACTTCGACTTCAACCACAATGTATGCAGGCATGATTTTTCCTCTTGCTAAGCTTTGCCTAAAAAATCTGCTCCACCTCTCATTCAGACCACGCTTCAGCCCGGTCACGTCTCGCTTAAAGAAATCGGCAGAACCGTTTTTAGTAAGAAGGACCCGGCGTCATGGCCTCAGGGAAACCGTTGAAACGGTTCTTTGCGATTTCGGTACGCTTGACCACCGGGCTAAAGCCCGGTGTGAATGAGAAAGAACTTTTGATGCCAAACCGTTGCTATGTCCGCGGCCGCTGTGGCCCCGGCGGTCGTTCGTCCGGAAGCGCATCCATCCATTCGCTGATCGAAGTCAGCTCACGGTCTTCGACTTTTCGCCCCAGGCCCTTCTCCATGACCTTTTTCAGATAACGTTTCCTCAACCACATGCCAATACCGCCAATCACGAGAACGACTGCAGTGCTGAGAATGTAGATCGTAGAGTCATCCATTATAGGCGCCACCTCCCGCAGGTATTTTATGCAGTCGCAAATGCCCTGGGAGCGCGGACGTCCTCGTCCGCATGGACTCTCACGACCCTGTGGCGTAGAGCTTAGTCTGTGGAACCTTGGTGAGCCGAATCCACAGGCTGAAGTCTGTGCCAATTTCGCTTATTCAACGATAGCAAATGCGCGCACCGGAAACGTGCCCATTCCTTTCACCTTCACCGGCACCGCAAAAAACCTGAAGCCGTTGTCTGGCAATTGCTCGAGATTGCACATGTGTTCAACGATCGGAATTCCCGCGCCGAGCAGAATGCTATGCGCCGGCCGCGCCAGGTCGGCCGTATCATCAATGTTGTATGAGTCGATGCCGACCAGCGCCGCGCCTTCATCGGCGAGAAACTGGGCGGCGTCTTTGGTCAGAAACGGATGACCCTCGAAATATTGATCTGTCCGCCAGTGCGCAGCCCAGCCGGTGTGAATCAGGACCGCTTTACCGAGCACATCGATCTCATCAAGAGCGCCCTTATCAATTGCGCTTCGTCCGTCGCCCTTTGCTCTTACCACTTTGCCTTCCAGATTCGCTAACGAAGTCAGTTCGAGCTCCGACAGGTCCTTTCCATGCTCATACCGATGAAACGGGCTGTCGAGATAAGTGCCGGTGTTAGCGACCATCTCGATCTTTCCGATTTGGAATTCCGTGCCTGGTGCGTAATGCTTGCGCGATTGTTCACGGGAGAGAAAGTCGCAGATGATCGGTGCGGGCAGACCCTTGTAAGTGATCAAGCCATCCTCGATCACATGGCTAAGATCAATATTGCGTCGTGACATTACAGGCGGCAGTTTTGCAGCGCGGCGATGATACGTCAAGCGAGCTGAAACCAGGTGTGGTGGTCTTAGTTTGAATGACTTTTCCGTAGCCCAGGCGTTTACGCCTGGGTGAACAAACTCTTAAAGCCCCATTAATGGGGCTTTAAGATGCGCCCCGGCTGTCACCCAGGCGTAAACAGGGTGTGTCAGAACCGCGAGCGGTAGCGACCGGATCAAGAAGAACCGAGAAATTCATCTCGGCCCGGTTCGCTCTAATTCTTTCTCCGCGAGGTTTCGTTGTTGATTCGAGGAGGCTTCCTGATCCGGTCGCTACCGCTCGCGGTTCTGACACACCTCTAAACGCCTGGGCTAGAGACATCCTTTCCTCTCTGTGTCTCTGTGCGATCTCGGGGCCTCTGTGGTGAAATGACCTAACCATGAAAACAGTCCGTTCCTTTATCGCGATTCTTGGTGTCCTGGGCTTTTGTCTCAACGCGATCGCCCAAAATCCTCAAGGGGACGTGGATTTGCGAAAGGCCGCGCAGGATGGCGACGTTAAGGCGGTGAATGATTTGGTCAGGCTCAGTGCCGACGTGAATGGCAGAGATAAGACGGGCCGGACGCCGCTGCTTTGGGCCGCGCCGGCACGCGACAATCCTCTAATGATCCACATCCTGGTAGCCAACGGTGCGGATGTTAATGCCGGCGACAAGCAAGGGGACACGGCGCTGATGATTGCCGCGAGTCAAAGCAATGCGGGAAACGTCAACGCGTTAATCGAATCAGGCGCCAGGGTCAACGCCGACGTCAGTTACCAAACCGCGAACCTGCCGTGATTTGCATTGGCCTGATTGACCATCCAGGCCTAGCTCACAGCGGAATGTTCC
>Ga0207428_10002122_pt1 | contig 19970 bp, 9 predicted proteins | sample RhiMethybrSRZTD1_FD_187600 | JGI IMG/M metagenome (GOLD analysis project Ga0207428, IMG submission 187600) | Populus rhizosphere microbial communities from Tennessee, USA - Rhizosphere MetaG P. TD hybrid SRZTD1 (SPAdes) (version 3) | ecosystem: Host-associated > Plants > Roots > Rhizosphere >...
AGGCCGCGATCGCGCTGGACCGCACCCGCTCGGCCTCGGCGCTCGACCAGGCCCTCGCGCGAGAGCGGCTCGTGGCGAAGATCTCGCGCCGCGTCCGCTCGGTACACGACCTCGACGCGGTCACGCGCGTCGCCGTGACCGAGACCGGCCGCGCCCTCGGCGCGACGCGCTGCTTCATCAGGCTCGCGGAGCAGTCCGACGCGCTGCCGGTCCGCGCCGAATGGTGGGCCGAGGGGCTCAAGCCACTGGGACTGGCATCGTCCGGCCTGCCGGTCTCGAACCTCGCAGCGCGTGAGCGGCGCACGGTCGCGATCGCGGACGTGCTCGACGCGCCCGAGCTGATCGACCCCACGCTCGGCAGCGTGGAAACGCTGACCCGCCTGGGCACGCGGTCGGCTCTGGGGACGCCGATCATCGTCTTCGACCGCATGATCGGGGTGCTCGGCCTGCACCGGCCCGAGCCGGGGTCGTGGGCTCCGGCGGACGTCCTGCTGGCCGAAGCGGTCGCGCGCGAGATCGGGCTCGCGTTGCACACGGCGCGCCTGCTGGACGAGAACGAGCGGCGGCTGGGCGAGCAGACGGCACTGCTGAAGGCCGCCCAGACCGTGACGAGCGAGCTCGAGCTCGAAACGGTCCTGCAGCGGCTCGTCGACGAGGTCGCGGCGCTGCTCGACGCGGACACGGTCGACTGCTACCTCTACGACCCCGACACCGGCCTGCTCCGCTGCGCGGCGGTCCACGGGCTTCGCGAAGGCATTGTGGGCTTCCAGTTCTCCGCCGACCGCGGCCTCGCAGGCCGGGCGATCGCACGCGGGCGCCCCGTGCTCTCGGACGATCACGACGCGCTCCGGGAGGCGGTTCCGCACCCCGCCTACGAAGGTCTCCGCGGCGCGATCGTCGCGCCGATGCGCTGGTCGGGCGAGGTGATGGGCATCCTCGGCGTCGGGTCGCGGGATCGCGCGCGCCGCTTCACCCAGGCGGACTCCGGGCTGCTGGAGGCGTTCGCGAACCTGGCCGCGCTGTCGCTTCGCAACGCCGAGAGCTTCGCCGACCGCACGCGCCAGGCGCAGATTCAGCGCGGCTTCTACCGCATCGCCTCCGTCCTCGGGGAGCCGATCTCGCTGAAGGAGACCTTCGACGCGCTGGCACAGGCCGCGTCGGACGCGCTCGGCGGCGGCAGCGCCGCGGTGCTGATGCCCATCGGCGACGACCTCCGGCTCGCGGGGCTGCACGGGCTCCCCGGCCTGCTGGTGCGGTTCCTGGAGAACGGCCTGGGCGACCCCTCCGGCCCGCTGCGGACGGCTGCGCGCGGAGGCCGCGTGCTGGCCGCGCCGCAGTTTGCCGACGATGACCGCTTCGACGAAGAGTGGCGCGCCGTGTCCCGCGAGTCGGGCTACTCGGCGCTCCTCGCGGTGCCGGTCGAGTCGCCGCGCAGCGAGGAAGGCGCGCTCGTGCTCGTCTTCTTCGAGGAGGAGCGGCGCTTCACCGACGACGACCTCGAGCTCGCCCGCAACCTCGCGGGAGCGGCGCGCGGCGCGCTCGAACGGAGCGAGCTGTTCGAGGCAGAGCGACGCTCCCGCGCGCTCGCGCAGCAGCTCGCGCGCACGGGGTCGCGGCTCGCGACCGAGCTCGACCCGGCCGCGGTGCTCGAGGAGGTCGTCCAGCAGGCACCGATGCTGCTGGACGCGGACGCCGCTGTCATCCGGCTGCTCGACGGCGACGAGCTCGTCGCGGCGGCTGGAGTGGGCGAGGAAACGGCCACGATGCTCGACTCGCGCATGCCGTCGACGGCTCGGCTCGCAGGGGACGCGGCCCAGTCGCGCGCGCCGGTCGCGGTTCCGGATGCGCGCGACGACCAGCGGCTGCTCCAGGCCGACCCGATGCTCGCGGCCGGCTACGCGTCCTGCGCGGCGGTGCCGCTCGTCGGTGCCGAGGGATCGGTGCTCGGCGTCCTCTCGGTATACGGCCGTGCCCCGCGCCGCTGGCGCGAGGAGGAAGTCGAGGCGCTGGCGGCGTTCGCCGGGAACGCGTCGGCCGCGCTTTCCAGCGCCGAGCTCTACCAGAGCGTCGCGCTCGAGAAGGAGCGCAGCGTGGCGATCCTCGCCAACATCGCCGACGGGATCGTGGCCGTCGACCGCGAGGGGGAGGTCGTCCTCTGGAACGCAGCGGCCGAGCGGATCACGGGCGTGCCCGCGGAGGAGGCGCTCGGCCGGCCGCCCGGCGAGGTGCTGCAACGCGACCTGCAGTCGGGCGACGACGTGCCCGCGGGCGAGCGGCTCGTCTCGCTCCGCCGCGGGGGCGAGGAGATCTGGCTCTCGCTAACGGAAGCAGTGATGCGCGATCCGGCGGGCGCCATCGCCGGGCGCATCTTCGCCTTCCGCGACATCTCCGCCGAGCGGGTCGTCGAGCAGATGAAGTCGGAGTTCGTCTCGAACGTCTCGCGCGAGCTGCGCTCGCCGTTGACCTCGATCTACGGCTTCGCCGAGACGCTGCTTCGCGACGACGTTCTCTTCGGCGCGGAGGAGCGGGGGACGTTCCTGAGCTACATCGCCTCGGAGGCCGGACGGCTGACGGCGATCGTCGACCGCCTGCTCTCCGTGGCGCGGCTCGACTCGGGGGATCTGCAGGTGCAGCTCTCGCCGACCGACGTCGGCGCCGTCGTCTCGGAGGTCGTCTCGGCCGCGAAGCAGTCGCTGAAGCTCGACGACCACCAGCTCGAGGTCGAGCTGCCGCCGGAGCCGCTGACCGTGGACGCCGACCGGGACAAGCTGCGCCAGATCGTGATGGACCTCGTCGAGAACGCCGTCAAGTACTCGCCGGGCGGGGGCGTCGTGCGCGTGGCTGCTAGCCGCCACGACGACGCCGTCGAGGTGAGCGTCGAGGACCAGGGGATCGGGATCCCGCAGGCCCAGCAGACGCGGATCTTCGCCAAGTTCTACCGTGCCGAGAGCGGTGGCCGTGACCTCGCCAGCGGCGGCACGGGGCTCGGGCTCTTCATCGCCAAGGAGCTGCTCGACGCGATGCGCGGGCGCATCTGGGTTGACTCGCGCGAGGGCGAGGGGTCGACGTTCACGTTCTCGCTGCCGCTTTCCGCGGCGCCGCCGGTCCTGAGCGAGCGAGAATGAACAGCTTCTCGAATGGGTATGCGCGACTGATGCGAAAAGAGGGCCGATGACGCGGGTGCTGGTAATCGACGACGAAGCTCCGATCCGTTTGCTCTGCCGGGTCAACCTGGAGGCTGAAGGGATGGACGTGCTCGAGGCGAGCGACGGCCCGACGGGCCTCGAGAAGGCGCGCAACGAGGAGCCCGACGTGATCCTCCTCGACGTGATGATGCCGGGGCTCGACGGCTGGCAAGTCGCGGAAGAGCTGATCGACGGCGACGCCACGAGCTCGATCCCGATCGTCTTCCTGACGGCCCGCGCCGAGGCCCGTGACCGGGCTCGCGGCCTCGACCTCGGTGGCATCGACTACGTCACGAAGCCGTTCAACCCGGTCGAGCTCGCGCCGCTCGTGCGCGACCTGATCGCCCGCGTCGACCGCGGTGAGCGCGAAGAGCTGCGCCGCGAGAAGATCGCCGAGCTACGCGACCTGCTCGACCCGCCTCGGCGCGACGAGTAGAGGCTTCGCGCTACCGCCCAAGGCGTCGCTTGCGACGCCGACCAGAGAGGCCGCACCTGCTTCGCCGGCGCGGGCCGTCTAACCCGCTATCGCCCCGCAAAGTCGGTCGTGACCATCAGCGTGTGCCGCTGGCCGTTGAAGCAGCCGGTGAGCGCACCGACTCCGACGAGCCGGTAGCCGGGGCGCAGCAGGTTGGCGCGGTGCGACGGGCTCGCGAGCCACATCTGCACGATGGCTCGCGCGCCTGCGAGGCCCGAGCTCCACGCGAGGTTCTCGCCGACGCGCGGCGCACGCACGCCCGCGCGGCGGATGCGCGTGGTGAACGCGCCGTGCGTGAACGTTCCCGTCCGCAGCATGCGGCGTGAGTGGTTGCGCGCCGCGCCCTCGAGCCTCACGTCGGCTCTGAGCGGGCGCAGACCGTGCGCGATGCGTACCTGGTTCATCGCCGTGAGTAGAGCCGACTCGGAGCGAGTCAAGCTCGCGGTCTCTGCCGCGTCGGCGCTGCCTGCTGCTATGAGGGCGATGGCGACGGCCGCCACGCCCGTGCGTACTCGTCTGGCCACGAGTGGGCGAAATGAAAGCACAGATCGCGGCCGGAAACCTCCTGCAAACCCTGACAAATGTCAGGCGAGTGAGCGAAAACCGGCGCAGGAAGCGCGATCGTGCGCGAGTACACTCATCCCATCGGGACGTAGCGCAGCCTGGTTAGCGCGCCTGCTTTGGGAGCAGGAGGCCGGCGGTTCGAATCCGCCCGTCCCGACTCCGTATCAGCCATTTCTCGGTCTGTCAGCAGGCGCCTGGAGGCCTGTGATCAGCCTGGTGATCAGTTGGGGGCGAAGTTGGCTTGATCAGCAGAGGCGTCCGATCGCGCTGCAAAGCTCACGCCCGTGCTCAACGTGCTCCTGATCTTCTCGGCCCTGGTGCCGCTCGTGCTGGCCCTGGTCGGACTCGGACGCTTCGCCACGGCGAAGTACCGGCGCTGGCGACGGCGGAGCGATCCGCCGCTCGTGGAGTTCATCTAGCGAGCCTGTTCTACCGGGCTTACGAACCATGACGGACGTGTCCGCTGCCTGGGTCGCACGCGCGGTCGAGGACAACGAAGCGGAATTCCTGCTCGCGCTCGGACGCGCGGGAGGAGGTCGCGAGCGCGACGACGAGGAGATCACGTGGGTAATCGGCGGGTCGTCGATCGCCTACCACAACTGCGTCGTGCGAGCCGATCTCGAGCCCGAGCGCGCAGACGCCGCGATAACCGAGTCGCAGAATCTGATGCGCACGAGCGGCGTCGCGGGCTCGTGGCACGTCGGGCCGTCGATGCGTCCAACCGACGTCGGTACCCGCCTCGAAGCGCACGGCTTCGAGGGCGGCCTGGAGCCCGGCATGGCCGCGGATCTCCGGGCCCTCCCCGACGTCGAGGCGCCGACGGACGTCCGGATCTCGCGTGTCGTGACCGACACCGGTCTCGACGCGTACGAGCAGGTGCTCTCGCTCGGCTTCGGTGAGGGGCCTCCGGAGGCGGCATGGGTACGCGAGATGTATGCGCGCATCGGCGTTGATGACGACGTGCCTTGGCGGCACTACGTCGCCCTTGCCGGGGGCGACCCGGTGGCGTGCGCCTCAGTGTTCCTCGCGGCGGGCGTGGCGGGCCTCTATTTCGTCTGCACCGTACCGGACGCCCGCCGCCGCGGGATCGGCGCGGCGATCAGCCGCGAGGCGCTTGCAGGCACACTCGAGCTCGGATTCGACGTCGGCGTGCTCGGATCGTCACCGATGGGGCAACCGATGTACGAGCGGCTGGGCTTCCGGGAGGTATGCGCGGTGAACGTCTACGAGTGGTCGCCGTTCACGCCGCCAACCACGGAGCCAGGTACCAGCTGACGCCGGGCGTAAGGTCCCGAGCCGCCCTGCGAGGACTCGGCTCGGGGGGAAGTGCGGTGCATTGATTCTCGGCGATGAGCCCCGAGCCGCCTATGGCACCTAGGTGTCAAGTCCGTCTTTGGCTGAGCCGTTTTCCCGGAGCGCAACGAGGAGGCTCTCGCTCCGCGCGTCTTGACAGCCCCGCTCGGCTTCGTTCGGACTTCCGCGGAGCCGCCTCTCCAGCTCGCGGGCGGCGGCATCGTTCTCGCACTCCGGTGCTGACGGCCATTGTTGCCTCTCCTTCGTGAAGACCGACGAAGCGATGAGACGCACGAGGTCCTGGCTGCGCTGGCGAAGCTTGAGGCTGAGCTGACCGAGTTGAGGCAGCACATCGCCCCTTCTCACACCCGTCGCCCGCCGGTGGGTAGGCGCGGCTCTCTGCGCGATTGAGCCACTCCGGCGTGATCAGGCTGTGATCAGAACCGCCTGGCCCCACCGAGCTGACTCGATTCTACGGGGAACCACGAATCCGCCCGTCCCGACTCATTTCGGCGGCGCGACAGGGTTAGCGTTCTGTTAGCAGGGCGCCAGAGCCCCGCCTCCTCGCCGTCTTCTCTCATGAGACGAAGGAGGCAATCGATGCGAAAACTGATCGTCTGTGCGGTGGTCGCGCTCGCTCTCGCGCCCGTCGCGGCACTGGCGACGACGAAGCCGGCTCAGGCGGCGAGCAGGGACTGCGCGGCGCTGCGGGCAAAGATCGGGAGCCCGGCGTTCACCCAGGCATTCGGCGGCGGCGCAAACGCGTTCGGCGTCTGCGTCTCGAAGCTGACGCGCTTCGAGCAGGCGGGCCTGAGCAGCGCCAACACGCTCTGTCGTGCCGAGCAGGCCGATCCGAACTTCGCTGCGGCGCACGGCGGCAAGACGTTCGCCGAGTTCTACGGCACCGGTGCGAAGCACAAGAACGCGTTCGGAAACTGCGTCTCGCGCAAGGCTCGGAGCTCGTCGGCGAGCGGCCAGTCTGGGCTCAACCCGGCGCGTGCCTGCGCTGCGCTTCGAACGCGGATGACTCCCGCCCTGTTCAAGCAGTCCTTCGGGACCAACGCCGCGCACAGCAACGCCTTCGGCAAGTGTGTCTCGATCGTCGCGCGCGCGCAGTCGACGGATCTGGTCACTGCCGCGGATGCGTGCCTCGCCGAGGCGTCGGACGCGGCCTTTGCGGCGGCACACGGCGGAAAGTCGTTCCAGCAGTTCTACGGAACGAACGCCGACCTCAGCAACGCCTTCGGGAACTGCGTCCTGAAGAAGCTGCAGGCGAGCACCGCGAAGCTCACGACCGCGCTCGTGAAGGCGTCCAAGACCTGCAAGTCGATGCGCCGCTTGGACCCCGCCAACTTCCGCCAGAAGTACGGCTCGCGGCCGAACGCCTTCGCCAAGTGCGTCTCGGCGCAGTCGAAGCAGAAGTAGCGCTCTCGCGTTCACGGGGCCGCCGAACGCCGGCGGCCCCGACTCCCTCTAGAGGCTCTTCAGGTACTGGACGAGGTCGCCCTGCTGCCCCGCGGTCAACCCGAGGCTGAAGCACGTGTTGGTTCGCTCTGTCGGGGTCGCCTTTCACGGCGCTGACAGCGAGGTTCACGGCCACGATGCCGACGTAGAGGATCAGGCCGACGCCCGCAACCAGCGCCAGCCGCCCGAGCCCCTTGGTGATCGCGCTCATCCCCGCCGTCGATCGTAGGAGGCCGCCACCCGGGACCCTGTGATCGCTGTCACATCGGCTCGAGGACGCGCTCCGGAGCGACGAGCAGCCGGTACGTATGCCCCCACCGGACGACGAAACCGGCCCGCTGGAGTTCGTCCAGCGATCGGGTCACGGTCTCGCGCGACGACCCGATCATGTCGGCGAGCAGCGTGTGGCTGACCGGGAACTCGATCCGGATTCCGTCCACGGCGACGTGCCCGTAGATCTGCGCCAGCTGGAGGAGCTTCCGCCGGACCCGCTCGATGTGGCGGGTGTGCGCGAAGTTCCCGAGGGCCTCGTGCCTACGCGCCAGGGTCTGCGCCAGCTGCTCGAACAGCGTGTCGGCGGCTCGGGGAGCCTGGAGCAGGCGGTCGCGTACGTCCGCGGTGATGCCGATCAGGCGCGACTGCACCAGGCCGAAGAGCGCCTCCTCGGGTGCCGGCGGAAGCAGGATCTCGCCCGCGCCGACGTCGCACGTGACAATCGAGCGGCCGAGACCAGCCGGTGTGCTCCGCATGACGACGAAGCCCCGCTCGACGGCGAGGAGCACCGCGTCCCTGAACGACGCCTCGAAGTAAGGCTCACCGGCGGCGACTTCGAATACCGGGCACCCGGCGAGGTCCCACGCAATCCCGTCGCTCCCATTCGTGGGCTCCATCACAGGATGCGTGTCGCCGAGCCGTCGATTTCTTACCGCGCCAGGGCGCGTTAAACGGGCACTTCGGGTGTCGAGACGACGCCGAGGCGGGCGAGCAGGTCGTCCAAACCTCGCCTGGTCAGATTGTCGCGGCCGTGCGGATTCCGATTGACTTTCCCCGCGCAATAGGCAAGTCTTGCCGGACAACACCGAGGGGGGTTGGAAGGAGTCACCTATGCTGCGGCACGGCCCCTGGGCCTCCCTGCGGGCAAAAGAGAACACGCTCTACGGACGAAACTCGCGACGGCACGTGCCCCTACGGGCTGTCGCGTTCCTCGTCCTCGCGCTGGTTGCGGTGGTCGTCATCACCGCCGGATCGGCGGCGACGACGACCAAGCCCTACACGGCGTCCTTCGACCCGGGGCCGCTCGCGGGCGGCGGCACCGTCCACGTCAACCTCGCGATCAAGAACCTCGCGAACCCGCAAACGCTCGGCTCGGCCAACGTCACGGGCGCAAGCTCCGGGAGCTCGTCGTTCACCATCGTCGGCGCGACCGCTTCGCAGGGCGACGCGACCGTCGTCTCGGGCGTGCTCCAGCTGAGGAACCTCAACCTCGCGCCCGGCGGAACGGCGAACGTCGACATCGCGGTGAAGACACCGTGCGCGGGCGGCTCCTACACCTGGGGCCTGATCGCCAAGCAGAGCAACGACTTCAACGGGCCGCCTGGCAACAACTTCACGATGCAGACGGGCGGCAGCAACCTCGTGACCGCACTTGCAGGGAGCTGCAAGCTCGTCTGGGTCACACAACCCGCGAATGCGGTGGCCAACGCGGTGATCACCGGCACCGCGGGCGATCCGAGTGGCCCCTCGGTCAGCGTCCAGGCGGTTGACGCGAACAACGTGCCGCTGACGACGGCGACCGGCACGGTCACGCTGACCAAGACCGCAGGTTCGTTCAACTCGAGCGGCGGTTTCACCGGCACGCAGGCGAACCTCGTGAACGGCGTCGCGAGCTTCTCCAGCCTCAAGAGCACGGCGCCCGGCACCGGCCTGATGGTGCAGGCCTCGAGCTCGGGCTACGTGAGCACGCCGCTGAACCAGGGCGGCCCGTTCAACATCACCTCGACCGGCGCCAACTGCGCAGGGCTGAATCCCTGTCTGGTCGACGCGAGCCTCGGCGGCAACTCGTCGGTCAACGCTGCGGCGACCGGCGGTGCCTTCACCTTCTTGGGCCTCAACACCTCGTCGGTGCCGTCGAGCGTGGTCGGGCCAGGCGGCGGGTGCCAGTACTTCGTCTCCGTCGGCGCGGGTGCGTTCGAGGCGATCGACAACCGGACAGGGGCGGGTGAGCTGCGGTTCACCTACAACGTCCCGACCAAGTTGGTCCAGAAGAGCCCGAACAACGGCCAGCCGTTCATCCCACTGTGCGCGGGCGCCAAGCGGCTGGTGAACAACCAGCCAGTCGACTGCAACCCGAACGCACTGCCTGGCGACCCGGACGGCCCGTGGCTCGGCAAAGGGCTCAACCCGGACGGCACCTTCGACGGCAGCCTGCGCTACGCGGTCTGCGGCGAGGGCGGCTTCTGGTGGGCGGTGATGGGGTCGTTCCAGGATCCGATCAACGCAAGCCTGAACCCGACCATCACCGGTTGGGGTAGCACCACGATCGGCAACACGAGCTACCGCCAGTTCTTCCTCAGGGTCCCGACCGGCTGGGACTGGCGCGTGGGCAGCTAGCGCACGATGAGATCGACCTGAGCCGCCGCTGCTACTTCGGGAGCGGCGGCTCAGGGGCGCTCACGACGCCGAGCCGCGCAAAGCTCGCGTCCCGCTCAGCCTCGAGCTCGGTGGCCGGCTTGCCGGTGAGCGCCCGGAGCCGGACGATTGCGGCGAGTGTCAGCCCGAGCTCGTAGTCGGCGCTGCGGATCCCGAAGTTCTCGTCCTCGAGCCGCGCCAGCCGTAGGCTCTCGTCGAGCGCCTCGGCCGCTGACTCGAGCGCGCCGGACTGCATCCAGGCCCAGGCACGAAGCCGATGAAGGTTGGCGATGATCACCGAGACCCCGGGGGTCGTCTCCGCCCGCTCGAGGGCCTCCGTGGCGAGTGTGAGCGCCTCGGTACCCGAGCCCTCGAGGACGAGGCACTCGACGAGCCGGGCGTCGGTCGTCAGCAACTCGATCTCGTCGGCCTCCGCCCCGTAGAGCTCTCGCGCTTCCTCGAGCAGGCTGCGAGCCTCCGCAAAGTCGCCCACGCGCGCCAGGTGACGGCCGAGCACGCTCGCGGCCTCCGCGATCTCGAGCGGGATCCCGCCGGCCCGCCGGATCTCGAGGACGGTCCTGAGGTCGGGCTCGGCCTCCTCGAACCGGCCTTGGTCGGAGCGCACCTCGGCGATGTTCAGCGTCGCGATCGTCGCATGCCCCTCGTCGCCGATCTTCTGGAAGGCATCGCGCGCCCGCTCGGCCAACTCAAGCGCCTCGTCCCACTGGCCGTCGAGGTAGACGTAGCCGCCGAGGTTGTTCAGCACCCAGGCGAGCCGGTCGTAGTCGCCGAGCTCCTCGTAGATCTCGATTGCCCGCGTTGAGTAGACCGCTTCCTCCCGCCGACCGAGCGCGACATAGGCCCAGTCGAGGATGAAATCGGCCTGTGCGAGCGCATCTCGCGCGTCAGATCGCCCGGCCTCCTCGATCGTCCGCTGGCACCACTCGATGGCCGCACGCGGGCGCTTCTGATGCTGAAGCACCGACGCGTACCAGCCGAAGAGGCGTGCTCGCTGCGCGGCGGCCGCTTCCCCTTCAACGTCCTCGAGCGTGCGCAACGCCTGGCTCAGCCGGCGCAGGGCCTGGGGGTAGCGGCCGATCCGGAGGGGGACGACCGCCTCCTTCTGGATCAGGCGCGCCTGCTCGACCGGGCCGCCCGGGAACGACTTGCGAGACGCCCGGTACGCAGTCTCCGCACCCAGGTAGTCGCCCAGGCGCATGCGCACGTCGCCGAGCGCCTCCCAGACGGCGGCGACCTGCATCGGTTCGACGTCGCCGGCCTTTCGCGCCGCATCGAGCGCGCGCTCGAAGAACTGCTGCGACTCGACGTTCGCGTACTTCTCGTCCGCGCGCCGTCCTGCGACCACCGAGTAGCGCCACGCCTCCGACCAGCGCTCGGCGCGGTGGTAGTGCAGCGACAGCAGCTCGCTCTCTTCCTCCGGCCTGTCGCCCTGCCGCTGCTCGATTACCTCGGCCACGCGCCCGTGCAGGTCGCGGCGGCGCTTGAAGGGCAGGCCTTCGTAGGCGGCGTCCCGGATCAGGGCGTGCCGGAAGCGGAACCCGCCCGGAGTGTGCGGGTCGCGCTCGACGAACTCCCCGAGCCGCTCCCAGGCGTCCGACGCCGATGCGACGTCCTCGTCGCCCTCGAGCACGTCGTCGATGAGCGAGCCCGAGAAGGAGACGCCGAGCACCGAGGCCCAGCGCAGCAGCGCGCGGTCGCCCGCCTCGAGCCGGTCGATCCGCGCAGCAACCAGGGCCTCGACCGTCTCGGGCAGCTGCTCCGCCTCGGCGCTGGGCTCGTCCGGCAACGCGAGCTCGCGCAGGAAGAGCGGGTTGCCACCGCCGCGCTCCGCGATCGCCTCGAGCTCCTGGTCGCTGAGCCTCCGCCCGCCGGCCGCCGCCTGGGCGAGCGACTTCGCGTCGTCGGCGGTGAGCGGCTCGAGCCTCAGGGAGAGTGCGGGCAGCGGCGGGTTGCCCTCTGCCGCGACGAACCCGTCCGAGCCGGGCCGGCGAGTGGTGCAGGTCAGCCAGGGATAGTTGTGGAGCTGGGTCCCCAGGTGGCGGAGCAGCTCGGAGGACGCGTCGTCCATCCAGTGGACGTCCTCGAAGAGCAGCAGCGTCGGGCCGTCGAGCAGCCCCCCGAGGAGCTGCGCGACGACGCCGTGCAGTCGCGCCCGCCAGAACGCGCGGTCGAGCGCGTCGACTTCGGGCGTCGACTCCACCTCGATGTTCAGCGGCGCGGCCAGCAACGGCGTCCACGGGACGAGCTCCTCGTCGACCTGGGCGAGCCGGTCGGAGAGGAGCTCCCGGTTGTGGGCCCCGCTGCCGTTGAGCTCGACGCCGAGCAGCTCGACGAGCAGCGGCTGGAACGGGTGGTACGGAGTCGCGGACTCGTACTGCTCGCACGTCGCGGTCAGCTGCAGCATGTCGCCGCATTGCTCGAGGAGGTCGTACGCGAGCCGCGACTTGCCGATCCCGGGCTCGCCGACGAGCTCGACCAGCGTCCCGAAGCCCGCGCGCACGGGCGCCACCGCGGCCGAAAGCACGGCGCGCTCCCGCTCGCGGCCGACGAACGGGAGCTCCTGCTCCGCGGCGGCCGGAACCTGGGCCTCGACCCCACGGACGGAGTGAACGTCGAGCGCGGTCACCGGCTCGGCGATGCCTTTGAGCGTGAGCGGCTCGAGCGCGGTCTTCTCGAACGCGCTGCGCGCGCGCTCGAGCGTGTCCGGAGTCGTCAGCAGCTGCCCGGGCTTGGCCTTCCCCATCAGCCGCGCGGCGAGCGCGGCCGTCGTCCCGAGGATGGTGTACGTGCGGCGGAACTCGGCCCCGACCTCGCCCGAGAAGACGCGGCCGCGGCTCACCCCGAGCCGCAGCGAGAGCGGCGTCTCGAGGTCGGCGATGCCGCGCGCGGTGCGAAGGATGCGCTCCTCGTCCTCGCCCTCGGTCTGGGGCGCCCCGGCGACGAGGACGATCTTGCCGCCGTCGCGGTCGATGTCGGTCTCGAGGAACGTCACGCCATGCTCGTCGGCCACCTGCTGCGCACCTGTGACGAGCGCCTGGAGCGTGCCCGCGAGCTCGTCGGGGCCGCTCGTTTCGAGCAGCTCGTCGACACCGCCGAAGTGGACGAACGCGACCGCCGCCTGGCGGTGCTCGGGCTCGGCCCGGCCGGACTCGACGTGGCGGCGGACCGGCCTCGGCACGCAGGCCGCGAGGTCGAGGCCCTCGGCGGACGGCAGCAGCTCGATCCACCGCACGGCCCCGGGCGGCGCCTTCAGCAAGAGCCCGCCCTCCTTCTCGTCGCCGAGGATCCGCTCGGGCAACGTCGCCGCGGTCTCCTCGCTGACGAGGATCTCGCCTGCCTCGGCGCCGGCCTCCATCTCGACCGCCCGGGTCACCCCGGGCCCGGTCAGGAGCAGCTCGCGGTGCGACTCGCCGACGAGGAAGAAGTCGAAAACGTCGCTGTGGATGCCGACGTGCATCTTCAGCGTCACCGGCCCCGCCGACGTCCGCGGCCGGCCGAGCTCCCGCAGCGCCTTGCGCATCCCGTAGGCCGCGTCGCAGGCTCGCTCGGTGTGCTGCTCGCCGCTGAAGAACAGCAGCAGCGCGTCGCCGCCGAACTTGAGCAGGCCGCCGCCACCCGCGTACGCGACCTCGAGCAGGCGCGCGAACACGAGGTTCATCACCTCGGTGACCTCCTCGGCGCCGACCTTGCCCTTCTGCGCCAGCCGCTCCGACATGGCGGTGAAGCCCGAGATGTCGACGAAGGCGAGCGTCCCTTCGAGCTCGCGCCGCTGCGCGTCCGGCTCGGCGCGCAGCCAGTCGATGACCACGCGCGGGACGAACGGGGTCAGGTCCGCAGGGGCAGGAGTGGTCTCGGGAATGGCCGTCATGTGCGCTCCGGCGCACCCCCCTCATGAAACTGCGCCGCCCAAATTGTCGCACGGTTGACAATCTCCGAGAACTGCGTCACATGTACGCAGCCGCCTTGGCGCAGTCAAAGCACGTAACGTTCTCGGGACTCAGGGACGTCTCGCGTGGGCCGGCCCCGACGCCACTCAAAGTGGCCCTCCGAGCCGCCCGCGCGCCTTCTCCGCCGCGTCAACGACTAGAAGCGCGTCGGCCTCGGCCGTACGCTTGTCACATGGCCTTTTGCATCGAGTGCGGAACCGAGAACCCGCCACAGGCGCGCTTTTGCCTTGGTTGTGGCACCGCCCTCGTCGAGGCGCCCCCACCGACGCCGCCGAGCGAGGAGCGAAAGGTCATCACGGCGATTTTCGTCGATCTCGTTGGTTCCACCGCGCGTTCCGAGCAGCTGGACCCCGAGGACGTGAAGGCGCTCGTTGCGCCCTATCACGCCCGCGTGCGGGCCGAGCTCGAGGGTCACGGCGGTACGTTCGAGAAGTTCAGCGGCGACGCTGTGCTCGCGCTCTTCGGTACCCCGAAGGCGCACGAGGACGACCCGGAACGCGCCATTCGGGCGGCACTGGCAGTCCGTGAGGCAATTGCCGACCTGAACGCCGAGGACGAGTGGCTCGACCTCCACATCCGCATTGGCATCCACACCGGTGAAGCCCTGGTGATGCTCGGCGCGCGTCCGAGCGAAGGCGAATGGTCGGCGGCCGGCGACGTGCTCAACACGGCAGCTCGAATCCAATCGGCCGCGGCAACCGACGGGATCCTCGTCGGCCGCGACACCTACCTGGCCGCGAAGGACGCCTTCGAGTTCACGGAGGAAGAGCCTGTGCAGGCGAAGGGCAAGGCAGAGCCGGTGCGCGTCTGGCGCGTCGATGGCGCGCGCGACGCCGAGTCCCGCAGCGGCGAGGGGGGCCCCCTCGTCGGACGGGAGGCGGAGCTCGACGACCTGCTGTCCTTCTGCGAGGCCGTGCTCGAGGAGGCCCGCGTCGGGATCGCCGCGATCGTCGGCGCCCCCGGGATCGGCAAGAGCAGGCTGCTGCGCGAGCTCGTGCACCGGCTCGAATCCCGTTGTGTCGTCCACCGGGGAAAGTGCCTCTCGTACGGCGAGGGCATCACGTACTGGCCGGTCATCGAGATCGCGAAGTCCGCGGCCGGGATCCGCCAGAGCGACGACCGCGAGACGATCGCGAGAAGACTCGACAGCTTCCTCGAGAACCTGCCGACCGGGGACGTCGACGAGTTGCGCACGATTGCCTCGGCGCTCTCGAATCTGATCGGTATCCCGACGACGCCGCGCGGGACCTATACGACGAGCGAAATCTCGCAGGCCGAGCTCCACTGGGGAATTCGGCGGACGTTGCAGCTGCTCGCGAAGGAGCGGCCGACGGCCGTCGTGATCGAGGATCTCCACTGGGCGGAGCCAACCCTGCTCGAGCTCATCTCCTACATCGCCGCGGACGACGCCGAGGCGCCGGTCGTGGTCGTCTGCACCGCTCGGCCCGACATCGACGACGTGGCGCCCGGCTTCCTGAGCTCCGAGGGCCGTCGCCGAACGGTCGAGCTGCAGACCCTTGGGCCGGAGCAGGCGGCGGCGCTCCTCACAGACCTGACGGGCGACGCGGCGCTAGCCGAGACGCCGTTCGCCGCGGCCCTGATTGCGAACGCGGGAGGGAACCCGCTCTTCCTCGAGGAGACGGTCAGAACGCTCCGCGAGCAGGGGCTCATCGACCTCGAGCAGTGGAATGCGGAGGCCGTAGCCGAGCTGCCGGTTCCGACGAGCGTCCAGGGGTTGATCAGCTCGCGCCTCGACCGACTTGCGACTCCGGAGAAGCAGCTCGCGCATCACGCGTCGGTGATCGGTGCGGTGTTCTGGGCGGGAGCTGTCGCCCACCTCGGCGGCGGCGGCGACACCCCACCAAGCGACCCACACGGCGGCCTTGCCGAGCTGGAGCGGCGCGACTTCGTTGCACAGGCGCCGGTCTCGACCGTCGCCGACGACGACGAGTACAGCTTCAAGCACATCCTGATGCGCGACGTCGCCTACGGGCAGGTTCCGAAGGGGCGCCGCGCGGAGCTCCACCTTCGCTTCTCGGACTGGGTGAATGTCCTCTCCGGGAGCATCGACGAGTTCGTCGAGATCGTGGCTTGGCACCTCGAACAGGCCTGCCGGCTCTCGAGGGAGGTCGCGAAGAGCCCGATCGACCCGCCGATCCGCGAGGCCGTTGCTGCCCTCTCCGACGCGGCACGACGCGCCGAGCGCCGTGAGAGCCTCCGCGAGGGGCACCGCTACTACAGCCGCGCGCTGGGAGTCCTCGACGACCGGCACCCAGAGCTCGAAGTCGAGGTGCGCCTCCGGCGCGCTGACATCATGATGATGCTCGGCGACTTGAGGGAAGCCGCCGGTGAGCTCGAGTGGGTCACGGAGCAGGCATCGACCCTGGGGCGCACTGACGTCGAGTGCGAGGCGTCGCTTCTGCTCGGTGACATCGACCAGCGCCAGGGGCGTGCGGCGGACGCGCACAACCGGCTGGCGGTGGCAGAGAAGCTCGCTGCGTCCACCGAGGACGCATCTCTTCAAAGCAAGGTCGCGTTCGTGCTCTCCGCGCTCGTCGCGGATTTCGAGGGTCAATACGAGGAAGCGATTGACGGCCTCCGCTCGGGGATCGCCACTGCGGAGAAGATCGACGACGTCGCGCTCGCTGCAGAGGGCCACCTTCGCCTCGCGGCGATCCTGAACAACCGTGGTGACCTCGGGGGCGCCGAGACCGAGCTGCGCTGCTGCCTGAAGCTCGCCGGCGAGCTCGGCAGCCACCGCATCGAAGCGGAGGCGACGTCGTGGCTCGGCGAGATCACGTATCACCGGGGCAATCCCGAAGAAGGGGAGCGCCTCTGTCGTCAGGCGAACGCGTGGTTCGAGCGCACCGGCGATTCGTACTTTCAGGCCCAGAATCTCTTCCGCAACCTGGCGGGCTTCGCACTCGCCGACGGACGGCCGGACGAGGCGGAAGCGTGGTTGCGTGAGGCGATGCCGGTCGCGCTCCAGATCGGCGGCTGGGTCGCGGTCGAGGCCTACCGCTACCTCGCGGAAGCCCTCGTGGCGCAGGACCGGCTCGACGACGCCCGCGAAATCGTCGCTTTCGCCGCGCGCAACCTGCCGGAGGAGGACGCGTATGCGCGTTCCTCGCTGCTACTGGCCGAGGCGATCGTCGCGACCGCTTCGGGCGAGTCGGCGACGGCAGCGACGGCCTTCTCCGAGGCGCTGAGGCTGATCGAGGAGCTCGGGATGCCGCGCGAGCTCGGCGAGGCGCGGATGGCACTCGGCAGATCCCTCCGGCAGTTCGGCGACGTCACGGGAGCCCGCACCGAACTCGAGCGGGCGCGCGCGATCTTCGTGCGGATCGGTGCGGATACGCTGATGCGCACGATCGACGCCGAGCTGGACGAGCTAGTCGAGGGGCCGGCGCCCGCCGGCCCCTCGACTCCCTAGGTTCTGCTTAGCGGACCGCCACTCCGCCGCCACGACCTGAAGCGGCAGGCAGGGGGGCGCTCTCGCGTCTCTGCGCCGGAGCTGCGTGGGCCGGTGCAGCCGGCGAGAGGATGACCGGCGCCGACGCCGGCACGTTCGCGGCGGCGACGACGAGCGAGAGGCAGTCGCCGGCAGCGCTCGACGTGATGTGCAGGTTGTTCGAGCCCGTCGTCAGGAACGACGTGAGGTCGAAGGACTCGACGTCCCAGAGCGAGCCGGTGACACCCGAAGGATTCCCGCCGTAGTTCGGGCCGGTGTCGCCGTCGAAGACCTGCCCCCCGGCAACGAGCGTGGAGCCGTTGACCAGCACGGCGCCGTCGGTGAAGGACTGCCCGTCCGCGACGACGAAGTCGAGGCTGGCGGAGCCGCCCTGGTACGGGACACCATTGATCGTTTCGTCCCAGTTCTCGGGCACACCGCCCGCGAGGCAGTTCGAGTCGTTGCCGTTCCAGAGGACGACGTTGCGATCGTCGCCGCTGTTCCCGTTGTCGTAGAAGACGATCAGCGCGACGCCGTTGATGTCGGCGTCCACCTTCACGAAGTTGGCGAGGCTGTACGTCCCATTGCCGGTCACGAGCGACGTGACGTCGGCACGGTACGACTGGCTGTTCTGGAAGCCCCAGTTGTTGTCGCCGGAGATGCCGATGTTCGTGCCGGTGATCGGCGAGCCGTCGAACGTCACATCTGCGTTCGCAGCGGGATCGGCCGAGTTCGTCGGGCCGTTCCAGTAGAGGAACGCGTGGAACACGGGTGCGCTGACACCGGTGACGGTGATCGACCCGGTTCCGCTGCCACGCATGCCGCCATCGCCGAACTCGGCGACATCCGTCGCCGACACCGACAGTCCGTTCGGCAGGAGCGTCAGGTCGCCGGTCGTCGTCGGTCCGGTGCTCGTGCAGGTGCTACCCGAGCACGTGGTCTGCGTGTCGACGTTCTGTCCGCTCTGGGTGTTCGTCTGGGACGTGCCGTCGACGTTCGTCGTCTGCGTGACGGTGCAGTTCCCGGTCGTGGTGCAGTCCCCCTGAATCAGGTTCGTCTGCTTGGCCGGGTCCTGGGTGTCGTTGTCCTGCTTGGAGTTCTGGGTGACGGTGAACGTATTGCACGACGGTACGCAGTTCTCATTGCCCGTCTGGACCGAATCGCCGCCGCCCTTCCGCATCGGCCCGAACTGCGTCTGTGTCAACGAGTACCCGGGTGGGTCCGGTGTAGCCGTGTGACAGGTCGACGTAGGCGTCGTGTGGGCATCCTCGCACTGCGTCTCCATCTGCGTCGCGCTGGCCGTGGAGAGACCGCGACTGTCCTGGTTCACTCCCGCCAGGATCCCGCCGTTGGCCGAGCTCTGCGTCTGGTTGACCGGTCCGGCCGGGGTGTTCGCGATAGCCGTGAGCGTGTTGGTCTGCACGAAGTTCGCGGTGTTCGCGCCCGTGGCCGTGCCGAAGAAACCGGCGCTTTGGTTCTGCGCGATGTCGAGGGCGATGTTCGGTCCGGTGTCCACGGAGTTCTGGTTCTGGGTGATCGGTCCTGACCCCTGGGCCGTCGACGTCAGCGTTTGAGCCTGCGTCAGAGGCGTGTTCGGGCCGTCGCAGACACCGGCCGTGGATGTCGTCGCCCGCTGGACCACGTTGTCGCCTGTTGCGGAGTCCTGCTTGACGTTCACGGTCTGATGCGCGGCGAGGTTGACGGTCACCGGCGTGCCGCCCTTTGCGACCGTCGACCCGTCAATGCTCACCTGCTGCAGGACGCACGCCCTGTTGAAGGCGCCTGCTCCTGTAGTCCGCTGCGTGATCTGGGCGGAGTAGGTCGCGGTCTGGGTGAGCCCGGACCCCTTCGCCGCTAGCTGAAGGACGATCGCGACGTTGTTGGCGCTCGTGCTCGACTGGTTGATCGTGCACGTCCCCGACAGCCCCGTTGTCTTGATGCATTTGGCCGTGTTCGTCGCGGTTGGAGCCGCCGCGATCTGGACGACTGCGCAGCTCGAGGTCGAGCAGCTGAACGTGTTCTTCCCGCTCACCGCCGCGACCTGCACGACGGGGCGTTTGGTAGAGGCGCAGTTCCAACCCTTGCCCGGGCACCGCGCGCCTGCGTAGTTACGCGCGCCGCGCTGGATAACGACACCACGTGGGTTCACGTGGATCGAGCGCAGGTAATGGACGACAGCCGCTCTTGTAGAGACGTCGATCTTCGCTGCCCCCCGTACCTTCGCCGTGCCGGCTCCCGAACCGCCGACCACAACGACTGCGGCGCAAAGCGCCGCACACAAACTCAGGATCCTCATTTGCACGAGCCCTCCCCTCGGTTTCAGCAAAGCCGACCCCGACGCACCGCCGCAGGTCCGCCGCCGAGCTTAGGAGAAAGCGGAAGCGATTTCTAGAGCGGTGTCGGGGTCATCAGGCTGACCACGCAGGCGTCAGCAACCACGCTTCCAAGCGTCTCACCGCGTCTTCGAGCTCTGCGGCGGAGAGGCGAAACGCCTCCGCGTAGGGCACCCGGGCGATCGCGGCCGCGGGATCGCGCCCTGCAACGGCGTCCAGCACATACCGGACCGGGAGTCCATGCGACACGGCGAGCACGGTTGCTTCCGGTCGCCCCAGGATCATCCGATAGCCGTGGACGTACCGGGCGACGGTCTGTGCCCGGCTGTCGCCGCCGCCGGGCGCGGGATCCGTGGGGCCGTGCGTATGCGCCCAGGCTCGGTACTCGGTCAGCAGGCGTCCCTCGAACTCGCCGAAGCGGATGTCGTTCAAGTCCGCCAGCACGAGCCGCGGAACCTCGCGTCCCTCGAGCGCGAGGTCGGCGGTCTCCTGCGCGCGCAGGAACTCCGAGGTGACGCAGAGGTCGATCTGGTCGCCGGCGAGGTCGCTCCCGAGCTGGCGCGCCTGCTCGCGCCCGGCCTCGGTCAAGGGGACGGCGAGCGACGGGTC
>Ga0207428_10002123_pt1 | contig 19965 bp, 17 predicted proteins | sample RhiMethybrSRZTD1_FD_187600 | JGI IMG/M metagenome (GOLD analysis project Ga0207428, IMG submission 187600) | Populus rhizosphere microbial communities from Tennessee, USA - Rhizosphere MetaG P. TD hybrid SRZTD1 (SPAdes) (version 3) | ecosystem: Host-associated > Plants > Roots > Rhizosphere >...
CTCGGGACGATGATCGGGATGCGTGGCGAGGCCGCACACGGCGTCGTGTCCCAGGCGCGCCCGCAGGCGCTCCGCGAGGCGCGCCCAGTCCTCGGCCTCGGCGGCCGCGTCGCCGAACATCCCGGCCGTGAATTCATCGAGGGGGACGAAGTCCGCCGCTTCGACGCGGACGGCCTCGACCGGTCGCGCGATCTGGAGCGAGGAGAATTTCTCCTGCAGGAGACGCGTGAAGCGTTCGGCGTCGCGCGCGGGCGACGCGAGACCGACTTCGACGCGGGCCTCGCCTTCCTCGTCCAGGAGGACCAGAGTGAAGCGCCGGACGCCCGACTGTCGGGCGGTGAGCAGGCCTTCGAGCTGCACCAGGAGCCGCCGCGCGGCGAACGCGAGCCCTTCGGCATGGACGACCGGCGCCGGCAGCTCGAGCCGCGCGCCGAAGCGCGGCGGCGGCTCGAAGAAGGCGCGCGGCTCGGGTCTGGCGCCGAGCGCATAGTCGATCTCGTCGAGCATCCGCCGGCCGCAGCGCTGCGCGAGCCCTTCGCGCGGTAGACGCGAAAGGTCCCCTACGGTATGCATGCCGATGCTGCGCAGGAATTCCTGTGTCTCATCGTCACCGACCACTTCGAGGGCGACGTCTTCGACGCGCTCACAGCCCGAGCGTGAGAGCCACAACGCCGCGCGCGGCGTCGCGGCGGTAGCGAGCGCGGCGTTGAAGCCCATTTCCTCGAGACCGGATTGCAATTTCTGCTTGAGAAAAGACAACCCCCCGAACAGGAGCAGGCTGCCCTCGACTTCGAGCAGCAGCGCCTGCGGCGGCTCTAGCGAAACCTTAGGCGTGAACTGGCACGCCCAGGCGCCGATCGCCTCGAGCGTGGCCGGCGGCAGGAGCGGGAAACGCAGTGCGACCCAGAGCATGGAGCGGCCTTTTCACCGCCAGGACGAGCGGCGCAGCGGCCGGAGCGCCGCGGCGCTTGAGGATGCGAAGCGAAAGTTCATTCGAAGAAGGTTCCAGGAGGATGCGCAGCGCCGCGGAAGAAGCGTCGTGCGCTGCCTCGGGCGGACGAAAAAGCGCCACCCAGGCGTGGCTCGTCTCTGCGGCCACCGCAAGGCGCCGCAGCTCCTCATAGCGAGCCCGGGGCAGCCAGACGACCAGGGCATGGCAGGCCGCGGAGCGCAGCACCTGCTCCGCCGCCCACAGCAAATCACGGCGCCCGGGCGGGCGCACCACTACGAGCCGGGCGAGGTCAATCCCGCCGGCAGCCAGGGCGGGCGCGTACGGAAGATGCGGCGGCGCGAGCCAGGCGATGCGCTTGCCGGCCCACGAAAGCGCGGCGAGCGCCGGCAGCACGAGCTGCAGCTCGCCGATGCCCGCGCGCCGGACGATAAGCTCGGTCAGCGCCCCGGCGGGCCAGCCGCCGCCGGGAAGCTCGCGGTCGAGCGTATCGAAACCGGTGCGCAGGACAGATGCACTGGCAGCCAGCCGTCCGCCGCGCCAGACTGGATGCCGCTCGAGAATTCGATCCAGTGCCGCCATCGAGCTGTATTTATATACAGTATAGGCGGGACTGGCAAGCCTCGGAACTTGACATGGAACACAGGAAATTCATGCTTCGCAGGGCCTTTGCGTGCCTCCTCCTAGCCTGCCCCACCACCGCACTGGCCGACGAACCGGTCCAGGTGTGGCTCGATCCGGGCTTCTTTTCCTATCACTTCAAGGAAGGCGACTATCGCCAGGACAACTGGGGCTTCGGCGTCGGCGTGTTCGTCGCGCCCGAGCACGGCTTCATCGCCGGAACCTACCTCAACAGCGACGACGAACGCAGCCGCTACGCCGCCTATCACTGGCGCCCGTTGCACTGGGATTACGGCGCCCTGGACGTGCGCGCGGGCCTGGTCCTGGGAGTGATCGACGGCTACTCGAACACCAATAACGGCCACTGGTTCCCCATGGCCCTGCCGACGCTGACCACCGAATACGGCCGCTTCGGCGCGAACATCACCATCGCGCCGAACCCGCACCACGGCACCGCGATCGCGCTGCAGCTCAGGCTTCGCGTCTGGTAGCGCGCGGTTAACACGCAAGGAGCGCACAAGCCTCGCAGGCGAGGTTCTTGCATTGCAGTAGCGCCAATCCACTTCCCACTGCGTGGATAGTGGGGTTGCTGTCGTGATCGTCCGACAGAGTCTCCACCTTTTCGCCGCCGGGCTGCGCGGCGCCATCTTCGGGTCGAACCATTTATGAAGAAAGTTCTCGTCACGGGCGGTGCAGGATTTCTGGGTTCGCACCTTTGCGATGCATTGCTGCAGGCCGGACACGACGTGCTGTGCGTGGACAACCTGTTTACCGGCAGCAAGGAGAACATCGCGCACCTCTTCGGCAAGCCGTTCTTCGAGTTCATGCGCCACGACGTGGGCATGCCGCTCTACGTCGAAGTGGACCAGATCTACAACTTCGCCTGTCCGGCCTCGCCGATCCACTATCAGTACGACCCGGTTCAGACCACCAAGACGAGCGTTCACGGGGCGATCAACATGCTCGGCCTCGCCAAGCGCACCAAGGCGCGCATCCTCCAGGCGTCAACTTCGGAGGTCTACGGTGATCCCGAAGTGCATCCGCAAACCGAGGATTACTGGGGAAAGGTCAATCCCATCGGGATCCGTGCCTGCTACGACGAGGGCAAGCGCTGCGCCGAGACCCTGTTCTTCGACTATCACCGCCAGCATTCGCTCGACATCAAGGTCGTGCGCATCTTCAATACCTATGGCCCGCGCATGCACCGCAAGGATGGCCGCGTGGTGTCGAACTTCATCGTGCAGGCCCTGCGCGGCGAAGACATCACGATCTTCGGCGACGGCAGCCAGACGCGGAGCTTCTGCTACGTCGATGACCTGATTCGCGGCTGCATGGCGATGATGGATTCGCCGAACGGGTTCACCGGACCGATGAATCTCGGCAACCCGGTCGAGTGCACCATGCTGGAGCTCGCTCACAAGGTGCTCGAGCTCACCGGGTCGGACTCTCGCATCGTGTTCCGGCCGCTGCCCGGCGACGATCCGAGGCAGCGCCGACCGGACATCCATATCGCCCAGGAGCGCCTGGGATGGACGCCGAAGGTGTCGCTCGAGCATGGATTGATCAGGACGATCCGCTATTTCGATCAGCTGCTGGGCCAGGGCACCGCGGCCGTCCGCATGGAGCGCGCGCGCCTCAGCGCCGGCACGCGTCACTAGGCGCGGCGCGCATGTCGAAGCGCGCCATTCTCGTTACCGGCGGCGCCGGATACATCGGCAGCCACACCTGCAAGGCGCTCGCACGCGCCGGCGACCTGCCAGTCACGCTGGACAACATGGTCCACGGACACAAGGCGGCCGTCCGCTGGGGACCGTTGGTCGACGGCGACATCCGGGACCGCAGCCTGGTGGAACGCACTATTCGCGAGCATCGCGTCGATGCCGTGGTGCACTTCGCCGGGCACGCCTACGTAGGCGAGTCGATGCGCGAGCCGGGCACGTATTTCGGCAACAATGTGGCGGGAAGCCTGGCGCTGCTGGAGGCGGTGCAGGCCTGCGGCGTCGGGCGCATCGTATTTTCCTCGACCTGTGCGACCTACGGCATCCCCGAGTCGCTGCCGATCGGCGACGAGCACCCGCAGCGCCCCATCAACCCTTACGGCGAATCGAAGCTGTTCGTCGAGCGTGCGCTGCATTGGTACGGCGTGGCGCACGGCCTGCGTTCGGTAGCGTTGCGCTACTTCAATGCGGCCGGCGCAGACCCCGATGGCGAAATCGGGGAGGACCACGACCCTGAAACGCACCTGATCCCGCTCGCCATCGGCGCGGCGCTCGGCACTGGTGCACCGCTGCAAATCTACGGCACCGACTATCCCACTCCTGACGGCAGTGCCGTGCGCGATTACGTGCACGTGGCCGACCTCGCGGATGCGCATGTGCGTGCACTCGACTACCTGGATGCCGGCGGCGAGAGCACGGCGTTCAACCTAGGCACCGGGCGCGGCCATTCGGTGCGTGAAGTGATCGCGGCCGTCGAGCAAGTTGCGCGGCGCGAATTGCCTCGGCGCGAGGCCCCGCGGCGCCAGGGCGACCCGCCCAGCCTGGTCGCCGCGCCGGGGCACAGCCGGGAGCTGCTGGGTTGGGTCCCGCGGCGCTCCGACCTCGAAGCGATCATCGCGACCGCATGGCGCTGGCACACACGATGAGCGCCGTGCCAAAGGCAAGCGTTGCGCCGATACCCAGCGCCGCGACGACGATGCAGCGACCGCGCGTCGCCGGTAAATTCCTGTACGCCGGAGCGGACAAGCTCTGGATCAAGGGCGTCACCTACGGCACCTTCCGGCCCGACGCGGACGGGAACGCCTACCCAGGTCCCGACGTGGTGCGCCGCGACTTTGCGGCGATGGCAACAGCAGGCATCAACGCCGTGCGCGTCTACACGCCGCCGCCGCGCTCGCTCCTCGACGAGGCCCAGCAAAACGGCCTGTATGTCATGGTGGGACTTCCCTGGGAGCAGCACATCGCGTTCCTGGACCCTCCGCGTCGCGCGGCCGAGATCGAGGCGCGCGTGCGCAGCGCGGCACGGCAGTGCGCCGGGCATCCGGCGCTGTTCGGCTACTCGATCGGCAATGAGATCCCGCCGAGCATCGTGCGCTGGCACGGACGTCGGCGCATCGAGCGCTTCGTGCGGCGGCTCTTCGACGCCGTCAAGTCGCAGGATCCGGCGGCGCTGGTGACCTACGTCAATTTTCCGACCACCGAATACCTCCACCTCCCATTTCTCGATTTCGCCTGCTTCAACGTCTACCTCGAGTCGCGCGACCGGTTCGAGGCCTATCTCGCCCGCCTGCAGAATCTTGCCGGGGAGCGGCCCCTGGTCATGGCCGAGATCGGCCTCGATTCCCGCCGCAATGGCGAGGCGGCGCAGGCGCAAAGCGTCGACTGGCAGGTACGGGCTGCGTTCGCCGCCGGTTGCGCGGGTGCCTTCGTCTTCGCCTGGACCGACGAGTGGCATCGTGGCGGGTTCGACATCGAGGACTGGGACTTCGGATTGACCACCCGCGCTCGTCGTCCCAAGTCTGCGTTGGCGGCGCTGCGCGCGGCCTACGCCGAGGTGCCGTTCCCCCGGGATCTCCGGTGGCCCCGCGTATCCGTAGTGATCTGCAGCTACAACGGCGCGCGCACCCTGCGCGACACGCTCGAAGGCCTGACGCGGGTGCAGTATCCGAGCTTCGAGGTCATCGTTGTCAACGACGGCTCCACGGACGCCACGCAAGCGATCGCCGAGGAGTACGAAGTACGCCTCATCACCACCGACAATCGCGGCCTGTCGGCCGCACGCAATACGGGCTGGCAGGCGGCGAACGGCGAGATCGTCGCCTACATCGACGACGATGCCTATCCCGACCCGCACTGGCTGCACTATCTCGCCTACAGCTTCATGACCGGCGACTGGGCCGGCGTCGGCGGGCCGAACATCGCGCCGCCCGGCGACGGCCCGATCGCCGACTGCATCGCCAACGCCCCGGGCGGTCCGGTTCACGTGCTCGTTTCCGACCGCGAGGCCGAGCACATTCCGGGCTGCAACATGGCCTTTCGCCGCGACGCGCTTGCCGCCATCGGCGGCTTCGATCCCCGCTACCGCAGCGCCGGCGATGACGTCGACCTGTGCTGGCGCCTGCAGCAGCGCGGCGAGCGGATCGGCTTTCACCCCGCGGCGATGGATTGGCACCACCGGCGCAACTCGCTGACGATGTACTGGCGCCAGCAGAAGGGCTACGGGAAAGCCGAGGCCTTGCTCGAGCAAAAATGGCCGGAGCGCTATAGCTCGGCGGGGCATCTCGCGTGGGCCGGGCGTCTTTACGGCCGCGGCTTCGCATTGCCCATCGCGTTCCGCGCGGCCCGCGTGTACGGCGGAGTATGGGGGACAGCCGCGTACCAGTCTCTCTATCAGGCACCGACTCTAACGCTGCTCGCAATCCCGTTGATGCCCGAGTGGTACCTGGTGATCTTGGCGCTGGCAGCGCTGTCGCTGCTCGGCCTGTCCTGGCCGCCGCTGCGATTCGCCGTACCGCTGCTCGTCCTCGCCGCCGCGGCGCCGATCGCGCAAGCGGTGATGGGTGCGAGCCGCGCGACGTATCCGGTGCCGTCGAGGTCGATCGGCGAGAAAGCGCAGCGCTGGCTGCTGACCGCCTGGCTGCATCTCATGCAGCCGCTCGCGCGGCTGCTGGGCCGTATCCAGCACGGACTTACGCCTTGGCGGCGGCGCGGCGGCGCAACGCGGCTACCCCGCCCGCTCGAGCGCAAGGCGTGGCGCGAGGCTTGGCGGGCGCCCGAAGAATGGTTGGGGGATCTTGAATCAAGGCTGCGCGAGGCCGGCGCGCCCGTGCTCCGCGGCGGCAGCTGCGAGCGCTGGGACCTCGAAATCCGCGTCGGCGCGCTCGGCACCGTCCGCATGCGCCTCGGCGTCGAGGAGCACTCGGCCGGCCGGCAGATGCTGCGGTGGCGCCTCTGGCCGCGCCCGTCGACGCCGGCGCTCGTAGCGGCGGGGTTGCTCGCATTGCTGGCGGCCGGGTCAGCGCTCGATCGGGCCTGGCTCGCCGCCGTGCTGCTCGGCGCAGCCGCCGGCGCGCTCGCATGGCGCGTCGCGGTCGATTGCGGCCGCGCACTCGCCGCGATGGACCAGGCAGTGGAAAGGAGCGAGCGGCCATGAGCGCGCGCGCACCGCAGACGCCCCCGCGGCGATCGCTGGCGAACAGGCTATTGGCGCAAGTGCGTCCCTACTGGCCGCATCTCGCGTGCATTCTGGTGCTCGATTTCGCCGCGGTGCCGCTCGCGCTGCTCGTGCCGGTGCCGATCAAGATCGCGATCGACAGCGCGATCGGCGAGCATCCCCTGCCCTGGCCCCTCGGGGCGATCGAAGGGCTCGGCAGCCAAGGGGCCGCGCTCGCGGTGGCGGTGGGCTTGCTGGTGGGGCTCGCCCTCCTCACTGAAGCGCAGAAATACCTGACCTGGATGCTGCAAGCCTATACCGGCGAGAGGCTGGTGCTCGAGTTTCGCGCGGCACTCTTCGGGCACGTGCAGCGCTTGTCGCTCGCCTATCACGACACGCGCGGCACCGCCGACTCGATCTACCGCGTCCAGTACGATGCGCCCGCCATCCAGTGGATCGCCGCCTACGGCGTGTCGCCCTTCCTGACGGCGGGGATGACCCTCGTCGGGATGATCGCCGTCACGGCGCGGCTTGACGGCGCCCTCGCCCTGGTGGCGCTCGCGGTCCTGCCGGTGCTCGTGGTGCTGATCCGCGTGTTCAGCCGGCGCCTGCACGCCAAGTGGCACCAGGCCAAGGAGCTCGGCAGCTCGGTCGCCTCCGTGCTCCAGGAAGTGTTGACCGGCCTGCGCGTGGTCAAGGCGTTCGCGCAGGAGGGCCGCGAGCAGCGCCGGTTCGTCGACCAGGCATCGGAGGAAGTGCGCGCCAATGTCGAGCTGGTCCGGCTGCAAGGCGCGTTCTACACCCTCGTCGGCCTGACGCTGGGCGCCGGCATGGCCTGCGCTCTCTATCTCGGCGTGCTCCACGTGCAGCGCGGCGCTCTCACGCTCGGCGAGCTCACCGTCGTGATGAGCTACCTCGCGCAGCTCTACCGGCCGCTCGAGACCCTGAGCAAGAATCTGTCGCAACTGCAGCAGTCGGTCGCTGGCGCGGAGCGCGCGTTCGCGCTGCTCGACCAGCTTCCCGAGGTAAGCGATCGCGCCGATGCGCTCGCCCTCGGCAGGGCGCGCGGCGAGATCGAGTTCCGCGACGCTGGCTTTTCCTACGACGGCAAGCATCGCGTCCTCGAGGGCCTGAGCCTGCGCGTGCGCGCTGGCGCGCGCGTCGGTATCGTCGGCCGCACCGGCGCCGGCAAGACCACGCTCGTCAACCTCGTGACGCGCTTCTACGATCCGACCTCGGGCGCGGTGCTGCTCGACGGCGAGGACCTGCGGCGCTGGCGGCTCGACGACCTGCGGCGGCAGTTCGCGATCGTGCTGCAGGAGCCGGTGCTGTTTTCGACCTCGATCGCGGAGAACATCGCGTACGGCCGTGCCGACGCGGACTCGGCCGCGATCGAGGCGGCAGCGCGCGCAGCCAACGCGCACGACTTCATTGCCGCGCTGCCCGAGGGCTACGCCTCCCAGGTCGGCGAGCGCGGCATGCGCCTGTCGGGCGGCGAGCGCCAGCGGATCGCGCTGGCGCGGGCTTTCCTGAAGGACGCGCCGATCCTGATCCTCGACGAGCCGACGAGCTCGGTGGATGTCCGCACCGAGCAGGAAATCATGCAGGCGTTCGAGCGGCTGATGCGCGGGCGCACCACCTTCATCGTCGCGCACCGCGTGTCCACGCTCGAGCACTGCGACGCCATCTACGCCGTGGACGGCGGCCGGGTCGCGCCCGCGTCGGCGGCGGGCTCGGCGCGCCTGCTCGCCAATCAGGGACTCGGCTCGGGCAAGGCGGTCCTGCCGACATGAAAGCGATCGTGACCGGCATGGTCGCGACTTATCCTGTCGGCGGCGTCGCCTGGGACTACGGCCAGTACGCGCTCGGCCTGGAGCGGCTCGGATTCGAGGTCTACTACCTCGAGGACACCGGCCTCGAGTCCTACGAACCCGAAGCACGGACGTACGGTCCCGCCTACGGCTACGGCCTCGCCTTCCTGCAGCGCAGCCTCGACGAGCTGTCGCCCAGGCTGGGCCAGCGCTGGCACGCGCGCACCCCCGACGGCGCGGTCCACGGCCTGGCGCTTGACGATTTTCTCGAGGTCGTGGCCGAAGCCGACCTGCTGCTCAACGTGTCCGGCAGCGCGCTGATGCGCGACGACTATCTGCCTTGCCGCAACAAGGTCCTGATCGATACCGATCCCGGCCTCACCCAGCTGCGGAACTTTCCGCGCTGGGACGAGCGCCCCAACTGGATGGGCACGCACGGCTACCGCGCCCACGACCACTTCTTCACCTACGCCGAGCTGATCGGCACCGCGCAATGCTCCCTGCCGACGCTCGGGCTCGCGTGGCAGCCGACGCGGCCGCCGGTGGTGCTGGACCTCTGGCGGCCGCGACCGCTCGGCGAGCGCTGGACTACCGTCATGAGCTGGCGCGAGCTGAAGCCGATCGAACACCAGGGACTCCGCTACGGGGGGAAAGAAATGGAGTTCGAAAAGATCGAGGCGCTGCCCCGGCACACCGCGGCTCGGCTCGAAATGGCGACCGGCGGGCACGCGCCCATCGAGCGCTGGCGCGCGCTCGGCTGGTCGGTGATCGACTCGCACTCGGTGTCGGCGTGCGCCACCGATTACCGATCCTACCTCGAGGGCTCAAGGGGAGAGCTCAGCGTTGCCAAGAATACCTACGTCGCGACGCATTGCGGATGGTTCAGTTGCCGTACCGCGTGCTATCTCGCCGCCGGCCGGCCCGCGGTGGTCCAGGACACGGGGTTCTCGCGGCTTTTTTCCTGCGGCGAAGGCGTAATCCCGTTCCGTGATCTGGCGGGCGCGGCTGCCGGACTCGAGCGCGTCGAGGCCGACTACGCCATGCACGCTCGCGCTGCACGCCAGTTCGCCGAGTCGCACCTCGCTTCGGACATCGTGCTCGGCAGCCTGCTCGAGCGCGCCGGCGTGCAATAAGCATGAATATTGCCGAGATTACCGGCGCCTGGGACTACGCAACGCTTCCGCCGAACGTCGAGGTGGGTCCAGGATGCTTCATCGAGCGCAAGGAGAGCTTCCGCCGCTTCCGCAGCCGCCGCGAGCCGGGGTTGCGCCTCGGCACGAACGTGCGCGTCTATACGTGGGCCGAATTCAGCGTCGAGCCGGCAGGCGAGATCGGTGTCGGCGATGACTCGATCCTGGTCGGGCCGATTTTCATGTGCGCAGAGCGCATCAGCGTCGGCCGGCGAGTGGTGATCTCCTACCACGTCACCATCGCCGACTGCGATTTCCACCCGCTGGACCGGGCCGCGCGGCGCCGGGACGCGCTCGCCAACGCCCACGGCGGCGACGCGAGCCTGCGACCTCCTCTGGTGGCGCGGCCGGTCGTCATCGAAGACGATGCGTGGATCGGCATCGGCGCGATCGTGCTCAAAGGCGTGCGCATCGGGCGCGGCGCGCGCGTCGCCGCGGGCGCGGTTGTGACGCGCGACGTCCCCGACGGTGCCACCGTCGCGGGCAACCCGGCGCGGCTTGCCGCGCCCGCAGAGGCGCCGTGACGACGACGCCGGGGCAGGACTGGTTCGACCGCCCGCTGCCGGAAAACATCCGCATCGGCGCCGGGAGCTGGCTGCACAGCGCCTACGCGTTCCTGCACAGCGAGAGCCGGCGCCCTTGCGCGCTCAGCGTCGGCCGCAATAGCGGCATCTACAAGGGCAGCTTTTTCGAGCTGGGGCCACGCGGCGAGGTCCGGATCGGCGACTACTGCACCCTGGTCGCCGTCATCATCGTAACGAACCGCCGCGTCGTGATCGGCAGCTATTCGTTTCTCGCCCACGAGGTCGTGATCGCCGACCATTTCGCCGCGAGGCCGTGGCGGAGCGGCGCCGAGCCGGGCGACCCGGCGCACGAGGACGAACCCTCGGTGGTCCTGGGCGACGACGTATGGATCGGAGCGGGTGTGACGCTGCTGCGGGGCGCCCGCATCGGTCCGGGCGCAGTGGTCGGCGCGGGCGCGGTGGTCGACTTCGAGGTGCCAGCGGGCGCCGTGGTCGCGGGCAATCCTGCCCGCATCGTCGCCTGGGCCGACGGGAATTGCGCGGGAAGCTAGCCCTCGGGGTTGGGCTTGGGGATGAAGATCACGAAAAGGTTGGCGATGACGATGGTGACGGCGAGGAAGTAGAACGTGGAAATCAGCCCCTGCCGGTCGGCCACCATGCCAGCGAGAAACGGGCCCGCCGCGGCGCCGAGCGCCTGCGCGCCGAACAGGATTCCGATGCTCGAGCCGCCCATGTTCTTCGGCGTCGCCTCGAGCAGCCACGCCTGGATCACCGGACGGATCGCGTAGAGGAAGAACCCGAGCACCGCCACCAAGGCGACGAACAGCGCCGAGCCGCCGGAGAACGCCATCGCGAGGAGCACCACCGCCGTGGTCGCCATGCTTCCCATGACGACGCTGCGCCGGCCCATCCGGTCCGACAGGTGGCCTGCGATCGGCGCGGCCGCGAAGCCGGCGGCCTGCAGCGCGAACAGGCAGGCGCCCACCACGAACGGCGAATAGCCCATGTCGTGCGCCAGATAGACCGGCAGGAAAGTGAGCAGCGCGGACTGGGTCATCGAGCGGAACGTCGAGCCGGTGGAGAGCAGGATGAGCGCCCGGTTGCGGAAAAGCTGGCGCAGGCCGTCCCAGTACCGGGCGAGGCTTTGCGATTCATGCGCCGACGCCTTCTTCGAGCCGAGGCGCATCGAGCCGAGGAACACGAACATGAGAAGGGCGACGACCAGGCCCGGCAGCACGTTCATCACCACGACCTCGCGCCACGTGAACACCGCGAGCGCCGCGCCGACCACGATCGGCGCGATCGCGTCGCCGACGTTGCCGCCCATGCCGTGCAGCGAAAGCACCAGGCCCTTGCGGTCGGGATAGCGCTGCCCCAGCGTCGGGATCGCGGTCGGATGCCAGATGCTGTTGCCGAAACCGACCAGCGCCACGCAAGCGAGGAGCATCAAGTAGCCGTGCGTGAAGCCGATCAGCAGGTACGGAAATCCGACCCAGAAGAGCGACACCGCCATCAGCAGGCCCTTGCGTCCCACCGTGTCCACCACCACGCCGCCGGGGATGTTGGCGACGGCGGCGGCGATGTACTGGCAGGTGATGATGAGGCCGATCTGGCTGTACGTGAGGCCGAGCTCGTTGCCGATGAGCGGCAGCAGCAGGTAGAAGGTCGCCGGATACCAGTGGGTGAGCGCGTGGCCGGTGGTGATCAGCCAAAGCTCGCGCCAGGCGCCGGACCGGGATTTGGAATCGGTGAGAACTGCGCTCAAACCGTGGCCTTCTCTTTCTTTGTTTTGGTCCTAAGAAAGCTTTCAACCAGTTCCGGAGTGACGACGGTGTTGGGCACGTACTCCGGAGCGTTCTCCAGCTGCTCCAGGTCGTTGAGCCCGCACGCCTTGTAGATCCGGTTCACCACCGAGATCAGCCTCGCCGGCCGCTCCGCGTCCGCATTGAAATGCTGCTGGATCGTGTTGGGCGGGATGTAGATCACGTCCCCCGCCTCCCACTCGTAGCGCTTCACCTCGTCCTGCGGCCTCCAGTGGTACGTGTCGGTGATCTCCACGTCGCAGTCCTGGTGCAGATCGTAGCCCCGCCCCTCCAGCACGTACAGGCACTCCTCCGCAAGCTGCCGGTGCTTCCCCGAGCGGCTCCCCGGCGGAATGATCAGCATGTAGGCGTCCACCGTCTCCATGCGCGTGTTCATCGCCTCGTTCAACAGGTGCTTCATCAGCCCCTGCGGCGAGAGCTCCCAGGGCATGTCCTCCGGGTGAATGACCTTTTTCCTCTTGCTGTTCCGTGCCGGAGCACTGCGGGCGTCCTCCAGCTTCCCCTGGTAGAGCTTCTGATTGTTGCGCCCACGCCGCCACGCCTTCGACTCGTCCCAGGCCATGTCAGTCCTCCTCGGGATGATTGAAGTCCAGCTCCGCTTCCCGGGCCTGATGACGGGCGGTACCCGGAGCAGGCTCGGTCGGCCTCGGCTCGACCAGCTGCTGGAACAGCATGTTCATGAACATGAACATGGGCTTCGTCTTGAGGACGAGCGCGCGCGCCGGCCGGTCGGGGCTCGCGTTGAAGTGCTGGTGCACGCAGTTGTTGTGCACGATGGCGATGTCGCCCGCCTTCCAGTCGTAGCGCACCCCGTCGTGGATCTCGTAGCCGACGCCGTCCAGAATGTAGAAAGCGGCCTCGTTGACGTGGCCGTGCTTCTGCGACTTGCCTCCCGGAGCGTACTCCTCGAGGTGCAGGTGGAAGAGCTGACTGATCCCGTCCTTCGGCTCGACGTAGTGCCGGCTGAAGGTCTGCGGGCCGTCGATGAACTTGATGTCCTTCGCCTTGCGCACGCGCGGCATCGAGCGCAGGCGCTTCAGCTCGTCCTTCAGGCTGTACTGCCCCTGAATGCCGCGGACGAAGATGCGGTCCTTCTTGCTGTGGTAGTGCGATTCGGTGCCCATCAGTCTTCCTTCACCAGAGTCTCTCGCCGCGTTCGACCCGCGTCAGCATCTCGTGCTGGAACGCCGCCGGGCCGAAGCCGTAGCGGCTGCCCTGCTGCTCGTAGAAGAACGGCGCGCCGGTGCGCGCCGAGAACTCGCGCATCCAAACGAGCAGCGCCTCGTCGGGGTCGCGCCCGGCCGACACCAGGATATACGCCGGACGTTGCCGCCATTGCGTGGCCACGATCATCACCCCGAGCCGGTCCGGCCGGAACGACTCGGGGAACGGGCTCCCCGGACGCAGCCACCCGCACACGAAGTTGCGGCATGGCTCCGCCGGCCGGCGCTCGTAGATCGTGCAGCAGCCCGCGCCGCGAAAATGGCACGGCGTGCCCGGCTTCATCTCGTGGCCGTAGATCGTGCCGACCGCCCAGCCGTCGCAGCAGGCGGTGCAAGTTCCGCATTCCCGCGTGTTCGCAGCTTGAAGCGCGATCACCGCGCCGTGGCATTTCTTGTACTTCTGGCCGCTTCCGCACGGACAAGGATCGTTACGCCCGACTCGCATTTCGATAGCGTTCAGTATACTCGTCCCGCCTTCGAGAATCGTGTCCTGCATGGGAGAACGCCCCGGTTGACCCTCTATCTCGTCGTGCTCGCGTCGGTGCTCACGTCGATCGCCCAGCGCGGCAGCAAGGTGACGCTATCGCTCTACGCGCTCGACCTCGGCGCGGGCTCGTTCGCGGTCGGCCTGCTGGGCGCGCTGTACGCGAGTTTTCCGCTGATCCTCGCGGTGCACGCCGGAAGAATCTCCGACCGCTTCGGCGTGCGCTACCCGATGCTCCTCGGCGGCATCATCATGGCGCTCGCGCTCGCGATCCCCGCGGTCTATCCGTCGCTGCCCATCCTCTTCGTCTCCGGTGCGCTGATGGGCCTCGGGCACATCTTCTTCCACGTCTCGGTGCACAACCTCGTCGGTTCGCTCGGCACCACGGACCGCACGAAAAACTTCGCCACCTTTTCGCTCGGCAGCTCGCTCGCCGCCTTCATCGGTCCGTCGCTTGCGGGGTTCAGCATCGAATACGTTGGCTTTCGCGCCGCGCTCTTCCTCCTCGCCGTCTCGGCTGCGTTGCCCGCAGCCGCGATGCTCACCTACAGCCCGCCATCCGCGCGCGGGCAACCTGAGGAGCGTACGGGGAACGCCTTCGACCTGCTCGCGATTCCGGACCTGCGACGCACGCTCATCATGAGCGGCGTCGCGCTGACCGGGATCGAGCTGTTCTCGTTCTACCTGCCGATCTACGGGCGCTCGATCGGCCTTGCGCCGTCGGTCATCGGCATGGTGCTCTCGTGCTACGCGGTGGCGGGGTTCATGGTGCGCTCTTTCATGCACCACCTCGCCCGCCGCTACACCGAGATCGGCGTGCTGACGGGCTCGCTCTTCCTCGCGGCCACCGCCTACGCGCTCCTTCCCGCGCTGCATGAAGCGGTGCTCCTCGGCATGGCCGCGTTCGCGCTCGGCCTAGCGCTGGGATCGGCGCAGCCGCTCACCATCATCCTCACGTACAACCATGCGCCGAAAGGCCGCTCCGGCGAGGCGCTCGGGATGCGCATCATGGCCAACAAGGTGACGCAGATCGCGGTGCCGCTCGCGTTCGGGGGCTTGGGCGCCGCGATGGGCTCGGTGCCGGTGTTCCTCGCAACCGGCGCCTTCCTCTTCGTCGCCGGCCTGCTGTCGTTAAAGTCGAGGTCTACTGGCTGAGGAGCGGAATGCTCTTGTAGTCCTTGCCGGCCGGGATCGACATCAGATATGCATGGATGTCGGCGAGGTCGGCATCCGAGAGGATTTCCTTCGGATACGGCGGCATCTGTCCGTTGGAGTTGCGCACGAACACGTTGAACGCTTCGAGCGGCATCGGCTTCGGAGCGAGCGTCTTGCCGGCGGCGCCGCCCTGGCCGACCTCGCCGTGGCATTGCCAGCAGCCGTTCTTCATGAAGGCGGCCTTACCCTTCGCCGCGTCGGCAGCGAGCGCCGGAGTCGCGGCCAGGCCAAGGAGGACGGACACGCTGAGCAGAAAACGCATCGGCCTCTCTCCTAGCGCGGCTGGGTCCACACGTTCAGCAGCACGGGCGTCCCGGACTGCACCACCTTGACCGCTTCGCGCAGCGCCGCAGCGAGCTGCGACGCCTCCTTGATCGGGCCCCTCGCCCACCAGCCCATCGACTCGGCGAGCTTGTGGTACTCGATGTCGGGGTTCTCGATCCGCGTGCCGACCGGCCCGAGGTCGCCGCCGTAGTTCGACGCGCGGTTGCGGAAGTTCGCGAGGCGCTGCACGTGCATCACTTCCTGGTGGTAGCCGCGGTTGTTGTGCATCACCGCGAGCTGCGGAATCTTGTGCTTCGCGGCGGTCCACAAGACCCCGGGCGCGTACATCAGGTCGCCGTCGGCCTGGATGTTGACCGAGAAGCGCCCGGCGTCGCGGTTGGCGAGCGCCGCGCCGACCGAGGCGGGCGCGCCATAGCCGACGCCGTAGCCGCCCGAGCGGCCGAGCCAGTGGTGGTGCTGCTCGATCGGCCACAGGCGGGTCAGCCAGTTGCTGACGTTGCCCGACTGGGAAACGATCGACCAGTCGAGGCCCTTGACCGCGTTGTAGGTCTCCATGCAGAGCCGCGCGGTGCTGATCGGGCTCGCGTCCCAACCGAGCGCCGCCGCCTGCCGGGTGCGTGCGTGGTCCTCGGCATGGGCCTTCTTCGCCGCCTCGCCGCGCTGCGCGATCGCGCTGCGCCTCGCCGCGGGGATCGCGGATCTCACCGCCTCGATGAGCGCGGGCAACGTCGCCTCGGCGTCGGCGGCCATCTGGATGTCGATCACCTGGAAGCGCTGGAAGTCCTGGTAATTCGCCTTGGTGATGAGGTCGGAGGCGTTGATGCTGATCAGCTTCGTGCCCTGCTTGATGCGCGAGGAGTTCCTGCCGACGCCATGCTCCCCGTTGTCGGTCCACGAGTTCACCACATTCCAGAAATCGGCCAGCTCGAGGCCGAGGATGACGTCGGCGCCCGGGACGGCGCTCGGCGTCGCGGACAGATAATGCGTGCGCGGAAAGTTCGTGCGGCTGCCCTGGTCGACGACGCGCGCCTGCAGCGCCTCGGCCAGCTGCACCAGCAGCTTGATGCCGTTCGGCGTGCGCGCCATGCGGTCGGCGACGATCACCGGGTTCTGCGCCTCGGCGAGCAGCTTCGCCGCTTCCTTCACGGCGCCGCTGTCGCCGGCAGGCGGCGCGGTGGGCACGTAGCGCGGAATATAGAGCTTGTCGCCGCCGTGGCCCTTGGCCGGCTCCTGCTGCAGGCCCGCGTCGAGCGAAATCATCACCGGGCCGTACGGCGGCGTCATCGCGATCTTGTAGGCCCGCACCATCGACTGGGCGAAGTGCTGCAGCGAAACCGGCGTGTCGTCCCACTTGGTGAAGTCGCGCACCAGCGCGTTGATGTCCTGCGCCGAATGGAAAGTCGGCACGCTGGGCGGACGCGTCGACGCGTCGAGGTCGTTGCCCCCGATCACGATCATCGGCACGCGGTCGCACCACGCGTTGTAGATCGCCATCGAGGCGTGCTGCAGGCCCACGGTGCCGTGGCAGAGCGTCATCAGCGGCTTGCCCGCGATCTTGAAGTAGCCGTGGCCCATCGCGACGGCGGACTCCTCGTGCATGCAGGTGAGGAACTCCGGCATCTTGTTGCCGCCGTAGTTGATGAGCGACTCATGGATGCCGCGGTAGCTCGAGGCGCAGTTCGCCGGGCAGTACCGGATGCCGAGCGTCTTGATGACGTCGACCATGAAATCCGAGCCCGGCAGCCCTCCGATGCGGTTCGGCGGCAGCTCGTGCGGCGTTTGCGTCTCGGCGGCGGCGACCTGGGCGCTGGGCGGCAGCGCGGAGGGCGCGCGCGTGTTCTGCGCCAGCTCCTTCTGCGCCGACTCCTCCTCGGCGCCTCGCGCAAGAGGCGGTGTCAGCGCGGTCGCAGCGCCCGCGGCGACGAATCCGGTCAGGAACCTGCGGCGATCCTTGCGTGCCATGACTTCCTCCTATGCGCTGCCTGCAGCATATTTCAGGTCGTGCGGCCGGATCACGTCAACCATGAAGGGCGTTTAGAGAAACTCGCGCCGCTCCGTAGCCGCCTCCTCGCGTTTATTTTAAACTCGCACCATATGGCGGAACTGCGTTCGACATTGCGGAACATGGCCGGAACATGAGAGCGGAACAGAACGAGCTTCTCACCCGAACCGGGCCCGGCACGCCGATGGGCGAGCTTTTCCGGCGCTACTGGCTGCCGGCGCTGCTCGCCGAGGAGTTGCCCGAGCCCGACTGCCCCCCGGTGCGCGTCAAGCTGCTGTCGGAGCGCCTGGTCGCATTCCGCGACTCCCACAACCGGCTTGGGCTGATCGACGAGTTCTGCGCCCACCGCGGCGTGTCGCTTTGGTTCGGGCGCAACGAAGAGAGCGGCCTGCGCTGCCCCTACCACGGCTGGAAGTACGACGTGACCGGGCAGTGTGTGGAGATTCCGTCCGAGCCCGACAACCCGCGCCTGTGCCAGCGCATGAAGCTCAAGTCCTATCCGCTGGTCGAGCGCGGCGGGGTGCTGTGGACCTACATGGGACCCCGGGAGCAGCAGCCGCCGCTCCCCGAGCACGAGTGGGCGACGGTGCCCGAGGGCCACCGCTACGTCTCGAAGCGCTGGCAGGAATGCAACTACCTGCAGGCGATGGAAGGCGGCATCGATTCGAGCCACGTGTCGTTCCTTCACCGCTACACGATGAAGGTCGACCCGATGTTCAAGAGCGCGCAGAAGAGCCACCAGTACAACCTGCAGGACCTCGCACCGCACTTCGAAGTGGTGGAGTCGCCCGGCGGCCTGTACATCGGCGCGCGGCGCAACGCCGAGGAAGGCAAGTATTACTGGCGCATCACGCAGTGGATCATGCCGAGCTTCACGCTGATTCCGCCGCGCGGCGACCATCCGATCGGCGGCCACTCCTGGGTGCCGATCGACGACGAGAACTGCTGGGCGTGGAGCACCAACCACCACGCCACCCGGCCGCTCAAGCCCGAGGAGCACCAGGCGATGGAGGACGGCGAAGGCATCCACGTCGCGCTCATTCCCGGCACCTACCGCCCCGTCGCCAACAAGGACAACGACTACCTGATGGACCGCAAGGCGCAGAAGGAGGGCCGCTCGTTCTCCGGCGTCGAGGGCTTCGCGATGCAGGACGCGTCGGTGCAGGAAAGCATGGGCCCGATCCAGGACCGCACGCGCGAGAACCTGGTGCCGACCGACCAGGGCATCATCATGGCGCGCCGGCGCCTGACCGCGGCGGCGCAGGGGCTCGCCAAAGGAGCACAGCCGCCGGGCGTCGACCCGCTGCACCAGCGTGTGCGCTCGGTGTCGATCATCCTGCCGAGGGACGCCGCGTTTGCAGAGGCCGCCGAAGACGCGCTGACGCCCGAACCGGGCTCGGCCCACGCCACGGTTTGAATTCGGGGTCAGAGCCCGAATTCTTATGCAGCTTTCTGCGGTAAATCCGCCTGCTCGGCGGCGTAGGCCTTGTCCATGTTCGGCTGCAGGCCGTGCTTGGCGAGCGCCTCCGAGAACCACTTGCGGATCTCGGGCCGCTCGTCGGCGTAGTCGATCTGGTTTCCGCCCAAGCGCTGGGAGATCCACGCCTTCGGCACCCCTTGCGGATTGCGGATCGCGACGCCCTCGGCCTTGAAGGCGAGATAGCGCGCGGGCGTCGTGCCGGTGTTGAAGTGCTGGTGGAACCACATGTTGGGCGGCACGATCATGGCGCCCTCTTTCCACTCGTAGCGCTTGGGCTCCTCGCCTTCGGGCCACATCAGCGAGAACCCCTCGCCCGAGAGCACGATCACGTGCGCGCCCGGGCCGTGGGCGTGGGCCTTCTTGTAGGTGCCGATCGGGAACTGCGAGATGTGGCTGTTCATCGAGCCCCGGGCCATGGAAAAGCGCGTGTGGCCGCCGCCCGCGCCGCGCTCCTTGGCCGCGAAGAGCGGCAGGTTGATCGCGTCGGCGACGAAGTTGGTGTCGAGGAGTAGCCCCTTCTGCTCGCCCTTGTTGGCGAAGTACTCGGGCTCGCCGTCGAAGCGCTCGTTGAAATCGTGCTTCGTATTGAAGACGAAGGCGGTATCGCTGAAGGAGTTGATGATCACCGGCGCATTGGTGACCGCCACGAAGCGCGCGGCGTCCTTGCCCGAGCCGTTGAAGTGCTGGTGATGGCAATTCAGCGGGATGGCGAAGATCGCCCCCGCCTTCCACTCGAAGCTCACGCGCTTGCCGGCGTCGTTCCAGACCGCGGTGGAACCGCGCCCATCGAGCACGTAGATCATTTCTTCGTAGAGCTGGCGCTGCGGGGCGAGGCTCTTCCCGGGCGGGATCTCGCAGACGTAGCAGTCGTTCGAGGTGCGCGAAGCGTCGTGGTTCAGATACACGCCCCTGCCGCCGCGCCGCGGCCAGGGCTTGAGCTCCACCGTGTGCAGGTCGGGCACGTAGAAGGAGCTGATGATGTCGAGCCCCTCGTCGCGCACCCAGCGCGTGTAGGGCGTCTCCTTCTCGGTGGCGAACTTCCTTGCGAATTCGTCGGAGACGATCGCGCTCTTCGTCACGCCGTGGCCTTCTCTTTCTTTGTTTTGGTCCTAAGAAAGCTTTCAACCAGTTCCGGAGTGACGACGGTGTTGGGCACGTACTCCGGAGCGTTCTCCAGCTGCTCCAGGTCGTTGAGCCCGCACGCCTT
>Ga0207428_10002125_pt1 | contig 19953 bp, 15 predicted proteins | sample RhiMethybrSRZTD1_FD_187600 | JGI IMG/M metagenome (GOLD analysis project Ga0207428, IMG submission 187600) | Populus rhizosphere microbial communities from Tennessee, USA - Rhizosphere MetaG P. TD hybrid SRZTD1 (SPAdes) (version 3) | ecosystem: Host-associated > Plants > Roots > Rhizosphere >...
TTCAGTCAGTTTCATAATTTCTTTGCATGAGTTCAAATTCTCCTTGGTAATTTCGGTTATGTATCGAATTCTGAGTTGCCTGTTCTTGGCGTCCTGTATTGCGTTTCTTATTTGCTCCGAAAGTATGAAAATTACAGATTTTGAATCACCTAAAATACTGAGGCTTTTCTTAGCTCCTGAAATGGTATTGACTATTACCGACTGTCGGTTCTCGAGAGTGTCAGGTTTTTTATGAGGCGCTGAAGACATCCATTAGTATCTGTTCATAATAGGATTTAAGCAAGTTTTTGACAGATTGAGACACGGGGGTTTTGTCAATTGTTTAATCTTCGGCCCTTTTCCAAATTGGGATACTCTCGTTAAATTTTGGCTTGATGAAAACTATTAGCTATCGATAACTGCCATATAGTCTTTTTCAATTGAGAAATTTCTCGTTTTATTCTGGGTCGGGAGGCCATAATTAGTATTCTTTAGTGGATGTTTCAAAAATCATACCACATAACTCACATTGACGTTTCTCCAGGATTGGGGTATAAACAGAACCCCTGACTAAATGAAATTGATATTGTTATTATAGACAATCAAGATGACAAAGCTTACAGTTGCACTGGCCCCATTTTGAGTCGAAGTTTTATAGCAGCAATTAATTTTTCATTGCCTTATATGAGTAGATTTCCTTGTTATGTGAAGCTGCTGAATAATCTTTTGCAAATTGACTCAGTGTTATTGGTCTTTTTCCAGTAACGTCATCAACTACAGAAGCTACCTGTGACAGATACCCCTTTCTTATAATATCAAATAACTCTATCATATAATTAATTGTCCATTCGTCGGAGCCAGTCGCTTTCATTCCTTTTCGGGCATCGTCTTCAGATATATCTATATAAGATATTTTCTTGTGGACTTGCTCAGATAGAATTCTGGCTACATCACCATAGGAAATTGCCTCTGGTCCTGTAATAGTATACGCTTTTCCATTGTGCCTGCCATCATTATTATTTGTAAGAGCTTGAACTGCGACTGCTGCAATATCACGTACGTCGACAAAACTAATTTTGCCATCGCCTGCTGGTAAGTAAAATGCACCTTGTTCCTTAATGCTTCGAGAAAAGAAAGTTACGAAGTTTTGCATGAAAAAATTAGGACGTAAGAAGGTAAATGTGATCCCAGAATCTTCAATCATTTTTTCTACTTGCCTATGTAATCTGCTTCCTATTATCCCAGGCTCAGAGTCTGCGCCCATAACAGACAATTTAACTATGTGTTTGATATTTCCTGAGTCACCTATTTCTTTTAAGAATTTAGATGAAAGCTCCACCATATCAGATTGAAACGGAGTAAGTAGGAAAACTCTATCAACATCTTTTAAGGAATCTTTTAGAGTGTATGGTTTATTATAATCAATCTAAATGGATTCTACACTTTCAGATTTAGTAAACATTTTTGTACTTTCTATCGAATGAGCCGCTGCTCTAACATTGATATCCGCAGTAGCACTTGAAAGCTGATTTATAAGTTCACTTCCAACAGTGCCATTAGCACCTGTTACTAGAATTCTTTCTACCATAATACTTCATGTTAGTGGACTTATTTATCGTTGACTGCATATCTGCGCAAATACACACGATAAATTCGCATCGGGATTTGAACAGTAGGATGCAATACGATTGAATCCCCTTTTTATGTTATTAAGAATGTCTAACTTGAACACGGTGGATATACTTGGAAAAATAAAAGCATTCCATCCTAATGCAAGAACGATACTTGTTATCTCTTATCGCAGAGCAGAAAATTATCAGTACGGTCTAAAAATGCGCTACTGCAAATTTATTTTATTATTTATTAAGATGTATCTCTATATGGTAGGTAACCATTTCAGGTATCAGAAGATTGATAGAAGGTTGTTCGTTTTAAGTGGATAAGAAATTGCTAGTGGCCATTATAGATGATGAATTAGACATTGTTAACTTGTTCCGTGAAGCCCTACATAATATTAAGGGAGTCACAATATTCACATTTACTGATGCTACGGTAGCATTGGAACATTTTAGGATTAATAACAGCGCCTATGGAATTGTAATCACGGATTTGAGAATGCCAGACATCAATGGTTTAGATTTAGTTTATGAAGTAAAAAAACTTAATCCTTCAGTAAGAACGTTACTTATGACTGCCTTTGAGGTGAATGATGACTTATTCCAACAATACATAAAAAACAGGGTAATTAATGGTTTCCTGCAAAAACCAATTAAGCTAGGACAACTCCATACGGAAGTCATAAAACAAATAGATATCTTCAAAAGAAAGTCCCGGACTAAATAGTTAAAGGTAAAGACAAGTTGCAACGAATTTTCAAATTTAGTCCTTGCGATTTAAACAGAAGACCTTCTTCATAGGCCCATTCTCCTCTGAATATTCTTGAGTGGTTTCTATATTTGGATAACGCTTTTCTATCGATTTGAAATTTTTTACAAGTTCTATTTCAAGCCATGACAAAAATTTTTCTTTTAAAACTGCTGATGGGAGGTTTGAGGTTCGAGAGAAAGCCCGAGTGAAAGGCAACCTTTTCCTCCGTCAGGAAGGGCGTTTTTTTGGCAAAAGGGCAATAACTTATTTTCTGCTCGATTGCGAGACTAAAACCATTTAAGCTATCTGTCCGGCAGAATAGAATTTTCTCCTGTATTGAATAGACGAAACAAATATGTAGGGAATATGAATTAAAACATGAAATCATGTCCGAACTAGAAGCAATAAAGAACAAGATAATTAAATGGGTCAATAATGACTATTCGGCACAGTTCACAGCGGTTAAACAAAAAAAATATGATCCTAAAAAATTCCCTTTTCTGTTAAATATTGAACCTACAAATCCTTCGGGAGTAAAAATACCTATGTTTGTGTACAAGCCTACAGACTATAAAGATAAAATAAGCATTTATTCAGTGTTATCCTTTGACAAAGAGCAAATAAAATACTTTGATACATTAAAACCTGAAACAAAGAAGAAAGTGATTTTGGAACTTTCCGAAGGATTAATTTGGATGAATTTGGTGGTGAGTTTCAGTCCCGAATCAACGCAGAATATTCGTCACATAGGCTTTCAAGAAATAATTTACTTCGATGGTTTATCAAAAGATAGAATAATGAATGCGATCACCAGGACTTTGACGGCTTATGGTTACGTTGTTACGGTTTTACAAAAATATAATATTCCTGCATAAGAATCACTTGCTGTCAGGATTTAATAGAATTCTTTTGATTATTGAAATATACATATTTTGTCATCTCTATCAAGACGTAATTTAGAGACCAGTACTCTTACTGGCCTTGTTCTGAGTCGGCTTCTTCATGTTCACCTTCGTGTGCTAATAATCAATAGACTGAAACTCAACTTTTGTCTTGATAATGATAACGACTGCAATAATGTTGATACTCTTATTGATAACTTTTCAACACTAGCTTAAATGTATCCGGTAAGAAAGGGTAGAAAAAAATTAATTTAGGCGTCTAGTGCTTGCAGTCTTTGCTCAATTGTTTTACTAAAGTCAACGTCCTCAAATAAGGAAATGTCTTTTAGTTTTCTTTCAGCTTCAAGATGTTGCTTGCCTCCTCCTCTGTCAATTATGGAGAGGACGATGCAGGTCAATTTACGTCCTGTCAAGAGAGGACTTTGATAAAGCGTACGAACAAATAAGAAATATAAGTGAAACTGGTCTTGAATCCCGCGCAGAAGTAACGGCCAAAAGGAATATCAAGTTACGACCAGCTGCTAGATTTATCAAAGTTTAAGTCATGAGGTTGATAAAATATCTGGATTTGTAGTGCATCGATTATAGAAAATGTAGATAGGCACTCTACCGTTTCGAATACTTCAGTCAAATGGTTCTTTGATGATTACAGAGAAGCAGATGTCATTCAAGTGTCCAATGAATTCTTGCGATTAATGAATAATTTTGTTAACAACGTGACGACTAAATATCCTTAGTCTATGATTTTGCTTCCAGATAAAAGTCGGATTATCCATAAGCAGTTTCCATTCCGAATGGAACTGCGGTTAATGCGAATATACAAAATCTCACTCGCAAGCGACACTTTGTAACATAACGCACCACCTTCTAATTATTTAAGCAATGGAATATTTTTTTCATAAATTAGAATATTCTATTTACCTCGTTAGCTCTATGAAGAGGAAGATATCGCCAGAGATACCCAATGCAACAATAAAGCCCTTCCAAAAATCCGATAGAAAGTCGCTTTTCATTTTATTCCTTCATCTAATATTTTTACAAAATAGGTATGCTTACATTTTATACAGTATAGAGAACCAGTAACAAAGAATGTCGTTTCCACGTCATTAGAAGGAGCAGATTGAATTCGGGGATGGTAATCTTTACTCCGGGCAAAATATCTTCAGTTCAACATCCTTCTTTTTGAAGGTGGCATAATCATTTTTTCATTATGCCATACTCTAATGTTGTTAAATATTAGAAGCCGATTAAAAGAACTGTTCAAAACTAGCCGACACAAATTGCGGTTAATATTCCAAGCCATTGCAATAATTCAGTTTATTTTAAGTGGACTATTAGTTCTCGTACTGTTTCAAATTTTAGTTGACTTGATTATTCCGTTTACTTTCTCAGATGAAGGAATATATAATATTCGTCTAAGCGGCAGAACATCGGAAGTAAAAATTGAGCATATTAAAAATAGTGAAGGAATAGAAAAAGCTAAAGGCATCAAGATAATGGGCAATCCTACAACAATTCCAGATGACCCTAGCGGATTATATCATATTTCTAAAGTTGAAATGAAAATTCCACTTTTACATGGTGAATCCCTTAATGATTGGCTGATTAATGAAAGGATGGTTGCATTCGTCTGTATGAAGTATCTAAACAGGCTGACAGAAGTCATCAGGTTTGCCACTCACAGATACTGGATTAGAATGATTTCGCAGAGAGACATTGATATATTCAGTATCAAAACCGATAATGGAAATGGACCGCAGCCCTCGTTATTTAAATTAGGATTTCCTGAGGGCTATATTTTTGAACCGTTACCAATTTATGAACAAAGTAGTAGAAAAAATCTAATCGATAAGATATTAACGAAAGGTCATAGATTACAATTATCAGAAAATTTGATTTTTGATGCATTGAATAATTTTTTTTCAGGCAAGTTCTCTGAAGCAGTAATTAGCATTAATGTGTCATTGGAGGTATTTGTCGAAGAATTTTCTACTGAAAGATATAAAGCAGAAGGAATTGACGAGAATGTCGCAAACAGGATGGTGGACGAACTTTTTGATGGTAAATTTCACAAAACTTTTCGCAAGGCTTTTTTTGAGAATACACCAGACACCAAGAGAGTAAGTCACCCAATTTGGATTAAATTTGAAAACGCTAGAGCAAAACGAAAGCAGGTTATGCATCCTCACACTAAGATTCTTACATATGAGGAGACGCATCAGGTCTTTCTTGATGTAGTCTCAATCAGAGATTGGATTTTGAGTCTTTCTTACTTAAACCAATGAAATTTACCCGTAATTTGTCCTTAACACTAAATGATAAAATCTGGTGGACGGATAAAAAGCATATTTCGTACCTCTATAATAGTAATTAATGCTTGAAACTGCTTTCCTATGAAGATGCTAAACAATATGTTCACAAGCTTAAATTAAAAAGCTCAAAGGATTGGATAGAATACTGTAAATCTGGAAACAAGCCTAAGGATATACCACATTCGCCCTATAGAACCTACAAGACTAGTTGGAAGAGTTGGAGTGATTGGCTGGGAACTGTTACACCAAGGGAAATACCGTGGAGACCATTTGAAGAAGCGAGAGAATTCGTTCACAGACTTGCCTTAAAAACCAGAGATGAATGGTCTGATTATTGCAAGTCGGGAAAAAAACCCCAGGACATACCTAATAATCCCAATCAAACATACAAAATGAATTGGAAAGGAATTGGCGATTGGCTTGGAACAAATCGTGTGGCTAATAGCGAAAAGCAATTCTTACCTTTCTTTGAAGCAAGAAAATTTGCTAGGAGACTAGGCCTAAGTAACGCTAGGCAATGGGAAATTTACCGTAAATCACAAGAAATGCCTACCAACATACCCGCTAATCCCAACAGAACTTATAAAAAAGAGTGGAAAGGGTATGGCGATTGGCTAGGTACAGGCAACCTATGGCCTCATGATATCCGTGAACATATTCGACCTTACATTGACGCTAGAAATTTCACTCATTCCCTTGGATTAAAAGGTCGACATGAGTGGAACGAGTATTGCAAATCGGGAAAAAAGCCCTATGATATTCCTTCGGCTCCTCACTTGATGTATAAACAAAATTGGAAAGGTTACGGTGACTGGCTTGGTACTGGCACCATCGCACCACAGATGAGAAAATATCGTACTTTCGAAGCTGCAAGGGATTTTGTCATTCAGCTAGGCTTGAAAAGCGAACATGAATGGAGAAAGTATTCTAAGTCAGGAAAAAAACCTGACGACATACCAGCACATCCCAGCACGGTTTACAAAAGCGATTGGAAGGGGATGGGTGATTGGCTAGGTACAGGTACCATAGCCCCACGCTATAGAAAATACAGAGCATTTGAAGAAGCAAGAGAATTCAGCCGTTCTCTTGAGCTGAACAATGTAGACGAATGGTTGCGATATTGCAAATCAGGAAAAAAACCTGACGACATACCCACGGCACCATGGAAAACCTATAGGAACGAATGGACGGGAATATTTGATTGGCTGGGATACGAAGAAAAAGTATTATCTGTGGGTAAGGTTAAAGAACTTTTAAAGGACCTCATTCAAAGTCGAATTATATACAGTTGGGACGAAGCAGTACTCTACTCTTTCTTGTTAAGAAAAGGGCTTTTGAACTTGCGTAATAATCGTCATGCGAATTTTTTCAAAAATCTTATTGAAGTCTCCCGAACGGAGAGAGGAAAAAAGCTAATCGAAGGATATGCATACTCAGATTCTGAAATACCGCCTGTTTTTTCAAATAGCTTGAACTTCAACGCAACAAATTCGGAAGAGGTTGAGACAGCTTCTCTCTCAGATTTCTCTAATACTGAAAATAAAGACCCACTTGACTACGGAAATATTGAATCAGTCGAACAAATACTTGAACACACGAATGTTCTTGAATCATTCAATGTTGATGAGGAAGCTATGCAATTCTATCTTGATTATTCTGTAGATGAATTATGGCGACATGCATTCAAAAACGAAGACGATACGCTTCGAAGGGTACGACTTGAGGGTAAAAATGGTAACAAATATCACGATACCGTACTCAATAATTTTTTAAAAGATTATCAAGGAAGTACAAAATTAAAAGTACCAGATGATTATTCTTTCCCTTACCCACCAACATTAATGCAGCGCTATGTTGCTTACAAAGTAGCCAATCTTCCTTACTTTGGTAACTTTTCTGGTACTGGTGCAGGTAAGACTCTTTCTGCTATTCTTGCAAGTAGATTAATTGATAGTAATGTCACAGTTATTGTTTGTCCCAATGACGTTGTAGAGCAATGGAAGAGAAATATTCTTGACACATTTCCAAGTTCGAAAGTTATTACTGGAAGAGACGCATTTGATGTTCAACGTTCACAAAATGAATATCAGTATATTGTCCTAAATTATAACAAATTCAGCCAGGAGGACTCACCAAATAATATAATAAAGCTGTCTAAGCAGAAAGTGGATTTTGTTATTTTGGACGAAATTCATTTTACCAAAATAAGGAATGAAGAGGAAATCAGTCAAAGACGCAAAAACCTTGATGGCCTTATGACTGCTATTAGAAAAATGAATCCAAACGTAAAGGTCTTGGGCCTTTCGGCAACACCAGTTGTTAATAATCTCAGAGAGGGGAGGTCACTTCTTGAGTTGATATCTGGAAAAGTATATGATGATGTTGCAGTTAGGCCAACTATCCCAAATGCTGTAACGCTTTATGAAAAATTATCTACAATATCGATTAGGGAGCTGCCTAAATATTTTGCAGATGTAGATACTCAAACTGTTGAAGTAATTGCAAAAAAACCTACTGAGATATCTGTAAGACATCTCAAGAGCAATCCATTGGCTATTGAAAAATTTTTAACAGATGCGCGAATTCCAGAGATAGTTAAATTAATTGAAGGGCAGACAATAATCTACACTGAATATGTAGAAGATATTATTCAACAATTATCCACAGCTGTACATAACGTTGGGTATTCTTATGCTCTTTACACGGGATTTGACCGTTCAGGCTTGACTAGATTTCTCAATAAAAAGGTACAAGTTCTGATTGCATCTAGGCCCCTTTCAGTAGGCGTTGATGGATTACAACATATTTGCAATAGGCTTATAATCAACACATTACCCTGGACTAATGCGCAGTACCAACAGCTTGTAGGCAGACTAGTTAGAAAAGGACAGATAAGGGATGTAGTGCAAGTATTTTTGGTAAAGGCTAGTATAGGAGGATATCAATATGATGAGCTAAAGTGGAAACGAATCCAGTTTAAACGTACGCTAGCTGATTGTGCTGTTGATGGTAGATTGCCAGAGAAAAATTTGGTTACCCCTCAACAAGCAGCCATGGAAGCTGTTAAGTGGTTAGAGAGGCTTGAGCGTGGTGAAATATCTACTGTTGTGAGGAGAGACCTTAATGTCGAATTAACACCTGTAGAAATAAAGAAGCGGATAATAAAGTATGGTGACTTTACCAAACTAAATAACAAGATTAATAATGAGAACTCTGACACTACTCATCACAGGATATTAAAAGACCCGAAGGAGTGGGATGAATACCATAGACAATATAGAGAAGCTCGTAAGTCATGGCCTGTTATTCCGTTTGAAGAAATAATAAAAAGAATAAGTCAGCTGTCACCTCGTCTTTTAATAGGTGATTTTGGTTGTGGTGAAGCAAAAATATTGGAAAAATATGGTGACAAGAGAGTATATAGTTTTGACCACATAATGATTAATAATAATGTTACTGCATGTGATATTACATCAGTACCGTTACCAGATGAAGCAATTGATATAGCTGTGTTTTCATTATCATTAATGGGAAGGAATTGGACTGATTACATAAAAGAAGCAAAAAGATGTCTAGCAACCAATGGATATTTGTTAATTGCTGAAACAACTAAATCCATGAAAGGAAGACTGTCTAAACTGAAAGAAGAGATTGAAAAAGAAGGGTTTGACATTTACAATGAAGAAGAGAAGGGAGACTTTACTTTCATAGAAGCCAGAGAATTGTAAACCTGACGCAGCTTACATCGAAGTCCAAACGTTCAACAGCTCTTTATGACCTTTTTAATTTAATTCAACAGCTTTTTAGGAATTTACTTTCATGCGTGGTTATTTGGAAGATAGTACCACGTGTGTATAAGTTGGGTTTTTTTTGTTCCAACCGTTTTCAAGAAGAAATATATATATCTATAGTAGAATTTTTGGAATGACTATCAAACTTCAGAGCAAAAAAGCTGTTGAATAACCCACCGTTGAACTCATCGCTCAGCCCTTTGATGTTCAACGCTTTATGTAAAATAATTGTGCTTGGTGTAGTCTCTTTGGGTAAGTACAGATATGATATTTGTCAGCTTTAATAACAGAAAAGTAATTACGGGTTTGCAGTGTATATTTTTGGGCAATTACTAATATTTATCAGCTTTTTTAGAAACAGAAACAGGCGTCTTGCAGTGTATTCTTTGGTTAAGTACACTTCTTCAGCTTTTTTCCTTCAACACAAATTCACCTATCAAAATTAACACACGGTTCCAGCTGTCATTATTTGATTGAAGACCTTTTAGAATCTGAAGTCTCATTTAATACCCGACTAAAGATACATCTATTTTTTATGAACATCAGCTTTTAAGAACATCAGCTTTTATCATGACTATCTTATAGAGGCAGACCGAGAAAAAGCTTTAAGCTGATATATTTTAGATATTCATATGAGCCTTGAGATTATTCCTTCAGCTTTACTTACGGCTGGGTCTGCAGGGTTAGCAGGATTTCTTATCGGTTTTGCAATAAAAAAAGTAATGAAACTAATAGCAATCATCGGTGGAGTTTTCATTGGAGCTTTATTTTACATGCAAAGTCAAAGTACTATTAGCGTTGAGTGGTCAAAATTACAATCTATTTCAGAGTCTGCTCTATCATCAGTTAGTAATTCACTGACCAGTACGGCAATTGTTTCCAGCATTACAACAAATCTAGGACTACCTTTAACAGGTGGTTTTTCTGCGGGAATAATACTTGGTTTGGCTAAAGGGTAGCATAAGGTGGTAACAACGATAAAATGAAATTAATAAAACAAATTTTAGAATCAGTGTCTTGTAATATGTTCTCTCCAAGAAGATGTTGCTTTGAAAGCATAACGGGCAATGATGATATCAAGCAAATAATAAATAAGGCGATATCATCTGAGCGACCAGTACACGTGCTACTGATGGGTAGACCTGGTTGTGCTAAAACAATGTTCCTCATGGAAATGATGAGAAGCTTAAAAAACTCTTATTTTATTGTTGGAAGTAATACCACAAAAGCAGGTCTGGTCAATCAATTATTTGAAAGACAACCAAAATATCTATTAATTGACGAATTAGACAAGATGAGTGGCAACGACCAAGTTTCGCTACTACATTTGATGGAGACAGGAATAATTTCTGAAACAAAAGTTAAAAAAACTAGGCAATTGGAACTGATATCGTGGTTATTTGCAAGTGCAAATAACACTGAGAGAATAATTGAACCACTCTTGTCAAGATTTCTAATACTACGGGTTCCAGACTATACTTTTGAAGAGTTTACTGAAATAAGTATCAAGAGGCTAGATAAAGAAAAGATTGGCAATCACATGGCTACCATAATCGCAGAGAAGGTTTGGTACGAACTGGGTTCCAGAGACATCAGGGATGTTATCAAAATAGGAAGACTTGTAGACAACATTCCAGATATTTCCATAGTAATTAATATGATGAAGAATAAGAGGTAACGTCAGGATTTAGACAATCGAGCCAGCTTTCATACTCATGCTGCAACGACGCCCTATTGCTAATCCGTTGCTGGTTCTTTCCCTCTTATCCTTATTAACATCCAAATAGGTAAAGCTAAAAGAAAAAGCAAGTATTTTGTTTGACCATTACTAGAATGCCAAAATGCAGCTACTATTATGATTAGTACCCAGCTTAAGACAATGAGGACTATGCATAATTTTGTATTGAAGTCTTCAAATATAGTCATCTTCTACCTTTTCCTATCGAACCAGCATTAACTTTTTTCGTATCATGACCCGCTCCTGTAATTTACATGCAAAGCCAGTCACTTCGGAATATTGACTCATCTTATATTTATACAATTTATTAACCAGTGTCCAAGTTATGAATTCGATTTTCGACTTGATATTTAGATTTGTCCCGCAATTTTAATTCCACATGATTCAGCAGGTGTTTTACCTATTCCTGAGTGTTCTCTAATGTTGCATATTATGTGTCTGTATATGAAGTCCAGACAATTGCAAATCCATTCCCCTTCTTGATGCCCACCTAGATTGTGGCCGTATTTGTCATTATGTTGCTGAGATTCTTAGTTGAGGGTAGTTCCCACTGGATTGTTAGTGTTTACTTTATAAATGAGTAAGATATGTGATAATTGATGGCTCTTGACTATGAGAAAGCCAGATTAAAACAACTTATAATAGAAAAAGCCCTCGTTGTTCGACGGGAACCTATCGCTTTATCAAGTGGCCAAAAAACAAATCATTATTACAATTTAAAAATGATACTTGCGAATGCAGAAGGTTTGAAACTTGTAGGAATTTTAATGCTTGAGGAGATGAAAAAATTTGGAGATGTTAAGTCTGTTGGTGGACTTGAAATAGGGGCGATACCAATTGCTGTGGCAGTTTCAAGGGAAAGTTACGGAAATGAAAACATTCACTCATTTTTTGTAAGAAAACAAGCCAAAGAACACGGTTTGCAAAATATGATAGAAGGTGACGCTATAGAGCCAGTAATCGTTGTAGATGATGTTATCACTAAAGGAGACTCTGTTTTGAAGGCAATTGAAGTATTAAAATCCAAATGGATACACATGTCAGCAGTAGTATCAATTATAGACAGAGGTGGTGGCCGTGACAACCTTCAGGAAAAACACAAAATAAAATTCGCATCACTATTTAAAGACGAAGATTTTGAGGATGTAGTAAAGGCAAGACTAGCCAACGCAGAATAGTTGTAATATTCTGTAACTTAATTCTAAGGTTATTGAGTACAGAAAGCAGAACTTCAAGAGAAGGTAGCATTACTTGTCCTAATTGTCAAAAGACATTTCAGTTATTGTATGATTACCAACGACATAACTCCAATAGAGGCTCTAAACTTACTAACTTACTAAGATAGTTATCATATCTGGGTAATCTGCTGTACTAACTAATGGACTATATCGAATTACAAGATGAAGCAAGAAACAAGCTAAGTTCCTATCATAGCGCCTATCAAGTCTTGCGAATGTAGATGCTGTAATTAACTAGGTATTTTCTATTCCTTTTACGAATGTTTGAATGTTGCCGCAAGTTGTACAATTAAAAACTACACTATCAACTAAATCAAGTTTGTTTGTACCGATTTTGCTAACTACTAGTGCAGAAATATTATGGTCTTCGTTGCCTTCTAGAGGCAGTAATCTTTCATATTCTCCCTTATTACATAACACACAGACGTTCAAAGGTAAACTCATTTCTCTATTTTACCAGAATCCTATTAAAAAAATTAGTGTAAACCCCTAACTTACCATGCGGACATAACTCCCTTTAACTTACCAGGACTGCAGCATCTCACAATAACGAATGAGTAAACCTATTAAAAACCAATGTAAGTATTGAGAAATCTTAGTCAATCTTTTGTGGGTCATATGCCTTAAGTTAACTTACTTTGAATATCTTTAAGCAATTCTTCTATATTTTTTAATCGCTGCGGCATCAATAGATAGTCTTGCAAGGCTCTTGGGTCATGAAATTCTAATTCTCCAATGTGTTTGGGTTTTGAGGCATTAACTTTCCCAATTGTCTCGTACTCAACTTGTCCATTGTGTTTACAAAAAGCTCTTGCAATTGGGTCATAAACTAACCATTCGCCACGAGAACCTAATTGTAGCCTGCCTACTTTTAATCCAATTTTGTCATACAAATTCATCAATACATTCATGCAGTCGTATACATAGACAATAAACAACTCGTAAGGGTCATTCCCCTCAATCGGTGATGGTAATAGTTCCAATGTTGGGACATTTCCTTTGTTTAGTTTGACTTTAATACCATCGACTTCAGAGGTGTATATAGCCCAGTTATGCATTTCAATCTTTTTCCAGTCAACTTGTTTGGTGGGCATCTGGGTTACTACTGCCTTAAATCGAATATTTTCGGACCTACAAATTGGAAGCGATAGATTATTTTTTCGATACTGGTCGAGAAATTTTTTGCCCGCTTGCGTTAGCTCACATTCAATGTACGAGCTGCGCATCGATTTCTGAACGAAGCCGATTTGTTGTAACCTTGTAGTGTAATATGATACATGAGATTTTGGTAAATTCAATTTTTTTGCAATGTCTGAACGGATTATGCCTTCACTTATCATTTCCAATATTGAGACCATAAGAGTTAAAGATTTGCTATAAAATTTTGAACTTCTATGCAACTTGACTCTTGTTTCCACAATAGATTTTTTTATAAAACGTGTCAGGTACGGCAGAAACAAATATTCCATTTTTGTCAAATTCAAGACGAATGAATTCAATACTTTTTTCGATGCTGTCAATTAATTCTCTATGTCTTTCCTTTGATACTGTGAATCTCTGAATTTGTGGAGAATAATTTTCAGCTTTGGTAGGACCTGCGCTTTTTTTAAGCGCTTCTTCTAACTCCCCTACCTTTATCCTAAATGGCTGACAATTAGGGCATGGTTTACTTACATCTTCTTTCGATTCAGTAGCTTCAGCTTTTTCAGTCCCACTTAACGGATTTGTCTTTTCAGCTACAGTCTGAATAGACTTATGCCGCTTTGGCACAATCCTTTTAGGTATAGCTGGATTGTCTTTTGGCAAAGCTCTGTATATATTTCTCTTGCTAAAGCCTGGTAATTCCTTATGGTCCTCAAGTATCTTGATTATGGCTTCCTTATGAGAATAATTGTCAACCAGGGTAAGTGCGTTGTACATTTTGGGAATGAGCTCAAGCGCTCGCATGACAGTCGGATATAGCCTTTTGAATTCACTTGAAAGTTGAGCATATGAAACAGGTTTGCTGTCGTTTTGAGCTAAGGACATCACAAGTTCGCCTTCTCGAGCACGAGTTTCTTCCCTTCTACAGTTACCTTCAAAAAATCTCCTTTGTTTATCTCTAGACTCTTAGCGTAATCCTTCGGCAGCACTATTGTTAGGCACCTTTCACCATGCAATGCTTGGACTCGTCTTAATTCAACCATAATTATCGAGTGTTCATAAAGTCAGGACTTTAATGAAATTTGGGTTTTTATATACACCATGCATGGTAAATTTAATGACAAAAACACTAGGCATTCATTTAATTTTCGCGAAGGACTCTAGCGGCAATTATACAAAGGATGCACTACTCTACCAAGATATCTTGGGATACTCCATCAGAGGTTTAGAAACACTGGATTCTAATTCCGAATATCCCTTTAAACTGTGGCAGCTTACTGAATGGCTCATATCAAATAACCACGAAATATCTGATGATTACAAAAAATCGGCCGATTCTCATAAGACTACGAGCAACAAGATAGAATCACGTATTGGCCGCGTAAAAAGACATGTCGACATATTGCAATACTTAGGATTGATAGGTGAATATAGCATAACAAAAGAATCAAAGGGAGATGGTTTGACAACTTTGTATAGTATTACTGAGTTTGGACTGATAGTCGCGTTACTCATTCTAACAAGGTATGCAAGCAAGAAAGAAAAGGCAATTAAATTTCTATATGAGACTTTATGTAAGAATTTTGAGAACAGTGGTTCCCTCGGAGCCTACTGCCTCTCATTTACAAAAAAAATGTACGAGGAAAATCTATTCGATAACTATGTGAGGACAATGCTGGAAACAGCTGAAGAAAATAATTCAATTATGGATATCAACGGTTTTTTTGCAAACTCTCTACTCTTAGAATTGAATGACAATGACTCAAAGAAATTCTTACAAATCAAAAATGAAGCATTCGATAGTTTATCTCCAGAAATGAGAAATAGATTTATGGATTTTACAAAGTTAGTCAGAGTTGCAGCAGTAATTTCTCCTTTCTGTACCCTCTCTTTTTCATATTGTAAAAATTTTAGGATACCCGTAAGAGCCCATTCATTGGCTCCTTTCGCTTTCTCAGAAAATAAATTACATCGTTCTTCTATAACTGTCCCAACCATGAATCCAATGAAATCAAAGAAGGTTCTTATCCTTCGTTCATAGTATCTTCTTGTGATTTCTGTTCTTAATGCATATTTCAATAAATTGTATGGACTACTGACGGCATTAAAATCATCAACTTGTTCCTCGTTTAATAACAATTTTAATATGTATTTACAAATGGGACTATTTAACGTGTAAAGTTTACAATGGGGCTGGTCGGATTCGAACCGACGACCTCCAGCGCCCGAGGCTGGCATCATACCAAGCTAGACGACAACCCCCAATTGGTATATCAAACTTGCCTTAATATAATATAAGATGCAGGTTCCGAATGCCGTAGCTGTTTTTTATGAGATAATAATGTATTAGTCAAATTCATTTATCAGAGGAGAATTAATACTTCTAGAAGTACGACTAACTATGTTTGTTTGAACCAGTTTTCTTACTATGTTCATTGCAAATGGTAATGCTCCAGTCGCACCAGGAGAATTATAATTCAAAATGTGTAATGATGATTCGCCTTCTACAAGTAAACTCTCAGATGCAAAGTTTCCGTTCCTATCAATTAACTGTGATCTAATACCAGCTTTGCCTCTTTGTTTAAAATCAGAGGGGTTCAAGGAGGGCAAAAATCTCTTTACTCTGTTTATCATATTCGTTTTAGAAAAGGAACTTGAAAATTCACCTGATACCAAGCGTAGAAACTGTGTATTTAAAAACAATTTTAATAATCCTATTTTGAACGAACCAGATATTTTTGGGATAACGTTTTTCAAATTATCATAAAAATTATACGAATATGGACCAAATACCGGAACTGCATTTGGTCCGACTTCGCATGTTTGATCACTTCTAATTATCCAGTGCGGATCCAAAAAAGGATATTCTGTATATCGTGGTACTGAATAGATACTTCTTTTAGTAAGATTACTGTATTTTTGAGGGGCTATCCAATATTCTCCTCTAAAATGAAGATCAGTGTATTCTTTCGCAAGATTAAAACTATGGGCAATGTCGAGTGAACTGCCTCCTGCTGCATTTATTATGTAATCTGTAGTTATATCTTCCACAGTACCAATGATTGTCATTTTTCTGTTAGCAGCCGTTTTTGTATTGAAGTATATCGATTTGAATTTGTTTTCAAATGATGTCTTACAGCCAAACTTGATAGCGTCTTCCATAAGTTTCTGATTAATGAGAGCATAATCGGTTGAAGCATCTCTGAAACATACAATCCCAGATTCACATTTTAGATTAGGTTCAAATTGGAGCATTTCGTCTTTATTTAAAAACCTTACATCCTCTTTTTTTAATCCGTTCTTGAAAGCCCATTGAACATGTTTATGCAAGACGTCAATTTCATTGTCACTAATTGCAATCTCAATTACCCCATCTTCTTTAAATGGTAACTTGTGTAATGCACAATACGTCTTTATCATGTCAAATCCCTTTAGTGCATAAGTGGCGGTCGATGACTTTCTATCCGGACTATAGTAAAATGGCGCATGAACTTTTCCAGTATTCCTACGGCTGGTATGCAGTCCAACTTTTTTCTCTTGTTCAATGACTATAATTGATGAATCTGTCACGGCTGAAAGAAAATAGGCAATAGCACAGCCTAATATACCTCCACCGATAATTGTAATATCATAACTATCTTTCAAGTATTACCAACTATTACTATCAATCAAAGTACTGACATACCATTTATTGCCGTTATTATTCATTGTACTCAATTACGACTCTATTTCATTTTTTACTTCTTTCTATAATTTAGGTGAAAATCTAAAGACTTGTAAAAAGCAACAATCGAAGATGCATTTAATATTTTTCCGACATATAGTAACTCTTTAATCTTATCAATTGTTAGGATCGTAGGTTCAATTATCTCCATCATCCCTAAATTTTGCTTGCTTTCTTTAACTACATCATAACCGACAAATAAATTGCCAACCTGTTCAAACATAGTATAATCTAATGTATATGAACCCAAGCTGATAATATTATTTGCCCTGTAGCCAGTTTCTTCTTTCAATTCTCTGCTTGCAGCTTCAATCGGTGTTTCACCAGGATCAATATATCCAGAAGGAGCTTCAATTTGATATGAGTTAATCAAATGTCTATAGCTCTTAATTACAAGAATTTCGTTATCTGACACAAATGGGACAATGGTCGAATAATTTTTTCTTTTTGCCCTTGTATAGATCTTTTTTTTGCTGTTTATGTTCAGTACGTCTTCATATAGTTCGATATACTTATTGGAGTATATTTTCCGTGAAGATTCTAAATTCCAGCGAGATGTTAGATTCATATTTTAATCTTGTTATTACAGTTATTTGCTTCTTTGTAAATTGTTTACTATTATACGAACAGAGATGTATCTTATATTTTTAATAACTCTTATTTAACTCGTATTTAAGAATGTACGTTCCATCTCATACATTACACTCCTGCTCGCTTGACATTTCCGTATAGACAGGCATTTTGCAAGTCTTTAATCTCATGAGGCTTATGTTTCCTGATCTCAACTATGTATCCACTAGTGGAATGATAAAAAATGACCTTATCTTGCGGATAAAGTGATAGCATTGCGTGATTTTCAGGATCTGACGACATGTGTCTTAAATGAATCCGTTCCCATGAAAATAACTCATCAATATCTCCATTAAAATGAAAATTACTACCACATGGGCAAGTTGAATCCCTCCAATTTCCTTCTATATTTTTAAGCCAGATGGTTCCTTTGTCAGGGGATCGCAATATCTAGAAATGTATTATATCATCAACATATATACTATTACTCTGATTTTGTCCTAATATCGGTGATATGTTGCTGACATGGTCTTGGCTCTATACAATATAATAGTCAGTGATTAGTCATTGATCGATTTTCGTTGGATGAGCGCATCATTAAAATCAATACCATTCCAGACAATCTCAAACCCAATCTTTGGGATAAGAGAGGTAATACATTCTTCGGGAATATTGTTTTGTCCTAGGAACCTAACTGCATCCGGTAGTTTTTTAAGCTTATCAAGTTCTGGTAACAATTCATCAATTTTATCGTTAGATATCAAATAATTATCAAGTAACAAGAATCCCCTTAGCCTGCTTTTTATCGCTGTTGTTGAAGCATCATTGTTTGATTGAAGGTTTCTAATTGTCTTCAAGACCGATTCAACCGGAATGTTTTGTTTATCTGATACTTGTTTAAGAAAGATAATTTTATTTTGCTTCTCTTCAATAATGCTTTCTAATTCTTTAACTATTGAATTATTAAAATTGATGGAAATATCATCGATGATTCTAGAATCAATATCTTTCAAATATTTTATTATCGGACCAAATGGGATTTGGTCCTTCTTATAAAAAATTAAATTATTTCTAGCTATATATTTTGAAAAAATAGAATCAATCATTGTTTTATCTCCATTCTCAGAAATATAATTATCAATATTTGCAACGATTAGCAAGTCAGAACCCACTGACGTCGCAGATTTGGTATTCAACAAGTCTTTTATTTTTTCCAATTTTCTTTTTAGATACTCGCTTGTCCAGAAACCCACTATCTCCAAATAAACTTTAATTCCGTATTTTTCAAATACAAAATCAGGTATAAAGGCTTTACCATTAGATAGAATCAGTGGATCAGGTTCTCGGATGAGATTCCATCCAATTGAAAACTTGAGAAATTTGTCCATAAATTTTTTTTCAACAATGCTATCAAAGTCATCTATAGCATTTTTATATATTGATCCAGAGTCCATGTTTGACTCTGATTGAGGTTGAACCTTTGAAGCATCAAACAGAGGTAGGTCCTTATCCTTGTTTGAGATCTGAAATCTATAGGTTTTTCTGACACCAGAAATAGATTTTCTTAATATTATTGCATCAATTGACCAGATATCAGTAAATATTATCAATGGAATTAGTTTGGCCATTGCCGTACCGTATTTGTCTGTTAGTCTTACTATGCTAACGGGACCTTCAACAGTACATATAACTCTCTTGTCTTTTTTGCTATTGAATACCATCTCTTGATTTCTTGTTTGCTGATTTGCTTCTGATTCCAGATTATTTTCGTGATACAGAAAGTACATCAACCCTAATTGCTTTATTTTTCGCAAGATTTTCTTCCAACTAAAGCCTCCGTAAACACTGAATTCTAGTTTGATACAGTTTAGAAGAAGACTCTGAAGAATAGAAATATTGTACCACGAAATCAGTTGTAATGGAGACAATGACTCAAAATTCTTCAGGCGCTTGTTCTTGTCTAAATCAGCCCACATCGCAATTTCCAGCTCGTCTGTCGTTAAATCGCTTTCTGTTGCAAATTTTTGAAGTATCTGCTTTCTTTCATCTTCAGTTGCTGGATAACCATTTCGAGAAGATTCTTCAAATATTTTTCTTCTAAGATTTATTGCATTCATTGCATTATTGTTCCCACCATGAGGAAATGTTCTACCAGGTAGTGCATATACACATCTTTGTTCTAGAAGATG
>Ga0207428_10002127_pt1 | contig 19923 bp, 20 predicted proteins | sample RhiMethybrSRZTD1_FD_187600 | JGI IMG/M metagenome (GOLD analysis project Ga0207428, IMG submission 187600) | Populus rhizosphere microbial communities from Tennessee, USA - Rhizosphere MetaG P. TD hybrid SRZTD1 (SPAdes) (version 3) | ecosystem: Host-associated > Plants > Roots > Rhizosphere >...
CCCGCGCGGTTGTGAGTGGAGGCGTTCGGACGCCGGTTTGAACCTGTGGCGTTGCTGGACCGAATGGGACGACGACAAGGGCAAAAGGATAAAGAAGAGCAGATACGCCGGCCATCTCAGCGATGACGCCTGGCGAATTATGAAGGAGTACGATCATGAAACGTTCATCTCGATCGTCGGCGAGCGGCTTCGCAGACACAGCGGGCGTTAACCCGTTCGCCGTTTTTGAAATCATCGCCGCCACCCGCAAGATCAGGAGGCTGTCCTCAGCGCTGGGCGCCCCGGAAATCATAGAGAGCGCAAATAGCATAGAGCGGCACGCCGACGGGATGGTCAAAACGATTCTGGGCGCGGTTGACCTGTCGACGATCGGCGTGCCTGACAACATGGTTGAACAAATAGTCGAAATGCTGCGCGCCTACCGCCAATAAACACATAAATATAAAAACCGAATAGGAGGTGTAATTATGACTTCAGAACAAGCGTCTTTTCTCCGCGACTTTCTTCTCAACAGGGTCGAAGAGGCGCACATCGTCACGCTGCGCGTCCTCAGATCAATACCCGATTACCATTGTGATTACCGCCCGAATCCCAACTCGCGATCCGCGCGCGAGTTGGCGTGGCACATCGTCAGCACCGAGCTTCAACTCCTGAGTGGCATCGCCAGCGGCTCGTTTTCGCGGGACGACGACGACATGGAATCGCCGCCCGAAAGCATGTCCCAGATGGCCGAGTATTACGAAGAACGTTTCGACAAGAGCCTCGAATCGATCAGAAAGCTGAACGTCAAGAAGCTGACCAACTACCTGTCGTTTTACGGCGTCTTCAGATACCCGGCGGTTGTCTATCTAACCTTTCTGCACGACCACACAGTTCACCATCGCGGGCAGTTAAGCTCTTACGCGCGCGAGATGGGATCTAAGATTTCAATGCTCAAAGGCCGCAACGGCGACAGCGTCTCGATCAACCAACCAGCGATGAAATACCTCTGGGCAGAGAGAATCTTGTCAGACGCGGCGCTGGCGAACGCGGCTTAAGGACAGAGGACGGGGCGACGGGGCGACAGGGCGACGAGGCGATGGAAGAACAGAAAGCCCCCTTTCTCCGTCGCCCCGTCGCCTTGTCGCCCCATCCCCACGTCTTTCCCTCTTATCCGATCTGCGCGGTGATGACCTGAGCGATTGACTCCGCCTGAATGCGAATCGTAGCTTCGTCCTGCCCTTCGATCATCACGCGCGCCAGGTTCTCGGTGCCGGAATAACGCACTATCAGGCGGCCTCTGCCCGCCATCTCCCTTTCAATCATGTTGATCGCCTCCAGGATGGGCGGGACGGCGTCGAAAGGCGGTTTGCGCGAGACGCGCACGTTGACGGTCACTTGCGGGTACCGCGTGTAAGCGGCCGCCAGGGCGCTGAGGGCTATGTTTCGTTCGGCGACGGCGCGCAGAACTTCGAGGGCAGTGATCATCCCGTCGCCGGCCAGGCTGATTTCGGGAAAGATGATGTGGCCTGATTGCTCGCCGCCGAGGCTGCCGCCGACTTTGAGCAGTTCATCCAGCACGTACTTATCGCCCACGGCGGTCCGCGCCAGCGTAACGCCCCTATCAGCCAGGGCCAGCTCAAGCCCGAGATTGCTCATCACAGTCGCGACCACTCTGCCGCCGCTGAGACGCCCCTTAGATGCCATGTAATCGGCCATGATGAACAACACCTGATCGCCGTCCACCAGATCGCCGCGCTCATCGACCATCAGCAACCGGTCGGCGTCGCCGTCGAAAGCCAGGCCCAGGTCGGCTTTCTGTTCGATCACGGTCCATCGCAACTTCTCGGGATGAAGCGAGCCGCAGTCGAGATTGATGTTTTTTCCGTTCGGGTCGGCGTTGATCACAACGAGATCGGCGCCGAGCGCGGTGAACAATTTAGGCGCAATCTCATAAGCGGCCCCATTGGCGCAATCAATCACAATCCTCAAGCCCTTCAGGCTCACCCCGGCTCCGACCTCACCGCGCAGGAACGCCAGATATTTTTCCACGAGACTTGCGTCTGTTTCGATCTCATCATCAGAAAACTCCCTTGGAGCGCAGGCATCCCTGCCTGCTTGCTTCGGCAAGTCGGTCGTTGCCGGAGCCCACGCAGGCAGGGATGCCTGCGCTCCCAGGCTCCGCTCGATCGCCTGTTCCGCCTCGTCGTCGAGCTTCCTTCCTGACGGGGAGAAGACTTTGATTCCGTTGTCCTCGTAGGAATTGTGTGAGGCCGAAATGACCAACCCCGCGTCCGCGCCGAGCGTCCGCGTCAGATAAGCGACGCCCGGCGTCGTGATCACGCCGGCGAAGCGCGCGCCGGCGCGCGCAGCCTGGAGGCCTCGCGCGAGGGCCGCTTCGATCCATTCTCCTGATTCGCGTGTGTCGCGCCCGATGACGAGGCGCGGGGCGTGGCCTGAGCGCCTTGTTAATTCAATCGCCAGCGAATAAGCGATCCGCTCGATCGTGCGCCGGTCGAGCGGGTATTGGCCGGCCACGCCTCGAATGCCATCCGTGCCAAAGAGTTCAGCCATATTATCTTTTCACCTTCACCTCTCTCGGTATGATGTTTCTGATTTCGATACTTGCGGGGAGTTGGATTTGGGGAGTAAGACTGGTCACGCTTGGAGGAAGGCCGGCCGTTTTAACTTCGACGCGCAGGTCATCCGCGCGCAAGGACTCGATCAATGATTTCGGCCCGAAGACTTCGAGCCGGACTGTCTTAGTCAATAAAGACTCGGCCGCGCTCTTGTCGATCCACTCGACGGGCGTGGCGGCGAAGCGCCGCAGCAGGCGCTCTTCGCCGATTTTGGCCGAGAGTTCGATCCGGCCCGAAGTTTTAACTCGTGAATCTTGCGGGATTTCGACTTCGACGGACGTTTGAAAATCGGCGTCGCGCCCGTCCAGACTGACCTTTTCCGTCAAGACGCGCTCCATTTTACTGACGACGGATTGAGGGCCTTCGATTTCAACCTCACTGGGATAAAGCTCGACGCCGTAAATTTCCCGGCCTTCCGCGACCTTTCCACTCAACTGAGCCTCGACCCTCAGGCGTTTCGTCAAATTCGGCTCGAGTTTTATTCTTATGCTCGCCGGTTCGATCTGCATGACCTTCACATTATCGGGCAGGAAGCCTTCATCCATCTTCAGTTGAACGACTCTTTCGCCGGGCTCCTTGCCGCTCAGGTCGGCGATGACCAGCAGTTGGTTAGGGCTCAGAGACCGGACAATGTCGCGCGGGCCGCTCAGGCGCACACTCACCGCCTGTTCGGCGGCGCCGACGATTTTGACGCCGGGACTCAGGCCGCGGTATTCGATCGGCACACCGACCAGCCGCAGATCGATGACCGGTTGCCGCGAAACTATGAAAAGCAGAATAGCCAGCAACAGCGAGAGCGCCTTCAGCCCTTTGTTTTCGACGCGCGCGTGGCGCAATCGGTGAAAGAGTCGCGCGGGAGACAGTCTGTTCATGCCGAGGTTCCTTCCTTGACGCTCTCTCCGGAGGAGGCGTGGGCGGCCTCGCGCCTGCGGGATCCGACCAGGGCGTCGATCTCGCGTTCGCGCTCCCGCTCTTCAGCTTCGAGTTCCTCAGACTCGGCGTCACTGCGCCAAGGCTCCATGGCCTGTTGAATCAAACTGCGCAACTTCGGCCCGTCAAGGTTCCTCTTCAGCCTTCCTTCTTTCGCAAACGAGATTACGCCGGTCTCTTCCGAGACAACCACGACGAAGGCGTCGCTGTCTTCCGTAACGCCGATCGCTGCGCGGTGGCGCGTGCCGAGTTCGCGCGAAATCAACGGGTTCTGCGTCAGCGGCAAAAAGCAGCAGGCCGCCGCGACGCGATTGTTGCTGATGATCACCGCCCCGTCGTGCAGCGGCGTATGCGTGTTGAAGATGGTCACCAGCAGGTCATAATTGACCTTGGCGTCGAGCCTGATGCCGCTCTCGATGTAGGTCTTCAACCCGACGTCGCGCTCGAAGACCATCAGCGCCCCCGTCTTTTCCGAAGCCAGCGTGGTCGAGGCGAGCACCACTTCGTCATACCATTCCTGCCCGAACGGGTTACGGCCCCGTTCACGGCCTGCGCCGGGGATGCGGATGTTGGCGCCCAGGTGCGTCAGCGCTGCGCGTATTTCGTGCTGAAAAAGGACGATGACTGCGAAACCGAGATAGAGCACGGCGTTGCGCAAAACCCACTGGACCGTAGAAAGCCCCAGCCAGCTCGAAAGCTCATACAGAAATCCGATCAGCCCCAAACCGACTGCCATCTGGACGGCGCGAGTCCCATGCACCAGCCTGAGCAATTCATAAATCAGGATGGCGACTATGATGATGTCGATCACGTCTCTAAGGCCGACAAAATGCCAAGGCCATACTGTCTGAGACCACAACTCGCGCACGTTTAAAGCCTCGCGTCAAAATATTATGAAACTCTGCGGGAATTACAACTAAGCATAACACAAATCGGGTACGGGCAGACTAAAGTCTATCCCACGCTAAGAACTGAAAGTCTGTCCCATTGCCAGTTGTTACGGCGGGAGAGTTTTGCTAGACTCCCGCCCGTGCGTCAACCCCCGGCGTCGCGCGTAAGCGGGCCGATGATTTATCAAGCTCCAAACACCCCCAAAAATCTATGGAGGTCTTGGGACAGGCTCTGGCGCTACTGACGCAATCGTTGCTAGTCGCCCCATACGCCCATTAAAAAATTTGGTTGATGCCGCTTACAAACCTTATCAAGACAGCGCCAGAAAAATAAATTCTGCGCCGGGAAAGGGATAAAGGGATTGAAGATATGAGGAAGCGACATCGCGTCTTAATGACGCTTTCGTTCTTTATTATCCTCACAATTTTCGTGGGAACCTCTGTTGGCGGCGCCGCGCATGCCCAACAACGTAAAAAGTCATCGGTGAAGAAAGCCGCGCCCATTAAAAAGGGCAGGGCTTCGTCCAAAGTAGCCGTCAAGCGCGGTAAATCCTCAGTTCGCTCCGGCAAGCTCGCAGCCAGAGGGAGTTCGCGGCGCCGGTCGCAAGTCAGCTCGCTGAGTAAGCGCGGTAAATTGACGCGGTCCGGACGCCAGGCGCTGGCGTCTTCGAGCCGCCGCCGCGCGCGCGCTCGTTACCTGGCCCGCCTTAGGGCGATTCGGGCGCGCGACGCCGCGCTCCGCAACATCGCGACCAGCAACCTGCTGAAAGATGACGCCAGTGGAGAAGACACGGAAATCCGAGCCGTGGCTGTGAAGGCTCTGCAGGGGCGTTCTGGGACGGTGGTCGTGATGGACCCGAACAACGGCCGCATCTTCACCGTGGTCAACCAGCGAATGGCGCTCGGCTCGCCGGTCAAACCATGCTCGACCGTCAAGATGATCGTCGGATTGGCCGCGCTGCACGAAGGCGTCTTCGACCCAGACCAGGAGGTCCAGGTTTCGAGCCGATGGGGCATGAACCTTACCGACGCGCTGGCCCGATCGAACAATCCGGTCTTCCAAGTCTTGGGACGAACGTTGGGCTACGAGCGCGTAATGAAATACGCCATGGATTTCGGATTCGGATCGAGGACCGGAATCAACTACAAGGGCGAAAGCGACGGCTTCCTTCCTGACGAGGGTGAACAGGAGACCGGACATATGTCCAGCCACGGCGATGGATTCGGGGTGACCGCGATTCAGCTCGCGGCCTTCACCAGCGCGATAGCCAACGGCGGCGAACTCTACACGCCGCGCGTCCTGCGCAACGCCGAGGAAGCCCAGACTTTCATCCCCGAATTGAAGCGCAAAATAGTGATGTCCCCCGAAGACCGCACTAGGTTGCTCGCCGGAATGATGGGTGCGGTCACTTACGGCACCGCCAAGCTCGCCTATAACCCGCTCGGTCAGGTGGCGGGCAAGACCGGCACTTGCACCGGCGCCCGCGACAGGCTCGGGCTATTCACTTCGTTTTCGAGCGTCGATGATCCGAGGGTCGTCGTGACGGTCATCACGAGCGGCTCTACCGAAGCTGGGCGCCGCGCCGCCGAGATTGCCGGCAGAATCTATGCGGACATCTGCCCACGCTTCTTCAAAGACAAGGTAACAACTCCCGCCGCTTCCGCCGGAACCGAAATTCCGGAACCGAAGACAAGTAATGTGAAGCATTAAGGATTGAGGATCGAAGGTCGTGTTACAAGGCGATCCTCGATCCTCAATCTTCCATCTTCAATGCTCCATCCTCCATCTTCGACTCTCTCTATACTTGATCCTCTTAGTTTGAGATCCCTTTGGGGGAGAATTTGCGCAACGCGCTGGCGAAGATTCTGATCGTGGTCGGCGTGCGGACCTTGCCGTCAACGATGATTTCGCGCGCGGAAATTTCCTGTTCGTAAATGTCCTTGTTGGCCGACTTGTCCTGCGTAATCACGGCGCCCTTCAGTTCCAACCCGCCGAAAAGCCCACGGCTCCGCGAATAGGAAATGATTTGGGATTTGAGCAGGACGTCTGTCGACACGTGCGCGTTGCGTCCGACCGGCCCGGCCGAGACGGCGGCCCCAGCGCCGATCTCGAATTTGTCTTGCAGCAAGCCTTCGACGCCCGATTTGTTCATGACCAGCAGGACGAGGTCTACAGCCTGTCCGCCGATCTGCAGCCCAAAGCTGCCGCCCCCGATGGTGAAGTAGGCGGGTGACCCCCACGAGCCTTGCGCCCGGCGGCAACTGATCAAGCCTTTGCCGTATTGCCCACCGACGATGAAGCCGCCTTTTTTGACCGAAGGAAAAACGGCAACGCATTGCGCCCGGTCGAGCAGTTCCTGCGGAATTCCCTGGTCGGGCGCCCCCATAATCTCCTGGAAGGCGGCTGCGGCCTTCTGAGCGCGTTCGCGCTCCTCGGCTTTGGACGGCTGGCCCGCCGGGCTCTGAATTGAAATCGCGAGAACGAGAAGTGAAGCGAAGACGGTGTCAGTTACTTTTTTCATTTGGCATATTCTCCGAAAATGTTCGACAAGCCGGTAGATTGTCGGGGGCTTCGTGAGTCGTCCCCTGCCGGAAGCGACGACAAGGCGCCGCCTTGTCGCGAACAGCGCGCGCCGCGGTATTCATTCTTTCAGGGCGCCGCGACCGGCATGAAGGACTCCGGTGAAAAATCGGTTGAACAAGTGGCGCATCGGCATTTTTATACCCTGGCGTTACTGTTTTTCAAGCGTGCGTAAAATAGCGTAAGATGCGCTCGGTCTGGAATCGGAGCATTCGGCATGAATTCATTCGACTCATTCACACTCGCCCCTATGTCTGCGGGCGACATTATCGACCGCGCGGTCAGGCTCTACGGGCGTAATTTTCTGGCGCTGTTGCGAATCGTGCTCGCGCCCAGCCTGGTCGCCTACGCGGGCTCGATTCTTATGTCAATCGGCTGGCGCAACGCCACTATGTCGAGAGGCGACGAAAGGATCGTAATCACCGTTTTGCTGGTCCTGAGCGGCTTTCTGCTATGGGCCATCGGCAAGGCGGCCTTCTACGCCGTCTTGGGCGGGTCGTCGCGCTCGCTGGTGGCGCATTTCTTCGAGGGCAAGCCGATACTGGCTCGGGATGTCTATCGCGCGGCCTGGGGACGCCTCTGGCCGCTCGTCGGCGCCACCTTAATGATCGGATTGCTGATAATGGGCGCGATGATGATCGCGTATTTTGTCGTCGTCACTGTCGGGATGTTTTTCCTGTTGATGATGGCGACGATCATGCAGGGGACGCCGGAATGGATGCAAGGCGCCGCCACCTTCATCTTCCTCGTCGTGATCGCAGCGGCGTTCGCCGTCTCCTTCCTGTTGATTTACGGCCGCGTTGTTTACGTGCCGCAGATTCTAATGGTCGAAGGTAAAGGGGTTTTTAGTTCGATAGGCCGCAGTTTTTCGCTCGCCGCCGGGCAACTCCGCCGCATCGCCGCGCTCATCCTTTTTTGGTTTTACGTTGGCTGGTCCGTGCTGCTACTGCTGTTTCTCCCTTTAGGCTATGTCTCCGATTGGGTCAATCCGTTCGGCGCCGAACAGTCTCCTTGGTACAACATAGCCTGGCAAACGGTTACGCAGTTGAGCGAGATTCTGCTCATGCCGATTTTCATGATCGGATGTACGCTGCTTTACCTGGACAGCCGCGTTCGCAAAGAAGGCTTCGACGTCGAGCTGGTTGCCAATCGAACGCTCGCGCAGCCGCCGGCCCCGCCGCCTCTCTACCCTCCTGCGCCTCAGCGGGCGGCGCCCGAGTGGACGCCCGCGCCTCAACAACGCGGCTCATTTGCGCACTCCATCCTCGGACTCGATGATTACAGCCCCATGCCGATCAATGCGGCTCCCGCGCATGACCCGCAGTTAGCGCCGGAAGTCTCTCGAATGATCTGCGATTGGTGCGGGACCGAAACAAATGTTGAGAATCGTTTCTGCAGTAAATGCGGATCGGCATTTGGTCATTGGCGAGGCGCAGAGGGCGTCAGCGACCCGAGTTCCGATCGAGTGACCTCTTAATCTATTCTCGGGCCGCTGACGCCCCCTGCGCCGCGTCGCTTCAAATTCAAATGCGCTCACGGACGAATCAATTCTATTTCGCAATCGCGGTTCTCGTCTCTCTATGCGCCCTGCGCGTGTCCGCCCAGGGGCGCTCGACCGTCGACGATTACGCGAATCGGCTCGACCGGGCGGAGCAAATGGTGAAAAAGGCGATCGAGGGAAACAGCGCCGCCTCAGAGTCGGGGACTATTATGAACGAGGTCAAGCGACTGCTTCCCGCGCGCGAAGAGGTCGATTTCAATGGCTCCATCATCCACATCGACAACGCCTGGTTGCATGAAGCCGCGGATCAAGCGGTAAAGAACGCAGAAGGCGCCGCCGAAGGTCGTCTTCGGATGTTGGGCGAAATCTCAGCCCGCTTGGCCAGACTTCGACAAAGCGTAAAATCGGCTCGAAGGGCGGAAGCTGGGGCGCCGCAGGATCAACGGGCCAGGCTCGACGGCATTCTCGCCCGCCCCGAATACCAGCCCGAGGAAAAGCGTGAATCGACGATAGCGCGTTGGATCAGGCAAATAAAGGAATTCATTCTTCGACTGCTGAGAATATTGTTCGGCAGTCCTTCAGCGCGCTCGCCACAGTCGGGCGGCGAGGGACTGATCATAGTTTTGCGGGCGCTGATCATATTGGTTGTGACGGTGGCCCTGATTTTCGGGGCGGCAAAACTCGCGCGACGGTTTCAGGCGCGCCGAAAGCCGGCGGAAGAGGCCAAGACGCGTGAGGCGCTGGGCGAGGAGATACCGGAAGACGCCACCGCCGCCGATCTGTTCGCAATTGCCTCCGAGTTGGCGCGGCAGGGCGAGTACCGTAAGGCGATCCGCCGGGCGTATATCGCCCTGCTTTGCGACCTCGACCAACGCGGCAAATTGCGCCTGGGCCGCTCGAAGACCAATCGCGATTACCTCGACGCGATGCGCTCGGAGCGGCTGATATATCCCACGTTCTCCGTCATGACCCTCGCCTTCGAACGCGCCTGGTACGGACAGGAGCGCGCTACGGAAGAGGAGTTCCGGAACTTCGTCACGCTCTACCAGGAGGCTGTTAAATAAACTCCATGCGTCGTTATTTTGCTGGCGCCCTTACTATAATCATCGTAATCGCGGTCCTCGTCGGATTGAGCGCGGCGGGCGCCATCGAATTCGACCGGCCCACCGAGAATGAGTTCGCGCCGAATCGCTCCACATACAATTCCGGCCAGACTGGTACTCGCGCCATCTATCAATTGCTCGAAGAATCCGGGACGCCCGTGGCGCGTTGGAGAAAGCATTATTCATCGCTGGACGCCGAGGCCGAAGATTCGATACTGGTCATCATCGGTCCGTTCCAATCAGGCCAGAAGATCTCTGAGGAGGAGGCCTTCGCTCTGCAAGTTTGGATATCGACTGGCGGAAGGGTGTTGATCATAAGCCGATCTCCATTTGACCAGTTCGGAGACCCGGCTATCCGCGCGAAAGCGCCCGAGAAATTGCCCGTCCATTACGAGACGCCCGAACAATTCATTGATCGAGAGAGCGACGAGTTGATCGCGCAACCGACCGAACTGACCCGGGGGCTTCGCGGCCTGGCGCTCTCCGACTTCGCGACGCGAATGATTTTTCATCCCCAAGATAGGGCGAAGGCAGCGCGGACAGGCGTGGTGGAAACAGCGCCCAGCCCAGAAGAATATTCGGCCCCGGCCCTCTACGCTCCGGTGATTCATCTGGGTGATAAAGACGGCGCTGCGCTCGCGGACTTCACATATGGGGAAGGGCGCATCATCTTTCTTTCCGACCCGTTCGTGGTCGCCAACAACGGCATAGCGCGTGGAGGGAATCTGACGCTGGCGATGAACATGCTGCGCTCGATGGGCTCGCCGGATCGGAGGATTTTCTTCGACGAATTCCACCATGGCTATTACGAAGGAGGCAATCCGCTGGTCAATTACTTTCGCGGCACTCCCGCGCCATGGCTGCTTTTGCAGGGGCTCGGCTTGAGCCTGCTGATCGTCTACACCTATAGCCGGCGTTTCGCCAGACCGCTGCCCTTGCCCCAGGTCCCGCGCCACTCCCCGCTGGAATTCGTCGGCTCAATGGCCAACTTGCAGCAGGCGGCCCAGGCGCGCGAGTTGGCGCTGGAAAACATATACCCGCGATTCAAAGCCGGCCTTTGCCGCAGGCTCGGCCTTTCGTCGCGCGCGTCCAGGGACGAGATCGTAGCCGGGGCGCGCCGGCGACGACTCGCCATTTCCGAGATTGAGTTGCGTCAGACGCTGAGCGATGCGGAGATGACTCTGGCGGGAGAACCCATCGACGACGCGCGCCTCCTCGCCCTGGTGTCGAGGATGCGGCGAATCATTTCACAAATAGAAACGCCGCGCGCGTAAGCAAGCGACGCTGTTATACCTTCTCGCCGCGGGCGCGCATGTCCGAGAGAACTCTCTCGATGCCGCGCTTATCGATGGTCTTGATGCCGCGAGGCGTCACGCGTAACCGCACCCAGCGGCCTTCGCTCGGGACCCAGAAACGATGCCACTGCAAGTTCGGATCGAAGCGGCGTTTTGTTTTATTGTTGGCGTGCGAGACATTGTTACCGAACATCGGTTTCTTGCCGGTCACCTGACATTTCTTGGCCATAAATGATCTGTGCTCCTCAAAAATTTCTTGGGACATCGCGCGACGGGACTTATGGGATTCATAGGTCTTATGAATCCCATAAGTCCCGTCGCGCGATTGCGAAGCGCGGGACTATATCACAAGCCAGACTTCAAGGCGAGGGCGCGCGCTTGACAGCCTCGCCCCTGAAATTGTTTGATAACGCGTGCTCTTGAGAAATTGTCGCCCGGAAGATTTTTTTGGGGGCCTTGGCGTCAATGAATCGCTATCAATGGTTAATCGTCGTGCTCCTGATCACCGCCCTGAGCTTGCTTTACGTGCATGGCGAGGTTCACGGGTATGACGACCGGATCCTGACCGATATGCGCAGTTTAGCCACGCGCGACTGGCCGGCGCCGCGCGTGGCTGTTGTATTCGGCGCGAGCGTTTACGGCAACGGCGATCTCTCGCCGATCCTCGCAGACCGCGTCAATACTGCGATTGAGCTTTACGGCGCTCACAAAGTGGACCGCATCCTCGTCTCCGGCGACGCCCGGCATCGGAGTTACAACGAACCGAAGGCGATGTACGATTATCTAATCAGTCACGCTGTCGCGCCGAAAGACGTGATCGTCGACACTTCGGGTCGCTCGACTTACGAGACATGCCTGCGAGCGAAAGAGGTTTTCGGCCTCAAGCGGGCGGTCCTGGTTTCGCAGGGTTTTCATTTGTCCCGCGCGCTCTACATCGCCAATGAATTGGGTCTGGACGCCGTCGGCATGGCCGGGGATATGAAAACGGAACAGGAGATCGATTACCAGGGCATGCGCGAATGGGCGGCGGAGTTGAAGGCCTACCTCAACCTTCATTTCATCACTCCCACCGCTTCGCTTGAAGATGGTAAAGCGATCAATTGAACTGTTCTTCTTGACTCATAAGAGGGCCTTGATGATAATGCCTACGTCATAAATCCTGTTTATCGAATTTTCTACAATATTTCCGCATGGCGGAGCAAAAACTTATGCTAGACAGGCTCACCAAAACTCGAACTTGCGCCCGATCGGCGCGAAGCGCGCGCAAATCGAGCCTGCCCTTCTCTTTTAAATTTGGCTTTAGCTTCAGGTACTATTTGTACTTTAGCCGCCGGAGAGGGGTCATAAGTTCGTTGGCTTAAACGGGAGCGAACGAAAAGCCTGAAAAAAGGCCCCTCATTCAAATAGAATGAGGGGCCTTTTGATTTAGCCGCGCAGCCGCGCGCGCGGCGCTGTTAAGGGGGTTGTATTGGATGATTGAAACAATGGAAACGAATGAAGCAAAGAATCCGCGCGTTACGTTTCAGGGCGAACCTGGGGCGTTCAGCGGCGAGGCGGCGCGCAAACTGCTCGGCCACGAGGTCGAGCTTATCCCATGCGAAACGTTCGAGAAGATGTTCGCCGAGGTCGAAGACGGTTCGAGCAATTACTGCCTGGCGCCGATCGAAAATTCGCTTTTCGGTTCGGTTCACCAAAACTACGACCTGCTGCTAAAACACAGTCTGAGGATCGTGGGTGAAACCAACCTTCGGATCATTCACAATCTGATCGTCGCGCCGGGAACGAAGATCGAAGATGTGAAGCGCGTCTATTCGCACCCCGTAGCCTTGGGGCAGTGCAGGAGGTTTCTAAGCGGGCGTCCCGAGATGCGGCCGGTCGCCGCTTACGACACGGCGGGCAGCGTCAAGATGATTATGGAGAGCCATGAGGCCGGGGCGGCGGCGATCGCCAGCGTGGCGGCGGCCGAAGTTTACGGCGCCAGGATTCTGGTTCCCGGCATTGAAGACGACCAGGCGAACTTTACTCGATTTTTGCTGCTCGCGCTGGAAGACGCTTGCGCCCAGACGCCGCCCGACGCCGACAAGACCTCGATCGTATTCTCGCTCGAAAATCGCACGGGGTCGCTTTACCGCGCGATGGCTGTGTTCGCTCTGCGCGACATCGATTTACTGAAGATCGAATCGCGGCCGCTGATCGGTCGCCCGTGGGAATACAGTTTCTACCTGGATTTCATCGGCGCCCAGACCGAACCTCGCGTCCGCAACGCGCTGGCGCACCTGCGGGAATTCGCCACGAGCGTCAAAGTTTTAGGGAGTTATAAACAGGCTGAATAGGACTTATGGGACTTATTATGAGGCCATATAAGTCCCATAAGTCCCATAAGTCCCTTCGAGGAGATCAACAATGATTGTAGCAATGCAAGCTGGAGCGACTGAGAGTCAGATCGGGCACATCTGCGACCGCATTCGCGAGTTCGGCTACTCTCCGCATGTGATTCGCGGAACGGAGAGAACCGTCATAGCCGCCATCGGCCCCGGCGACAAAAAAGAGCATATCGAGCACCTGAAATCAGCCGACGGAGTCGAAGACGCCTTTCCGATCCTGCAACCCTTTAAACTCGTAAGTTGTGAAGTTAAGAAGCAAAAGAGCGTGATCAAGGTCGGAGACGTAAGCATCGGCGACGGTGGCTTCGTCGTAATGGCGGGGCCTTGTTCGGTTGAAGGCCATGAACAATTGATGTCGACAGCCGAGGCCGTGGCGGCCTCGGGCGCCAGGATTCTTCGCGGCGGAGCCTACAAGCCTCGCACTTCGCCCTATGATTTCCAGGGACTCGCCGAAGAAGGGCTGAAGCTCCTGGCCGAGGCCCGCAAGCGCACAGGTTTGAAAGTCATCACCGAGGTTCTAGATACGGAGGACGTCGAACTGGTGGCGGAATACGCTGACATTCTGCAGATTGGCGCGCGCAACATGCAAAATTTCGCGCTGCTCAAGAAACTGGGCGAGGTCTCGAAGCCTGTCATGTTGAAGCGCGGACTTTCTGCGACCATCAAAGAATTCCTGCTATCGGCGGAATACATCGTGACGCACGGCAACCCGAATGTGATGTTATGCGAGCGCGGCATTCGCACATTTGAAACGGCCACGCGCAACACTCTGGACATCGCGGCCGTCCCGCTGCTGAATGAATTGACCCACCTGCCCGTGGTCATCGATCCCAGCCACGCCACAGGTAAACGAAGTCTGGTTCGTCCCCTGGCGAAGGCCGCCGTCGCGGTCGGCGCCGACGGTTTGATGGCCGAAGTCCATCCCCGCCCCGAAGAGGCCTGGTCGGACGGGCCGCAGTCGCTGAGGTTTGAAGAATTCTCCTCAATGATGCGCGAGATCGAGCCTTACATTGATCTACGCAAAGTATCCAATGCCGAGGATTGAAGATCGAAGATATAGTGGCGTCGTTCCCCCGACGCCACTATTCTCAATCTTCAATCCTCGATCCTTGCCGTGCGCCCGTCGTCGTGACAAAATGCCTTACTTGTGGATGGCGCTTCCTGATCACTTTTGGTCAAAACGGATTAAACACTGGCGACTCTCAAAAATTCTCTTACGGTCGGACGAATATGAAAGTCAAAAAAACTGCCCTGATCATATGCAACGACGGCAAGGAATATTGGATAACGCAGAAGCAATTTTGGAACATGGTGCGGGAAGGAGTGGTTGTGCAAACCGGCAATCATCCATTGACCGGGCGCTTCCGGGGCCGGGACGATCAATTGCTGATCACGATTCAACACACGGTGCTCAACAAGGCGACCCCGATTCACACTGGAGAAGTGTTGCGCATCATACGGTCGAGGAAGAATAAGTGATGAAAAAAGGGATTGAGTATGCTCATCGCACTCAATCCCTAAAAACCGAGTAAAAATTCTCGCAGGCGGCCTTACGACATTTCAATGCCGACTGCTCGTAAAGCGTTAAGCGCGCTTGGTTTCGATTCCATCAGTTTCATCTGGCCGTCGCAGACTATGGCCAGAGGACGTCCGTTATGCTTCTTGTGGGGAGTTGAGTCAGCGTCAACATGCTCACCGGTAGTCAACAGCCACATATCGGTCAGCCATCCATGGATTACTAAATTGACCTTCTCCTGTAAGTCGGGATGCTCAACGGACACGGCCTTGTCTTCAATCGCCAGATCATTACTCTTGGCGTTGTTTACGGCGATCACTTCTTCAGTTCCCGCCGTCAGAGCTAAATCGCCAGTCTTTTTGATCATTGTCGTCCGTTCCTCTCTTTTCAAATCTTTTCAAAGTCGATTCGGTAAATTTCCTAACCCCTTCCTCCTGTAATGCGCGTTCAGACGCAACATGAATGCCATAAGTTGCTTCGGGCCCACTATCTGTGTATTACTTTAAGATGTGTGAACGATCCCACGACGGAACGTAGGATAATCAATCCTCTTGCAAAGGAATACTGATCTAATTGCCTACTAGGTGTCCGAAAGGCGATTCCAAAGCGTAATCAGAGCATTCAAAGGCAGATTGAAATATTTACCGGGCTCGGCGCCTGGGGTGTGGCATTTTGGCATACCAGTGTCAACTATTGGGGACAAGGGGTTACACAAAGCCATAGATAGCAAATCTCTGCTATTATTAGGCCCATGCGAAACGTCATCACCGCCCTGGCAAAGCGCTTATTATTCGTAGCGCCAGTAGTATGGGCTGTAGTCACACTCGTTTTTCTGTTGATTCACATCGTTCCCGGCGATCCGGTGAGGAACGCGCTCGGCGACAACGCGACCGAACAGCAAGTCAACGAGTTAAAGCATAAGCTCGGTATGGACCAGACGCTCTCCCGGCAATACTTCAACTACTGGCGCGGGGTTCTGCAAGGCGACCTGGGCATAAGTTTGATCAATCCGTCTGACCACGTCCTCGAAAAAATCCTCAAACGCTATCCGGCGACCATCAAGCTGGCCCTGGCCGGACTCGCCTTCGCGATTCTAATCGCCATACCGCTCGGCGTCACGGCGGGAAGGAACCAGGGCAAGGCAATGGACAACATCGCGTCTGTCGTGGCGTTGCTCGGCATCAGCGCGCCCGGCTTCGTGCTCGGGCCATTAATGGTCTACCTGTTCGCTATCAAGCTCAATCTCCTCCCCGTCTCGGGCAATTTCGGGCTGGAGTATCTGATCCTGCCGGCGATCACGATGGGCGCGCCGCTGGCGGCGTTCCTGACCCGCATGGTTCGTTCGAGCGTAATAGAGGAGTTGGGCGAAGATTACGTGAGGACGGCTCGCGCGAAAGGGTTGAACGAGCGGCAGGTGATTTACAAGCACGTCCTGAAAAACGGGTTGATCCCAGTCGTCACGGTGATCGGATTGCAATTCGGCGTGCTGCTGGCCGGGGCCATAATCACCGAAGTGATCTTCAGTTGGCCGGGGATCGGGCGCCTGACCGTTGAAGCCATCAACTCGCGCGATTATCCGATGGTTCAAGGCTGCATCCTTATGATCGCGCTCACTTACATTGTCGCCAATCTTCTCACGGATTTCGCGTACCGGCTGCTCGATCCCAGAATCAAGGTCGAATAGTTTTATGAATCGTCTAGGCAAAGTCGGATTGGTCATTATTTCAGTCTTCTTCTTCCTCGCGCTCTTCGCCCCACAGCTCGCGCCTTACGACCCGCGCGAACAAACTCGGCTCGAGAGCGGTCTGCCGACCGAAGAGCGATTGAAGCCCACGCGCGAATACTTCTTCGGGCGGGACGACCTGGGACGAGACGTCCTGTCGCGGGTGATTTATGGCGCGCGGATTTCGATGCGGGTAGGCATGTCGGTGGTCTTGATCTCTACCGTAATCGGAACGATCATCGGCGCGATATCGGGTTATTACGGCGGATGGGTGGATCGCTTGCTCTCCGGCTTCCTTTTCAACGTATTTCTTCCCTTCCCGAGCATTCTGCTGGCCATCGCGATGGTCGCTTTTCTCGGGCCCGGCCTGAACAACCTGATCCTCGCTCTCTCGGTGATCGGATGGGTGGGATACGCGCGATTGATGCGCGGGCAGGCGCTCAAAGTCCGTGAATTCGATTTCGCCACGGCGGCGCGGGCGCTTGGCGCAAGCGACATGCGAATCATCGTTCTCCATATTCTACCGAACGCGATCCAGCCGATGATCGTGCAGGCGAGCCTGGGGATGGCGGGCGCCGTCCTCGCGGAAGCAAGCCTGAGTTTTCTAGGCCTCGGCGTGCCGCCCCCCGCGCCGAGTTGGGGAGTGATGCTAAATGACGCGCGCAGTTTCCTCCGCGTCGCGCCACACTTGCTCATCTTTCCCGGACTGGCGGTGATGCTCACGGTCATGGCGTTCAACTTCGTCGGAGACGGCCTGCGTGAATTGCTCGATCCTAAGCAAAGGCGGCAATGACCTGAGGGTCGAGGATCGGGGATCGAAGGTCGCCGAGGGCGGCCGATCTTCGATCCTCGACGGCTTGGTTGACGCTCATCCGGCGCGCAGATACACTCTCTTTTCCAATTTCACTCCCAGGAAATCACGATTATGCGATTCTCGAAATTACTCTCACTCGCCTCTTGCGGTCTTCTGCTGATCGGCGTCATGGCTCCGCCCGCCGCCGCGCAAAAGAAGGACAAGGACAAGGACAAGAATCCGCCAGTCCCCGTGGTCATTCCGCCGACGCCGTACAGCGACGTACGACGCGACAGCCTGCTCAACGGGTTGCAGATCATCACGCTTGAACGAGCCGGCGACGCAAATGTGAAATGCGACATAGTCATTCGGGCCGGCGCCATGTTCGATCTGGCCGGCAAGACCGGTCTGGCGGCTCTCACCCAGGAGACGCTGCTCGCCGTCAATCCGCAATTGAAAGAAGAGGTCGAATCGCTGCAGGCCAGGGTCGACTGGGGGGTGAACTGGGACACCACATGGTTTCACATCGAAACTCCGGCGAGCAATTTCGACGCCGTCCTTGAAATTCTGGCGCGACTGCTGGTCGTCGAAAACGTCCGCCCCGACGCCTTCAAACGCGCTAGCCAGGAGCGTCTGGAGAAAGTCAAATCCGTCAACCTGACCCCGGCTGAAAAAGCAGACGAAGCCTTCCTCAAAGCAGTCTACGGCGATCATCCTTACGGCCACAACATAGAGGGAGGCGAAGGCTCAGTGTCCGGAATCAAACAGGCAGACGTTTATGATTTTCTCAAGCGCTTTTACATTGCTAACAACGTTTCAATCATCGTGGTCGGAAACATCACGCATGACCGCGGGATGAGGCCGTTTAAGGCCTTCTTCGGCGGGTGGGCGAAGGGGCAATCCGTCCCGTCCACTTTCAAGCAGCCGGCGCAGACCGTCGAGTTGAAATTGGTCAAAGTCGAGGTCCCCGACGCGCCGAACGTCGAGTTGCGCGCAGGGATGATCGGATTCAGAAGCGCCGACCCGGATTTTCTAGTCGCCGAAGCGATGGCTCGGGTTTTGAACGCGAGGCTGAAACGCGAGGCTGAGTCGGTCGGCGGAAGCTTCACGGCCCAATCGCTGCGACGCGTCTTGTCTGGGCCGTTCTACTTCTCGGCGTCAATCCCCGCAGATCAGGCGTCTGCGTTTTCACGCAAGGCGACCGATAGTTTCGCGTCGCTCGCCACAGCCGCCGCATCGGCCGAAGAGATCGCGGCTGCGAAATCGGCCCTGGCGGAAGAGCACGCCGCGCGTTCAGTCGAAGACTATCTGCGCGAAATCGAGGTCTTCAAGTCGTCGAAAACTTATCCCCTGACCGTCAAAGAGAACATCGAAAAGATCACCGCCGTCGACGTACAGCGCGTCGCCAAGCGCCTCTTCGACGCCAACGCGATGACCGTGGTGGCGCTGGGGCGGGTCGGCGAAAATTTTAAATCGACCCCATGACTTCACCTGTTGAACGGATCGAGATCGACTCATCGCGCGTCGCACCCCCCAGCCCGGAGTTGAACGCGCCCGGCAAAACCGGGGCGGTGCGCGCGATGTTCGCGGAGATCGCCCCAAGCTACGACAGGCTCAACCACTTGCTCTCGGTCAACTTCGACAGACTCTGGCGGCGTTTCACCGTCAAAAAGTTGAAGGGCGCGCTATCGCGTCCGGACGCGCTCGCTCTAGATTTGTGTTGCGGAACAGCCGACCTGACGCTCGAATTGGAAAAACACTCCCGCGTCATCGGCTGCGACTTCTGTCATCCGATGCTCGTCATCGGGAATGAAAAGATCAGGGCCAAACAGGTCCGGCGCGCCCTCCTCGCCGAGGGGGACGCGCTGCGGTTGCCCTTCGCTGATTGCAGCTTCGACGTCGTGACCATCGCTTTCGGTTTACGAAATCTGGAACACGTCGAGGGCGGGTTGGCGGAGATTTTGCGCGTGCTCAAACCGGGCGGATGCGCGGCGGCGCTGGAATTTTCGCGCCCCGTGATCCCAGTCTTCCGCCAGGCTTTTGAGTTTTACTTTCATAACATTCTTCCCCACCTTGGTTCTCTCGTTTCAGGCTCCGACGGCGCGTATCGCTATCTGCCCGCGTCGGTGCGCGCGTTTCCCGACCAGAAGCGGTTGGCCGGGATGATGCGCGAGGTCGGGTATACGAACGTGCGCTACCATAATCTGACCGGCGGCGTCGCCGCGTTGCATCTCGGCGAACGAATGTGAAAGCGCAGGCATGACTATGATCGAACCGATTGAGTTTTTTACTGGGAAATTCAACATCTCTATTTCAAACATCGAATCTCTCCTCGGCGTCGCGTTGTCGAGGGGCGGTGATTACGCCGACCTATACTTCGAATACGCGACGCTCAACTCTCTAAACCTCGAAGAACAGATCATCAAATCGGCCAATCGCGCGGCCCGACTGGGTGTCGGTGTGCGAGTGATCTCGGGGGAAAAGATGGGCTACGCCTACTGCGACGAGATTGACGTCGCCGCGATACGCAAGGCCGCCTTGACCGCCGCGCACATCGCCCAGAGCGGGTCCGGCGCCGGCCCGGTCAAG
>Ga0207428_10002129_pt1 | contig 19919 bp, 19 predicted proteins | sample RhiMethybrSRZTD1_FD_187600 | JGI IMG/M metagenome (GOLD analysis project Ga0207428, IMG submission 187600) | Populus rhizosphere microbial communities from Tennessee, USA - Rhizosphere MetaG P. TD hybrid SRZTD1 (SPAdes) (version 3) | ecosystem: Host-associated > Plants > Roots > Rhizosphere >...
CTTGAGTCGACCCCATCATCAACTTGATGTCCGCTTTACCCCAAAGCGGACATCGCCGAATGCGCTGGCACTTCGCCTTTGCAGACTTCGCGGTTTTACTGTGTGGCTTCCTGCGCGATTGCGCTCAGCAGTGCGGACATCGCTTTCACCGCCGCAGCGCTCGCAACGCCGAGGCCGTGGCGCTGCGCGACCCAGGCCGGATCGTTATAGGTAACCCAGACCTTGCCGTCGGCATCTTCCCAAACGAGCGCTTTGAGGGGCATGTCGATGCCGGCCGACTGCTGGTCCTGCATCAGTGCGGTCCCGTCCTTGGGATTGCCAAAGATCACCACCTCGGTTGGGCGAAGCGGCAAGCCAAAAGAGGCAGCGCCTGCGGCGTGGTCGGCGGGTGCGAAAACGGTGAGCTTCCGTGCGGCCAGCGCCGCCAGCAGGCAGTTTAGCGTTTCGCGCGCCGAAACGTGGCTTTGCATTGATACGAGACCATAATTGGCCATTGATAATGTCCTGCCATGAGCGAGTTTCAACGACATTACGACGCCTTCGCGTAGTTCTTGAGCGCTTGGTTGACCCCATTACAATGATCGGCGTAGCACTGGTGATCGCAGTAACAGAGCCGTGTTGCGACTTCTCTTAGGTAGCTCTCGCCGATTGGCTCACAGCACAACGCACAGAATGACTGCGGGCTGGGTGTCCTGCCATTCATTAAGAGGAATTTCATGCGTCTCGCCTATTCCAGTACACCGACAAAATCCGTGACCTTGAGAGAGACCGATGTCCTGGTGCCTTTGTGTTCAATGCTGAGATCGACCTGGTTGCCGATCCCAACTTGCTCGAGCTGATCGTTCAAGTCCGGTAACCGATGAACAGGCTTGCCATTGGCTGCAACGACGACGTCGCCAAGCTGCCCGCTCGAAGTGTTGATGCCTTGCAAGCCCGCTTGTTCGGCCGACGAACCAGGAATCGTTTCGACCACCACGACACCTTCGATCCCAAACCGTGCGGCCAGCGTGTCGTCGCCGGGCACGATGCCAATGCCAGGCGTCGGCACGCGACCATTGCTGATGAGCGCTGGCACCACGCGATTGACGACGTCGACGGGAATAGCAAGGCCAATCCCGGCACTGGAGCCAGACGGCGAGTAAATCGCCGTGTTCACCCCGATCAGGCGACCCGCGGAGTCAAGCAAAGGGCCGCCGGAGTTACCGGGATTGATCGCAGCGTCGGTCTGTATGACGTTAGTGACTTCGTGGCCGGCGCTGGTCGGAATGCGCCGCTTAAGTGCGCTGATGATTCCGGAGGTCAGCGATTCATTGAGTCCAAACGGACTGCCTATTGCAAAGGCTGCTTGACCGACCTTTAGGCCCTCCGAGCTTCCTATCGCAATCGGCAGCGGCAACGATCCTTTTTCGTCGACATGGATCACGGCCAGATCGTAGGCTGGCGCAACACCGACGATGAAAGCCTTCCTGACGCCTCCGGACGCGAATTTGACGGTCAATACCTTGGCGCCCTGCACAACATGATAGTTGGTGACGACATGGCCTGCCGTGTCCCAGACAAAACCGGTACCAGTTTTGACGACAGTCTCCTCGTCATTAGAATCGCTGTCGTCAGCCGAGTCGGCAACTTGGACGACAGACGGCGATGCTCGATCGAAAATGGCGATGGTCCTCCGCTCGTATTCAGCGAAATCACCGCGCGTTTCGACCGGGCGGAATGCAGTCGCCGAATAAGATCGATCCACAAGATACGGCCGCCCAGCGATGATAACCAAAAGGAACACGAATCCAGTGAGGATCAAGCGTTTCAATCGACCGTCCATGGCTGCCTCTAGGAGACCTTGGGGCCTCTGCCACTAACCTGCGGCAACGAAAATTCTGTTATTTGTTCACGCGAGGCGCCGTAGCCTGCTTTGGCCAAATATTTGCAACCGATATCGCGCAATGCGCTCGCATTGGGAGGAGAGCTGTGCGCCGTCCGCCGGAAGCAGGTTGCCGCTAGCATCACGTAGTAGAACGATGTTTCCGGAGCTCTGGTTGATATCGCTTCGCCAAACATGCGTCCCTCCATCAGTTGGAAGTTGACGCTTCTAGAATAGGCAGATGGCCCGCCAGCACCATTAAATTGCTGTTCAGGAAACTAAATTCGATTTTATATGGGCGGGAACCCATCAAGTTTGGAAAACGAAAAATGCACCCGCGGCAATCAGCAGGAAGCCAAAACCTTGGCCCCACGTGAGCGGATTTTTGAGGTACACGATCGAAAAAATCGCAAAGACGAGTAGAGTGACGACCTCTTGAATTGTCTTAAGCTGCGCAGGTGAAAAGTTTGCGCTGCCCAATCTGTTTGCCGGCACGGCCATGCAATACTCGACGAAAGCCAGCCCCCAGCTAATGAAAATCACCGAAATGAGAGGCACTTCCTTGTAGCGAAGATGCCAATACCAAGCCGTCGTCATGAACACATTGGAACCGGCCAGCAGGAAGATCGGCAGCAGGTACGAGGATATTGGCTGAACGGGCATAGACGCCTCCGACCGTCATCGTAGACGCCGATCAAGCAATCGTAGCCTCGCGCTACGAACGCCCCGCGTGTACCACAGCGCCAAACCTCCGACCGGAAAAATCGCCAACAATACGCTGGGCAGTCCCACATTGATGTACGCAATGGCACCGAGTGCGGTCCCGACGAAGAAGCCAAGCCCGATCGGCAGTAGCGCGGCGAATTCATTCTGCGCTTGCGCGTAGTCTGTATTCAAACTGCCGGTCGAATCGGCTTTTTGGCGTTCGATCCAGCCGAGCAGTATTTCAGCCGCGTTTATCGCAAGAAGTGTCGTATTCGTCGTCATCACATTGGTAGAGGCGACGCTCCGCATCAGCAGACGGACCAAAGCACTTTGTGCGCCCATTGCTGCCATCCCGAACAACAGCGCGACGACCGCGCATGGTGCGTCTATGTCGCGAAAGGGCATGCCGGCCAGGCACGAAGTCGCGAAGCCCACCAACAGTATGCATTCGACCCCCAGGCTGCGCGCTAACGCAGCGCGCGGGCGCCGGCGCAACGGATGGACGAACATCGTCACACCAACGCCGGCGAGGAAGAAAACCGGAATGGCGAGCAGTTTCGAAAGCGCGCCTTGTCGATACTGGCAAAAAATGCGCCTGCAAAAACGAAACTTCCGGTTACCTGTGCCACGAACGCACCGAACAGACCCCGGTAGGTGCAGCTATCGACGTAGCCTGCGACCAAACTAAGCACGACGGGAATCGGCCGGGAGACCGCAATCGCTCTGAGTGCTTGCACGTCGCTCATGCGGAGCTCCTTTTGATCCGATGCGGAAATCAATGATGGATCTGCGACGTCGACGGCATCTCTGAACTGCAGGATGCCGCATTGGCAGGAGCTGCGCTCAGAACTAGCAGGGCGCCAGAAATCAAGGTCACGTACTTATGCCTGTTCATGACTCTTCCCTGCTGCGAGGCGCGCTCTGCACTGCCGATGTGCACCGTCAGTAGAGGAGATATAAAGGGGCTGCGCGGCAGCTCCATTAAATTGGGCTTCAGAAAGATAAATTCGAATTTATCCAGAGAGATCGCGTCTCATCACAATGGAAACGACAACTTTCCACCACAGCCCGAACGCTGGCGATCATTCGGAAGAGCAGCTCCGCCGAGTTGGGCGGAGCGCAGAGACAGCGGTGTACGAAAGTGGTCGTTACTCGGCGGGTTCTAGCGCCGCGCCAACCTGGCGATCGATTTGCCCGCCGCGACGAAGCCGGCCGATGAACTCACCCAGCTTATCTAGATAAATATAGACCACCGGCGTCGTATAGAGCGTCAGCAGTTGCGAGACCAGTAGACCGCCGACGATGGTGTAACCGAGCGGCTGGCGGAGCTCCGAGCCGACCCCAGTCCCTAACATCATTGGTACGCCACCAAGCAGTGCCGCCATCGTCGTCATCAAAATTGGTCGGAAACGCATCACACAAGCCCGATAGATTGATTCCTCGGCAGTCAATCCCTCGCTATGTTCGACGTGCAGAGCAAAATCGACCAGCATGATGCCGTTTTTCTTGACGATGCCAATAAGCAGGACGATGCCGACGATCGCGATCACACTAAGATCGTAGTGGACCGCCATCAGCAGCAACAGCGCGCCGAGACCGGCCGATGGCAAGGTTGAGATGATTGTAATCGGGTGGATCAAGCTCTCGTAGAGCACACCGAGAATAAGATAAATGACGAAGAGCGCCGCCACGATGAGAATCGGCGTGCTCGACAGTGACGCGCCAAATGCCTGGGCGTTGCCCTGAAAGCTGGTCTGCAGCGAGAGTGGCTTACCAAGCTCTTTTTCCACTTGCTGGATCGCGTTTACCGCGTGACCGATGGCGGTGCCCGGCATGAGATTGAACGAGATCGTCACCGACGGAAATTGGCCTTGATGGTTGACGACGAGGGGTGCCACCTTCACGACGCTGTCGACCAACGTAGCTAGCGGCACCTGCTGTCCGGTCGATGACGGGACATAGATATTGTTGAGCGTTGCGGGGCTGTATTCGAATTGAGGCTCGACCTCAAGAACCACGTGGTACTGGTTGAGCGTCGTGTACATCGTCGAGACGATCCGCTGACCGAACGCGTCATCGAGCGTGTTGTCGATGGTGGAAGGCTGGATACCGTAACTCGCTGCGACATCGCGCTTGATCGTTATATCAAGCCTGGGCCCGGCATTGAGTTGGTCGGTCGTGACATCGACGATCCCCGGGATCGCTTTGATCTTGTCGAGGAAAAGTGCTGCCCAATGACTGAGTTCGCCGGGGTCAGCGTCGTCCAAAGTATATTGATATTGGGTCTTGGACACTCGCCCGCCGATCGTGATGTCCTGAGCGGCCTGCATGTAGAGCGTGATGCCCTGAATCTTGGCAAGGTTGGTTCGTAGCCGCGCGATGACCTGGTCAACCGGGGGGCGCTGATTCTCCGGCTTGAGCGCAATGAATACGCGGCCGGTGTTGACCGTGGTGGTACCGCCGCCAGCACCAATCGCCGATCCGATTGAAGCGACGGCGGGGTCGCGCATCACTGCGTTCAACAAGGCTTGCTGGCGTTCGGCCATCGCCGCGTAAGATATGTCCTGCGCCGCCTCGGACTGGCCGATGATCATTCCGGTGTCCTGCTGCGGAAAGAAGCCCTTTGGAATGAGCATGTAGAGGTAGCCGGTCAGCACGATCGTGCCGACCATCGACATCATCGTCACGAAGCGGTACCGAAGCACGATTTTAAGTCCTGCCTCGTAGGCATTGAGCAGGCCGTCGAAGCCACGTTCAAGAAAGCGGTAGACCCACCCGTGCTCCTTGCTCTCCGGCTTGAGCAGGCGGGCGCACATCATCGGCGTGAGTGTGAGCGAGATCAGCAGCGAGAGTACCAGCGACACGCTCACCGTGACGGCGAACTCGCGGAACAGCAATCCGACATAGCCGCTCATCAAGAAGAGAGGAATAAAGACTGCAATGAGTGAAAGCGTGATCGATACGATCGTGAAGCCGATCTCGCCGGCGCCCTTCATCGCCGCGTCGTAAGGAGATAACCCTTCCTCCATATGGCGCACGATGTTCTCAATCACGACAACCGCATCATCAACCACGAAGCCGACTGCAATCGACAAAGCCATCAGCGAGAGGTTGTCGAGGCTGTAGCCAAACTCGTAGAGCACGGCAAAAGTACCTATCAGCGATAGCGGGACGGTGATGGCTGGAATGATGGTCGCCCAAAAATTGCGCAGGAACAGGAAGATCACCATGACCACCAGGGCCACAGTGAGCAGTAAGGTGAACTGTACGTCGGCAACCGATGCGCGGATTGTCTCAGTGCGGTCCGAAATGATGGATACATTTACAGCAGCGGGAATGGAGGCTTTCAGCACCGGCAGCATCGATTTAATCCGGTCGACCGTCTCGATGACGTTGGCTCCTGGCTGGCGCTGAATCGCCAGGATGATTGCCCGCTTCTGATTATTCCAGCCGGCAATCAGATTGTTCTCCGGCGCACTGATGGCGTGGCCGATATCGCTGATGCGAATCGGCGCTCCGTTGCGATAGGCAATGACCAGATTGTCATACTGCTCGGCCGTGAGCAGCTGATCATTGGTGTTGAGCGTGTAAGCCTGGCGCGGCGTGTTTAGCGTGCCTTTGGGCAGGTCGACATTGGCCTGGCCAAGCACCGTGCGCACGTCCTCGAGGCTAAGCCCGCGGACTGCCAACGCCTGCGGATTGACCTGCACCCGGATGGCAGGCTTTTGCTGACCGCCTATACCCACGAGACCGACGCCGGATATCTGCGAAATTTTTTGCAGCAGGATGTTCTCAGCAAAATAGTCGACCGTGGTTAGCGGCAAGCTGTCGGAGCTCAGGCCAAGAACCAGGATTGGCGTATCCGCTGGGTTGACCTTCCGGATCGTGGGTGGATAAGGCATGTTCAGCGGCAGTTGCGCACTCGCCGCATTGATCGCCGATAGCGTATCGCTGACCGCTCCATCGATGGCGCGGCTTAATTCGAATTGCAGGGTGATCTGGGTAAAGCCGAGCGCGCTAGCCGAAGTCATCTGGGTGAGGCCCGGGATCTGCCCGAACTGCAACTCGAGAGGCGTTGCAACGGAAGACGCCATGGTCTGCGGATCGGCGCCCGGCAGCTGCGCGGTAACCTGAAGCGTCGGATAATTGACGTTCGGCAGTGCCGCCACCGGCAATAACCGGTAGGTCACCAGGCCGCCCACCAACAGGCCGACCATTAGGAGAGCGGTTGCGATTGGCCGCTGGATGAACGGCGCAGAAATATTCATGGGATTACCGCCTGCTGGGCGCTTTGCGCGGCGGCTTCGTCGGCGGCTTTTCCGTGCAGAGCCGTCACATGCGTACCGTCCTGCAACTTGTACTGTCCGTCGATGACGACCTGCTCATTGGCCGCAACACCGGAGTCAATGAGCGCTTGGCCCTCACTAATCTGAGCAACCTTGATTGGCCGACTTGTCACGGAGCCGTCGGGATTGACCACATACGCGTAGGCTCCCTGCTGGCCTCGTTGCACCACCGATGCAGGAACGGTCAGGCCATTATGCCGCGTATCGGCCAGGAGTCGTACGCTGATGAGCTCACCCGGCCAAAGCCGATGGGCCGTATTTGGAAACTCTGCCTTGAGCCTTATCGAACCGGTGGTCTGCAGGATCTCATTGTCGACAAGAGTGAGCTTGCCCTGATCGAGCTGGATCTTGCCGTCCTGGCTGTACGCAAAAACCGCAAGCTGCGCTTTGGCCTGCTGTTGTTGAATTCCCGGGAGGCTGGTCTCCGGCAGTGTAAATATCACTGAAATCGGCTCGACCTGCGTGACGACCACCAGGCCGTTGGCGTCGGTCGGATGAATGACGTTACCCACGTCGATCTGACGGATGCCGGTGACGCCGTCGAACGGCGACGTCAGCCGCGTGTAGCTGAGTTGTACGTTAGCGGCGTCGATGAGTGCTTGATCGGATTTGACGGCATTCTGCAATTGCGAGACTTGCGCCTTCTGGGTGTCGAGGAGCTGCGCCGTAGCCCAGCCCTTCTGCTCGAGGGTCGAGTAGCGGTTGAGATTGGCGAGCGCATTCGTGAGCTGGGCCTGATCGCGATCCCGGTTCGCCGTTAATTGTTCGATCTGAGCCTGATAGGGGCGAGGGTCGATTTGAGCCAGCAGGTCGCCCGCGCGCACGGTCTGGCCTTCGGTGAAGTTGATGCTGGCGATCTGTCCTTGGATCTGACTGTGAATAATAGCTGTGTTGTAAGCGATGACGGTGCCGACACCGGTCAAATAGATCGGGACATCATGTTGGGCCACCACTCCGGCGACGATCGGTACCGGTGGTGATGCTGGCGTTGCTGCCGAGGCTTTTGATGTCGATTCTGATTTGAATGCCAACACGCCGCCGGCGAGCACGACAACTACCCCAACCAATAGAACGATGATTTTTCGCCGCATATGGATTCTCCGCCCGGCTGCCATTTCAGCAGCCAGTTGCAGGCATGGATGAGCCGGTTATCGCGCACGGAATGCCAGTTCCGACAGCTGGCGAAGGAAGACCATTTGTTCTCGGCATAGAAAAACTTGGTGCCGGAACGGCTATTGGTGGGCTGACGCCTGCGTTGCTGATCTCGACCGAGCCCAGCGGAATTCCGGCCGGAGAGGCGCCGCTCGGCGACGGTGGCAACGTCAGAGTAGCGGTGGACGAAGCACCATTGCTAGAGGTCGTGTCGCATGTTGCTGAACTGCCCAGCAATGACGTTCCCGTCGCTATTCCACCGCCGTCGAAGGTCGCGCTAGTCCCGGACATGCCCGACGATGAACTCCCTACAGCCGAGCACGTCGTGCCGTTGCCAGTAGGCCCTATCGTGCCAGTGGGTGCTGGACTGAGGCCGGGTGAATCGAGCCCCGTGGCGCCGAATGGAATCCCTGTCCCCGCCACCGGCATGTTACCAGAGAGGGCGAGCTGAGCCACAGCGGTGCCACTCAATAGGAGCAATGCTGCCGTTGCGGCGAGCACTAGCCGACCCGCGTTGTGCGCAATTCCGATCTTGGCAACCATCGAATCCTCCTTACCAGGTAATAAGAAGTGCTATCGCGGCGGCCCGTAAGGCGAGTATTAGGGCTGTCACTGCTAGCTACTTCGAAGAAGCATTGGCCACAACCGCTGGCATCATCGTCACCACCGAAGATAAGCAGATGGCCCGCCGGCACCATTAAATTGCCATTCAGGAAACTAAATTCGAATTTATGAGAGTGGGCTTAGGCGAAGGGCTAGAGCCGCTATAGGCGCAGAACGCCGCGGCGTGGGTAATTTTCATTTCTGTTTTTTGGTGCGCTCGCTTTCGCCTTTAACGCGCTTGCGGGCAAACAATTTCCACGGTGCAGCCCGGGCCGGGCGCTATCGCAAATTGGAAGCCGTGCAACTTTACAATCGCAGCGACCAGGCTCAAACCCAAGCCCAACCCCTCGGTACGCCGGCTTTTGTCTGAGCGATAGAAGCGCTTAGTCACCGCTTCGCGTTCGATTTCGGGAATGCCCGGGCCGGTGTCTTTCACCCGGATTTGGGTCTGCCCGTTGTGGTGATGCAAAGCGAGTTCCACATGTCCGCCCTCAGGGGTAAATTTCACGGCGTTGTCGACCAGATTGGCGACGGCCTCGAACAGAAGATCGCGGTCGCCGTGAACCGTCGCCTCATCTGTAGATTCGACTTGAAGGGCGACGCCTTTGTCTTCGGCGATTGGCTCGTAGAGATCACCGATCTCGCGGACCAGCGGGCCGAGCGGAACCTGACTAAACCCCTCTAGGCGCCGGCTATGCTCGATTTCGGCAATGCGTAATAAGGCGGTAATGATGGCGAGCGATTGGTCGAGACTGCCGATCGCTTGATCGACGACGGCGCGCAATTCATTCAGCGTTGAGGCATGCGCCCTCCCCCGCTCAAGGCGCACCCGCACACGAGTTAGTGGTGTGCGCAGGTCATGCGCGATGTTGTCACCGACAGCGGCAATTTCACGGACAAGAGATTCAATATCGTCCAACATTCGGTTGACGCTAACGGCCAGTTGGTCGAACGGGTCACCGCGTCCGCTGGTCGTTAAGCGCTCGCGCAAATCACCGGCCACGATACGTTGGATTTTTCGATTGACTTCCAAGACTCTATCGTGAGCACGCTGGCTCAACACTATTCCGATGAGAATCGCCAGAATAAATGCCGGCAGCAGGCCCAAGGCGAGGGCGCGCACGACGATTTGCGCGATCTCGGTAATCTCGTCGATCTGCCTGCCAATCACCAGATTTTCGCCGCCCGGCAGCGAACGCGTCGCGAGACGCACTTTCTGCGCTTCACGGAGGCCGCTATCGACGCGAACGACTACAGCATTGGTCGGGACGTTCGGCGTAAGTCCGGATGGGAAGGTCTCTACGTTACCGGCGATGCGACTACCGTTGGCACCGAACAGGCTTGCGATCTTGATACGTTCAGGATCCTTGGCCAGTCGATCTTCGATCTCTTGCAACAGCCGTTCCGGTGTGTTTGACGCAAAAACCTGCAGCTCTTTGACGAGAAGAATATCGTATCTGTTCATCACATAGACGGCCGTCTGCCAATATACGAACCCGAACAACGCCAGGGTGCACAGAAGGAAGGCGCTGGCGACAGTAACCGCCCAGCGAAACGTGGTCGTGCGCGCAAAATCAGGCAGGCGCACGGAGGATAAATCCGACGCCGCGAACATTGTGAATCATCGGCGGCTCGTTCGGCTCATCCACTTTATGGCGCAATCGCCCCATATGGACGTCGACAAGGTTGGTCTGGGGAACAAACTTGTACTTCCAAACCTCTTCCAGCAGCATGGCGCGCGTAAGAACCTGATCCTTGCGGCGCATCATGTATTCGAGCAACCGGAATTCACGGGGCAAAAGATCGATTACGCGGTCCCCGCGCTTGGCGGTGCGCTCCATCAGATCGAGCTCGAGTGGTCCCAACCGCAACACGGTATCGCGACTGTCTGCCGGCCGGCGCAATAGGGCCTCGACCCGAGCGATGAGTTCGACAGTTGCAAAAGGCTTCGTCAGATAGTCGTCGCCACCTGCACGCAATCCGCGCACCCGATCATCGACCGCGCCGAGCGCACTCAATACCAATACCGGGGTGCGCATCCCCCCGCTCCGCAACGCCTCGACAATCGTTAGACCGTCCATGCCCGGCAACAGGCGATCGACGATTATGACTTCCGCTTCACCCGAACGCGCTTTATCCAGGCCCTCGATACCGTCGGCGGCCCAGTCAACAGCGTAACCGCGATCGCCGAGCTCGGCTCTGATTTCCTTTGCCGTCTCACTGTCGTCCTCGATCAGGAGCACGCTAGCCATCGCCCCATCCCTAAACACCATATCGGCGGAGATAGTCTCGCTTTCATATGCTTCCAGTGGCACCGCTGGACCGCGATTGGGTTTGTCACCTGCGTTTGACTGGTATGGAGACCTATTCTGCACCGCCGGCATAGGTTTTTCCATTGGGTGGCTATCATGCACAGCGCCTTGGGCAGAGGCGGTCGAAGGCACGGCAGCGGCCTCTCCCGCGGCACCATTTTTGTTAATTTTGCGCGATAAAACCATCTCTCGTTTCCGCTTTCGCGTTCACTCCCGTCTTGGCGCTTCACTCGAAATATAAATCGATGTTAAAACGGTGCAATTAAATTGCCTGTTAGATTCTGGATTTCTCTTTTTCATACAAAAACGGCTGGCCTATTGACCGGACCGTTTTCAAATCCAAAGTCACACTTAGTAAGTCGCCGGCCGTCTTGACTGTGCCAGCCTGCGCCGTCGGAAAACGCCGTAAGTCGGCGCGGCCCTTTCCGTCGCAGACCGTCATGGCGACGGCGGCGCGATCACCGCTCAAAAAGCGCTCTCTAAATTTGGCCGAGGGCAACGTTTCACTTTCAAAGTCCCCTTAGCTGGTGATTGTGTCGACCACGATACGGCTCGCTGGGCTGACCAAGAACACTTTGTCCGTGGTCTTCACGTATTCCAGTCCGCGCACCTCAGTGATGTCGCCGATCGAAGACGGCAAGACATGCAATTCATTTAGCGCGACCTGAGTCGGCAATTCGCTCGTGCGCCAGAGATCGTCGGCGTCTGTCGCCGGTGCGTTCTTGTCCGCCATGACTGCCAGATAGATGTGCTGACGCTGCTGGTCGCTCAGCCCCAACGGCCAAGCCATGATCGGAACCCGGTCGAGTGTATCGTTGGTGTTGGAGAACTTCGCCGGTATAGTCTGGGGGCTGGCGCCAATCGGCGCGATCACTTTCGCCTCGGATGATGCCGCACCGGTGGTCTCGAAGTGGTTGAATGCGTACGTCAGCCTTTCAGACGCAAAGAAGGCCACTCGCGCGTCGGCGCCCGACGGTATTTCAATCGTCAAACTACTGCTCGGAACCTTGGGAGTGTAGCCAAGGTTGATCTGCCCGGTCGATGGAACAAATCCCGCGTCAGTCGTGGAAACGCCGGCGTCCTGGGCTTTCTGTAGAGCGCCGCCGAGCAACATAATACTAGCGCACATGACTAGCGGCGCCGTAAGGATGATCATCGCGCTCTTTATCTTCATCGTAGATCTCCAGTGGGGGTGAATGGTCACGACACGAGAGATGGAAGGCGAAACGATCTCACACCATTAAATTAGCATTCAGAAACCTAAATTCGATTTTAGGCGCGGTCGTTCGGCGAATGATCGTAGCGCCAACATGGTGCTAACAATTCCAACCACGACATGTCAGTACAGCTCCTCCGGCAATTTCCTAGCATCACTTGCCATTTCGAGACACGTGAGGAGTTCGGTGTAAGTTGGCTCGAAGTCCATCATGACGCTGACGCAAGTAGCCCGGTCGGCAGCGTTGAATTTCCTCCACGCCTTTGCCAGTTGATCGTGAGCGTTCTGCTCGTCGGCTATGCAAGCTTGCATCCTGTCTGTGGTCGTGATTTGCGCCTTGGCAGCCGCGAGACAACTCCGACGAACGTCCAAAGTCGGCACACCACCACCCGAGGCAGCGATCAAATGAAGCGTAAGGGGGACTGCCAGAAAGGGATTTGCCATGACTCTCATTCCGATTATTTGACGCAACGTCATTGTTGCGGGCAACATCGCGGGGGACGAGGTCTCGGGGCAATTTTCGATTCTTTCGATTCGGAGGCAGGCGAGCCTAAGCTCACCTCCCCCTGAATCATCCTGGCTCAGTAATCGTTCATGTGCGCCAAGTTCCAGTTGTAACCCTCGCTGCCGCCGCCCGTCTCGGCCGGGCTGTACGTATCGACAGTGGTTTTGCGAGCGGTATGTTTTGCCGGAGCTTGCGCGTACGCCGACGTAGCGTCAGCGCGTCCCGCCTGCTGCTCCAAAGCCGGCACATCGATAACATTGCCTGTGCCCACGTCAGGGTCGTACGCCTGGGCAAATGCCGGCGTCGCGACGACGGTCAGCAAACCTACGATGGTGAGAAACTTCTTCATCTTACTTCTCCTGTGTCTTCCTCGGTTTTGAACCCATTCGTCGAGTGGAAGGTTGATCTCGGCGACACAGGTGAAATAGATGCCCGCTTTGCGGACACCACTAAAATGCGGTTCAGAAAGCTAAATTCGTGTTTATGGAGAGTGGGAGTTTGCGACACTCATTATTTTCAGCAGATTGATCTCGCTTAGTTGGCCGACATAAAAAATTCAAAAATAATTTTCCGTACAGCGAAAGCTCTTGGGAAGAAGACGAACAACTTCGTTTCGACTTCATACTCAGCAAGTTTGCGGGAGGTGAACGTTGGGAAAGTCGCTCGTGTAAAATAGAATTTAGTCATCTGAACGACAATTTAATGGTGCTGGCGACCTATCCCCCCAAGTTCAATCATACTGACGACGCTGTCGAAACGCTGAGAGGTCCGAGCGTCAACCCAAACCCGGGCGGATGGCCGCTGCATGCGAAAGGACGACCCATGCTAAAACGGATTATGACTCTCTTGATGGCTGCCACATTGGCCGGCGGCTTGTTTGTACCCGATGCGCAGGCGCGCGGTGGAGGAGGCGGTCGTGAGGGCGGACTTGGTGGAGGCCACATTGGTAGCTTCCATGGGATGCATATTCCAAGCGAGGTACGCGGTCCTCGCATGGGCAGCCACTCCGGCAGAAGCCGCATGAACAGCGGTTTCGCACGCGAAATCGATAGCGATCGTCCGCCTTGCCATCCTGACTGTGGGCCCTACGGCTGCCGGTATCTCTGGCAATACCATTGTCTCTGACGCTGCGACCAACGCAAACAAGCCATTTGTCTTGCTGCAAATTGGCTTTGCTATTTATTGTGAATGCCGAGGCTAAAAGCGAATTTAGTTTTCTGACGCGCAATTTAGTGGTGGCGCCGTCACCTCAAGCTTAGTTTCCGAGCGACGGTTGTTCGGTCGAACCGCGCTGTAACCGTGCGCCGATCGTCCGAGAGCAGAGGAGAGCGCTGTCATGGCCCGTACCGCCGTATATCCGGCACTCAAGGCCGAATCCGGCCTTTCACACTATCTCGACGAGATTCGGCGGTTCCCGATGCTGGAACCGCAGGAAGAATACATGCTGGCGCGCAGCTGGCGGGAGCACGGCGACCGCGATGCCGCGCACAAGCTCGTCACCAGCCATCTCCGTCTCGTCGCCAAGATCGCCATGGGCTATCGCGGCTACGGCCTGCCGATTTCCGAGGTGATCTCGGAAGGCAATGTCGGGTTGATGCAGGCGGTCAAGCGTTTTGAGCCCGAAAAGGGCTTTCGCCTCGCCACCTATGCGATGTGGTGGATCAAGGCCGCGATACAGGAATACATCCTGCGCTCGTGGTCGCTGGTGAAGATGGGCACGACCGCCAACCAGAAGAAGTTGTTCTTCAACCTGCGCAAGGCCAAGAGCAAGATCTCCGCGCTCGAGGAAGGCGACCTGCGGCCCGATCAGGTGCAGGTGATCGCCAAACGGCTTGGCGTGACAGAACAGGATGTCGTCGACATGAACCGCCGTCTCGGCGGCGACGCTTCGCTCAACGCACCAATCCGCGATGATGGCGAGAGCGGCGAATGGCAGGATTGGCTTGTCGATGAGGCGCCGAGTCAGGAGCGCATTCTCGCCGAGAGCGAGGAGAGCGACAATCGGCACAAGGCGCTTGTCTCCGCGCTCGACGTTCTCAATGACCGCGAGCGGCGGATCTTTGAGGCGAGGCGGCTGACCGACGATCCGATCACGCTTGAGGATCTCGCATCCGAGTTTGGCGTTTCGCGTGAGCGCGTGCGTCAGATCGAAGTGCGTGCCTTCGAGAAAGTGCAGAAGGCGGTGAAAAATCGCATTGGCGCGATGGAACATCTGGCAGCAGCGCAGCTAGGAGCATAGTGACGATGCTTTCACGCCATCGGTACGCAAGCTCCTAACCACATCGCTCGCTCAACTTGCTCTTATAAATTTGAATTTAGCTTTCTGAACGGCAATTTAATGGTGCCGGCTGGTGATCTGCTTATCTTTGAAATGCGACAGCGTTGCATCAGAGGTCAATCACAAGGTGCGTCAATGTTGAAAGAAAAATCCAAACCCGCACTCGCGTCTTCCGCGGCACTTCAAACTACTCCCTTCGAACAATCGACTGGTCGCTTGGGCGACATTGGCTTTATTGGTCTCGGCCGCATGGGAACGGCAATGGCTGCAAACCTTGCGGCCTCCGGACGTCATGTGATCGCTTACATCCGTCACCAAGATCAGATCGACAGAATCAAAGCCCTCTCTCTTGAGCCTACAACGGATTTCACCAGGCTTTTCAAATGCAAGGTCGTCATCAGTATGGTGTCAGACGACGATGCCGCGCGCGAAATCGTGTTCGGGCGCAGCGACATCGGCCTCGTCGGCCTCGCCAAAGGTCTAACGCCCGACGCAATCCATCTTTCGATGAGCACAATTAGCACGGCGACCGCGTCACAGCTTGCGAGTGAGCATACGCGTTACGGACAGGGCTACGTTGCAGCGCCAGTTTTTGGGAATCCGACTGCTGCCAAGGCACGCCAGTTGTTCATTATCGCTTCCGGTGCACCGGCCGATGTCGAAATCTGCCGTCAGCTACTCGCGGAGATCGGGCAACAGACCTTCGTGATCGGGACTAATCCTGCGGACGCAAATCTTTTCAAACTGCTTGGCAACATGATGACGGCAACCGCACTGGAGACGCTTGGCGAAGTGGTGGCCGTGATTCGAAAGCGCGGCCTCGATCCGAAATTATTCATGGACCTTATGACAAGTACGTTTTACGGCGGACGCGTCCATAGAATCTACGGCGACAAAATTGTCGGACAAAACTACGAGCCAGGATTCAGCATCCCCTTGGCGCTCAAGGACGTGCGCCTTGCGCTGACTGAGGCAGAGAGCGCCGGAGTTCCGTTGCCATCGCTAGGCGTAGTCCGGGACCGGATGATCACCGGGATTGCGCGCGGCTACGCCGAGCTCGACTGGACTGCTCTCGGACTAGTCGCGGCGGAAGAAGCGGGAATCCACGCCACCCCCGCAGTCGCCACCAATTTTGCGGGTAGCCAGCTAGCAATGCTCACACAAGGAATGAAGTCATGACAAGCCAGGCCGAGGCTATCGAAACCGATATGGAATTCATGGACATTCCCGGCACCGGGCTCAAGGTGTCGCGCGTTGCGATCGGCACCTGGGCTATCGGCGGGTGGATGTGGGGCGGAACCGATGAAGCGGAATCAATCGCAACGATTCGAGCTGCGATCGAGCATGGCATCAACGTCATCGATACGGCTCCAGCCTACGGATTCGGCCGGTCAGAAGAAATCGTTGGCAAGGCCATCGCCCACGCACGATCGGATGTGATTATTGCAACAAAGGTAGGACTTGAATGGCAGGGCGGCAAGGTATCGCGCAATGCCACCCGCGCTCGCATCATGCGGGAAATCGAGGACTCATTGCGCCGGCTGCAAACCGATTACATCGATGTCTATCAGGTTCACTGGCCCGACCCACTGGTTACGATCGAAGAGACCGCCGAGGCGATGTACACCCTTTACAACCAAGGAAAGATTCGCGCCATTGGGGTAAGTAATTTTTCGGTCGATCAAATAGCGCGGTTTCGTCGCGTGGCGCCGCTGCATGTGCTGCAGCCGCCCTACAATCTGTTCGAGCGCGAAATTGAGGCCGACCTCCTCCCCTACTGCCGCGAGAATAAAATCACGACATTCGGCTACGGCGCGTTATGCCGCGGTCTCCTCTCGGGTCGGATGCGAGCTGCGACGGCTTTCGGTGGCGACGATCTACGACGTTCCGACCCAAAGTTTGTCGTGCCTCGGTTTGCACAATATTTGTCCGCTGTGCAAAAGCTCGATCAACTTGCTCAGCAGCGCTTCGGCAAGCGCGTTATTCACCTGGCGGTGCGCTGGATGCTTGACCAGGGCATCACCACGGCGCTGTGGGGCGCGCGTCATCCCAATCAACTGCTGCCGGTTGATGAAATAGCGAGTTGGCGACTCGATTCCTCTACGAAGGCCGAGATCGATCGAATTCTCCGCGAAACTGTAAGCGATCCGGTCGGCCCGGAATTCATGGCGCCGCCGGCGCGCGGCATCGCGGCGTGAATGGACACGCCAAATTGCAGCAGTGTGACGCTATGGCCAAGGTCGAAATATTCCGCGAGAACGATACGGTTGGCGGCCTGGCCGAAATCGAGCGCCCACCCACCAAGCAGCGCGGCGAAGCGCCAAACATCAAGGCCACACCCAGCGTAAAAACGCCGCTGACATTTCCCGCGAAACCCACAGGCGATTTGTTGGCGAAATCTGAGGCGGTCCCAGTATGGCGCCGGCGCCCCTCTTTACGCGCGTCGCTGATGGTCGCGGGTATTCTCGCGGTTCTTGTCGGCTCGGCGGTGTTCTGGCTGCGCGGTGGACGCTACGCGTCCACCGATGACGCTTATGTGCAGGCAGCTCAGCTGCTGGTGACGACCGATGTGTCCGGCTTGGTGTCGTTGGTCAATGTTCACGAAGGCCAGGCCGTCAAGGCTGGCGACTTGTTGTTTCAGCTCGACCTCCTGGCCTTTCAAATAGCGCTGGATAATGCCAATGCCAATCTGCACGAAGTCGGCCTGACCATCGAGTCGATGAAGGACGACTACCAGGCCATGCTTAGCAATGTTGCCGCGCAAGAGGCCCAAGTCCAGCTAGACCAAGTTACCTTCGAGCGAAATGCCGCTTTGGTCGCCGGCGATAACGTTGCGCGCGAAACCTATGACCAGGCGCGATACGCACTGCAACTGGATAAGGCCAAGCTTCTCTCGTTACAGCAACAGGCCCAGGTCGAACTCGCCAAACTTGACGGTAATCCAAATATTGCGGTCACCGATCATCCGCTTTACCGGCAAGCGAAAGCCGTTGTCGACGAAGCGCAACGTCAGCTCAATCATGCATCCGTGCATGCACCGTTTCCCGGTATCGTCACCCAAGTCGATGCATTGCAACCCGGCTCGTACCTCGTGTCGCAAACAGCCGCACTGACCGGTGCCGGGGCAATAGCACTGGTATCTACCGATCACATGTGGATCGTCGCCCAAATGAAGGAAACCGACCTCACCTACGTCAAGCCAGGCCATCACGTCGACGTCACGGTTGACACTTACCCTGGGCAAGTCTGGTCCGGTACGGTTGAGAGCATCAGTCCTGCCAGCGCTTCGCAATTCTCGGTGCTGCCGGCACAAAACACGAGCGGCAACTGGGTCAAGGTTGTACAGCGGATTCCAGTGAGGATCGCGATCGCGCCCAAGCCCGGTGCGCCGGTTCTGCGTTCCGGCATGAGCGTCTACGTCAGCATCGACACCGGGCATCGTCGCTCTTTGAGCGATCTGTTCTAGTTGCCAGGACGGATACGATGACTGTGCCGTCAACCGCTGAAGCTTCAAACATGTCGAACAGCACGATCATCACCGTTTGCGTGATGGCGGCCACGCTGATGCAGACCCTCGACACCACTATCGTCAATGTGGCCATGCCATACATCCAGGGTTCCCTCGCAGCTTCGCCCGACCAGATCACATGGATTCTTACGTCCTATATCGTCGCCGCGGCGATAATGACACCGCCCGTCGGCTGGCTTTCGGCACGTTTCGGCCGCAAGAACCTATTCCTGGTCTCGCTCGCCGGCTTCACGGTCGCATCGATGCTTTGCGGCACCGCCGAATCACTCACCGAAATCGTATTGTTTCGTGCTGTGCAGGGCATTTTCGGTGCGGCGATTGTGCCTTTATCGCAAGCAACCATGCTCGACATCTTTCCGCCCGCGCAGCGCGGCCAGGCGATGGCGATCTGGGTGATGGGCGTCGTGGTGGGGCCCATCATGGGACCTACCTTGGGCGGCTATCTGACCGACTTTTATAATTGGCGTTGGGTGTTCTACATCAACCTGCCATTCGGCATTCTGGCGATTGTCGGGCTTTGGGTTTTCCTGCGCGACACCGGCCGAAATGCGCAACTGCACTTCGACTTGGTGGGATTTGCGGTGCTCGGCCTCGGTCTTGGAGCATTGCAGCTCATGCTCGATCGAGGCGAATTCAAGGACTGGTTCGGCTCGACCGAAATCATCCTTTATGCGGTGCTATGCGGACTTGGATTTTATCTGTTTTTCGTCCACATGTTCACCGCCAAAGCCCCGCTCATCCCGCCACGCATCTTCGGCGACATGAATTTTTCAGCCGGCCTGGCGATGATCTTCGCCGTCGGAATGCTCGTGCTGGCGACCGCGGCATTGCTTGCACCTTATCTGCAGGTTCTCGCCGGTCGTTCAGTAGTCGAGACTGGTCTGCTATTGGCGCCACGTGGCGCTGGAAACCTCGTTTCTGTCATCCTCGCCGGGCGCCTATCCAATCGGGTCGATCCCCGATTGACGATGTTCTTAGGCATCCTGCTAATCGCGGAAAGTCTCTGGGAAATGATGGGCTGGACGCCGGACATTGACGCCTGGTCGTTAAGCCGAAACGGCATCATTCAAGGTTTTGGCCTTGGCTTCGTGTTCACGCCGCTGCAAGTAGTTGCGTTTTCGACCCTGCCGGCTGAAATGCGAACCGATGGCACAGCGCTATTCAGCTTGCTGCGCAATGTTGGGCTCGCAATCGGCGTGTCCGTGACCTCGGTGGTGCTGACCCAAAGCACGCAAATCATGCACGCCCAGATCACCGCCAATGTCACGTCATTCAACCGTAACCTCCAAAGCGGGGGCGCTTATCTCCTGTGGAGCACCGCCAATTCGCAAGGACTCGCCGCGCTCAACGCGGAGGTCACCCGACAGGCTGCCATCATCGCCTATGTCAACGACTTCAAGCTGCTATTCATC